>TARA_R110002020_G_scaffold174392_1_pt1 | contig 344930 bp, 319 predicted proteins | sample TARA_R110002020 | Tara Oceans TARA_R110002020 (sample SAMEA4396489) | marine metagenome | biome: Westerlies Biome; feature: [MES] marine water layer (ENVO:01000295) within the mesopelagic zone...; material: water (ENVO:00002006), including particulate matter (ENVO:01000060)... | reverse complement strand
AAGCGAGTAGTGATAGCCCGACCCTTTGGGTAACGCTAATATTATATTATTTTTATTTAGTATTACTTATTAGTTGTATTGTCATTCTATTATTATCCTATTATATTTGTGGTCTAATTTGATATTGATGATAAAAATTACTTTACCTGATGGTAGTGTGAAATCTTTTGAAAAAGATTCTACACCTATGGATGTTGCTAAGAGTATTAGCGAGGGATTGGCAAGAAATGTTATTTCGGCAAGTTTTAATGGAACAACTGTTGAAACTTCTACGAAATTGACAACGGATGGATCTTTGGTACTTTATACTTGGACTAATGATGAAGGGAAGAAAGCTTTTTGGCATAGTTCTGCACACGTATTAGCTCAAGCTATCGAGGAGTTATATCCTAAAAGCAAATTAACTATAGGACCTGCTATTGATAATGGGTTTTATTATGATGTAGATTTTGGTGACAAAACAATTACTGACAAAGACTTTAAGACGATTGAAAATAAAATGTTAGAGATAGCTAGAGGTAAACATGAGTTTGCTATGCGATCTGCAACTAAAGCAGAAGCTTTGTCTTTATATAAGGACAATGAATATAAGACTGAGTTAATTGAAAATTTAGAAGATGGAACTATTACTTTTTGTGATCATTCTACTTTTACTGACTTATGTCGTGGTGGACATATCCCTAATACTGGGATAATTAAAGCTGTAAAAATATTGTCAGTTGCTGGTGCTTACTGGAGAGGTGATGAAAATAAACCGCAATTAACACGTGTTTATGGAACGTCTTTTCCTAAACAAAAAGAATTAACAGAGTATTTAGCTCTTTTAGAAGAAGCAAAAAAACGTGATCACAGAAAACTAGGTAAAGAATTAGAACTTTTTACTTTTTCTCAAAAAGTTGGTCAAGGTTTACCTTTATGGCTACCAAAAGGTGCTGCTTTACGTGAGCGTTTAGAAAACTTTTTAAAAGAAGCACAGAAAAAAGCTGGATATGAAATGGTTGTTACTCCGCATATTGGACAAAAAGAACTTTATGTTACTTCCGGTCACTATGCTAAATATGGTGAAGACAGCTTCCAACCTATTACTACGCCAAAAGAAGGTGAAGAATTTTTACTAAAACCAATGAATTGTCCACATCACTGTGAGATATACAACAGCATGCAATGGTCTTATAAAGATTTACCAAAGCGTTTTGCTGAGTTTGGTACTGTATATAGATATGAACAAAGTGGAGAATTACATGGTTTAACTAGAGTTAGAGGTTTTACTCAAGATGATGCACATATTTTTTGTACTCCTGATCAATTAGATCAAGAGTTTAAAAACGTAATTGACTTAGTATTATATGTATTTGGATCTTTAGGATTTGAAAACTTTACTGCACAAGTCTCTTTACGTGATCCAGAAAAGCCAGAAAAATATATTGGAAGTCTTGAAAACTGGGAAAAAGCAGAACAAGCTATTATTAATGCTGCTAAGGATAAAAACTTAAATTATGTTATTGAAACTGGCGAAGCTGCTTTTTACGGACCTAAGTTAGACTTTATGGTTAAAGATGCATTAGGTAGACAATGGCAATTAGGAACTATACAAGTAGATTATAATTTACCTGAACGTTTTGAACTATCATATAAAGGAAGTGATAATGAAACACACAGACCTGTAATGATACATCGTGCTCCTTTTGGAAGTATGGAACGTTTTATTGCAATTTTACTAGAACATACTGGAGGAAATTTCCCACTTTGGTTGATGCCAAATCAAGTTTCTATATTAACTCTTAGTGAGAAATATGAGAAATACGGTGAAAAAGTTTTAACTTTGCTAGAAAATCACGAAATTCGCGCACTTGTAGATAACAGAAGTGAGACTATTGGTAAGAAGATTAGAGAGGCAGAAATGAACAAAACGCCTTATATGATTATCATAGGAGAGCAAGAAGAAGCGGAAAACAAGATATCTGTAAGACAACATGGCGGTGAAGATTTAGGCACGATTAGTGTAGATACCTTTGCAGAAATTGTTAAAACAGAGATAAATAAAACAAAAAGACAATTTTAAAATTAAGTTTAACTAAAATATATAAGTCATAGCAATACGTAGAAAAAGATCAAGAGGTCCGGCAAGAATCATTAAGGAAGATCAGCACAACATTAACGGTAAAATTAGAGCAGAAAAAGTGCGTCTAGTTGGAGAAAATGTTGAAGTAGGAATCTATACCACAAAAGAAGCAAGAGAATTTGCAAGAGAGCAAGAACTTGACTTGGTAGAAATTTCGCCTAAAGCAGATCCACCTGTATGTAAAATAATGGATTACAAGAAGTTTCTTTATGAACAGAAGAAGCGGGAAAAAGCATTAAAATCCAAGGCTACAAAAGTTGTTATCAAAGAAATTCGATTTGGTCCTCAAACAGATGACCATGATTACGAGTTTAAAAAGAAACACGCCGAAAAATTCTTAAAAGAAGGTGCAAAGCTAAAAGCTTTTGTTTTCTTTAAAGGGAGATCAATTGTGTTTAAAGAGCAAGGACAAATATTATTATTACGTTTAGCTCAAGATTTGGAAGAATTTGGAAAAGTAGAACAAATGCCAAGACTTGAAGGAAAACGTATGACCATGTTTATTGCTCCTAAAAAATAAATATTAGCCTTTATTAAGGACAAAAATATTATAAGCGAAATAATTAAAACTAGGAAACAAAATGCCTAAAATGAAAACAAAATCTAGTGCTAAAAAGCGTTTCAAGCTAACTGGTACTGGTAAGATAAAAAGAAAGCACGCGTTTAAGAGTCACATCTTAACAAAGAAGTCTAAAAAACGTAAGCTTGCTCTAACGCACAGTACTTTAGTACACAAAGCGGATGAGAACAATATTAAAGTAATGATGCGTTTAAAGTAACATTACCTTAATTGGTTACAAATTATTTATAAACCCTGGAGTTAGGCCTTTACAAAGTGTTAATAATTAACCGCCTACTACAAAAAAACAATTTAAATTATGCCTAGATCAGTAAATTCTGTTGCCAAAAGAGCCAGAAGAAAAAAGGTGCTTAAACAAGCAAAAGGTTACTTTGGACGTCGTAAAAACGTTTGGACAGTAGCAAAAAACGCGGTTGATAAAGCTATGCAATATGCATACAGAGACCGTAGAAATAAAAAGAGAACTTTCCGTGCATTATGGATCACGCGTATTAACGCAGGAGCTAGATTACATGGAATGTCTTATTCACAATTTATGGGTAAAGTAAAAGCTAACAATATCGAATTAAACCGTAAGGTTTTAGCTGATTTAGCAATGAACAACCCAGATGCTTTTGAAGCAATTGTAAATAAAGTAAAATAAGGGCATTTTGCCATTTGTATAACAATACTTCGCTTATAAAATAGAAAATCCGATTCTTTACTGAATCGGATTTTTTTGTGTCTTTTAATTATAACTTAACTATAATATTTGTTTTATAACCAACATAACAATTAGATTTACACTATAAAATTAATAACTAAAAATGACTTTAAGCCAAGTAAAATTAATAGTATCAGATTTAGATGGAACCTTATTAAACTCTAATCATCAAGTCAGTGATGAGTTTTTTGAATTGTTTAAAGTATTAAAATCAAAAAACATACTATTTGTTGCTGCTAGTGGGAGACCCTATTACAGTATGATAGACAAATTAAGTAGCATTAAAGATGATATTATTATAGTATCAGAAAATGGAGGATTAGCAATTAAACAAGATAAATTACTGATTTCAAACACTTTTAAAAAGGACAGCCTTGACACTATTGCTAAATTAGTTATTGATTTAGAAGCTGCACATCCTGTTTTTTGTACAAAAAACAAAGCTTACGTAATAAGTAAATCACAAAAGCTAATGTCACTTTTAAGTGAGTATTATTCAAACTATCAAGTTATTGACAATGTTTCTGAAATTAAAGAAGATGTTTATAAAATAGCCTTATACCACGAAGAGAGCTCAGAAAAGCACATATACCCTTATGTTAAGCATTTAGAGGATGATTTTAAAGTTAAAGTTTCTGCAAATCATTGGGTTGATATATCAGAAAACATTGCTAATAAAGGTCATGCCATTAAGCATATACAAGAACTTTATAATATTAATGAAACTGAAACTATGGTTTTTGGTGATTATAATAATGATATAGAAATGCTTAAGTTAGGACACTTTAGTTATGCTATGGATAATGCACACCCTAATGTAAAAACCGTTGCAAACTTTAAAACAAAATCAAATAATGAAAAAGGTGTTGAAATTATTATAAAACAACTGATTGAAAGTCTTATTGATTAATTCTATTAATAGAAAATAAGTTAAGCTTTTCTTCTTTTCCTTTTAATGCTATGTTGCCTATTGATGTAAGTTTATACTTGTGTAATTTTAATTTTTGTAATAGCTTTTCAGAAATAAGTAATGTTTCATCATATTTATTACATTCACCTTGTATTCTAGCAGATGTATTTATAACGTCTCCATGATAAGCTATTTCCTTTTTAATAGTTCCAACTTCTGTCACGATAAGCTTTCCACCATGCAGTCCAGCTTTAAATTTAGGTGTTAAACCAAATTTTTTAAGGTATAGTTTTTCATTTTTCAACAACTTATCTTGAAATTTAAAAAATAATTCTACACAGTTATTAGCTTTTAGTCCTTTATCAAAAGGCCAACTTACTACTGCCTCATCACCAACATATTGATATATCTCTGCATCATAGTTAATAAGTACACGATTTAAATCATAAAAACATTTTTGAATTAACTCACTATATTTAAAGTGTCCTAATTGTTCTGCAATTGTTGTGGAAGCTTGAAGGTCCAAAAACATAAATATTCGTCTCTCTTCTCTTGGCTTTTTATATTTACCTATTAATTGATTAAATAAAACCCCTTTTCCAAAGTTGTCTTTTGCTATTTTTAAAAATGAAAAAACTAATGAACAGACAATAAAATATCCAACAACTAACCAAAATACTTTGTTTTGAATCCACCAACCTGAGTCATTAGGTAAGTTTCTATCAATTTGCTCCTCGATAATGCTAACTATAAAGTTTGCTGATAGAATAAGCATTATTAGGTATATTATGGATTTTTGTAACACCACAACACCAGTAGCTAATTTATTTAATTGAAGTTTATCAAATAAAAATTCGACAATAGCATACACTATTCCAACAACAACTCCAGAAAATACACCAAACTCTAACCATTGTGTTATAGGTATCACACCTTGTTCATTAGTTAAAAATGCCTCACCTCCTTCTACTCCTACTTGATAATAACGTATCATAATAAAAAGGCAGAAAGCAAGAGACCAAAAACTTATTGTTGCTATTAATAGTCGTATAAATTGTAGGCTTGTGTTTTTCAAATCAAAATATTATTGAGAAATCTCATCAATTGCAGCTTTAAACTCTGACCAACTAATTAATTGATCTCCGTCTTTATCATACCCTTCAATTAGTTTTGAAGCTATTATACCACGTATAAAGCCACTAATTTCTGCTTCTTGCAAAAGGTTTTTAATTTCTGCTTTTGATAATTTTTGATCTCCATTACTATCAAAAAACTCGAATGCTTTTTTAGGTGTATCAAAATGATTGGTAATTAGTATTTCAATTTTTTTTAATATTTGGTCTTTTGTTGACATTATAATATTGTTTTTGTTTTAACGTAATTTAGTAAAAAAAACACTTTTTTTTAATATTGTTTTGTTAAACAACACTAAAATATCCAATTTGCTATAAAGAACCCCAAAAACACTATTGCAAAAAAAAACAGCGTTGTAGTTAACAACGCTGCTTCTCGACTTATACTAAACTTCCCTAGTGTTTAATAACTCGATTAATAGCTTCTTTTTGATCGATCTTCGTCTTTATAATATATATCCCGTTTTGATAACTGGTTAAATCTAATAGGAATGCATCACTTCTGTTTTTTGAGTTTAAAAGTAATCTTCCGTTTAAGTCATAAACAGATATTTCAAAATCTTGAACTTTTGATAACGAGATTTTAACGTTATCTGTTGTTGGATTTGGGAATACTTTTACTTCATTAATTAATACAGTAGACACTGATAGCGTTTCATCTGTTACATTAACTTCGTTTGAAATTACATTACAACTAGCAGTACCATTCATTACAACTCTAAATTGTAAACCAACGATAAAAGAAAGATTATCTCCTGAAATTGTTAACGTATTAGTTGTAGAACCAGAAACATCCGGATTAGTTAATGAATCGTCTAATGGCATCCAGGTACCTCCTTCTCCATCACCATCTTCAAAAAACACTTCCCATTGATATGAAGAAACATTTGTTGCAGACACAGTAAATACCACAGTATCATCTGTTTCGGTAATCGTTTGGTTTTGTGGCTGAGATGTCACGATAGGTGCAATTCCTAAAGGTGATCCTGCTAACCAATTACTTGTATTACCTGTTAAACTAAAGTTTATCAAATTACCATTATATGCATTTGTTGTCGCATCTATTAAAGTTGTTACTGATGTATTATCTGTAGCATCTGTTCCTTGATTGAATTGATAGTATGCTAATAGGTTAGCTTCGTCACCTTCCAATTGACAGTTTCCTCTTCCATTAACATCTTCAATAGATAAGGCTGTATTCCAAATTCTAACTTCATCTATTTCTCCTTCAAAATAAATTCCTGGAGTTAAATTACTTGCTCCTAAAACTATATATCCAAAGTTTTGGTTAGAAAAACTAGTATCTGTACCAATTAAAGTCCCATCTACATACAGGCTTCTTTCCGAGAGTGAAACAATCTCTGTAACATGATGCCAATTATCATCATTAAAAGTTGTTGTTGATGTTATAAAGTTTGCTGAACCATTATAAACATAAGACACTAGGTTTCCGTTTTGTAAATAAATGGTTTTATTAAAACCTCCTGAGTTAGGCATTCCTGTATCAGAAAAATTAAAAATTGTACTATTAGCACTTGTAGTTTTAAACCAAAACTCATGTGTATAATTTAAATTTTGAGTAGTAAACGTACCGATGTTTATATTAACGTAATCATCTACACCATCAAAGCTTAAGTGTGTTGCAGGAGCCATGACATTAACAATAATCTCTGTTTTTTCACTTTCACATCCATTGGCATTTGTACTTGTTACCCAATATGAAGTAGCTCCAATAGTTGTTGTACTTGGTGTAGGCGCAGTTGTTGATCCAACTTGTCCAGTTTCTGCTGTATACCAAATTAATTCTGATCCATTGGCTCCTAAAGTAGCAGTTAATGGCATTGCACTATCATTTTGAAAATAATTTACTGGACTACTAACAATTGCTTCAGAAGGAACAATTGATCCACTTACAATTGGAGAACCTGCTAACCAATTAGAGGTATTTCCTGTTAAAGCAAAATTAGTTAACGACCCATTATTAGCATTGATAGTTGCATCATTTAGAGTTGTGAAAGCTGCATTTTCATTAGCATCAAGACCTTCATTAAATTGATAATAAGCAATAAGACCTGCTTCATCACCTTGTAACTCGCAATTTTTACTACCATTAATTTGTTCTTCTGTTCTTACGACATTCCAAATACGAACTTCATCAATAGATCCATTAAATAAGTTATTTGCATCATCATAAGAACCTATATGAATATCATTACCATTATTTGGTGCTGGAACATTATTATTTGAATCTATCAAAATTCCGTCTTTATATAATTTTAAAGTTTGAGTAGCGTAATCATAACTCACCACTACATGATACCAAGTATTTAATGATAATACATTTGAATCTTCGACAGCATTCCAAGTACCATTATGACCAGCAGATAACACTCCATTAGGTACCCAAAAAGCATTTTGTCCAGAACTGTCTGAGCCTGAAATTATATTACTTGTCTGATTAATTGCATCTATAGAAATCCATGCCTCTTTTGTGTATGACTCTGGCAATATATTACCACAATCAATAAAATCATCCACTCCATCAAAATTTAAATGTGTAGCGGAATCACCTACATAAACATTTATAGCTTGTCTTTTACTTTCGCAACCAGTAAAATCACTTTGAGTTACATAATAAGTAGTAACACTTGAAGTGTTAGTATTTGGAATAGGTGCAGTAGTAATTGGCATTCCACCAGAATTTGAAGTATACCATTTAAGGTTCGTTCCGTTTGCTGTCAAGGCATTAGCTAACTGACCAACAGTGTAGTAAACATCCTCTACTAATGGATTAGAAGGCATTGTTCCTTCTGGACTTGTAGCTGTAAGTGTAAAACTTTCAAAAATAAAATTTGATGATGTCGTATTACCAATTGTCCATTTAATTAGAAACCCTTCAATTGGTAGTAAGTTTGCAGGAACATTAAAAGAATTACTAGTAGGACTGTCGGTTACATTAATAGTATTTATCAAATTCTCTCCAGAACCATTAACAGCATACATTTTAATAGTTCCGTTTCCTCCGGTTTCTAAATCAAAAGTATAATTAACATTAATATTGGTGTGACATTTTGAGAAATTTGAAAAATTTTCTATTTCATATTCTTGTCCCGATGTCCAACTTGATTGCTGATATATACCAATTACCTTGCTGTAAACGTGATCATAGTTTTGAGCTTTAGAGAAATTGAGACTTATAAAAGCCAATAAAAAAAAGTAAAGTTTTAATTTCATAAATAATAGATTAGATAGATTTGTTAAGGATGCCAAAACTAACTTTTAATCTATTATGTATTATTATTAAGGGACAAAGCGCATCACTTTGTATGTAAACTGCTATTTAAATTGTTTAGCATACGTCCTTGATAATGGAATATCCAAACCATTTATAACTACTGCGTTTGAAGTGACGCGTTCTATCTTATTTTTGTTTACTATATAAGAGCGATGCGTTTGTTTAAAACTATCTGTAGGAAGTTTATCCATAACAGCCATTAATGATTGTCTAATAGTAAATCTTTTAGTTAGGGTATAAATATTTACATAATTACCTTCTGCAACAAAATATCTTATATCCGAAAAGTTTAAATTAACAATATCGTATCCATCTTTAAATTGAAAGATTTGCGATTGCTTTTTGTAAATCGCTAAATTTATGGTTGCTAAAAGGTCTAGCCTTTTAATTGGTTTAGTTAAGTAAGCTGCTGGATTAGATTTTAGTGCTTCATTCATTAATACTAAATCATGTTGACCTGTAATAAAAACAACTGTTGCGTTGTTATTTTTAGATTTAGCTAACGATATTCCTTCATTTTCTCCTTTTAAATTTATATCCATTAATATAATATCAGGTAAAAATGAAGTCATTTTAATTAGTGCAGTTTCCTTGTTATTAGCGATTGTAATATGTTTAAAATTTTCTTCAAGCAATAATTCTTCAATATAATCCGCTATAATAATCTCATCCTCCACAATTAGAATTTTTGTATCGTATAACTTATTCATCATTTATTTTTTTAGACATTGAAAAGGTAAAACCATTATCTGTATTTATATCATAGTTCATTTCTAGTTGACGACATATTTTATCTACTAATTTTGGTTTAATAAATTTATCTCTAACAGATATTCCGTTATCACTATACCTAAATAATAACAACCCATTATTTAACCTTAATGTAAAATCTATGACCTTATAATCTTGTTGTTTAAATGCATGTTTAATAGAATTAATCAACAGCTCTGTTAATAATAGTCCTAAATACATAGCTTGATCTGTATTAATTTTGAATGATGTAATATCAAAATTAGTGGTAATATCATTTTCTTTAAACACATCAAAAAAACTAACCTTAACATCCCTTAAGTAACTAGAAATATCTACACTTCTTTTATCATCATTTTTATACAAATGTTTGTGTAATGTTGAAATTGCCTCAACTTTAGTTAGTATATTTTTAAGCTGAATTCCTTCAGCTTCAGACGCTTTTTTAAGTTGATTTGTGATTAGTATAACAACCAATTGTAAATTGTTATTAATCCTATGATTGGCTTCACTTAGCAAAAACTCATTTTCTTTAGACAGTAATTGTAGTTGCTTATTACTATTTCGTGATCTCTTTAATAAAAAAGCAATTAATAAGGCTACTCCAATTACAAATACAATTAATACTAATGCAATATATAGGTTTACCTTATTAGAGGCTAACGCTTTTTTTTGATTGATAATTTCAAGATTATTAATCTTAATCTGGTTCTCTTTATCTGCTAATTTATATTGAGTTTCTAAATTTATTACTAATTCTTCCTTTTTTATTTCGTTATACTTAGTTGTTAATTCTAATCGTTGTTTTAAATATTGATAAGCTTTTTCTGTATCATTTAATCTAAAATATAAGTTTTGAATATTATCCAAAAAAATAATTTGGTTGTATAAAAAATTATTCTTTTTTGAAAAATCTGCAGCATATAAAGCTGCAGCCAGAGCTTTATTTAATTGATTGCTTCTGGCCAGAGCCATAATATAGCTTATATATGCATCCGCTTCTTGTTGGTGCATATTATTTTGTTTTGAAAAATCAATTAACTCTTCTATATATTGTATGGATGTGTTGTAGTCTTTTTTACGCTCATAAACTCCAGATATCTCTAATAGAGAATAAAAGATACCATCCTTGTCGTTTATTTTTTTAGCAAGGTTTAAAGATTTATTAGAGTAATAGAGTGTTGAGTCATTTATGTTGTAATACTCTGTAAAAAGTGCTGCTTTACGATTAAAATATTGAACTAATAAACGATCTTGAATTATAGTGTCTTTTAAAATAACAGACGCTTTATTCAATTGTTCTATAGCTTCATTATGCTTAGCTCTTTTCCTAAAAAACTCTGCTATTTTAACGTAATATAAAAATTCTAACTGTTTATCTTTTAATTTTTTTATAACATTAAAGGACTTAATGTAATTATCATTGGCATTTTTATAGTCCAATTTTAATTTATAGACATCTGCTAGTCCAAGAAGTAGGTTTACTTCTTGTTTTTTACTGCTAGGGTTAATTAAATGCTTTTGGTAAAAATCTACAGCTTGATCTAAATTATTTTTATAAATTAAATCTTGACCAAATTTTATTATACTATCTGTCTGTGAGACATTGACTTGATAACATAAAATAAAAATCCAGAATACAAAATATTTCATATTATGTCTTCTGCTTTTTCTTTTTAGCTGCAGGAAATAAGACATTGTTTAAAATAAGTCTATAACCAGGTGATGTTGGATGTAAAGACAACTCCGTTTTTGGATCACCTACTTGATGCGTATAATCTTCTGGGTCGTGTCCACCGTAAAAAGTAAAAAACCCTTTACCTTTTATACCATGGATGTATTTAGCTTCACCATTTGTTTTGTTTTCTCCCATAATTAAAACATTAGATTTAATTTGGTCTCTGGTAAAGGAGGTGGTTTGTCCCATAAAACCTTTAACTAAAGCTGTATGATTTTGACATAACATAGTAGGAATTGGGTCCCATTTTGCTGAAAAATCCATTAATGAAAAATAATCTGTCTCTTTGGGGATTTTGCGTTTCATGGTCATGTCTATACTAGAAAACTCGTATACTAAAGGACTACGCTCTAAAGTATAATCTTTAAAAGCAAAGGTTTTATCAAAGTCAATTTTTGCTTGATAATTACCATCACTTGCATCTCCATCAAACATTGGCTCGCAAATATCAATACCATCTGCCGATAATGCAATATCAAAACTTTCAGTAGCACTACACATGGCAAACATAAATCCACCACCTACGACGTAATCTCTAATTTTAAGTGAAACATCTCGTTTCTCTTCGGATACTTTTGTGTAACCTAGTTTAGTGGCTAATGCTTCTGCATCCTTTTTTTCTTGTATGTACCAAGCTGCTTGTCGGTACCTACCATAAAATTTTCCGTATTGACCAGTAAAATCTTCGTGGTGAAGGTGCAACCAATCGTATAACAACAACTCATCTTTTAAAACCTCTTCATCATATATGGTTTCGTAAGGAATTTCAGCATAACTTAAAACCATGGTTACTGCATCGTCCCATGGAAGCTTACCATGTGGAGTATAAACCGCTATTTTAGGTGCTTTTTCTAAGACCACAGCTTCCATATTTTTACTTGGACTTGCTATTTCTTTTAAAATTTGTTCGGTTTTTGTGTCAGAAATAATTTCGAAACTAACTCCTCTAATTTTACACTCACGTTGGATTGCCTCGCTATCAGGTAATAAAAAAGAACCACCTCTGTAATTAAGTAGCCACTTAACTTTAACGTCTTTTTCTAGGCTCCAGTAAGTAATTCCGTAAGCTTTTAAATGATTTTTTTGAGTATCTGCATCCATAGGTATTAAGATGTAGGATGCAAAACCTTTTGAAACAAACAGAAAAAGAATTAGAAATACTGCAAATTTTCTCATTTAAAACACGTTTTTATAACTTGAAAGATACTTAAAAAAGCAACTGTTATAAAAGGATTAGTATTAAATTAACTAGACGAACCTGAGAGTAACTCTGAAATAATTTTTGTTCTAGGAAATTGTTCGAATATGATTTTAAGAAATACTGTTATTGGAATTGCCATAATTAAACCTGGAATTCCCCAAATATAACCCCAAAACATTAACATTACTAGAACAGCAATGACATTGATAGAAAAAGATTTACCCATAAATATAGGCTCTAAAATACTACCATATAAGACTTGTGTCCCAGTAATTGAAAGAATAAAAAATAGCAGTTTACTAGAGGTTTCTAACTCGACAAATGCAAATATAGATAGTAAAATGACAGTAATAAATGAACCTACCATCTGAACAAAATTAATTAAAAAAGCAAATAGTCCCCAGAAAATCGGGAAACTAACCTCAAAAAAGTAACATGCTAAACCTGTAAAAACTCCTGTTAAAAAACTAACTAAAAACTTTACTTTAATAAATTTAATTAGGTCTTTTTCAATTTTCATAAAGGTTTTTATGGAGGTATGTTTTTTTCGTAGAATGGTCCTATTTATTAGTTTTTCCACATTAATAGACTCTGCTAACCATAAAACAACAAAAAAGGTTGTCATTAATAAAGCAGTTAAAAACTTACTTATAAAACTTAACGTAGGTGATAAATTATCTAATAAGGCTTCTTTATTAACTAATCTAGTTAATGACCTGCTTCCTTCTACTTTTTCTACGCCAAAAAAGGCTTCGACATTATCAACTAGTGTGTTTATTTTTGTTTCTGCTTTAGCAAAAAATTGAGAATCTGATGCTAAAATTTCTCTACTTGATAGTTTTACTAATTCTACTCCAAGCTTTACACCCAAAGCTATTACTAACAATACAATAAAAACGCTAACTGCTTTTGGTAGTTTACGTTTACGTAAAAAACGCATTAATGGTAAAAATAACAATGCTATAAACATTGAAAAAACAAGAGGCACAAATATAAATGACAGTACTTTTAATAGGTAAAAAATTATTGGTATTACTATTATTAAAAGTAGGTAGTTAGTTGTTTTTATTTTATCCATTTAAATAGTTGCTTAATATTAAAAAGGCACGTCGCTATCATCCTCTTCTGGTGCACCAAAAGCATCACTTGCTGACGGGAAATTATCTGGTGCAAATGTATTATCATTTGCTGCAGCATTCATCTTACTATGAAATTCTTGCCCAAATGGTGTGTCAAAATCATCTAGATTATCAAACTTACCTAAATGTCCGATAAACTTAAGTCTAATGTTTTCTAAACCACCATTACGGTGTTTTGCGACAATAAACTCTCCTTGACCTTCTGTAGGAGAACGCTCTTCGTCATCCCATTCGTCAATTTTATAATATTCTGGTCTATAAATAAAACTTACAATATCGGCATCCTGCTCAATCGCTCCAGATTCACGTAAATCGGATAATAGTGGTCTTTTACTTCCACCACGCGTTTCTACAGCACGAGATAACTGTGATAGTGCTATTACAGGCACACTTAACTCTTTTGCTAATGCTTTTAAGTTACGTGAAATAGTCGATATCTCTTGTTCACGATTACCACCAGATCCTGCTGCTGTCATTAACTGCAAGTAATCAATCATAATCATTCTAATACCATGTTGTGAGGCTAAACGTCTAGCTTTTGCACGTAAATCAAATATAGATAATGATGGAGTGTCATCTATAAATAGAGGTGCTTTTTCTAAAGCTTTAACTTTTACATTTAATTGTTCCCACTCATGCTTTTCAAGTTTTCCTGTTCTAAGTTTTTCAGAAGATAATCCAGTCTCACTTGAAATTAAACGTGTAATTAATTGTACAGATGCCATCTCTAAAGAGAAAAAGGCAACTGGCATATTAGAATTTACTGCAACGTTACGTGCCATTGTCAAGGTAAAAGCTGTTTTACCCATACCTGGACGTGCTGCAATAATAATTAAATCACTATCCTGCCATCCTGATGTTAACTTATCTAGTTTATTAAATCCAGATGGTACACCACTCATCCCCTCTTTTTTGGAGATTTCTTCAATTTTTTTCTTGGCCTGAATTACAAGGTCTTGTGCAGTTTCACTGGATTTTTTAATGTTTCCTTGTGTAACTTCATATAACCTAGATTCTGCTTTATCCAAAAGATCAAATACATCTTGTGTTTCGTCGTATGCTTCTTCAATTATTTCTGAAGAAATTTTAATTAAACTTCTTTGAATAAATTTTTGTAAAATAATACGAGCGTGAAACTCAATATGGGCAGAAGAGGATACTTTTTGAGTTAAAGAAATCAAGTAAAAATCTCCTCCTGCTAAATCTAATTTTGAATTTGTCTTTAATTGTGTTGAAACTGTTAATAAGTCAATAGGTTGACTTTCTTGAAACAACATAAATATGGCTTCAAATATATGTTGATGCGCTTCTTTATAAAAAGCATCAGCACTTAAAATATCAATGACTTCATCAACCCCTTTTTTGTCAATCATCATTGCACCAAGTACTACTTCTTCCAAATCCAAAGCTTGCGGTGGAATCTTTCCTTTTTCAAGGTTTATAATAGTGCTCCTGTCAACTTGATAGCCTTTTATTTGATTGGGTTGCTTCATTTATTGATTATAATTTTTGAGTAAATACTCGGTAATTTATTGATTAATTATTTTTAAAAATCAGGTTAATAGCGTCTGATTCTTGACTTAGCGAAAGTAAATAAATTGTTAAGAAATATTGATATACAAAGTTACTCAATCTTAACAGGTAGTCAACATTTATACTGTTAATAAGTCTGATTTTTTGTTAATAAGCATAAAAAAAACCTGAAGCGTTACACTTCAGATTTTGTTAGCAAATGGTTTTATAAGGTCTACCCTTTAAAAACACCCATATCACAATATTTATCTATACGTTTATTTACTAATTCTTTTGGTGATAAGTTTTTAAACTCATCATAAGCTGTAAGAATAGCTTCCGTAACAGATTTAAAAGTTGTAGCTCTATCAGAATGTGCACCTCCTAAAGGCTCTTTAATGATTTCGTCAACAATTTTCATTTTTTTCATATCTGTAGCAGTTAGTTTTAACGCTTCTGCTGCTAGCTCTTTATATTCCCAACTTCTCCATAGGATTGAAGAACAAGATTCTGGAGAAATAACAGAGTACCATGTGTTTTCTAACATCATAATCTTATCTCCAACACCAATACCTAAAGCACCACCAGAAGCACCTTCACCTATTACTATTGTAATAATTGGCACTTTTAAACGTGTCATCTCTAAAATATTTCTTGCAATAGCTTCACCTTGTCCACGCTCTTCAGCTTCTAAACCAGGATAAGCTCCAGGAGTATCTAATAATGTTACTACAGGAATACCAAACTTTTCGGCAGATTTCATTAATCTTAAAGCTTTACGGTAACCTTCAGGATTAGCCATACCAAAATTACGGTATTGTCTAGTTTTTGTGTTAAATCCTTTTTGTTGACCAATAAACATAAAGCTTTGGTCTCCTATTTTACCTAATCCACCAATCATGGCTTTATCATCTTTAAAACTTCTGTCTCCATGCAGTTCTAAAAACGACTCTCCGCAAATAGCTTTAATATAATCTAAAGTATAAGGTCTATCTGGATGACGTGACATTTGTACTCTTTGCCAAGGCGTCAGGTTTTTGTATATATCTTTTTTGGTAGCAACAAGCTTTTTTTCAATTTGCTTGCAAGTTTGTGTCACATCTACATCACTCTCTTCTCCAATAACTTGACACTTTTCTAATTGCTCTTCCAGTTCTTTAATTGGTAATTCAAATTCTAAATATTCCATAGGGAACGATAGTTTTGTTTATATGTTAGCATGCAAAATTACATTTTTTTTACTTCAAATTTTAGGATTATGATTAAAATACACAGATTTTAACGTTAAAATTTGATAATCAATTAGTTTGTTGAATTTTACTTTTTTTGAATTTTTTCAAATTTTTAAGTACTCCATTTAATAATACGACACCTAAAATAATAAATGCGCCTATATAAAATGAAGAGGACATGGTCTCTGATTCTGGAAACAATAGTAATGCTAAAATTATTCCGTAAATAGGTTCTAAATTATACGTTAATACTACTGTGTAAGGACTAATATATCGCATTACATAAACTGATGCAATAAAGGCATAAGCTGTACAAACCGATGCTAATACAAATAACCACAAACCATCTGACAATGAGATATTAAAGTGATTTACATTAAATCCTTCTCCAAAACATAAAATATACAGTGATATAAAAAACACACCACTTAAAAACTCATAAAACGAAATTTTTGTTGCACTATGTTCTTCTAGAAATTTACCATTAAGTACTGCAAACAATGAGGACAAAAATGCTGATATAATACCTAAAATCATTCCGTCTATATATTTAAACTCGCTTCTAACAATTAAATAAACGCCTAAAATAACGATAAGACCAAAAACAATCTCATAGGCTATAATTTTACGTTTATAAATTATTGGCTCTATAAAAGATGCAAAAAAAGCTCCTGTAGAAAACATTGCTAGTGCTATGGATGCATTAGCGACTTGAATGGCTCCAAAAAAAGTAATCCAATGTAATGCTATTATTATTCCTGCAATAGCTAATTTAACAAATGCTTTTTTGGTTATTGAAATATCGACTTTAGCAACTTTAATATATATAAACATTAAAACTGTTGCCATTAACATCCTATACCATACTAAGCTTACAGCGTTAATAGTGATTAGTTTACCAATAATAGCAGTAAATCCAGCTATAAAAACTAGGACATGTAAGTGTAGGTAATTTTTTAATTTATCGTTTTGCATTGCGTAACAGGAAAAAAGCTAAAACCCCAAAAATTATATTAGGAAACCAAACTGCTAGCAATGGTGAAAAGTTAGACTGAGAGGCTAGTGTACCAAATATCTTATCAAAAAAGACAAAAATCATAGCTATACAAATCCCGAAAGCTAAATTAACACCCATACCACCTCGACGTTTTCTAGATGATACAGCTACTGCAATAATTGTAAGTATGAATACTGAAACTGGTAAGCTCCATTTTTGATATTTAGCAAGCTTATAGCGACCTATATACTTGGAGCCTCGTTTTTCTTCTCTATCAATAAATCTAACCAACTCATCATACCTTAAGGTTTCTGCAATGTAACTCTCAGGTGTTAAATCTTCTAAATCAAAAGAGAATATAGTATCTTTTTTTCTTTGAATATCTAACTTATCGTCGTTAACTCCGATGGTTCTTTTGAAATAGTTACGGAGTATGTAAGCTGAATCCTCTTCGATATACCTAATGTTAGAAGCGCTAATTTTGTAAGTCATTTTACCTTCTTCAAAATGCTCTAAAGTAAAATTCACTCCTGTTTTATTTTTTGTATCAAAGCTAGTGACATAAATAATATCATTATCATTAATTTGCTTTAGTACATTGGTATTATTTATTTCTTTTTTACCAGAGAGGTATTTATATTTAAAGTTATTAAACCCTTTACTTGCATTAGGTGCCAAATACAAACCTAATACAATGGATATTAAAGCTACAATTACACCTCCTATTAAATAGGGTCTTAAAAATCGTGTAAAAGATACACCAGAACTTAAAAATGCTACAACTTCTGTATTGTTAGCCAATTTGGATGTAAACCAAATGACTGACAAGAATAAAAATAATGGAAAAAGTAAATGTGCAAAGTAAATAGTAAAGTCTAACAAGTACTGCATGACTTCGCCGAAAGGCACATTGTTTTCTAGGATTTTACCAATTTTTTCTGCTAAATGTACTGTAATACCAATTGGTATAAACAACAGTAGCATGACCGCAAAAGTCATTAGATAACGTTTTAATATGTACCAGTCTAATATTTTCACTTATAGACGATTATTCATTTGTTTTACCATTTTATCTTTCCAAGCTCTAAAGTCTCCTGCTAAGATATGCTTTCTAGCTTCTCTAGTCAACCATAAATAAAAACCTAAGTTGTGTATGGTTGCTATTTGCTTTCCTAATAATTCATTTGTATTAAATAAGTGACGTAGGTAGGCTTTACTATACTCTGTATCCACGTATGTTATACCCATTTCATCAATTGGAGAAAAATCGTCACGCCATTTAAGATTTTTAATATTTATTGATCCATAAGCTGTAAATAACATTCCGTTTCTGGCATTACGTGTTGGCATAACACAGTCAAACATATCTACACCTAAAGCAATATTTTCTAGTATATTAATTGGTGTACCAACACCCATTAGATAACGTGGTTTGTCCCATGGTAGTATATCTGTTACAACCTCAGTCATTGCATACATTTCTTCTGCTGGCTCTCCAACAGATAAACCTCCAATAGCATTACCTTCTGCTCCAACACCTGCAATATACTCGGCTGATTGCTTACGTAAATCTTTATACGTACTACCTTGTACTATTGGAAAAAAAGATTGTGAGTAGTCGTATTTAAAAGGCGTTTTATCAAGGTGAGTTAAACAACGTTCTAACCAACGATGTGTCATATGCATTGATCGTCTGGCGTAATTATACTCACATGGATAAGGAGTACACTCGTCAAAAGCCATAATAATATCAGCACCAATACTACGTTGAATTTCCATTACATTTTCTGGTGTAAAAGTATGGTAACTTCCATCTATATGAGATTTAAACTTAACACCTTCCTCTTTAATCTTATTATTTCCAGATAAAGAATACACTTGATATCCTCCAGAATCCGTAAGTATATTACGATCCCAATTCATAAATTTATGTAATCCACCAGCTTTTTCTAGAACGTCAATTTGAGGTTTTAAATATAAGTGATAGGTATTACCAAGGATAATATCTGGATTAATATCGTCCTTTAGTTCTCTTTGATGCACACCTTTTACAGTACCAGCAGTACCTACAGGCATAAATATAGGTGTTTCAATAACACCATGATCTGTAGTTATTACTCCTGCTCTAGCGTTACTTTGTGTGTCTTTTGCTTTTAAATCGAATGTCATTATAGCTCTTTAATCTTCAGCTAGCAAATATATATAAGAAAAATACAAAGGGTATTAAATACTTCCTAAATTTGAAAATTTTGTTGATACTTTATATAAAATCTTTCAATTGTTAAGAAATCGACCAATTTGGTTAATAAGTGTCATGGATAATCTTGGTTAAAGCCTATTAAAATCCTAATTTTGAAACAAAATATTTAACCCATAAAACATGGCAAGCATACAACATTTAGAAGATTTAACCACACAAGTACGTAGAGACATTTTACGTATGGTACACAAAGTAAACTCTGGTCATCCAGGAGGTTCATTAGGTTGCGCAGAATTTTTAGTAGCACTATACGACGAAATCATGGATAGAAAAGAAGGTTTTGATATGGATGGGATTGGAGAAGATTTATTCTTTTTATCTAATGGACATATATCACCTGTATTTTATAGTGTACTTTCAAGAACCGGTTATTTTCCTGTAGAAGAATTAAACACATTTAGATTAATTAATACTAGACTTCAGGGTCACCCAACGACGCATGAAGGTTTACCTGGTGTTAGAATTGCTTCTGGATCCTTAGGTCAAGGTTTAAGCGTTGCTTTAGGTGCAGCACAAGCAAAAAAACTAAATGGTTGTAAGCATATTGTCTATAGTTTACATGGTGATGGCGAGATGCAAGAAGGTCAAAACTGGGAAGCAATTATGTATGCATCTGCTAAAAAAGTGGACAACATTATAGCAACTATAGATTTAAATGGTCAACAAATTGATGGTTCTACAGATGATGTTTTACCAATGGGAAGTTTTAGAGCAAAATTTGAAGCTTTTGGGTGGACAGTAATAGATATTGAAGAAGGTAATAATATAGAAGCGATCCTTAAAGGAATGGCTGAAGCTAAAAGCTTAACTGGACAAGGAAAACCAGTTTGTGTTTTACTTAAAACTGTTATGGGTAACGGTGTAGACTTTATGATGCATACTCACGCATGGCATGGTAAAGCTCCAAATGATGAGCAATTAGCTATTGGATTAGAGCAAAACCCTGAAACTTTAGGTGACTATTAATCAATTTGAATTAAGACAAAAATGAAAACATACACAAATACAGGAAGTAAGGATACTAGATCAGGTTTTGGTGACGGATTAACAGAGCTTGGAAAAACTAACGACAATGTGGTTGCACTTTGTGCAGACTTAATTGGGTCATTAAAAATGGATGACTTTAAAAAGAATCATCCAGAACGATTTTTTCAAGTAGGAATTGCTGAAGCAAACATGATTGGACTTGCAGCAGGTTTAACAATAGGAGGAAAAATCCCATTTACAGGTACTTTTGCAAACTTCTCTACAGGTCGTGTTTATGACCAAATTAGACAAAGCGTAGCTTACTCTGACAAAAACGTAAAAATCTGTGCCTCTCATGCTGGTTTAACTTTAGGTGAAGATGGTGCAACACACCAAATACTTGAAGATATTGGATTAATGAAAATGCTTCCAGGCATGACAGTAATTAACCCATGTGATTACAATCAAACTAAAGCTGCAACTATTGCTATTGCAGACCACCATGGTCCAGTATATTTACGTTTTGGACGTCCAAAAGTAGCTAACTTTACACCTGAAGATCAAACTTTTGAAATAGGTAAAGCGTTACACTTACAATCTGGTACAGATGTAACAATTGTTGCAACAGGACATTTGGTTTGGGAAGCTTTAGAAGCTGCAAAAGCTTTAAATGACAAAGGAATATCTGCTGAAGTTATAAATATCCATACCATTAAACCATTGGATGCTAACGCAATTATTGAGTCTGTTAAAAAAACTAAATGTATTGTAACTGCAGAAGAACATAACCATTTAGGAGGATTAGGAGAAAGTATTGCACGTGTATTATCACAACACCAACCTACACCACAAGAGTTTATCGCTACAAACGATACTTTTGGAGAGTCTGGAACACCAGCTCAATTAATGGAAAAATATGGTTTAAATGCTGAAGCTATTGTTAAAGCAGCAGAAAAAGTGATTACTAGAAAGTAAAAACTCTACCTAACTTTACAGTTAAGCGTTTAAAATCTTGTGTTTTAAACGCTTTTTTTATTTATAAAACACTGTAAATTAGATAATAAAATAATATAACATAATTATCGTTATAATTAATGTTAATCAAAAATCGACAATTATGAACAGGTTACAAAAAAGTCAAAATTACTTAAGTTATAATTCAGATTTAAGTAAAAAAGGGATTGTTTTTATTACAATGCTACTAATTTCAGTTTTAAGCTACGCTCAAAATGGTAGTGGGTTTGGTTTTAAAGGAGGCGTTAACTACAATGGAAATGGAGATTACTTTGAGTCTATTTCTAACAGTTACCAAAACCCAGACAGAAGTATAGGTTACCATGTTGGTGTTTTTGGAAAATTAGGTACCAAATTATACTTTAGACCAGAATTGGTTTATACTACTACAAAAAGCGATTACAGCGCTGGCGAATTTGAATTACAAAAATTGGATGCTCCATTATTAATTGGCTTAAAAGTTTTAGGTCCTATACATGTTTTTGCGGGTCCATCTTTACAATATATAATGGATAGTGAATTTGAAAATGCTACAATTAACACTATTGAAGATGATTTTTCAGTTGGCTTAAACTTTGGAATAGGATTTAGCTTAGATAATTTTGGTATAGACTTAAGATATGAAAGAGGATTTAATAATAATGAAGCCACTATACTTAACAATAATGTATCTGCATTAAATCCAAATAGATTAGATACACGACCAGAACAATTAATACTAAGTATATCAGTCATGTTATAAATATTAATCACAAAAAAAAGAGCCACTTAAAAGTGGCTCTTTTTTTTATACGATAACTATGTTTAGTTTGATAAATTAGTGTCGTAATCTAAGTAATTTGGTATTCCGTCACCATCTGTATCGTCATTAGTTGGATCTCCATCTTGATCAATATCTTCATCAATGGTTAACACACCATCATTATCATCATCATTATCAATAAAGTTAGCCACACCATCTCCATCAGTGTCTTCATTTAACCCATCACCATCTCCATCTAAATCTTCTAAATGTGAAGGGATTGAATCTAAATCATAATCGGTATCAATTCTAGTCAGTAATCCAAAAGTAAAATTAATTGGAGAATAGCTTGGTATTGAGGCTGTTCCTGTTGAAAAATAACCTAAACCGGAAGGAATAAAAACTGCGCCAATCCCGTAGTTATGGTTTGTTGTAGTTCCATCACCATTTTCAGTATAACCATCTCTCATTCTAAATTCAATTAAGGCTTCTCTAAAACCATCAACAACTCCAAAAGAAGAACCTACAGATGATAAATTAAAAGTAAGACCATCAACATCTGCTCCATCAAATTCAGTTCCATCAAGTAAAGTTCCATTATAAGTTACATTAACTGCATCCAATGGATGAGTTGCTTGACCTAACCCTTCTCTTACGTTTAAGTAATATAGTTTATAATCTACATCACCTTGTGTAACAGTTTTAAATAATAACTCAGGTCTATCTAATAAAGCAATAGCATCTAAATTATTATTTGCTTCACTAATAGTGTCAAAAACAATTTTAAAGGTATCATTGGCTAAAGAGTAAGGATTAGCAAAATCAAATTCGTCATAATTATATGTATGTGTTGCTAAAAACGCTTCAATCTCAGCAATGTTCTCATCATAAACCTCTTGGCTATCTCTAGGTACAAAAGTAAATGTATCTCCATCATCTGTACCACAAGAAAATGCAGTAACTAACACAACTAATAGCGCAAAAGTGATTTTTCTTAAATTCATTATTCTTATTTTTGATGTGCAAGATACATTTTAATATAATTTTGCACAATAACCTTAACGTCAATTTTAGATAATTTGTATGCGAGTAGATAAGTATTTATGGTGTGTCAGACATTTTAAAACAAGAAACATAGCAACAACAGCTTGTAAAAAAGGACACATCAAGGTAAATGGTAGTGTAGCTAAGGCAAGCCGAGAAGTTTTTCCAACAGATATAATTGAACTTAGAAAAGACCAAGTTAACTATAAATTAACCGTTTTGGATATTCCTCCAAACAGGGTTGGTGCAAAACTTGTTGATATTTATCGTGTAGATAACACTCCAAAATCTGCTTTTGAAGCACAAGAAATGCTTAAATTAGCTAAGGATTACTACAGGAAGAAAGGTGTTGGTAGACCAACAAAAAAAGACAGAAGAGATTTAGACAATTTAAACGCAGAAAACGAGCAATAATACTATGAGTGTTTTGAAAGATATTATATTAGATAATAATGCCATTAATAATAAGCTAAGACGTATTGCTTTTCAAATTTATGAAGCCAATATAAACGAAGAAGAAGTTGTCTTAGCTGGAATTGATACTAACGGTTATATTTTAGCAAAAAAACTTAAAACTATTTTAGCAAAGATTTCTCCAATACAGCCTTCACTTTGCAAAATTTCAATAGACAAAAAAAATCCTAGAGCGCTTATAAAAACTTCATTAAAATCGGAACAATACGAAAACAAATCGGTTGTTTTAATTGATGATGTATTAAACTCTGGAACCACTTTAATATACTGTGTAAAACACTTTTTAGAAGTCCCTTTAAAACAATTTAAAACTGCTGTATTAGTCAATCGTAATCATAAAAAATTTCCTGTAAAAGCAGATTATAAAGGTATATCGTTATCTACTTCTTTACATGAGCATGTACAAGTAGACCTTGATGGTAAAGACTGGAAAGCTTATTTAAATTAGTTTAAATAAGATATTATTGATCGTTTCTTCTTCCGAGGTTGTTGACTCTACAACAATACTTGCTTGATTATAAAAGAAAGATCTTTCAAACAAGTGTTTAGCAATAAAATCTTTTAATGCTTCTTTTGTTTCAAGATGACTTATTAAGGGTCTTGTTTTATTTAAAAACAATCTATCTGTTAAAATATCTAAATTGGTTCTTAAATAAATAGTTTTAAAATTATCCAATTCATTAAGCCACTCCATGGTGTTATAAAAACATGGAGTACCTCCTCCTAACGCAATTATGGTTTTATCTGCATTAGCAGTTATTTTCTTTAAATAAGATTGCTCAAGCTTTCTAAAATGGATTTCACCTTTAGTTTTAAATATATCAGAAACACTCATTTTTTCACACACCTCAATATAATTATCTAAATCAATAAATTTAAATCCCATTTTTTCTGCCAATTGTTGACCAATTGTTGACTTTCCGGAAGCCATATATCCAATAAAAATTAAATTCATTTTTAAGCTTATAAATTGATTATTAAAACCATACATAATTGAGAAACAAAAAAACAAAAAAAAAATCAAAAATAGCCTTGTATTATTAATAAAAGCTATTATATTTGCACCCTCGTAAAACAAATGACCAGATAGCTCAGTTGGTAGAGCATCTCCCTTTTAAGGAGATGGTCCTGGGTTCGAGCCCCAGTCTGGTCACTTTATTTTAAGCAATAGCTTAAATATATTTTGTGACAATTATAAAATATAAAAATTGTTTTACTGACCAGATAGCTCAGTTGGTAGAGCATCTCCCTTTTAAGGAGATGGTCCTGGGTTCGAGCCCCAGTCTGGTCACAAAAAGCTAAGCATTACGCTTAGCTTTTTTTTTGCATTAAACTTTGATGGACAGTAATTAACCTACTTTACTATTTATATTTATATTTATCTAACAAATAGCAATTAAACCTTATCTCTACACACTTATTTGTTAATTATTTCAAAAATGTTATCCTTTTTTATACAAATATTCATTTTGTTTAATTAATTTAGCTAAACAATGAACAATATAAAAACTAAATTTAGCATTAAGGATCTTGAGAATCTCTCAGGTATCAAAGCGCACACCATTAGAATATGGGAAAAGCGCTATAATTTATTTGAACCAAATCGAACAGAAACTAATATTAGATATTACAGCTTATCAAGCCTACAAAAGATATTAAATATTAGCTACTTAAATAATAACGGTTACAAAATTTCTAAAATAGCCAATTTAAATAGTGAGGACATACCCATTATTGTAAGAGAAATTGCAGCAAAAAAAGATGGTAACAACCACTATATAAACTCATTAAAATTAGCAATGTTCAATTTTGATCAATCGCTTTTTTTTACAACTTACGATGAACTTAAATCAGAACACAACTTTAGTGATATTTTTTACAAAGTTTTTGTTCCTTTATTAGATGAAATAGGGATGTTGTGGCAAACAGACACAATAACACCTGCTCATGAGCATTTTATTGTAGAGCTAATTAAACAGAAAATTGTTTACAACATAGAAAATTCCCTAGATAAAAATAATTTAATAGAAAGTGCTGATGTTTATGTACTATTTCTACCTGACAATGAAGTGCATGAATTAGGATTATTATTTACTAACTATGAGCTAATCAATAAAGGTTTTCATGTTATATATTTAGGGCAAAGTGTCCCAATAGATAGTCTAGAGTTTTTAAAATCTCAGTATGATGAAATCACTTTTATTTCATGCTTTACAGTAAAGCCTGAAAAAGACGATATAAACCAATATTTGGCAGATTTTGAATCTAAAATCTTAAAAAACACCAATAACAAATTAATAATTTCGGGAAGAATGACATCTTTTATAGATAACAACTCCAACCCAAAAATAGCATCGTATCAATCCACTAAAGATGTTATTGAATCTTTACAACAAGTTTTAGCATAAATGGGTAAAAATATCGCAATTATTGGATCTGGTTTTTCAGCATTATCAGCCTCATGCTATTTAGCCCAGTCGGGACATACAGTTACTATTTTTGAAAAAAACAGTACCATTGGAGGGCGTTGTAGACAGTTAAAAAAAGAAGGCTTTACCTTTGATATTGGTCCAAGTTGGTATTGGATGCCAGATATATTTGATAAGTTTTTTGCAGACTTTAACAAAAAAACAGCCGATTATTACCAACTAGATAAGTTATCTCCTGCATACAAAATCTTTTTTAAGGATGATGAGATAACCATTGGTGATACTCTAGAAAAAATTTGCCTAGAATTTGAACGTATTGAAAAAGGTAGCTCTATACCATTAAAAAAGTTTATTAGTAAAGCTGCTTCAAATTATAATATAGCCATAAATAAGGTGGTTTTAAAACCAGGAATCTCTCCATTGGAATTGGTAACACCAGAAACAATAACGCGTGTAGATCAGTTTTTTAAAACCATTAGCAAGGAAGTTAGAAAACACTTTAAAAACCCAAAGTTAATTTCAACATTAGAATTCCCTGTTTTATTTCTTGGTGCCAAACCAAATAAAACACCATCGTTTTATAGTTTTATGAATTATGCAGATTTTGGTTTAGGCACATGGCATCCTAAAGGTGGCATGTACGAGATTATTAAGGCCATGTCATCCTTAGCTAAAAGCTTAGGAGTTAGCATAAAAACCGATAGTCCTGTTAATAAGATTAATGTAACTGACAACAAAGCGTCTTCAATTGTAATAGGAGAACAAACACTTACGTTTGATGTGGTTTTGAGTGGAGCAGATTATCATCATTCTGAAACATTGTTAGATAAACAGTACAGACAATACTCAGAAAAATACTGGAGTAAAAAGACATTTGCGCCTTCATCTTTACTTTTTTACATAGGTTTTGATAAAAAATTAAAAAATGTGCAACATCATAATTTGTTTTTTGACACAAATTTTGAAACACATGCACAAGAGATATACGATAATCCTAGTTGGCCAAAAGACCCTTTATTTTATGCCAATTTTCCTTCAATATCCGATCATAGTATGGCACCAGAAGGAGCAGAAACTGGCTTCTTTTTAATACCAATAGCTCCAGGAATTGAAGATACTCCAGAGATAAGAGAAAAATATTTAACTATTATTTTAGATCGTTTTGAAAAATTGACAAAACAAGATGTTAAAAATAATATTATCTTTAAAGAGTCCTTTTGTGTTAAAGACTTTATTAAAGAATATAATTCTTATAAAGGTAATGCCTACGGAATGGCTAATACATTATTACAAACTGCCTTTTTAAGGCCAAATTTAAAAAGTAATAAATTAAAAAATCTCTACTTTACAGGACAGTTAACTGTTCCAGGACCTGGTGTCCCTCCTGCTCTTATTTCGGGTAAACTAGTAGCAGAATTAATAAATAAACATCATAACGTTTAACATGAAAACATTATTCGATTCTGTATCATACGACTGTAGCAAGATTGTTACACAATCTTACAGCACCTCTTTTTCTTTAGCTACAAAAATGCTTGCTAATACAATCAGACAAGATATATACAATATTTACGGGTTTGTTAGGTTTGCTGATGAAATTGTAGACACATTTCACGATTATAACAAAAAAGAACTTTTTAAACGTTTTGAAGAGGATTTAGAGTTTGCCTTAAGGGACAAAATAAGTTTAAATCCCATACTTAATGCTTTTCAGCATACCTACCATAAATGCAATATAGATAAACACATGGTGGACTCTTTTATGAAAAGTATGAGACTTGATTTATCTAAATCTAAGTATACCACTGACCAAGAATATAAAGACTACATATATGGCTCTGCAGATGTTGTGGGTTTAATGTGTTTAAAAGTTTTTGTAAAAGGTGATAACGAAAAATATGAAGCTTTAAAAAATACAGCAATGTCATTAGGATCTGCTTTTCAAAAGGTAAATTTTTTAAGAGATTTAAAAGCTGATCATGAATTATTGGATAGAACGTATTTTCCAAATACCGACTTAACTAACCTAACCGAAGCAGATAAACTATATATAATTAATGATATAGAAAACGATTTTAATGAAGGTTTAAAAGGCATTAAACAATTACCTATAGAAGCTAAGTTTGGAGTTTTTATGGCTTATCGTTATTACAATCAATTATTAAAAAAATTAAAGAAAACACCAGCTTTAGAAATCAAAAACACACGTATAAGAGTGCCAAATTATAAAAAAGCAGAACTCTTAACACGAAGCTATGTTAAATATCAACTCAACTTATTATAATAATGCAAACAATATATTGGATATTAGTTTTTTTAGGAACTTTCACTGCAATGGAGTTTATGGCGTGGTTTACACATAAATACATCATGCATGGTTTTTTATGGAGTCTTCACAAAGACCACCACCACAAGGATCATGACAGTTGGTTTGAACGTAACGATGCTTTTTTTATATTTTACGCTATTGTAAGTATGACTTGCTTTTATCTATGGAATTACGAAAACATTTGGTATTGCTTACCTATTGGATTAGGTATAATGGCTTATGGAGCTGCCTATTTTTTAGTACATGACATATTTATACACCAACGTTTTAAAATATTTAGAAACGCTAATAATTGGTACGCAAAAGGTGTAAGACGTGCTCATAAAATTCATCATAAACATCTAGGTAAAGGTGATGGTGAATGTTTCGGGATGTTATTTGTACCTTTTAAGTATTTCAAGAGATAAATTATTATATACTTTTTAAATAATGTCTAAAAACCATTATGACTATATTATTATTGGTAATGGTTTAGCAGGCTTACAACTTGCTTTAGCATTTAATAATGATACCCATTTTATAAATAAGCGCATTGCTTTAATTGATCCATCTACAAAAACCAGTAATGATAAAACATGGAGTTTTTGGGAACAAAATGTAGGTCAATGGGATGATATAATCTATCAAAAATGGTCTAAAGCAACCATTTTTGCGTCAAATAAAACCATTGACTTAAATCTGCATCCTTATTGTTATAAAACCATACGTGCTATAGATTTTTACACGCATTGCATAACAATACTTAAACAGAATGAAAACATTACTTTTTTAAATGAAACTGTAACATCTGTAGTAGATGGTGAAACTGTTACTATTAACACTAATATAAATAAGTATACTACCAATCATGTATTTGATAGTCGCATAGCAAAAGATGCTATGTCAAGATTAAATCACTACACGACTATAACACAACATTTTAAGGGTTGGATAATTAAAACTAATAAAGACGCTTTTGATCCTGAAACTATAACTATGATGGATTACAGGTTAAAAGATGGAAATCAAACCACATTTAACTATGTTTTACCTTTTTCTAAACGTGAAGCTTTAGTAGAGTTTACATACTTTACCGAACATACAGTTGAAGAACATGTTTACGATAGTTATATTAAAAAATACATTAAGGACTATTTAAAAATTGAAGATTACCAAATTATTGAAACCGAAATGGGTCAAATACCTATGACCAATTTCCCATTTGAGCAGTCTAATACCAATAATATTACTAAAATAGGAACAGCTGGTGGTTGGGTAAAAGGCAGTACTGGTTATTCGTTTAAATTAACCGAAAAAAAAGTTGCTATAATAATTGCAAATATTAAAGCAAACCAAATACCTTCAAAAGACCTATTTAAAGCCAAATATAAGTTTTACGATAAAATCTTTTTAAAAGTTTTAAAAGACGAAAACTATAAAGGTGAATGGATATTTGAAAAATTTTATTCTAAAAATTCAACCCAAACAATGTTTAGGTTTTTAGATGAAGACTCGTCATTTAAAGAAGAATTACAAATTATGTATTCGTTATTTTCTTGGAGCTTTATTAAAGCATTTTTTAAAACGCTTTAATCATTTAAAAGCTTATTAATAACAGTTTTAACAGCATCACTATTCCAATTTGCAGCTCCATTTTTATCAATAACAACTTCCCCTTTTTGATTAATTAGAAACGTTCTTGGAATACTGTTAACATTAAATAGTTCAATTGATGATGCATCAATGGGATTATAAACTTTAAAAGTGTATTCGTTTTTGTTCATGAAGGCTTTAATGGTTTCAGGTTTTTCATTGGAAACAAAAACAAATTCAATTTTATCTTTATAAGTTTCATACAATTGCTGCATACTTGGTAGTTCTGCTATACAAGGTGGACACCATGTTGCCCAAAAGCTAATCAACACGATTTTATCTTCCGCTTGACGGAAATTATACACTTTATTATCTAAATCTACTAAATTCCAATTGTAATTTTTGATTTGCGCTCTATCTGTTTCACTTTCTATACTTGGCGCAAATATTGCTAGTACCTTGTGAACTTGTATTTGTACAAATTGCCTAGTAGTGGGTATTATGAGTATTAATGCAATAGCAATAAATGCTATATTTTTAATTGAAGATTGAGTTTTTTTTATCATATAAATTAAAAAAGCACCTAAGTAATTAGGTGCTTCAAATGTAATAAAACTATTTATTTTTTATCTAGTTACAGTACCTGTTAAGGTTTGTACAGGTCCTGCTCCCATTGTTATTGGTGTATGCACTGCTGCATCTGATGCTACTGTTTGTAATAATGGTTTTAGCGTAAAAGGTGCTGTGCTATTATCTGGACTAGGCTCAACCGATATCACAATAGTCTTTCCTCTTAAATCTGTTGGAAAATTAAATCCATCAGGAGCATTTTGCAAATAATCTTCTCCTGGATAACCTGGTCCATTTCCTAAATCGCCTTTATAAGGTGATGATGCAGCGTTAGCATCAGCCATAGCAGGATCTGTAAATGTACCAGTACTTATTGGTGTACCATTAATTACAGCCCAACCTTCATAAACCCAACCGTCAGATAATGCTGGTAAATCTAATCCAGCAATAGCTGTTCCTGTAGTATTATCTAAAAACCAAACACCACTTTCTTCATTAGTATTATCAGCATCTGTAGGCGTTGCTAAAATAAATGTACCTGCTGCTGAAGAGAAATCTGCTACTAAATTAGAATTTACATTGGCTGAACTATCCACAAAGTCTCCTGCTAAAATTTTTGTTGCTGCTGGAGCTGGATCTAAATCTAAAGCTGGCTCGATGGACAATACAAATGTTGACGCTGATGCTAATTGAGCACTTAATACTTGAAAGGTTTTAGGAAAAGACACATCGCTAAATGTTCCTGTTGATACTGGAGATCCGTCCACAATAATCCATCCTTCGTAAACAAAATCATCGCCTAAGGCTTCTAATCCTGATAGGTTTAATGTTAATGCAGATGTTTGTGGTTGTTGTGACGTTGCATCATCATCATTACTACATGATACACTTAATACTCCTAAAGCTAATACAGCTAAATACATTTTTCTAATCATAATCTTGGTTTTAATTAATTAATTTTTCTTTTAAAAGTCGATTAACAAATCAAAACCTTACGTTATAATTAAAAAAAATGCAAATTACTTAGTAATTGTTTAAAATATCATAGCAATGCACTCTCTAATAGTTAATAAACAAAGTAATTATTATCAAAAGTGCAAAACAACAAATCATCACTTTAAACCATTAATAGTCAACGCTATATTTAATAATACGCATTTAATTTTGGTCAAAAAAAAACTCCTGAAAAAATCAGGAGTTTTAAATATATTAAAAGTCAGAAATTATGCGTTATTCTCTTTTTTAATTAAGTTAAGCGCACTTCCTTCGTTATACCAAGCTATTTGAGCTTCGTTATATGTATGGTTTAATACTATAGTATCTTTACTACCATCTGCATGTACTAACTCTAATGTTAATGGTTTGTTTGGTGCAAACTCATTTAAATCAATAAAGTTAAATGTATCATCTTCTTGGATTAAATCATAATCAGCTTCATTTGCAAAAGTTAATCCTAACATACCTTGTTTTTTAAGGTTTGTTTCGTGGATACGAGCAAAAGATTTAACTATTACTGCTGCAACACCTAAGTGTCTTGGCTCCATAGCTGCATGTTCACGAGAAGAACCTTCACCATAGTTATGGTCTCCTACTACTACAGTTTTAATTCCTGCTGCTTTATATGCTCTTGCTGTGTCTGGTACTCCTCCAAACTCTCCTGTTAATTGATTTTTAACAAAGTTAGTTTTCATACCAAATGCATTAACAGCTCCAATTAAACAGTTGTTAGAGATATTATCTAAATGACCTCTAAAACGTAACCATGGTCCAGCCATACTAATATGGTCTGTTGTACATTTTCCGAAAGCTTTAATTAATAATTTAGCACCAGAAATATCGTTACCAATTGGAGTAAATGGTGTTAATAATTGTAATCTTTCAGAGTCTGAAGCAACTTTAACTTCTACTCCACTTCCATCTTCATCAGGAGCTAAGTAACCGTTATCTTTAACTTCAAATCCTTTAGGTGGTAATTCCCATCCTGTTGGCTCATCAAACATCACTTCTTCTCCATTTTCGTTTATTAACGAATCTGTTAAAGGGTTAAAGTCTAAACGACCAGCAATAGCAATTGCTGCAGTAATCTCTGGAGAGGCAACAAAAGCGTGTGTATTAGGGTTACCATCTGCACGCTTAGCAAAGTTTCTGTTAAACGAGTGAACTATACTATTTTTTGGTGCATTTTTAGGATCGCTATATCTTGCCCATTGTCCAATACATGGACCACAAGCATTAGTAAATATTTTAGCATCTAATTTTTCAAATATTCCTAAAATACCATCTCTATCTGCTGTATAACGTACTTGTTCAGAACCTGGATTAATTCCTAATTCTGCTTTCATTTTTATACCTTTATCTAAGGCTTGTTGAGCGATTGAAGAAGCACGCGATAAATCTTCGTAAGACGAGTTAGTACAAGAACCAATAAGTCCCCATTCTACTTGTATTGGCCATTCATTTTCAGTTGCTTTTTCTGTCATTGTTTTACCAACTGGAGTTGATAAATCTGGAGTAAAAGGTCCGTTTAATAATGGTCCTAATTCTGATAAATTAATATCAATTACTTGATCAAAATATTGTTCTGGATTTGCATAAACTTCTGCATCTGCTGTTAAATATTCTTTAACTTGATTAGCAGCATCTGCAACATCTGCTCTGTCTGTAGCACGTAAATAACGTTCCATAGACTCATCATAACCAAAAGTTGAAGTTGTTGCTCCAATTTCTGCTCCCATGTTACAAATTGTTCCTTTACCAGTACAAGACATAGCTTTGGCACCTTCACCAAAATATTCAACAATTGCACCTGTTCCTCCTTTTGCAGAAACAATTCCAGCAACTTTTAAAATAACGTCTTTTGGTGCAGTCCATCCAGATAATTTACCTGTTAATCTTACACCTATTAATTTAGGAAATTTAAGCTCCCAAGCCATACCAGCCATAACATCTACAGCATCTGCACCACCAACACCAATAGCTACCATACCTAAACCACCAGCATTTACTGTGTGAGAGTCGGTACCAATCATCATTCCTCCTGGAAATGCATAATTTTCTAAAACTACTTGGTGAATAATTCCTGCACCTGGCTTCCAGAAACCAATACCGTATTTATTAGAAACAGATTCTAAAAAATCAAATACTTCACTACTTACACTATTAGCGTGTTTTAAGTCAGTTGCTGCACCATCTTTAGCTTGGATTAAGTGATCACAGTGTACTGTTGTTGGCACAGCTACTTTATCTTTACCAGCTTGCATAAATTGCAATAAAGCCATTTGTGCAGTAGCATCTTGACATGCTATTCTATCTGGAGCAAAATCCACATAGTCTTTACCTCTTGTGAAGGCTGTATTAGGTGTTCCGTCCCAAAGGTGAGAATACAAAATCTTTTCAGAAAGTGTTAAAGGTTTACCTACAACTTTACGTGCTGCGTCAACACGTTCTGTCATTTGGCTGTATACCTTTTTTATCATGTCAATATCAAATGCCATATAGTATGAATTTTAAGGGTTGTTAATTTGTTTTAAAGTCTTGCGAATTTACGAAAAATTGAAGCATTTTAAAAATATATAAGGAAATTGAATATTCATTGAATTAAATTCAACAAAAAAGAATGATATTAACAGAAATGTAGTAAAATGATAAAATTAGATACTATAAAATAATAAATTAATAAGAAAATTAGTTTTTAAACCAACGTTTGTACCTTTTAGAATCTCTAAATTTTAGAATTGGATATTCAAAAAACGTGAATAACAGATAAGAAAGCACAAAAGTCAGTGCCAAATACAATAGTAATACCCCAAATTTTCCTATTAGAGATAATTCTGAAATTTGAATATATAGTTGGAGACTTAATAACACAATAGAGTAATTAATTAGGTATATTGAATAAGACCATAAGCTGATATTAGTTATAGGTTTTAATAATACTTTATTGGATTTCCAATTAGAAAACATGGGAAACGTCAATACAATACTTATTGCAAGTAGTGATAAATAGTAAACATTAAAAAACAAACTAAAACTATCAGGATTTAATTTATTAATTAAAATATAAACATGTGTAACAACAAATAATATAACTCCAATTATAAAACTGACATACCTAAAACGTAGCCATAAATTAGTGTAATAAAATCCAAAAAAAGCACCTAAAAAACCATAGTAAATACTATCTAATCTAAAAACGACAACCTTGCGCAAAGATTTACTCCATGAAAAATTTTCTGGTAGTATTGTTACATTAAAATCAAACAAAAATCTATGATAAATCGCACTAGCGATTATTAAAAGTGAAACTACTAAAAATGACCACTTATTTAACCTTTTAAAGAAAATCCCAAGGATAATTAGTAATACTGGTCCAGCTATGTAAGCAAACTCCTCTATGGTTAAACTCCAGGATTCTGTAAAAAAGTCAGGTTGCTTTTGAGAGAGGTTTTGAAGAAAAAAGAAATACTTAAATAATTGATTTGGCAATTCTGCATTAAATAGCAATATCAAACCTATGTTTATAAGCAAAACTAGATAGTAGTTTGGTAAAGTCCGCAACCAACGTCGCATCCAAAAGTTTGCAAAATCCTTAAAGGATGTTTTATTATTTTCAATATGTTTTATTAAAATAGTACCAATTAAAAAACCACTTAAAACAAAAAACAAATCAACACCTATTGTTCCAAAAAACTGTATGGTTTTTATAATGTTGGATTGAGATTCAGGAAATAATAACAACGTGCTATGAGAACAAAGAATTAAAATAATAGCCAATGCTCTAACAACATCTAAACCAAATATTCTTTGTCTGTATGTTATTATAGTTTCCAATAAGTAAAGGGTAAATAACTACTGTCTAGCTACTTTAATTAGTTTAATTATACCTAAAAAAATGGCACAAAATTCTACAAAAGTACCTGCTGTTAATAATAGGCTTCCATTTGGTTTATGCTGTATTTTAAACAAAGCACCAATAATGGTTAGAATAATACCTATAATTAAAAGTAATAACGGAACTTTAAATTGTTTTAAGCTCATATTAAAAAAGGCTTTTAATAATATGCTCTATAGTAACACCTTCAGCTTCAGCTTTATAGTTTTTAATCATTCTGTGGCGTAAAATACTAGTTGCTACAGCCTGAACATTTTCTATATCTGGAGAAAATTTACCGTTAATAGCTGCATGTGTCTTAGCTGCTAAAATTAAGTTTTGCGAAGCTCTAGGACCTGCTCCCCAATCTACATACTGTTTTACTAAATCTGATGCAGCATCACTATGTGGTCTAGTTTTTCCAACCATAGTAACAGCGTATTCAATAACATTATCTGCTACAGGAATACGTCTAATTAGTTGCTGAAAGTCTGTAATTTCTTGAGCTGTAAATAGCGCATTTACTATTGGTCTATGATCTGATGTTGTTGCTTTAACCACATCTACTTCTTCTTGAAAAGTAGGATAATCAAGATTTATAGCAAACATAAAACGGTCTAATTGTGCTTCTGGAAGTGGATAAGTCCCTTCCTGCTCAATTGGATTTTGTGTAGCTAAAACAAAATAAGGTAAATCCAGTTTATAATGATGGCCAGATACGGTTACAGCACGTTCTTGCATAGCTTCTAATAAAGCTGCTTGTGTTTTAGGTGGTGTACGGTTAATCTCATCTGCTAAAATAATATTTGCAAAAATTGGTCCTTTTATAAACTTAAATTGTCTGCTTTCGTCAAGGATTTCGCTTCCTAAAATATCACTTGGCATTAAATCTGGTGTAAACTGTATACGTTTAAAATCCAGTCCTAATGCTTGAGAAATTGTATTAACCATTAACGTTTTAGCTAATCCTGGAACACCAATTAATAAGGCGTGACCTCCAGAAAAAATAGAAATTAAAATCTGATTAACAACATCATCTTGACCTATAATAACCTTTGCTACTTCTTGTCTTAATGCATTATATTTTGTTACTAGAGATTTTACTGCTGCAACGTCTGACATATGTTTTACTTATTTTTTTAACCAATTACTACTAAAGTCACAATCTCTGTGTGATTCGCTAATTTTAATGTAAGTATCTAATATTTTTTCGTTTTGCCACTTACCTATAGCGTCAAATTGTTTTTCGTTTAAAGCTAATTGCTTAATTTTTAAATAATCGCGAGCATAATCTGCATCATGTTCATCTATTCTATCGGTTACTGTAATTAACTTAAACTTGATATTTCCTTGTCTGTCAGAATCTGTTAAAACCTCACTAATAGTATTGTTCTCTAGTCCTTGTAATTGACCATATAATTCTGGATCCATTCTAGTCAATTCAAAATTATAATCCTGAGTTTGTGGATTAATTAATTGACCACCTTGGTATTTAGTTTCTTTTTCGTCACTAAACTCTTTAGCAGCTTCGGCAAATGTATAATCTCCATTAGTAATCTCTGCTCTGATTTTCTCAATTTTTTCTTTAGCTTCTAGGATTTCTTCATCAGAAATTTCTGGGACTAATAGTATGTGACTTACGTCATACTCTTGTCCTCTAATTTTTTCTAAATAGATAATATGGTAACCATAATCTGTAGCAAAAGGCTCTGATATTTCACCTTCTTGTAAAGAGAAAGCCACATCTCTAAACTCTTTAACCATTCTAGGTTTAGCTCTATTCATAGGAGGTAATTTTCCTCCTGATTTTTTAGAACCTGGATCTGCAGAATAAAATGCTGCTCTTGATCTAAAACTTTTACCGTCTTCTTCTATTTCTCTTTTAAATTCTTTTAATCTATCTATAACACGTTGTTTTTCCTCTTCGCTTACTTTAGGCTCAACAATAATTTGCGCTACTTTTAATTCTGTTCCAAATCTTGGACGTTCTTCTTTTGGTATTTTATTAAAAAATTGACGTACTTCTTCTGGAGTAACTTCAATGTCTTCAATAATTTTCTTTTGCATCTCTGAAGCTAACTTATTGCTTTTGTTAATTTCAAACATTTCTTCTCTAAAACTAACCTCGTCTTCTTTTTTATAAAACTTAAGCAACTCATCCATGTTACCATTAGTTTGTTGTAAAAACTGTTGTACTTGTTGGTCTACGTATGAGCGAATTTCGGCATCACTAATAACAATACTATCTTGGATTGCGTGATGTGCGTATAATTTATCCTCTAATAATTTACCAAATAATTGACAACGTGATACACCTTGTATGGATGCACCTTGTGCTTTAAGTTGTAAAATCATTTTGTCAATATCACTATCTAAAACAATGTAATCACCTACTACTGCAGCAACACCATCTACTTTAAGTGCTCCACCTGTATTAGTGGTATCTTTAACTTGCTCTTGGGCTGTTTCGTCAATTATTTCTTGAGCTGAAGTAGCAAAAGTTGCTAATAATATAAACGCTAAAGCATGTAACGTTTTACTTTTAATTGTAAATTTCAAATTGTTTGTTTTTAATGGCATCTTTAGTAATGTCCTTTTCTAATTGTTTTATTAATTCCAATTTTCGTTTGTTGATAACGATTTGGTTAATGGTTGGTCTAACGTACTCCAATGGAGCAGTATCGTTTCGTAACAACACATTATTTATTTGCATCAAATATAATCCTAATGAGTCTTTGAGTTGTATAAAATTAGATTTTTTTAACAATTCATTTTTGTTATCTAAAGTCACCACAGGAATTTTATTAATGGCTTGATCAACCCTAATCCATAAAGAGTCTTTTAATGAATAGGATTTAAATTGTATTGAAATTGAATCTAATTCTTTTTTATCTGACTTGTTAAAGCGTTTAAACTTAGTTTTAATTTTTTCTAAATCTAAACGATTTGCTTCAACATTAATATATCTAAATTGAATTAAATCTTCATTTAATTTAAAGGCTTCTTTGTTTAAATCGTAATAAGCTGCTGCTTCTGTAACAGATACTGTGGTATCTAAATTTTTAGAGACTAACGCTTCAATATAAGCTTTGCTATATAAATCGTTTTTATATTGTTTTATTAATCTGTCAAATTTTTCAAGCTTTGCATCGGACAAATTAACTTGTGCGTTTTGCACAAATAACTGCTGTGTTGCCCATTTTGTAATAAAATTATTAGCAAAAATGGTACTATCAGATTTACTTAAGTTTTCTGGCAATGCCTTTTTTAAATCACTTGTATATAAAAAAACATCCTCTACTCTAGCAATAGCATTTTCTTGTTGGGCTGGTTTAAAATAGTCACAAGACCATAAAACACCAACCATGATTAATATGTAGCTTAGTTTTTTCAATTTATTTTAGTTCTTCTTTTACTTGTTGTAAAGCTTCAGTGTTTATTGTTACTTTATATTTATTTGTTAAATCCAAAAGCCAATCTTTTTCTTTTTGCTCTTGAAAATCTGATACTACACTTCCTTTTGCTTGCTCAAATGTTTTTTGGGTTTTTGGCAGCACACTATTTACTTTTACTACACTGTAAGCATCGTTATGCTTAAACACATTAGACACTCCAGCTTTTAAATTTAATCCTTTTGGTAAAGCTTGGTGTGTAGCATCCAAAGTATCGATGATAAAACTAACATTTATTTGATTATCAACGTTAATTTGTTTTTTAATATTATCTGTAGACCAATTTTGCTTTAATAATTTTGATACCTTTTTAATTACGCTTTTTTTGGCTGAAGACGCTACAATTGCATCTACTCTGGTATCATAATAATAGTTTGATTTGTGATTATTGTAATACGCTAACAATCCTACTGAGTCTTGTTTTGCTGCGTTCCAAATTTGGTTTTCCATTAAATCAAATAATAACAAACCATCACGATACTCGCTTAGTATTTGTGCGTATTCTTGATTCTCAGATTCAAGATTTTCTTCTTGGTAGGCTTTTAAATTAGTTTCAACAAAAACTTTAAAATTATCATCAACTAATTGGTTTAATGGTACTTTAGCTTGACGTCTACGTTGACTTTTAAATAAAAACTCAGCAAATTCAATTTGTAATATTTGCTTTGTACCAATAGTTAGTAAAGTTTCGTCTCCTTTAAATGTTGAAGGAATTGTCCAGCTGCTAGAAAAATAATCATCATTTAAAATTGAAACAAATGGACTTAAGTCTACTGCTGTTAAATTAACATTATATGCTTTAAGTAAATTTTCTACACGTTTGTCATTAATAACCTTAGACCTAGAATCTCTTTTAATTTTGTTTTTTAATTCTAATTCTAACTCCTCAAAAGACTGTATACCCTTTTTATCAATCAGTTTGATAATATGGTACCCAAACTCAGACTTAAACGGTTTAGATATATCTCCAACGTTTGACAACGCAAATGCTTGTTCTTCAAAAATTTTAGAGCTTAACTGTCCTGCAGAAAACGCATTTAATTTTCCACCATTACTACTTGAGCTTTTGTCATCCGAAAACTGTTTAGCTAAAGCACTAAAGTCCTCGCCTTGCTTTATTCTTTTATAAATTTCGTTAATGCTACTTTCTGTAGTTTGTTCAGCTTTATCACCTGCTAACATAATATGTGCAACGGTTACGTCTCCTCTATTTTTGCGTTTGTTGTTTACAAAAACAACATGGTATCCAAATTGGGTTCTAAAAGGTTGTGACCATTGCCCAACAGCTGTATTGTATGCTGCATTTTCAAAAGGATACACCATCTTAAAGGCAGTAAAAAAGCCTAATGCTTCTGCAAATAATGTTTGACCATTATGGACGTCTTTTTTAACCACCTCAAAGCCCTCATTAATTGCACGACCTCTTAACTTTTGTATTTCCTGGTAGGCTAATAATGTATCTTTTGGGCTAGCATTTTCATCAATTTTAACTAAAATATGATTCGCGTCTACTTCTGTTTGAAGTCTTTGGTAAGCCTCCTCTATTAACTGATTGGTAACTTTACTATCGTTTAAGTAATTTTTAGCCAATTGGCTTTTATAACTTGAAAATTCTCTTAAATAGTTTGGTTTTTGATCCATACCTAAAGCTTTAGCTTCGGCAATTTTAAGTTTGTATTTAACAAATAAGTCTAAATAGTTATCAATATCTTTTTGAGAATCGTCCTTAACTAAATCTAGATTTTTACTATAGACTCTTTTAAACTCTGATGTATAAACAGGCACATCATCCACAGTAAATAAAACTGTATTAGTCTGCGCATTTACGAATAAACAAGAAAAGAAAAAAGAAAGGAATGTAATACGTAAAATATTCATTTTCATAATTAAGCCACATTTGTTAGCAATGTCTGCAAAAATAGTAATATTACACTATTAAACAATGACTTTTAAAACGATACTTTAAAGTAATTAGTATTGCTTTTATATAAGTTTTAGTTTTAAAATCAATATTAGGTTTTATAAAATTTTAAAGCTTTATTAAAAGTTGTTTTATTACAAAAAACCTATATTTACCAACCAACGTATATGTTAGTGATAGTGTATTTTACCATCGCTGTATGTTAAAGTTTATGTATATATTTTTTTATGGAATACACGGTTAAAGTCTTAATTAAAAAACCCATTGAAGACTGCTTCTTGATGTTGCAAAATCATGAATGTAGAAAGCATTGGCATCTTGGGCTTACTAGTTTTGAGCACTTAAGCGGTTTACCTAATGAAGTTGGAGTGCAAATGAAACTGAATTACACATTTGGAAAACGTGAGATGAGTCTTATCGAAACTATAACATATATTGAAAATAATAAGACTATTCACTTTAATTTTGATTCTGCAGGAATGCATAATATCCAAAAAAACTACTTTAAAGTTATAGATGATAATACTACTTTATGGACTAGTATAAACCAATTTGTGCCCACTACATTTGCTAAGCGTTTAATGCTACTGTTAATGCCTAAAGCTTTTAAAATACAAACTGAAAAGTATTTATACGATTTTAAAAAATATATTGAAAACGGGATTTCTGTTACAGAATAATATGAGAAAACTTAAATTAATTTGGGATTTTAGAGGTCCTGACGCTTTAAAAATTGCCCAACACCACGAAATACATCTTAAAGAGTATATTACTTTAGAAAAAACTGAATTAAATATTACAGGTTTTGAACAACTTAATGATATGCATAGTATTGCTTTTATGGTTGTTAATGAAACAGAAATGAAACCTATACGTGATGCCTTAAAACCACATCGTGGACAAGTATACTCTGAATAATGAAAACTAAAATTGTAATTAGACCATTACAAATGTAAACATCAAGCCTTAAGATTAGTTAAATATTTATTAATTATAATCTTCAATTTTAAACTAGTAATCTAAGCTTAAAACGTCTAGTATTACTGGTTAAATTAGATACCATTTAAGGCTTCAACATAACGTTTTCGTCTTTTAAAACAAATCTAATTATTGTACCTTGCACTCCTATTTTTAAGGAGCAATCATGAACAATAATAAAATGCTAAACTATATTAAAGATGTACTTCAAAACATGCCAACTGGCTGGTTGAATTTAACAACGCATCGCTTAGATATTTACAACGAAAAATTAGCTAAAACAGAGTTTTTAGATCAATTTGAAAACCTATACAAAAATAATAATGCTGATGCTACAGCTTTAAACCAATTACCAACTGCTTACGATTATATTAGGCTAGGTCATCCACTATCTTGTGTATTAGAATGGGTTATTGCAGACTTAAATAATTTAAAGCCTGAAGCAGTTATAAGTTTTTCATCTAAAACCACTCCCATATTATCTGTTTTAAGAAAAAATCTTTTAGACAATAAAAAAACGCAAATCAATTTTGTTGGTCAATTACCAAGTATTTTTGATGCAGACATCTTGCGTACAGTTTATGGTTTTAATTTTGAATTAAACCAAGTAAACTCGGCTGAAGACATATCTACTTTTCATGGCAGCACCATCTTTATCAATCAACAAGACGGGATTTGTTATGCAACGCTAAACAATAATATAGACTTTACCGTTAACTTACACACTGAATTAGGAAGTGTTTTATTAGTTAATGGTGAACATAATGCATCTTATATATCTGACATACAACATGTAAGAAGAAGAGAAACCATTGCTATGACACCAGTAAATTGTTTAGCTGCTTTAAACGACTTGATTAACGACACCACATCTGATTATACTAGTAGTACTTTACAATATGATAAGACTAAGGTTTTAGCTTCCATCAAAGAGATTACAGGATCACCTTCTAAACCTTTAGTAGGTTCAAGTGGATTATCAATCCAATATGCTATCATGATGGGATTAATACATCATGCGTTAATAAATCATAAAGGAAAAGACATTAAGTTTATTGTACCTCCAAACTGTTATGGTGGTACCAACGATCAAGCCAGACGTGTTGCTGCTTGTATTGACAATGTAGAAGTAGTGGATCTACCAGTAGATGGTGACAATGATATGGTAACAAATATTGATACCGTTTTAAACACCATTGCTAGTCAAGATGCAGTACCATATATAATTGCAGAAATACCAACAAACCCAAGAGTTGAAGTTCCTGATCTTTTACAATTAAAGGCTGCATTAAATAAAGTTAGACACACACCAAATGGTGATATAGCAATAGACCCTGTTTTTATTTTAGATCAAACCTTTTGTCCAAATGTATTATTTTTAGGTGAAGACAAAATTTTATCTAGCGTTAGAACCATATCTTATGCAAGCGGATCAAAATTTCCTAGTGGTGGACATTGTACAGCTGGTTATTGTGTAGGTAATACTAAAACGCAAGACGTAATGGTACATATTGAAAACCATTTAGCACTTTGTGATAACGAAGCAACTAATCTTCAATATGAAATCTTAGCAAAGCAATTACCTTCAATGAATCAAAGAATTAAAGAGGCTTACATTAATACTCGTGAGTTTGTTAATTTTATTCATGATACGTTACCAGAAGCTAAAATAAATTTTGTGTCAGAGGAACTTGCTGCTCAAGATTTTACACCTTCTGTTTTCTCTTTAGATCTTCCAACAAAAGGAAACACAGCTCAAGAAAAAGAAGAGTATAAGAGAGCTTTAAATTTAAAATTGATAAACTTAATGATTACCCAAATACCAAATGAGAGTAAATATTGCGTTAGTTATGGTCAATTAAATGGTTGTTATTGGACTATTCCTGCAACCTCAACACAAGGGACAACTAAAGAAGGTGATAAAGATTACATCGTACGTGCCTCTTTGTCTCCTAATCTAGATTTAGAACTTCACAAAAAAGTATTTCTAGACTTTGTAAAAAGTATGTAAACACCTTATTATAAATCAAAAAAAAGCACGACCTCAAGTCGTGCTTTTTTTATACCAATTTTAAACATTACTAAAATAGATTAACTTAGTATTTATCTAATTTAAAATTCCAATTTATGATTCAAATTAAAAACAAGATAGTTTTACTTTTAAGCTTTATACTATTAACTTGGTCCTGTGCCAATACCAAAAACAATACTTCTAATTGTTTAAATAGTGTAAAAGGCACATTAATTAATAAGACTGGTTTAGATGGCTGTGGTTGGATGATTGCATTACAAGATGGTAAAACAGTAAATCCAACTAACCTAAATAGCTTTGATATTAAATTAATAGATAATACTAAAATCACTTTTGGTTATAAAGAAAAAAACGACCTATTTGATACTTGTATGTCTGGTAAAATTATTGAAATAACATGTTTAACCATAGACTAGCTAGTAACGCTAAAACCTTGTTAAAACAGTATAAATAGTTTAAAAAAAACAACATTAATCTTACCTTTAAATAGTACTATTTTAAACATTAAAACTATTATTATGAAACAAATCCCCTTAAACGATGGTAATCAAATTCCACTAGTTGGATTTGGAACTTATAAATGTACAGAGCAAGAAGGTATAGCATCCGTATCTACTGCTTTATCTAAAGGCTATCGGTTATTAGACACAGCTGCTATTTATGGAAATGAAGAAGCTGTTGGCAAAGGTATTAAAGCTAGTGGTATGGATAGAAAAGATATATATATTACCACAAAACTTTGGCGAGAAAATTTAGGCTATCAATCTGCTAAGGACCAATTTAATAAATCCTTGCAACGATTAAATGTAGACTATATTGATTTATACTTAATCCATTGGCCTGCTAACGCTAAAAATTACGATAATTGGCAACACGCTAATGCAGAAAGTTGGCGCGCAATGGAAGAATTACAAGCTGAAGGTAAAATTAAATCCATAGGAGTTAGTAATTTTTTTCAAGAACATTTAGAAGCGTTATTTAAAACTGCAAAGGTTATTCCTGCTGTTAATCAAATTGAGTTTCATCCAGGTTATTGGCAAAAAGAATTAACTGAATATTGTCAATCAAAAAATATAACTGTTGAGTCTTGGTCTCCTTTAGCACGAGGAAAAGTATTTGATAATCAACTTTTAAAGGACATTGCCAAAGCTCATCAAAAATCGGTTTCACAAATATGTCTTCGTTGGATTACACAGCATAATGTTATTATTATTCCTAAATCTAATTCGCCAGAAAGAATTGAAGAGAATATTAATATTTTTGACTTTGAACTGTCTGAGGACGAAGTGAAACAAATAAATAACCTACCAAAAATGGGGTTTAGTGGAGAGCATCCTAATTTTTGGCCTGACCGTATTAGTTAATTAAGATTAATGTGATGCTATACAATTTAAAGCACAACCTAAGCGTTGTGCTTTTTTTATCGTAATGTGTTAAAAAACATTAGTAAAAAGTTAAATCATTTTGACTTAAATTATTATCTGTTATCTTATTTAAATCAGATTAATTAACCCATTTTAATAATACTAATGACAAGCCTATTATATCCTAAAGCCATAATACCAAAAACAATAATAAATGAAGTAGAAACTGCTTTATCATACTATCCTGAATTAAAAAACACAGCAATAAACTTTGAATTTAAAAAGAATATAAAAAAATCTACTATGCAAGCACAACCAACTGCAAGTAGTTTTTTAAAAAGAAAAGGACAACGATCTTATAATATTTTTATTAGTGAAACTGTCAAAATTTCTGGTGAAGTTTTATACACAATAGATATGCCACAAGAGGTTTTAATTGGCTGGATTGGTCATGAGTTGGGTCATATTATGGATTACAAAAACCGAAGCAACCTCAACCTGATGTGGTTTGGTGTAAAGTATCTATTATCCGACAATCATATTGCAACTGCAGAGCGTGCTGCTGACACATATGCTGTGCAATCAGGAATGGAACAATACATTTTAAAAACAAAGGACTTTATATTAAGTCAGGCAAATTTAGAGCAATCTTACATTGCACGAATTAAAAAATATTATTTATCTCCAGAAGAAATCATGGACATTATTAATCAAAGAGATGCAAAACTTTCTGAGTCTTAATTTTTAGCAACAAAGGCTTCCCAATCTTTAAACTTATCCTCTCCCATAACACGTTCCATTTTAACCTGACCTCCTTTTTTCTTATTAGCACCACTCCATTCTGCATAAATCTCTGGACTAATTACTTCTACTTTTACGCCTTCTAAAGCTTTACCTCTTGCAACTTTGTAGTTTTTATTAGCATTTTTTAAAAACTCATCTAATGCGTTTACAATGCTATTATTTGCTTCGTTTAAACTTTCAGATCCTAAATACCAACTATGGTAAAAACCATCTTCAAAACGTTTAGCACATAAAGTATATTCTGGGATTGTTGTATTAAACTTTTCTTCAAGATGCCTAATAGCATCATCCAATTTATTTACTGATAATTGCGATCCTACAGTGTTTAAAAAGAATTTAGTACGACCAGTAATTTTGATTTCAGCACGCTCAACATCAGTAAACTCAATAGTATCTCCAATCAAATAACGCCAAGCACCACTTACTGTACTGATAATGACTACATAATCTTGGTCTAATTGCACGTCTTTTAAAGTCACACTTGGTGCTTCGTTTTTTAAAGATCCATCTGGATTAATATATTCTGGTTTAAATGGTACAAACTCAAAATAAATTCCGCCATCAGTAACCAACTGCATTGCATCTGTTTCTGGTCTAGCTTGAAATGCTAAAAAACCTTCTGAGGCTAAATAGGTATCAATCACAGTAACTGGTTTTCCTAATAAAGCATTAAAACTTTTTTGATAAGGTCCAAAAGCAACACCACCAGAAGTATAGACTTGTAGGTTTGGCCAAACCTCGTGTATGTTGTCTACTTTATGATAGTCGATAACCGTTTTTATCATTAGTTCCATCCAAGACGGAATTCCGCTTAAAGCACCAATATCCCATTGCTTAGCTCGTTTTGCTATGGTCTCAACACGCTTATCCCAATCTTCAATTTTAGCTATATCTTCTCCTGGTTTATAAAACCCTTTAAACCATGATGGAATATTACTAGCTGTAATACCACTTATTTCTCCTTCTAAATGATCATCTTTTTCTTTTAAATCTGTAGAGCTTCCCAGCATCATCGCTTCTTTGCTAAAAAACTCGGCAGGCAAATCAAAATTACTTAATGCAGTAACTTGATCTATTCCTGCTTGCTTAATTGCAGATAACATATCATCAGTCACAGGAATACGCTTACTAGTTTTTCCTGTAGTACCAGAACTTAATGCAAAATAAGACGGTTTTCCAGGCCAAGTAACATCCTCTAAACCTTCATGTAGTTTAGACCACCATTTGTCATTGATTTGGTTATAATCAAAATAAGGAACGCTAATAGCAAAAGCTACTTCTGGATCCTCTGTTTTACTTATTGCCTCAAAGTCATAGGTCTTACCAAACATGGTGTCTTTAGCAGTGGTCAATAATTTTTGTAACACTTTGCGTTGCGCTTCTACAGGATTAACCTCAGGCGTTAATGCCTCTTTAATATTTATGGCACCTTTAATAATGTTTCCTATAATTTCCATGTTATATGATGTTGATTGTTTTAATATATTCTAAAAGAATACCATTAATAGATTTATAATTTGAAAATAGAAAGATTTGCGCACTTCTCAAGTGTTGTTATAGTAAAATTAACACTTAGTTTGGTTGAGAATTTTTAATATAAAAAACTAAAAGCACAACCAATGGTTGTGCTTTTTTATAAAATATTTACCTTAAAATCTATCTAGAATAGTTAGGCGATTCTTTAGTAATGGTAACATCATGTGGATGACTCTCGTTAATACCTGAAGCGGTAATTTTAACAAAGCGTCCTGTGTCTTGTAAAGTGGCTACGTCTTTAGCTCCACAATAACCCATTCCTGCTCTTAGACCACCTATAAATTGGTGTAAGCTTTCATATAATTCTCCTTTATAAGGTACGCGTCCAACAATACCTTCTGGTACGAGTTTTTTAATATCGTCTTCTACATCTTGGAAGTAACGGTCTTTGCTACCTTGCTTCATAGCTTCAACAGATCCCATACCTCTATACGATTTAAACTTACGACCTTCGTAAATAATAGTTTCTCCTGGACTTTCTTTTGTTCCAGCTAGTAAGGATCCTAACATAACTGTATCTGCTCCTGCAGCTAATGCTTTAGGAATATCTCCTGTATATCTAATTCCTCCATCTGCAATTACTGGTACTCCACTTCCTTTTATTGCAGCTGCTACTTCTAGTACTGCACTAAATTGAGGAAAACCAACACCTGCAACGACACGAGTTGTACAAATAGAACCTGGTCCAATACCAACTTTTACCGCATCTGCTCCAGCTTCTACTAAATACTTAGCAGCTTCTGCTGTAGCTATGTTACCTACTATTACCTCTAGTTCGGGGAATTTTTTCTTAATCTCTTTTAACACATTAACCACACCTTTAGTGTGTCCATGTGCTGTATCTATTACTATTGCATCTACTCCTGCATTAACTAAAGCTTCTGCACGATCTACAGCATCTCCTGTTACACCTATTGCAGCTGCAACACGTAAACGACCAAAAGTATCTTTGTTTGCAATTGGCTTTTGTGTTAGTTTAGTAATGTCTCTAAAGGTTATTAAACCTGCTAGCTTATTTCCTTCAACTATTAAAAGCTTTTCAATTTTATGTTGTTGTAATGTTTTTTCGGCATCTTTTAATGACGTTCCAACAGGAGCTGTCACTAGATTTTCGCTAGTCATTACCTCAATAATTGGTCTGTTTTTTTCATGCTCAAAACGCAGGTCACGATTCGTCACAATTCCTTTTAATAGTCCATTGTCATCCACTATCGGGATCCCACCAATACCATGCTCTCGCATAGCATTGTTAGCATCAGAAACTACTGCAGTCATTGGTAAGGTTACAGGATCTATGATCATACCACTTTCGGCACGTTTTACTTTACGTACTTTAGTAGCTTGCTGCTCTATAGTCATGTTTTTATGTAATACACCAATACCACCTTCTCTAGCCATAGCTATAGCCATTTGGCTTTCTGTAACGGTATCCATAGCTGCAGAAACTATTGGAACGTTAATAGTAATGTTACGTGTAAATTTTGTTTGAATGTTGACTTCGCGAGGAAGAACTTCAGAAAAAGCAGGTACTAAAAGGACGTCGTCGTAAGTTAATCCTTCTCCTACTATTTTATTTTCGTGTGCTGTCATTGCAATTAGAATTAATTGCGAGTAAAGATACGTTTTATAAATTAATCTAACCTTATAATTAACGGATTGTTGGTTAAAATTTAACCTCTAAGGTTGTATAAAAATTTCGGTTAGCCGAAGGAATGATTCCTGGTCCTGGATATCCTGTTGCACGTCGCGTAAAATAAGCATTATCCAATAGGTTGTTTACACCTGCTTCTAATTTGAATTGTTTGTACTTATACGACAAAGACACATCTAACACATCGTATGCAGGAATCTCTCCAATTACACCACTTAAATTTCCCTCTGTCGCATTAGTCGCATCTGTAAATTGAGTGGACAAATAGGTATATTGAATATTAGATAAAAAGTCTTTATAACCTAATCTAACACCTGTTTTAAAGTTATAGTTTGGTATAAATTCCACCTTATTACCTTCTACTCCAACCTCTTCAGATTTTGTATACTCTGAGTCAACATATGAAAAGTTAACATAGTAATTAAAGATGTAATCTTCGTTTTTTAGCAGCAGGTTTTCTAAATTAAATTCTACTAAACTCTCAATACCATACATCATGGCATCTCCAACGTTTCCTCTTTCACTTTTAATATTTCCGTCTGCAAGTACACGTTGCACAAATCCTATTCTGTCATTATAAAATAAGCTAAAAGCACTAACGTCGTAAGATATATTGTTAGACCATTTGCCTCTTACTCCTGCATCCACAGTAAACCCACTTTCGTCGTCAATATCTGGACTAATAATAAATGCTGGATTATTAATACTTATATCAGAAAATGTTACTGATCTGTAGTTTTGCGAAATATTTCCGTAAACCTCAAACGTTGTACTTGGTTTGTAACTTGCACCTAAACCTAATAACACAAATGAGCGTTCTTTGGTTAAGTCATCTTCAATTTTTTCATTTAAAATAACATTACCTGCAGCATCTGTATTTATACGTCTAAAAAAACCATCACTTTGGGTGTTAATATATTCAAATCTAAAACCTGGCGTAATGGATAGCTTATCGTTTAAATACACAATGTTTTCTCCAAAAACAGCAACATTTAAATTAGGGTAAGTAAAGCTAGATTGGTTACTGTAATTTGGAAATGCATCATACTGAAAATCAAAATTTGGATCTGAACCATCACTTCCAGGACCTTGCTCAGAGGTGTTTTCTGCTTTATAAAATTTAGCACCAAGTAACCCAATGGACTTTTTATTAAACAGATTAAAATTAGTTAATACTCTGGTTTCAAAACCAAAATTATTAAATTCGCCTTTTATTAAATCTCTTTCTGTATTAGCATCAGGTTGATCCACACGGTTAGTTCTAAATCCTAAAGCATTTCTAGACGCATTTAATCCAAAAGCATTAAATGTAAAGTTTGTGTTTTCAGAAAACTTATGAGACAGTTTTAAATTATACAATAACCAATCCACCTGAAACCAGTTTCTAGAACGATTACTTTGGTATGGATCTGCTTCAAACTGATCATCGTTTAATCCTCCACCTTGTTTAGCTAAGTATCTTAAATACGTTACCTCTCCTTCCAACTTAGTATTATCATTAAACTGATAACCTAAATGCGTGTAAAAATTTTTAGATTCAAAATTAGAGTTTGGTCTAAACCCATCTCCTTTTTTATAGTTAAAAAACGTGTAATAACTAAACTTACCTTTAGTACCACTTGCACTAGTAAAGTTGGTGTATAGTCCATTACTTCCAACCGTGTTTCTAGTAATTAGCTCTAATGGTTTTTCAGTATTTGGAGTTTTCATTTTAAAATTAACCAAACCACCAAATTGTGTTCCGTATTGTAATGATGCTGCACCTCTAACAATTTGTATTTCTTGTAAAGCCTCTGCAGTTGGTGTGTAATAACTCTCAGGATAACCTAGTACATCTGCACTAATATCGTATCCATTTTGACGTGTGTTAAAATTAGCTGTACGATTTGGATCCAAACCACGTCCACCAATATTTAACTGTAAACCTGCATCGTCATTTTGATAAATGTTTAAACCTGCTACTTGACTGTATAATTGTCTGGCATTATTAGCACCAAGATTAGCCATAGATTGGTCTATTAAAACCACTTCTGTTTTTTTTCCTGCGTAAATAGCAGTTTCTTCGACGTCTGCTAATTGTTTTAGGCTAAATAATTTTGCTTTTCTAACCGTAATTTCTACCTCAGATAGTGTTGTTTCGCTTAGTGGTAGTAATATAATTTTCAAGTTTTTAGCTTCGGTTGACGACACTGTTTGCTCTAAAACTTGATATTCGTAATTAAAAAAGGTTAAATCAAGTGTTGCTTTTTCGGTTTCAAAATTAAAATTACCGTTAGCATCAGACTTGGTTATCAAACCCTTAACTGTATCATAAACGCCAACATCGCTTAGTGTTTCGCCATTTTGATTAGTAATTGTACCAGAAATTTGCTGTTGTGCTAACATGCTAAAAGCAGATAACATTAATAATAGTAATAGGTTATAGTCCTTTAATTTCATCTGTAAATGGTAAAATCCAGTGTTTATGTTTAAACGATTCTTTTTCTTGATACAAATTTACGCTTTCGTCAATAAATAATTGGCTTAATCGTCCATTTAAAGCCACATAACTTTTAGCATAAACTTGCACACCTTTATAACCTTGTTTGGAAAAATGATTGCCTAAGTAATGTGCATATTCTAAAATAAAATCAGGCTGAAAACTCATTTGTTTTTCCTGTAAAGGCGTTAAAAAGTCGGCATTATTGACTAAAAACGCATTCCCTTGTTCGTCCTTAATTTTAAAGGTTGTGTTTCCCATTTTTTCCATTAACATGACTCGCCATGAGAAGCGATAACCTTCTTCTGTCCAAAACAATTCGCCTGGATACAACAGATATCTAAACGGAATTAGCAGTTGTAACGCAAAAAACAATCCCAGAATTGGTAGTACTAATTTATGATACCTTACAGTGTAGACTGATTTATATATTATGGGTTGCGCTTTCGCGGAAATAAAGCCAAGCAGCAACTTTATTTTGTGTATTATTTTATGATGAAACGAGGCATCAAAAAAGATTAATGCACTTACAATCATAACAAACGGAAACATCCCAATAGGAAACAAAACACGTGTGAATACATGGAAAAATATGACCATTATAAAAGCTACAAATCGTGTACGTTTGTACAATAAGAAAAACGGAATTAGCAAATCATACAACATGCCTGACCAGCTCATGGCATAATGAAACCAATCTTGCTGCATAATAGTTTCGCCAATAAATGGTAAGTCGTATTTAGAGCGTAACCAAATTTTTAAGGGTTGGGCTTTTAATAACCAGTCGCTATTTATTTTGGCTAATCCTGCATAAAAATAAACAATCCCTAACAGTAGTTTTATAGCGTCTATACTCCATTTAGGAATACTTTTATAGCTAATTTTTGATGTATAGTTATCTAATGAAAAATAAGCATTAGCTGGTAAAAACAGCATTAAAAAGCTAAGAATACTTATAAAATAGTAATGATTTAAATAGGTGGTTTTTTCGATTAACTCTATATAAGTAAAGCTAATAAAAAAGGTGATTATGGCTAGTCTATATTTATAACCAATAGCGACAAAAAAAGCTGACAAACCACAAATTAAAAGAAGTAAATAGGTATACTCACCTAAGGATTTAACCCAATCAAATCCGTAATACTTAAAATGAAATTGAGGTTGTACATAAACCGTATCAATCCATCCTTTTAACCAATAACGAATCATACCATAACACATCATTAATCCAAAACCAATCCTGAACACAGCCAAAGGAGCTGCATCTGTGGTTTTGTTTAAATATGTTTTTAGGTTTAATTCCATAATACAAAAAAAGGTTGACTCTTTTAAATCAACCTTTTATTTATTATTGTTACTTGATATTAATCTCCATCTGCATCAACGTAATCAACGCTTACATTAAAAGCTTGTAACATATCTACTTTTAAAGATATAACTACTAGTTGTAAGGCGTCATACGCTTCAGTCATTTTTACACTATCAACTTCAACTTGCGTTTTTAAATCTGAATTTAACGCTTGTATTTTTTGTCTAGCAGCATCAATCCTATCATTAATTAATGTTGCTAAATCAGTTCTGTCCAATGCTACTAAATACTTATAAAAACCTTCACCTGTTGGAGAAGTACTTGTTGCTTTACCGTTAAAAATATTTTGCACATTATCCAAAGCTATAATAGCTAAATCTCTAGAAATTGTTCCATTGTAAATAGCTTCTGCTTTGTCGGATAATGAGGTTGCAGAAAATACACCTGCAGGAATCCCAAATTTATTAGCACGTAATCCTTTTTCGAAATAAAAAATATAGTCGTTTATAAATTTATTTACTGCACTTGATGCTGTATTTTCTGTGCTATTAACAAATACAGTTCTGTAATTTGATGTCCAGTCTGTTAACACGGTTTGTGTTAAGCTATTCATTTGTGCAATTAAATCTGTTAAGTATGTTACGTAATTTGCGTTTGCATACTTATCTAAAATGTCTGCATCTGTTGCTGCTATACCATGTAACATGTAATCTACAGCAGGAAAACCTACAGCATCATTGTTAGCTGCTGCTAATAAATCGTAGTTTCCGTTAGCGATATTAGCTTCAATGTCTGCCACTGTTGTAGGATAGACATTCATTTTAAAGTTATATTGTAATATTTCGGCTTGACCGATATTAAAAGGCTCTACTAATTGCCAGTCTTTATAGGCACTTACAAAAGCAGCTCTTAAATTATCTAAATTAGCTTGGTTTGGCGTTGCTGTAAACGTATTATTTACATCAGACAACGTTTGTAAAGCAGATTTTAAGTTTTGAATCCTTGGTATAATTATATTGTCTGCTAAGTTGGTTTGCATAGCAACTCTATTATAATTATCTGATGTAGCATTACTGCTACTTCCTGTGTCATCAGACTCAGAACAAGCTACTATTAACAACATAATAGCAAAAACGTAAACTAACTTTTTCATAATTAATGATTTTTCTTTTTCAGTGTGCAAAAATAATACATAGCAGTCATTTTGATAAACGACTGCTATAATAAATTATATATTTATAAACTACTAGCTTGACCTGCAGTAAAATAAAACTGAGCAGCTATAGTATTAGAAATGGCATCTAATGAAGAAGCTGTTACATCCCAAAAGCCATCTCCTAGCATTAACTGATCTAACATTTGTTGTACTTCGTCTTTAGTAAAGTAAGGATCGTTAGTACCTGGTTGTCTTGTAAATTGTAAGCTGTAAATAAACCCGTAAGCTTCTGACAATGCATGAAATGCTGATGCCTTATCTAAATCTAAATTAGCTTTACCTTGTTGTAAATAATAGATGGCTCTAACACCAATAACAGTAGAAATTTTTCCTCTAATTACTTGTGCTTGTACATCACGTAAATCATAATCTTTAGCTACAATCGCAGCACGACCTAATTTAAATGCGTTATAGATATCTAATGCTATACCTTCAAAATCAGGATCTTCATTTACCTTAGCAACATATTCACTTAAAAAGTTATCTGCTTCGTATACTGGTACAGCTGGATTGTCTTCATTACCATATAAGTAACCGTAAGCCTCATCCCATTTGTGCTCCATTGTGGTATAGTTATTTGTACCATCTAAAACAGATGCGTTATTATTAGCTCTGTTATCTGCTTCGTCTAAAACAGATTGACTTAAATAATTGTTTAACATTTGGTCTACCATTAAAGCACCAATAACACCTTTTGCAAATGCTTGATTGTACTCTAAACCGCTACCATTTACATAGCGTATTGCACCACCACCTACTTGTTGTAATTGTCCAGCAACTCCTGCTGTTGCTGTTGTTGACCAATTAGGAAATACTGTATTTACTTGCTCTTCTATAAAAAGATCAAAAGTCGCTTTAATGTTATTGGCATCTGTTGTGTTTGCAGAATAAAAATCTGTAGATGCTGCAATTTTACTTCTTACACTTTTATCTGATGCGTTTAAGTTAGCGTCTGAAAAATCGTTAGCATCTTGCACGTGTGCAAACATGTTATCTAAAATAGCCTCTGTGTTAGAAGGATCAACCATACCTGAAACAATTTCTTGTGCCATTTGTATGCGTGTCGTTTGACCACCAAAGCTAACTGTTGAGTTTCCATCTCTTTCAAATGTATACGTATCAGGTGCTGTTACATTATTTGTAAAAACCTGATTATTATCATCATCACTGCTGCAAGATGTTAAAGCTAATGTGGCTAAAGCTGCTAATCCTAATGCGATTTTTTTCATTTTTATATTATATTAAGTTTTATTGTTATTTAGACTTATTACAAATAGATTTGTAATTTGACTGCAAAAATAAAAACGAAAACTATTTAATACAAGTTTATTTAGAACTAATTTAAATTAAAACCACACAAAGCAATTAACAACCTGTAAGACAATAGATTACAGTTGTTAAAGTTCTTTCAATTTTAATGAAAGTTAATGGATTTTAGGATGATTAATGGTAGGCTTTAAATATTTTAGACGCTTCATTATAAGCGCTTTCAAAAGACATAGCATTTAAATTGTTAACCTTTTTTGAAGTTAAATAAGATAATACTTTTTCGGTTGGCATATTACCTGTTAAATCGTCTTTAGCCATAGGACATCCTCCAAAACCTTGTATTGCTCCATCAAAACGTTTACATCCTGCTTTGTAGGCAGCGTCTACTTTTTCAAACCATGAATTTGGTGTGGTGTGTAGGTGTGCACCAAACTCGATGTCTTTATAATGCGGAATTAAATTAGAGAATAGATACGCTATATTTTCTGGATTTGACGTTCCGACAGTATCACTTAAGGATAAGATTTTTACTCCCATTTTACTTAAACGCTCAGTCCACTCTCCCACTATATCCACATTCCATGGATCTCCATAGGGATTACCAAATCCCATAGATATATAGACTACAACTTCTTTATTAGCTGCATCTGCTTGGTTTAAAATATCTTGAAGCAACACTATAGACTGTGCTATAGTCTTGTGCGTATTACGCATTTGAAAATTTTCTGAAATAGAAAAAGGATAGCCTAAATAGTCAATTTCGGGATGTGTACAGGCATCTGCTGCTCCTCTAGAATTTGCTATAATAGATAATAGTTTGCTGCTAGTATTACTTAAATCTAGTTTAGATAACACCTCTGCTGTATCAACCATTTGAGGAATGGCTTTTGGTGACACAAAACTACCAAAGTCAATAGTATCAAAACCAACGCGAAGCAACGATTGTATGTATTGCACCTTTTGATTTGTAGGTATAAATTGTTTGATACCTTGCATGGCATCTCTAGGACATTCTATAACTTTTACTTGATTTGACATTTTAAAATTTAATTCTTCTATAAAAGTAGTTTAATTTTCTGAAAGGAATATAAAAATAGCTATTCCAATAAACACAACAATCTGTAACCACTTTAAAACCAACCCGATATTTTTACTCTGTTTTAAGTAATCCGAAATAAATCCTGCTAAAATTGCGATTAATGCAAAAACCATAAAAGACGTAGCCATAAACAATAGACCTAAAACATAAAACTGCGTGACCGTACTTATAGTTTTGCTAAATAAATAAGCAGGAAAAAAGGCCAAAAAGAAAATAGACACTTTAGGATTTAAGACATTCATGATAACACCTTGTTTAAACAATTGCATCATACTTTTTTTAGGAACAGCATTATTACTTAAACTAACTGCTGCATCACTTTTAAACACTTTATAAGCTAGATATAAAAGGTATAAGGCACCCAGGGTTTTGATTATAAAAAACAAAGTTTCACTTTCTTTTATAATAGCCGATACCCCAAAAGCTACTAATGTAGTATGTACTAAACATCCTGAAATTAAACCGCAAACGGTCGCTATACCATATTTACGTCCATTACTAATGCTTTGCATTAAAACGTAAATATTATCAGGTCCTGGTGATAAAGCTAATGCTATAGTTGCTAAAATAAATCCGAACAGTATTTCGTAATTCATTTAAACTTTGTTTAAAATAGCTTTATTAATCTTTTTAATAAGACTTGGTCCCTCATAAATAAAACCTGTGTAAATCTGTACTAAGTCTGCTCCTGCATCAAGCTTATCCAAAGCGTCTTGTGCAGAATGAATACCTCCTACGCCAATAATAGGGAAGGCTTTATTACTTTTTTCTGCTAAATATTTTATAACTCGTGTCGATTTTTCTTTAACCGGTTGTCCGCTAACACCACCATTACCTATTTCGGCTAGCCTTTCTGCGGAAGCTTTTAAATTAGAACGATCTACAGACGTATTACTTGCAATTACTCCATCTAAATTAGTTTCGGCAATTAGCTCGATAATTTCATCTAATTGTATGTCATTTAAATCTGGAGCTATTTTAAGTAATATGGGCTTCTGTTTATCAAAAGTCTTGTTAGCCTTTTGTACAGTACTAATTAATTCTAATAAATAATCTTTATCATTTAACTTAGCATGACTACCTACATTTGGGCAACTTACATTAAGTACAAAATAATCTACGTATGGATGTAAACCATTAAAACACGCTAAGTAATCCTTGGTATAATCCTCAGGCTTAGTTTGTGTGTTTTTACCAATATTACCACCAATAATGAGTTTGCCTTTATTTTTTTTAAGCTGAACGATAGCTTGTTCTAAACCTTGGTTATTAAAGCCCATTCTGTTTATAATCCCTTGGTCATCTTTTAATCTAAAGAGACGTTTTTTAGGATTACCCTCTTGGCCTTTTGGCGTCACAGTACCAATTTCAATAAACCCAAAACCAAAATTTGCCAATTCGTTATACAACACCGCATTTTTATCAAAACCTGCTGCTAATCCTACTGGGTTTTTAAAGGTTAAACCGAAAAGCTTACGTTCTAGTTTAGGGTCTTCAATAGTATATAAACGTCTGTATAACGATGCCATACCAGGAATCTTAGAGGTCACTTTTACTAATGAAAACGTGAAATGATGAATCTTTTCTGGATCGAAGCTAAAAAAGAAAGGTCTTAAAAGGGATTTGTACATTGTAATAGGTTTGCACAAAAGTAATTCTAATTAAAAAATTGAGCAATTCAAAAGCTAAAAAACTTAATAATCGTAACTTTGACGTACGGTTAAATAATTTAATTTAGCTTAACATTTCACAAGAAATACAAAACGTTTAAAATCACAATAAAATGATTTCAAAAGAAGATATAATTAAAAGATTTGTAGGTTACGTAACTGTAGATACTGAGTCTGATCCTGAAAGCGACACAACACCTAGTACTGCTAAACAATGGGATTTAGCCAATGCGCTAGTAGACGAGCTAAAAGCTATTGGTCTAGAAGAGGTCACTATAGATAAGCATGCTTATATCATGGCTACTTTACCTAGTAATGTGGATCATGAGGTACCAACTATTGGTTTTATTTCTCATTTTGATACGACTCCGGACTTTACAGGTGCTAATGTTAAGCCTCAAATTATTGATAAATACGATGGTAAAGACATTATTTTAAATAAAGAAGAAAATATTGTATTGTCTCCAGATTATTTTGAAGACTTACTATTATACAAAGGTCAAACATTAATTACTACAGACGGAACAACACTTTTGGGTGCAGATGACAAAGCTGGAATTACAGAGATTGTATCTGCAATGGAATATCTTGTTGCTAATCCGCAAATCAAACACGGAAAAATTAGAGTTGGTTTTACACCTGACGAAGAAATTGGTCGTGGTGCACATAAATTTGATGTTGAAAAATTTGGTGCAGATTGGGCTTACACAATGGATGGTAGCCAAATTGGAGAATTAGAATACGAAAACTTTAACGCAGCAGGAGCTGTTGTAAAAGTAAAAGGTAAAATTGTACATCCTGGTTATGCTAAAGGAAAAATGGTCAACTCTATGTACATTGCTACAGAATTTATCAACTCGTTACCAAGACTTGAAACACCAGAACATACGGAAGGTTACCAAGGGTTTTTCCACCTGTACTCTATCTCTGGAGAAGTTGAAGAAACTGTTTTAGAATACATTATTAGAGATCACGATTTAGGTCATTTTGAAGCTAGAAAAGAAATGATGCAAAAGCTAACCGATGAGCTTAATGCGCAATATGAAAGAGAAGTCGTAACTATCGAGATTAAGGATCAATACTTTAATATGAAAGAAAAAGTGGAACCTGTAATGCACATTGTTGATATAGCAGAAGAAGCTATGAAGCAATTAAGTATCAAACCGCTTATTAAAGCTATACGTGGTGGTACAGATGGATCACAATTAAGCTACATGGGCTTACCATGTCCAAACATCTTTGCTGGAGGACATAATTTTCATGGTCGTTATGAGTATGTTCCTGTGGAAAGCATGATTAAAGCAACAGAAGTGATTTGTAAAATTGCCGAAATTACTGCAGAACAAAACAAGTAAAATAAACAACTATGAAAAAGTTATTTCTTTTATCCTTTATTACGTTTAGTCTTATTGCCTGTAAAACAGATAAAACTAAAACAACAATAGATACCGTAAATAAAACTGCGAAGCAAGATAGCATTAAAGTTACTAAATTAGCGGAGTTTACAGGTCAACAAGTTACAGGTGTTACAGTAAGCGATTCTGGTCGTGTTTTTGTTAACTTCCCACGATGGAGACCTACAGTTAAACATGCTGTTACAGAAGTAATAGGTCAACAATCAATCGCTTATCCAAATCAAAAATGGAACAGTTGGACCACTGATGCTAAAATAACAGATTCGGTTTTTGTGGCTGTACAATCTGTGGTAGCTTCTAAAAATCAATTATTTGTAGTAGATACTAGAAATCCATTTTTTAAAGGTGTGTTATCAAACCCAAAGCTATTTGTTTTTAATTTAGACAATAACAGTTTGCAAAAGGTCTACACCTTTACTGATTCAGTATTTTTTAAAGACTCTTACATAAATGATGTTCGCATTGATAGAGAAAATAACATGGCATATTTTACAGATTCAGGACATGCAGGTTTATTAATTTTAAATTTAGAAAGCGGACTTTTTAAACGTGTATTAACAGACCATAGCTCTACAACCTCTGAAACAGACCACCTAACTATTAATGGCAAACAGTGGAAAAACACTGTTCACTCTGATGGTATAGCGTTAAATCCTTTAGACAACAAACTATACTATCATGCTTTAACTGGTTATACTTTATATGCTATACCAACAACCTTGTTAATTAATGGAACAGATAATGAAGTTGAAGCTGGTGTAGAAACTATCGCTAAAACAGCTGCTCCTGACGGAATGATATTTGATAAATATGCTAATTTATACTACGCAGATTTAGAAAATAATGCTATTATTAAAAGAACTCCAGATGGAAAAACAACAATAGTTGTTAAAGGCGAATTAGTCCGTTGGGCAGATACCTTTAGTATTTATAATAATGAATTATATTATACTAATTCTAGGATAAACGAAATCACAGGACCAATACCTACCATGACGTTTCAAGTAAATAAAATAGCTTTAGAAGAGTAGTAAAAAAACACTTATTATAGTAATAAAAAGCCAAAACAAATGTTTTGGCTTTTTGTTTTGCAACCCTTTAGTGTTCTAATAATTTAATATATTTTAGTTTAAATTAAAAATAAAATATCATCAAAATCAATTCGCTTTAAATCAAATAATTAAAATTAACAACCAAACCAATGAAAAAACATTTACTACTTTTTTTGACCATTATTTTAAGCCTAAGTAGCTATTCACAAATCACTTTTAATAATGGCTACTACATTAATAATGCTAATCAAAAAATTAATTGCCAAATTAAAAATATTGACTGGAAAAATAATCCAACTGAATTTGAATATAGATTATCAGAAAATAGTGATTATCAAACAGCTTCAATAACAACAGTTAAGGAGTTTAGTATTAATGACGATATAAAATACATTAGAGCAAAAGTAGATATTGATAGATCTAGTAGTAAACTAGAAAAATTAAGTAATAATAAAAGACCTAGTTTTAAAGAGGAAGAACTTTTTTTAAAAGTATTAGTTGAAGGTGAATACATATTATATCAATATGTAGATAACAATCTATCACGATATTTTTATAGTAAAAATGACAGCGATATTGAACAGTTAATTTATAAATCTTATAAATCTGATTACAATAAAGTTAACACTAACAATAGGTTTAGACAACAGTTATGGAATGATTTAAAATGTCCATCATTTGAATTAAGTGACATTGAAAATTTAAAATACAAAAAACAATCGTTAGTTAACTTTTTTGTAAAATATAACACTTGCAACAACTTAGAGTATAAAGTCTTTGATCAAAGTGAAAAGGACATGTTTAATTTAAATATTAGACCTCAATTAAGAAATACATCTCTTGCTTTTCAACACGACAATACTGACAATAAAGACACTGACTTTGAAAGTAAAACAGGTTTTGCGATTGGATTAGAAGCAGAATTTATACTTCCTTACAACAAAAACAAATGGGCTGTAATACTTGAGCCAACATACCAAAATTTTAATGTAGAAAAAACCTCAAATGTAAGAGAAGTTTCTGGAGGTATTTTAATTACATCAATTAAATATAGCTCTATTGAAATTCCATTAGGGTTAAGACATTATTTCTTTTTAAATAATGATTCTAAGGTATTTTTGAACGCCTCTTACGTTATTGATTTAGGAACAAATTCCATAATAGAATTTGAAAGAAAAGATGGCTCTAAATTATCACCTTTAGAAATTGAAACTAGACCAAATGCAGCTTTTGGATTAGGCTACAAACATAATGACAAATATAGTTTAGAAATAAGATACCAAACTAACAGACAGTTTTTTGGTAATGACCTTTCGTGGACTTCTGATTATAAATCACTAGCTGTAATATTTGGGTATACCATATTCTAAATAGTAATACAGTGAAAAAACAATATAAACCTAAGCTATATTTTTATAGCTTAGGTTTTTACAAAGCCTTATTTTTTAATGACTATTAATTTATAAGTTGTTTGTATCCAAAACAATTTAAATTAACAATACTTACTTATCAAAACATCAATTACACAAAACAATACTATTGAAGCTTCAGAAGCAGACTATTTATACGTCAAAACCTCTCAGATACCTAAAGCAGGTCATGGATTATTTACAGCAATAGATATTTACAAGCATGAAATTATTGCTCTTTTTAAAGGCGAAATAATTGATGCTACAGAAGCAAAACACAGAGCACAACAAAAACAAGATCGTTACTTTATTAATTTACTAGATGGTAGTATCATGGACAGTATGCATACTAACTGTTTTGCTAAATATGCCAATGATACTAAAGGAACAACAGATAATAGTCCATATAAAAACAATGCAAAAATAGGCTTAGACGATAATGATAACGTGTGCATTATTGCAACAAAAAAAATTAGGTCAGGTGAAGAAGTGTTTTGTGGTTACGGTAAACGTTATTGGAAAAAACATCTGTAAACTAAAACCCATAAAAGATTTATTAATAATTTTAAAATAAACATCTATAATAGATTTTTTGTAAGCAAAGAAAAAATTAAATTTGCAACAAAAAGCAACTAACCCTATTTTAATCTTACCCTTTGGAAAATAAACAAGCCATTACAGTAATAGACCGTATTCTAAAAAACCTAGACGCTACAGGTATTAATACAGATACATTAATAGACGATATTAAAACTTTAAGAACTTATACTATTGAGGTAGAAAACCCTTTAGCTGTAAAAGTACTTCGTTACACTTACGAGCATATCGAAAATAACGACTCTTTTCTTATTCCAATACCTGAAGATACTCCTTTAGATGATGAAGCTTTTGAAGATGAAACAATAGAAACAGTTGAGACAGAATCAGATCCTGTTGAAAGTTTAAAATATGTGATTTCATTAATTAGAAACCTTGACAACAGCTCTAACATATCAGATTTAAAATATTACAAAAAAGCTTTAGTAGAGTTTTAAACTACTGAAAGTCATTTTTAAGATTTTAAACTTGATGTTATATAATTTTAAGCCTTTACAGTATATCTGCTAAAGGCTTTTTTTGTTATGTAACTGTATTCTTATTTTAAAAAAAATAAAATCATGACGCATAAAAAAGCCTTCTTAAATTTAAGAAGGCTTTTTAGTAAAGTGTGGGGAGAGCAGGATTCGAACCTGCGAAGACGTAGTCAGCAGATTTACAGTCTGCCCTCGTTGGCCGCTTGAGTATCTCCCCAAAACCGATTGCAAATATATTTAAGTTTTGCTATTAAACAAACAAAAAAGTGCTGTTTTTAACAACACTTTTTTGTAGTGTTGATTTTTAATTAGTTAGCCTAAATTTATTTTTCAATAAATATAATAAACAACAAAAAGCGCAACACATTTGTGCTACGCTTTTAAAAGACTAAGTCAATTTTTAAAATTTATAGGTTAAAACGCCTGCTAAACTCCTTGGATCAGTTTGATTAATATAACTTGTTCGGTAAGCATTGTAACCAATTGAGTCAAATACATTATTAACTAACACTCTAAAATTCCAGTGGTTATCTAAAGCGTAAGCGATTTGAGCGTTCACCTGAGTATAAGCTTCTACATTAAAAGGCTCTTGATTTGGAACAATACCTTGGTGTGTAACTGCACCTGAGCTCCAATCATTAATAGGACGCTCTCCAGTATAATAAACTCCTGCTCCAACAGACAAACCTTGAAGTTGCTGTTTAAAACTGTAATTTGCATAAACGTTAAAAGTATGTTTTGGTGTATTTAAAGGTGCAGAGCCATAAACATAAGAAGTATGTTCTTTATATTGAGCATCAATATATGAATATCCAGTAATAACCTCTAAATTGTCTAAAATACGACCTGTAAGTTCTACTTCAATTCCTTTTCTTTCATCATTTCCTCCTTTTGCATAATAACCCGTTTCTTCCCAATTAACATCATAAACAGGTAGATTAATATCTTTATTATTAATTTTAAAGTAGGTTAAATTAAAACGTAATCTGCTATTTAACCAATTAGTTTTAATACCTGCTTCAAATTGGTCATAACGCTCATTACCTAAATCATTACCATTAACATCTAACCTAGTGGCTGTTCTTGGATATGAGCTATTTGTATATGATGCAAATACATTTACATTTTCTAATGGCGAAATGATTATACCTCCTAATGGATTAAAAGCATCACTTTCAGTAGTTTCAGTCACTGTTATAGTTCTGGTTTTACTGTAACGTAATCCAAAAAATGCTTTTAAGTATTTATTAAATGTCACCACGTCTTGAGCCACAAACCCTATTGCTTTGGATTTTGCTCCTTGAACTGTAAGTGCTGAATAGTCTAAATTACTTGGTAAAGCACTAATATTACTTGTAAAAACATCAATTGTATCCACAGTAGTAACACGTTGCGATGTTGTATTGTAATTATTTGTACGATAGTCAAAACCTACTTGAAAAGTATGAGAAATATTTCCCGTTTTTAATTGATCACCTATTAAGTCAAATTGTATGACACTATTGTTATCTTCTCTTGTACTAATGGAGTGTCCTCTTAATCTTTGATTATAAATTGGATTACCATCTACATCATTTATTACACCACCTAAACTTGCGCCTTTATCATCAAGCTCTAAATTAGATTTATAGTACGCTCCTTTTAGACTTAATTTGTTTGATAGTTCTCTATCAACTCTAACAGCATACGTTGTATTAGTTGTTAATGCTTTATCATCTTCAAAACCTAAAAATTGATCATATGGTAAATCATATATTAGATTCTGATTATTTTCGCCAAGATTAACCGTTCCTAAATCAGGTGTTCTACTGTCTTCAAAATAATCTAATTCTAAAGTAACTGTAGTTTTATCGTCAGCTTTCCATTGAAACGAAGGATTGATATAAAATCTATCAGAAGTAATTCCGTCTCTAAAACTATCAGCACGCTCTAAAGCACCATTTAATCTGAAAGCAGTCGTTTCAGTTTTAGCTAAAGGTCCATAAACATCAAAAGTTGTTCTAGCTTGACCAAAGCTACCACCTCGTAATGATACATTTCCACCAAATTCATATTTAGGCGTTTTAGTTACAAGGTTTATTATTCCTCCAGGACTTCCTAAATCGGTTGCAACACCTTGTGTGATTGACGCAGCTCCTTTTAAAACCTGAATATTATCCACACCTTGCATATCTGTCAAAAGACCTTGACCTCTAAAATCTGAATGCACTCTAACCCCATTTTTTAATATTGGAATACCTCTAAAACCACGAGAAGACATACTTTCTCTTTTATTACCATAAGTAGCAAATGTATAAACACCTGGAACGTTTTTTGTAGCATCAGAAATTGTTAAATTTCCTTGTTGCATTATCAATTTATCTGAAATTATTGATATACTTTGAATCTGCTCATAAGGTGCTAATGGTAATCTAGTTAAAGCTTCAATTTTATCAGGATGTGTAAAACGATTACCAAAAACTTCAACTTCGTCTAGGTTACCATCAAATTGCAACTTAAAGGTTAAAGCTTTTGTTTCATTATCATTAATACTTACTGTTTGGATTATCGTGGTGTAACCTACTGATGAAACTTTAATAGTATAATTTCCTTTTTTAATAGCTTCTAAAGTAAAAAAACCATCAATATCAGCAGATACACCTGTATTTAATTCTTCTAAAAAGATGGTTGCAAAAGGAATTTTTTCGTTTGAATTATTAATTACACTTCCAGTAATCTTTGACTGAGAAAATGATAGCTGAGCTATTAAAATTAGGATAAAACTTATTTTTTTATACATGACACTATTTAGATTTGTTTTAAATAAAGCGCAAATATAAATACCATAAGTAAATCTGCAAAGTTTATTTAGACTAAATCTAAATAATTTTTTTTATTGAATTGATTCATAATTAAATAGCCAAAAAAAAATATTACCTTTAATACTTAAATCCATTTATTAAATGAAAAAGATATTGTCTGTAGAAGATTATTTACTAGATAACCCAATGTTTAGTGCCTCACTACACACCTTAAGAGCACTGCTTTTAGAGGCTGGTTTGGTAGAATGTATTAAATGGAATGCTCCTGTTTATACTATTAATGGAAAAAATGTAATTGGCTTAGGCGCTTTTAAAAACCATTTTTGTTTGTGGTTTTTTAATGGTGTTTTATTATCTGACACACACAAATTATTACATAATGCACAAGAAGGAAAAACAAAAGCTTTAAGGCAATTACGTTTTACTAATAAATATGAAATAAATAAAGCTATTATATTAGAGTATATTAAGGAAGCAATAACAAATCAAGAGTTAGGTAAAGAGGTTAAGCCTACTAAAACAAAGCCTAAGGATATAATTGTACCTATAGAATTGCAAACTGCATTTAACAACAATAGTGCATTACACAGCGCTTTTAAGCTATTATCACTGTCTAAACAACGCGAATATTGCAATTACATTACTGAAGCCAAAAGAGAAGCTACAAAGTTATCTAGGATAGAAAAGATAATACCTTTGATTATTCAAAATAAGGGATTGCATGATAAATATAAAAACTGCTAAATAAAAAAGGCAACCATATGGTTGCCTTTTTTTATAATTATAACTGTAAATTATTTTTTTAATTATACAGCTGGTTTGTTTAAAGATTTACTCATTTCCATAGAAATAGCAGAACGATCAAACTTTAATTTTCCAGACATAGTTTCTATAACACAACTATTGTCTTTATCATTAAGCTGAGCAATTTTTCCGTGCATTCCACTTTTGGTAATTACTTTATCGCCTGGTTTTAACTCTGAAGCAAAACGCTTTTCTTGTTTAGCACGTTTCATTTGTGGTGCAATCATAAAGAAGTACACTACAGCAAACATTGCTATGATTGGTAAAAATCCGCTAATTCCTTCCATTATTGAGTAAGTGGTCCTGGGTTAGCATTTGGATTTGTTCTAAGTGGTGCCTGCTTAACAGGAGCGTTAGGATCTGGAGTAATAAAAGCTGTAATTTTTACAGACTCTTTACCAGTAGCTGTATTAGCTGTAATGTTAATTACTTTAGATGTTTTGTTAGCGCCTTTACCATTAAACTTAACTGTAAAAGAATCAGACTCTCCTACTGCTAAAGGTGCTCTTGACCAATCTTGAGGTACAGTACATCCACAAGTACTTTTGATATCTGTAATTACTAATGGTGCTTCTCCTTTATTTGTATAAGTAAATACTGTTTCAACTGGAGTACCAGATACTATTTCACCAAAATCATGCTCTTTTTTATCAAACTCAATTACTGGTAATTTACCTGATTGTGCATCTCTTTCTGAGGCTGCTGCTACATTGTTAGCATCAATTTTTGCTGCTGCATCTTGCTTACAAGATGATAAAGATATTAAGCAAACTGCACTTAATAGAATCATTACTTTTTTCATAATACTTATTTTAGAATTTGTGTAGTTTATTATTAAACTGCCACTTAAATTAATTTTTGGATTGTAAAAATAATAATATTTTTTGACTACATCAATCCTCGACCAACTTTATTTAATTTTCCTTCTTCTTCGTATTCTTTTAGAAGTTTGTCTAATATTCCGTTAATAAAAATACTACTTTTTGGTGTCGAATATTCTTTAGCTATTTCAAGGTATTCGTTAATTGTAACTTTAGTTGGAATAGATGGAAAATTAGTCAATTCGCAAATAGCCATTTTTAATAATACCATATCTAGATTTGCAATACGCTCTGTATCCCAATTTTTTGTTTTGCTAGATATTTCTTCGCTAAGTTTAGATTGGTTTAACATTGTTTTTTTAAACAAGTTAATTGCAAATTGTTTATCCTCAATATCTTTATATAACTTAGGTGTTAAAAAATGCTCGTCAGAGTTTTCTTTAATTTTTCTAAGTAATTTTAGTATTGCTGTGTTTACGGTTGGAAGATCGTCTAACCAAGTAAGGTTTTTGTCTTCGATATAATCGTAAAGTTTGTCGTTAGGTGCTATAATTTCTTTAAATACATCAACTATAAAATTTCTATCCTCTTTAAAGGTCGAGGTTTTAGTTTGCATGTACTCTTTATACAAATCACTTGCAATGATTTCTTTATAGATAATATCTACATACTCATTATCTAGTTGCCAATTTTTAATATTGTTAACTTCAAAAGCTGTTTTTAAAGCCACGTTATTAGAAAGTAGTTCTAAAACTTGATTGTTTATAAATTTTTTGTTGGGATTTTTTTCTTCTGCTGTAGCTAAATGCTTTTTCTGAATAGTTTCTAATTGTGTTTTAGATTTTTTACCTACCTCTATCATTAGGGATAGTGTCATTAAGTATAAATTATACATGTTGTCTATACTGTATAATAAAAATTTCTGGTCTTTAGAAAAATCATCACTTTCTGTACCATCAAATGCATATAAAACTTGCATTACTTTAACACGAATATGTCGTCTACTTAGCATACTTACAAAGAACTTTAGATTTCAATTATATTGAAATACTTTTATATTATTAATTAAAAAAGGCGAAAGCTTACGCTTTCGCCTTGCAAAAATAGTATATTTTATACGATATCTATTGCTGATTTTCTTTTTTTCTAGCCTCAATTCTGCTTAAAGCTATATTTAATGCTGCTTGATGTGTTGTTATATCATTAGTTTCAGCATTACTTAATATCTCCAAGGTAGTATTGTAGATATTTTCTGTCTTTCTCATTATTTCTTGTTTACCGTAGTTTTCTAATTCTGCGTAAACATTAATAATTCCTCCTGCATTAATCAAAAAGTCAGGTGCATAAACAATTCCTTTTTCTTGTAATATACGACCATGCTTAAGCTCGTCTGCTAATTGGTTGTTTGCTGCTCCAGCAATAACCTTAGCTCTGATAGAATCTATAGTTGTATCATTAATTGTTGCGCCTAATGCACAAGGTGCGTAAATATCTACAGCTTCTGCATACACGTTGCTTCCTTTATAAATGGATGCTCCGTATTTTTTGCTGATTGACTCAAGACGATCTTGGTTAATGTCATCAATGATAACTTTAGCGCCATCATTTGTTAAATGCTCTACTAAAGATTCTCCAACATGTCCTATCCCTTGTACGATTACAGTTTTATCTTCTAATACGTCTGTTCCAAATTTATATTTTGCAGCAGCCTTCATTCCCATAAATACACCATAAGCTGTAATTGGAGATGGGTTACCTGCTCCACCTTTATCTTCAGATATTCCAGTAACATAAGGTGTTACTTCTCTAACTAAATCCATATCTGCAGTTTCCATTCCTACATCTTCTGCAGTAATATATTTTCCGCTTAAGCTATGTACAAACTCTCCAAAACGCTTCATTAATTCTGGTGTTTTTTGTGTTTTAGCGTTACCTATAATAACCGCTTTTCCACCACCTAAATTTAATCCTGTAATAGCTGACTTAAAGGTCATACCTCTAGACAAGCGTAAAACGTCATTAACAGCTTCCCATTCGTTTGCATATTGCCACATTCTAGTACCTCCTAAAGCAGGTCCTAAAACTGTGTTATGTATTCCAATTATTGCTTTTAATCCTGTATCTTTGTCGTTGCAAAAAACGACTTGTTCGTGATTATCAAATGATAATTGTCCAAAAACAGGATCTGCTTTTGATAATTGATTAGTGTTGATTACTTCTGAAACCATTTAGTTGACATTTAATTAATGTATTGAAATTACACTATTTGTAATTTCAGCACGCAAAATTAGCTTATAATTAATATTAAAACAATAATTAGCATGTTAAAATGTGAAATTGTTAAAAACTTTTTAAACTCAGGTTTTCATTTAAATGAAAGAATTACAACATCTTAACAAATACTTTTACAAATATAGGACACAAATTATAATTGGTGTTTTAATTACCATAGTTTCTAAATTATTTACTGTATTTGTTCCAAAATTTATCGGATCTATTATAGACGTCGTTAATGACCAGTTACAAAATCCAGAAAGTAGTGAAGCTGCATACAAAGCTAAACTTTTAAGGTATATATTATTTTTAGTAGGCTCTGCTATATTATCTGGTATATTAACGTTTTGGATGCGTCAAACTATAATTAATGTATCACGTTATATAGAGTATGATTTAAAAAATGAAATCTACCAACAATACCAAAAACTGTCTCTTAACTTTTATAAAAAAAACAGAACAGGAGATTTAATGAATCGTATTAGCGAGGACGTTACTAAAGTGCGCATGTATACTGGTCCTGCAATTATGTATAGTATTAATACCTTAACGCTGTTTATAGTCGCATTAGTTTTTATGTTTAGACAAGCGCCAATGTTGACGCTTTACACCATTATACCACTACCAATTTTATCAATAATTATTTATAAAATTAGCTCAGAAATACACAAACGCAGTACGATTGTACAGCAGTACTTATCCAAACTATCCACTTTTTCTCAAGAAACTTTTAGTGGTATTTCTGTTATTAAAGCCTATGGTATAGAGCCACAAACCTCAGCAAGCTTTAATGAGTTATCAGAAACCAACAAAGAAAAACAACTTAGCTTGGTACGCATACAAGCCTTGTTTTTTCCGATGATGATTTTACTTATTGGACTAAGTAATGTTTTAGTTATTTACATTGGTGGAAAACAATATATGAATGGCGAAATTAGCTTAGGAACAATTTCTGAATTTATTATGTACGTTAACCTTCTAACTTGGCCAGTTGCAACAGTTGGATGGGTAACTTCCATTGTTCAAGAAGCCGAAGCGTCTCAAAACCGTATTAACGAGTTTTTAAAAACCGAACCAGAAATACAAAATAACAATACTGAATTATCAGAAATAAAAGGAGAAATAGAATTTAAAGAGGTTTCTTTTACCTACGATGATACCAATATACAAGCTTTAAAAAATGTAAGTTTTAAAGTTAAATCTGGACAAACTTTAGCGGTTATAGGAAAAACAGGTTCTGGAAAATCAACAATTTTAGATTTAGTCGGACGCCTTTACGATGTGGATCATGGCACTATTTTAATTGACCAAAAACCTATTGAAACTCTTAATCTATACAGTTTAAGAGATGCCACAGGATATGTACCACAAGACGCCTTTTTATTTAGTGACTCTATCAATAACAATATTAAATTTGGTAAAGAAAATGCAACTGATCAAGAGGTTATTGAAGCTGCTAAATTAGCACAAGTACATAAAAACATTGTCAAATTTAATAAACAATATGACACTGTTTTAGGCGAACGTGGTATTACACTATCTGGCGGACAAAAACAACGCGTATCCATTGCAAGAGCTATTATTAAAAAGCCTCAAATTATGCTTTTTGATGACTGTTTATCTGCTGTTGACACAGAAACTGAAGAGAAGATCTTAAATAATCTTAAAACCATTACAAAAGGCAAAACGACTATAATTGTAAGCCACAGGATTTCTTCTGCTAAAAATGCAGATCAAATAATAGTTTTAGACGATGGGCAAATCGTTCAGTCAGGCACACATGAAGACCTTATAAACACTGATGGTTATTACAAAGATCTGTATTTAAAAACAACTAAGTAAAAAGATTTGCAATAAAATGTTGTGTCATTCAACTTTTTTTTTGACTTTTGAGTTTACGAATTAACTAACAACACAAATCAAGGATTATGCATAATAACGAGATGATGGAGAAGGAAGAAATTTTTTCGAAAGTATTAAGAGCAGGAAGACGAACTTATTTTTTTGATGTAAGAGCTACTAAAGCAGATGATTACTACCTGACTATTACAGAAAGTAAAAAGTTTACAAATGATGATGGATCATTTCATTATAAAAAACATAAGATTTATTTATACAAAGAAGACTTTAGCGAGTTTAACGACATCTTAAAAGAAATGACAGATTACATCATTAACGAAAAAGGAGATGAAGTAATTAGTGAGCGTCACCAAAAGGATTTCAAAAAAGAATATGATACTCCTGCTAGTCCTGCTTCAGAAACTAAGACTGAGACTTCTGAAACTTCAAGTGCAGAAAGCAGATTTACAGATATTGATTTTGATGATATATAATCTTAAATTCATCTAATAATAAAAACCTTTTCTAGTTAAGAAAAGGTTTTTTTTATGCTTTATTATAAATCAAGATTAACAATAGACTTGTTAAAATAAACATTAAACTTGGTGCAAAACCAAACGCAAACCACACAGTAGCAACTATTAATAACAACCAAAGTGGGACCAGCGCTATACTAATGGCAAATCTAAAGGTGGATAAAAACTCAACCTCCTTAATTTTAGGTTTTATATAGTGTCTCCAAATAAAAATAGGCAAGCATAATAAAAGGTAAATAATTGGTTTTAGTATAACTTTTAAGCTTGATTGTTTTACTGCCTGTGTATGACAGTTTTTAAACTGACTTAAAATACAATCATTGACACTTTTGGGATTTGTAAAATCTACTTTAAGCTTATTTAAACTGTCTAAGGTAGTATTATAATTAGCTAATGGTATTTGTGTTGTCAAGTTTGTTAAGGATTGAAAAACATCTTGTTTAATTCTATTAGTTGCTTCAAAATCATTTAAATGATTATAGGATTTAGAGAGAATAGCTTCTCCAAAATATACAGAAACATTACTACCCATTGTTTTAGGATCTTGATAGTTTAACCCTATTGGAATTAATTGTATGGCTTTGTTAGGATATAGGAGTCTAAACTCTAAAATAATCCTTGTAAAACCTTTACTTAAAGGTCTGACTCGTCTTTCTAAATTGTGATTACCTTCTGGAAATATAGTAACCGCATTATTGGCATGCAATAGATGTACTGTATTACTAAAAACAGATTTGTTTTTAGTAATGGTATTCCAGCCATCTCTTACGCGATATACAGGTCGCATATTTAAACTATGCAAAAACCAGCTAACTAATGGTTTTTTAAACACTCCTGCTCTAGTCAAAAAATAGCTAAAGCGTCCAGTTTTTGTCGCAATAAGCAAAGCATCTAATAATCCATTTTGATGATTAGATAAAAATAAAATGGGTTGATTTTTAGGTAGGGACGATTGTCCTTTGACTATTATTTTATTGTAATAAAAAAACAATCCTAATTGGATGTATACCCTAATAATATGTAACCCTATTTTATTCAAAAACCTTATACTAAATGCTATGATACAGTAGTTCCGTTTGGAACTTTTGCTTCTGGGTTTAATAAAATAACATCTTTACCGTCTACAGCTCCAAGTAACAAACACTCACTCATAAATTTAGCTATTTGCTTACGCGGAAAATTAACAACAGCAACAATTTGTCTATTTAATAAATCTTCTTTTTTGTACAAGGTAGTAATTTGTGCGCTAGTTTTTTTAATACCTAAACCTCCAAAATCTATAGTTAATTGGTAAGCTGGATTTCTGGCTTCTGGAAAATCATTAACTTCTAAAATAGTACCAACACGTAAATCTACTTTGGTAAAATCTTCAAATTGAATAGTACTCATAATTAGGTGTATTTAAAGTTTAGTGGCAATTTAAGATTTTAAAATGAAATTAAAATTTTACACTAAACAAACCATAGTTTTTTAAATCCAACCTTCACGCTTTAGCGTGTTTTCAATATGTGCATAATGATGATTACTGTGCCAAGCGTAATTACCTAAGTTTTTATCCAAAGTCACAGTTTCATTAGTTTCAGGATGAATAAAAGTGCGCTGTAATTGCTGGATAGTTAGACCTTTTAAATAATAAACTAATTTGGCATGTACCACTTTTATATGGAGTAAGGATAGCTCTATAGGCTGATTATAGTCATGTTGAGCTGCCCAAGTGTTTTCATTATAAGCTTTTATAACTGGATTATCTTCCGTCATTGCCCATTTAAATCTAATATAACTATGATGATGACTATCTGCTATATGATGTATAACTTGTCTAATAGTCCAGCCATTTGGTCTATATACTGTATCTAATTGCCTATCTGATAAGTTGGCGACTAACTGCTCTAATCTATTAGGCAAATGTTTTAATATAGATAGCCATGCATCAATAGTTGCTTGTGTTATAGTTGAAGGACATTCAAATTTTCCTATTGGGTACTTTAATTTTTCTAATTGTTGGTCTGTCATTTGATAAAAGTAAATAAAAAAACCTCAAAAGATTTTACGCTTTTAAGGTTTTAAGTATTTAAAACTTTCATTCAGGCTATCTAAATGAAAATAAGTGTTTGTTATTTAACGTCAACAAGTTCTACATCAAATACAAGTACAGCATCAGGTGGTATCACACCTCCTGCTCCTCTTGATCCATAACCTAAATCTGAAGGTATAACAAAGCGGGCTTTATCACCAACTTGTAATAATTGAATCCCTTCATCCCATCCAGAAATTACTTGACCAACGCCTACTTGAAAATCTAAAGGTTGATTACGTTTGTAAGAACTATCAAAGACAGTTCCATCTGCTAATTGTCCTTTATAATGTACAGAGACTTGATTACCTTTTTCAGCTTTTTTACCATTTCCTTTTTGAATAATTTGGTAACGTAAACCACTTTTAGTTTCCTCAAAACCAGCAGCTAATTTGTCTAACTCAGCACGTTTAGCTTCACGCTCTGCTGCTACACGTTTTTCTCTTGCACCTTCAAATGTTCTAAAAGCTTCAATTGCATTAAAGTTTTCTGCAGCTTCACCAACTCTAACAATTTCTAAAGTTTCAATATGGTCACCTTGTGCAATAGCATCTACAATGTCTTGTCCTTTAACTACGTTTCCAAATACAGTATGGTTACCATCTAACCAGTCTGTAGCAACGTGAGTAATAAAAAACTGACTTCCATTAGTACCAGGTCCAGAGTTAGCCATACTTAATATTCCAGGTCCACTATGCTTTAAGTCAGGATGAAACTCGTCATCAAATTTATAACCAGGATGACCTGTACCAGAACCTTGTGGACAACCACCTTGGATCATAAAATTGTCTATAACTCTATGAAACTTTAAACCATCATAATAAGGCGTTCCTTGTGGTTTCACCTCATTTTCCATGTTTCCTTCTGCCAAAGCAACAAAGTTACCAACTGTTCCTGGAGTTTTCTCAAATTCTAAAGCGACTAAAATTTCGCCTTTATTCGTATTAAATTTTGCGTATAAACCGTCTTGCATTACATTGTTTTTTAATGAACTGCAAAGATATAAAGAAGTTAAAAGTTATAAGGGCTGACAGATGATTTTTTTTATCCAATCCTTGTTTTACTAAATTTTGTTAGATTTGAAAAAATTAAAAATTATTATGGGTGTATTTACTAAGCTATTTGGAAGAAGTGATAAAGGACAAGACCAATTAGCAGATACCAATTATATTGAAACTATTTTAAAACATAGCGAAGACCAACCTATTGGTATTGCAGATCAAAATGTAATTTATGCTGGCTATGCAGAGCTTGGTGGCTATTATTTTTTACAAACGTTTATTGTTGGTAAATTAAATATTAAAGCAAAAAAAGGCGCTAGGCTTATAATGGTTAACAATGACCAGACCTTAGATTTAAAATCTGATATGGATGAGTTTGAGTCAGAAAATATGGGTGTTTTTGATGGTTATGTTACTAGAATAGATTTTGAAATTGAAAAAGAAGCAGCCGAGAATATTAAACGATCTGCAATTAAAAATATAACAATTAAGGTTAAAAAGCATACCATTACTTTTACACCTCTTGAAGCAGAAGGAGTGGATGAAATAGAAGTAGCAGAAGAAAACAAAAAAGACCTAACAAATTAACGTGTTAGGTCTTTAATAAAATCCTATCTGGTTTTATAATTAGTTTGCGACTTCGCTTATAAATTTAATACGATATAATCGTAGCTCTTCGTCATCATAATCTCCATCAAACTCATCAATAGCAACGTCTATTTTATCTGTTTGCGATTCCATAAAATAATCATGGATTTCTTCCTGTTGGTCTTCATCTAAAATATCATTAATCCAATAATCAATATTTAGTTTTGTTCCAGAAAAAACAATAGCTTCCATTTCTTTAATAAACGCAGACATTTCCATACCTTTTGCAGAAGCAATATCTGTTAATGGTAATTTTCGGTCTACATTTTGGATGATGTATAATTTAAGTCCAGAGTTACTACCTGTTGATTTTACAACTAAATCATCTGGTCTTGTAATATCGTTATCCTCTACATAATTTGCGATAAGCGCGACAAAGTCTTTACCATATTTTTTAGCTTTACCCTCTCCTACACCATGAACGTTTGATAACTCTTCAACAGACACAGGATATTTTAAGGCCATATCCTCTAAAGATGGATCTTGAAATATCACAAAAGGAGGTACTCCTAATTTTTTTGCATTAGTTTTTCTTAAGTCCTTAAGCATTTTCATTAAAGTCTCGTCCACTACTGCACCTCCACCACTTTCGGCAGTGACAATTGTGTTGTCAGACTCGTCCCCAAACTCATGATCTTTGGTCATCATAAAAGACTGAGGGTTTTTGATAAAATCCTTACCTTTTTCTGTAAGTTTAATCACACCATAAGTTTCAATATCCTTTTTTAAAGATCCTGAAACTAATATCTGACGTGTTAAGGCCATCCAATAAGACTTGTCTTTATCTTTTCCTTTACCAAAAAATGGTTGTTCGTCGGTTTTATGAGAGCTAATTAAAGCGTTAGATTTACCAACAATAACGTTAACTAACTCTTTAGCTTTATATTTTTCATTGGTTGCATCAACAATTTCTAGGACAAGTTTAACGTCGTCTTTTGCTTCTTGTTTTTCTTTTGGATGACGCATATTATCATCCATATCACCACCTTCTCCAGTTTTGTTATCAAATGACTCACCAAAGTAATGTAATATAAATTTACGTCGCGATATTGAAGTTTCCGCGAAAGCGACAACCTCTTGCAGTAACGCTTGACCAATTTCTTGCTCTGCTACTGGTTTACCTGACATAAACTTCTCTAATTTTTCAATATCCTTGTAAGCATAATAGGCTAAGCAATGCCCTTCTCCTCCATCACGTCCTGCACGACCAGTCTCTTGATAGTAACTTTCTATACTTTTAGGTATATCGTGATGTATTACAAAACGTACATCTGGCTTGTCTATTCCCATACCAAAAGCAATCGTAGCCACAACAACGTCAATGTCCTCCATTAAAAACATATCTTGGTGATTGGATCGTTTTTTGGCGTCCAAACCTGCATGATATGGCACTGCTTTAATACCATTAACTTGTAGTACTTGAGCTAACTCCTCTACGCGTTTACGACTTAAACAGTATATAATTCCGGATTTACCTTCATTTTGTTTTACAAAACGTATAATATCAGCATCTACGTTTTTAGTTTTTGGACGTATTTCGTAATATAAATTAGGTCTATTAAATGACGCTTTAAATGTATTAGCATCATTCATCCCTAAATTTTTAAGAATATCTTCTTGTACCTTTGGTGTAGCTGTAGCAGTTAAACCAATTATCGGAATATTGTCACCAATACGTCTAATTATAGACCTTAAATTACGGTATTCTGGTCTAAAATCGTGACCCCATTCACTAATACAATGGGCTTCATCCACTGCCATGAAAGAGATTTTTACTGTACGCAAAAACTCTACATTTTCTTCTTTAGTTAAGGATTCTGGTGCTACATACAATAATTTTGTAATCCCATTAGTAATGTCTTCCTTGACTTGTTTAATTTCGGTCTTATTTAAAGACGAATTTAAAACATGAGCCACACCGTTTTCATTGGAAACACCTCTAATAGCATCCACCTGATTTTTCATTAAAGCAATTAAAGGCGATACAACTATTGCTGTTCCTTCTTGCATTAATGCAGGTAGTTGGTAACATAAACTTTTACCACCACCTGTAGGCATAATTACAAATGTATTTTTTTGTTCTAAGATACTTTTAATGACTTGTTCTTGAAGCCCTTTAAACTCGCCAAAGCCAAAGTATTTTTTTAGTGCTGAATGCAAATCGCTTTTCACTATGTATAACTTTCGTATTTAATTAATTATTTACACTTACATACTTTTGACAAACTATAAATAGTTGCTAAGAATTGAATTCCCCTCTCAATTTTTTCGCTAAATTTGTCGAAAATATTAATCTAAATATCTTAAGGTGATTTAGATTAAGACTAAAGATAGTAAAATCTTTATAAACCAAAAAAATTAAACACATTGAAAACAAAAGCTTCCATTATTAGTAGTGCCAAAGAAACTATTAAACTAGAAGGACAGTCCATATTAAATTTATCAAATTTAATAGATAACGACTTTGCTGAAGCTGTGGAATTAATCTATAATTCTAAGGGTAGAGTCATTATTACTGGTATTGGTAAAAGTGCTATTATAGCAACAAAAATAGTTGCTACGCTAAACTCAACAGGTACTCCTGCTGTGTTTATGCATGCTGCAGATGCTATACATGGTGACCTAGGGTTAATACTTCAAGACGATGTGGTTATTTGTATTTCTAAAAGTGGAAACACACCAGAAATTAAAGTTTTGGTACCATTAATTAAAAATGCTAAAAACAAAATGATCGCCATTACTGGTAATAAAGATTCGTTTTTAGGCCAACAAGCCGATTTTGTTTTAAATGCATTTGTCGAGAAAGAAGCTTGTCCTAATAATTTAGCGCCAACAACAAGTACTACTGCTCAATTAGTTTTAGGGGACGCTTTAGCGGTTAGTCTTTTGGAATTAAGAGGTTTTTCTAGCAAAGACTTTGCAAAATACCATCCAGGAGGAGCTTTAGGAAAAAAATTGTATTTAAGAGTGCATGACATTTCTTCTGTAAATCAAAAACCAGAAGTTACTTTAGACACTAACATAAAACAGGTTATTGTAGAAATATCTGAAAAAATGTTAGGCGTGACTGCTGTAACCGAAAACAACAACATTGTTGGTATCATTACTGATGGTGATTTAAGACGTATGCTTAGCAAAGTAGATAACTTTAGTGACCTAACTGCTAAAGATATTATGAGTGCTAATCCAAAACGTATCGATGAGGATGCTATGGCTATTGATGCTATGGAAGTTTTAGAAACTTACGGCATATCACAATTATTAGTACAAAAAGATGGCAAGTACGCTGGTGTTGTACACATCCATGATTTAATTAGAGAAGGAATATTATAATGGCAAAAAAAAATGTAAACGAGATGTCTTTTTTAGATCATCTTGAGGATTTAAGATGGCATTTAATAAGAATTGTAACTGCTGTAGTCATATGTGGCACAATTGCTTTTTGTTTTCCAAGTGTCTTATTTGATAATATCTTATTTGCTCCACAAAAAATGAACTTTCCAACCTACCAATGGTTGTGTCAAATGTCTCAGTTTTTTGGATTAGACGACATGAGTTTTTGTGCAGATTCGTTTCCGTTTATAATACAAAACCGTGAAATGGCAGGACAATTCTCAATACATATTTGGACCTCCATTTATGCTGGTTTTATTGTAGCCTTTCCGTATGTAATATATCAGTTATGGCGATTTATAAGTCCTGGTCTAACGTCTAAAGAGCGTCGAACATCTACAGGCTTTATTATTATATCCTCATTATTGTTTTTTATGGGTGTCTTATTTGGATACTACATTATCACACCTTTATCTATAAACTTTTTAGGAACCTACTCTGTCAGCTCAGAAGTTTCCAACGAGATTGACATTTCATCATACGTTGGATTAATCAGAGCCTCAGTTTTAGCTTCCGGAATTATCTTTGAGCTACCAATATTAATCTACTTTTTAACAAAAGTTGGTTTGGTAACGCCTCAGTTTTTAAAAAAATACAGAAAATTTGCTTTAGTAATCGTTCTAATATTATCTGCAGTAATTACTCCTCCAGATGTAGCAAGTCAAATAATTGTAGCGATACCTGTACTAATTTTATATGAAGTTAGTATTCATATCTCTCGAATTGTAGTGAAAAACGAAAATAAAAAACGAAAAAAAAATGTCAGAACTAGTTAAAGAATTTAACGACTATCGCGAAAAAATGAATGATAAAATTCTAGGCGATAACAACAAAATAATCAAACGTATTTTTAATTTAGATACAAATGCCTTTACAGAAGGTGCTTTAGATGTAAAAACTAAAGAGCTATTAGGTTTAGTAGCCTCTACCGTTTTACGTTGCGATGACTGTATTAAATACCATTTAGAGTCTAGTTATAAAGAAGGATTATCTAAAGAGCAAGTAATGGAAACCCTAAGCATCGCCACGTTAATTGGTGGTACAATAGTAATACCTCATTTAAGACGTGCATATGAGTTTTGGGAAGCTTTAGAAGAACAAGATAAAAATCAATAAGGTTAAACTTTATATAAATTAAAGTACCTTTTTTATAAGTTATACTGAAATGCTTATTTTTAGAGCAATTAAAAACACCAAATGAAGCTAAGAGCCGAACATTTAATGAAGTCCTACAGTGGACGTAAAGTTGTAAAAGACGTATCTCTTGAAGTAAGTCAAGGCGAAATTGTTGGACTATTAGGTCCTAATGGTGCAGGAAAAACAACCTCGTTTTACATGACTGTTGGATTGGTAAAACCTAATGCTGGTAACATCTATTTAGATGACACTAACATTACCAATTACCCTATGTACAAACGTGCACAAAATGGTATTGGATATCTAGCACAAGAAGCGTCTGTATTTAGAAAATTAAGTATAGAAGACAACATATTAAGTGTTTTACAAATGACCAAACTGAGCAAAAAAGAACAATTGCACAGGATGGAAGCTTTAATTGAAGAGTTTAGTTTAGGTCATATCCGTAAAAGTAGAGGTGATTTATTGTCTGGTGGAGAACGTCGTCGTACCGAAATCGCACGTGCCTTAGCCACTAATCCAAGCTTTATTTTATTAGACGAACCTTTTGCAGGTGTTGACCCTGTTGCTGTAGAAGACATACAACGTATTGTAGCGCAATTAACCAAAAAAAATATTGGTATTTTAATTACAGACCACAACGTACAAGAGACGTTAGCTATTACAGATAGAACCTATTTAATGTTTGAAGGTAGTATCCTAAAAGCAGGAGAACCTGAAGAATTGGCTAATGACGAAATGGTACGTAAAGTTTACTTAGGTCAAAATTTTGAATTACGTAAGAAGAAGATTAGAGATTAATCTGAATGTTGTAAATAATTTATAAATAAAAGCCCAATGGAACATTCCATTGGGCTTTTATTATTTAATAAACGTTATTATATTATATTTTTTCCTCAGACTTAGCTTTAATTCTAGCATTTTCTGCCATAATTTTTTTCTGGTAGCGACCTTGTACAACATCTACAATAATTAAAATAAACAATACAAAATAGAAAGTTGTTTTACTCATAGACTCTATTGGGTTTCCAAATAACTTTAAGTGTGCTAAATGTCCACCTTCGGTAACTAACATTATACCTACTATAAATAGAATAAATAACCCTAGCACTTCATACATTCGGTTTTTTGCTAAAAACACAGAGATTCGATCTGCTAAAAACAACATTAACAATCCGCTAATTACAATAGCAATAGCCATTACAATAAAAGCTGTCGTAGCGTTTTCAATATCACTTGTTAGACCAATTGCAGCTAAAATAGAATCAAAAGAGAATACTAAATTCATAATAACAATACTAGTTATAACAGCACTTGCAGATTTACCTCGTGTACCATCACCTTCTATATCATGATCTAAATCATGAGCACCAATCATGTGCCAAATTTCTTTAATAGCTGTATAAATAATAAAACCTCCTCCTGCTAATACAATTAAACTATGTCCATTAAAAGCAAAGCTAGCAACGCTGCCTAATTCTCCAGTCATAAACGAAAAAGGCTCTTTAAAAAAATCAATTATCGATACCAATACAAATAATAGTATGATACGTAAAACAATCGCAATTAAAATACCAACTTTTCTAACGCGCTTTTGATCTGTTTCTGGTGCTTTTTTTGACTCTAAAGAGATATATAATAAATTGTCAAATCCTAAAACAGCTTGCAATAAAACAAGCATTAAAAGCGTAAAAATAATTTCTAACATAGTGGGTGTTAATTGATGTTGTTAAATAAAGATAATAATATGTATAGTATAATAATTACAGGGATTGCTGCAAAATGCAATACTACTAAAAGCACAATACTTAAAATAATAAAAATGTAACGTACTGCATTAGATTTAAAACTCCAGTTTTTAAATTTTAAGGCAAATAATTTTACAGATGAATTTAATATGTAACAACTTAAAATAGTTAATACAATTAAAAACCATTTATTAAGTATAATACTATTTATTAAATCATTATTCTGAAATTCTAAAATTAACGGTAACGATAAAATTAACAAGGCATTAGCTGGTGTTGGCAACCCTTTAAAATAATTTTGTTGGTCTATGTCTATATTAAATCTAGCCAATCTATAGGCAGATGCTAATGTAACAAATAGTCCAATAAATGGTAATAAGTTAAACGTATAACCAGTCCATTGCATGGTTTCTGACCAATCATCAATTGGTGTGACCGCTTTACTATTACTAGCCAATTCTAATAGTTTAAAAACTACTATTCCTGGCACTAACCCACTAGTTACCATATCTGCCAAACTGTCTAATTGTAAACCTAACTCGCTTTGCACATTTAATTTTCGTGCTAACAGACCATCAAAAAAATCAAAAAAGATACCTAAAAACACAAAAAAGGCAGCAAATATAAAGTGGTTATTGACAGCAAATATGACTGCCACACTTCCGCTAAATAAATTTAGAAGCGTTATAAAATTTGGTATAAAAGCTTTGATGTTCATCAGTTAGTTTTTTGTAAAAATAATAAAGTATTTGGGTCTATTCCAAACACTATGCAATATAGTATTAAAATTGAAGTTTAATATATAGAAAAATTATAGCATCTTTGTAAAAAAAATTGAAATTGAAAGTACGTTTACTAGTCTTTTTATTACTGAGTATCTCTTTATCATTTGCTCAAACCCGAAAATATTCAAACGAGTTTATGAATATAGGTGTGGATGCTGCAGCTTTAGGGATGAGTAACGCAACAGTTGCCAGAACTAATGATGTTAATTCTGGATATTGGAATCCTGCTGGACTAATTAAATTAGAAGACAATCAATTAGCCTTAATGCACTCTAGTTACTTTGCTAATATTGCAAATTATGATTATGCAGCTTTTGCAATGCCTTTAGATGATAAAAGTGCTTTTGGTATCTCTTTAATACGTTTTGCAGTAGATGATATCTTGGACACAACCCAACTAATTGACGAACAAGGAAATGTAAATTATGATCGCATAAGTTTGTTTTCTACAGCAGATTATGGCTTAACTTTTTCATACGCTAGAGACTTACCGCTAGAAGGTTTAAGCTATGGTGTTAATGCTAAAATTATAAGACGAATCATAGGTGACTTTGCCTCTAGTTGGGGTTTTGGTTTAGATGCTGCCATTCAATTTGAAAGTAATAATAACTGGAAGTTTGGTATTATGGCTCGTGATATTACAACTACATTTAATGCATGGAATATTAATGAAAATGAATTTGCTAAAATTCAAAATGCAGTAGAAGGACAAAATCAAGAATTGCCAGAAACTACTGAGATTACAATCCCAAAATTACAATTAGGTGTTGCTAAATTATATCGCTTTCATTACGATTATACATTGGAAGCAGAATTAGATTTAAATGTAAGATTTGAACAAAACAATGATGTTATATCAACATCTTTTGCCAGTATTAATCCTGCTTTAGGCTTAGAGTTTGGATATATAGATATGATTTATCTTAGAACTGGTGTTGGTAATTTTCAAAATGAATTACAGATTGATAATTCTGAAGATTTAACCTTTCAACCAAGTTTTGGTGTCGGTTTTAAATATAAAGGTATTCAAGTAGACTACGCGTTTACAGATATTGGCGATCAAAGTGTCGCTTTGTATTCTAACGTATTTTCGTTAAAACTAGATTTTAGCGTTTTTAGATAAGTTATCTTTGTAGCATGAGACTATTTTTATACGTTGTTTTTTTACTTAGCACAACAGCAGGATTAAGCCAATCCATGCCATTACCAGAAGATACTACAGTAAGTGTAATAACATTTGGACCTGGTAGTAATTTAAACGATGCTTTTGGGCACAATGCCATCCGTATTAAATCTAGAGTTGCTGATATCGCTTATGACTTTGGTCGATACAATTTTGACGACCCAAATTTTTATTTAGATTTTGCTAGAGGAAAACTTAACTATCTACAAGGTAAATCCAATTATAAAAGCCTTATAGCGTTTTACATAAGCGAAAATAGAACAATAAAAGAGCAACAGCTACGCTTATCTCAAGCCGAAACGCAACAATTATACAACTATTTAGAAGCCAATTATAAAAAAAATCAAGGTGCCTATTTATACGATTTTTTTTACGATAATTGTGCCACTAAAATTAGAGATGTCATTGAAACCACTTTAGACGGAAACTTACAGTATAACTTACCCAAAGACTATAAAGAGCAAACGTTTAGACAACTTATAGACCATAATTTAAATTGGAATACTTGGGGAAGCTTTGGGATAGATATTGCGCTAGGTTCAATTATTGACAGACAAGCCACAGCAAGAGAACAGCTTTTTTTACCTGAAAAGGTTAATCAATTTTTTGAGCTTGCAACTTTAAAGGATTCAAACAAAAAATTGGTTACTACTTCTAAAACAATATTTACTAAAAAAGGAGAAAACGAAAATAAAAACAGCTTTTTTCTAACTAGCCCATTACTATTAACCATGGTTCTAGCATTAGTTATTATTTACCTAACCTATAGCGATAATAAAAACAAAACTAGAAATAAAGCGTTAGACTTAGCCTTGTTTACAATAACAGGACTGATAGGTATTTTGCTATTTTTATTATGGTTTGCTACAGATCATACAGGCACCACATACAACTACAATCTATTATGGGCATTTCCATTAAGCTTGTTTTGTGTCCTTCAAATTTTAAAGACTAGTCCTAAAAAATGGTTTATAGCTTACATTAAGTTTTCAATTTTAATGTTATGCTTAATTGTGATGCATTGGACCATAGGTGTGCAACGCTTTGCTCCTGCTTTAGCTCCTTTATTAATAGCATTAGCAGTCAGATATATATACCTTTTAAGGTTTTATAAACTAACCGAGAATAAAGCCTAATTATTGTCCTCTAAAAAAGATAACCGTACTTAACGTTTTTACAATTATATTAATATCTAATAAAAAACCACGATGCTTAATATAATACAAATCGTACTGTAGTTTTAATAAACTATCATCAACGCTTGAACCATATCGTGCTTTAACCTGAGCCCATCCTGTTAGTCCTGGTTTAACGATATGTCTAGTTTCGTAAAAAGGAATGACTTGAGACAATTCGTCTACAAAATAAGGACGCTCTGGTCTGGGACCAATTAAACTCATATCACCTTTCAGAATATTAAAAAATTGTGGTATCTCGTCTAATCTAGTAATTCTTAAAAATTTTCCAAAAGCAGTAATTCTAGTATCATTTTTTGAGGCCCAAACAGCGCCTCCTACTTCTGCATTTTTAACCATAGTCCTATATTTAAAAATCTTGAAAGGCATACCATTTTGACCAACACGTTCTTGAGTATAAAATAAAGCGCCTCTATTTCCTATTAGATTTCCAATTAAAATAAAAGGTAACATTAATAGTCCTAAAAATAAACCAACCAATGATAAAACAATATCAAAAAGACGTCTATACGCTAAATATAATTTGTTTTTATTGTTTCGGCTAAAAGGGAAATATTTATAAAAATCCTTTCCAACAAACTGAACTGGAACACGGTAAGTAATATCCTCATACACCTGAGTATACTCTTTTATTGGAAACCCTTTTTCCAACAAGGTTATTAAATCGGAATAGATTGAAGAGGTTATATTTTCTGAATTATAACTCGCGATTACAACTTCTGATATGTTTTCTTCCTTAATTATTTGATGTAATTTGGAAGGCTCGTATTCTTTTAACCCTTTAAATTTTATAGTGTCTTTTTTACTTGTTTCGCAATTAATAAATCCAATAATCTTATAATTAGGATCTGCACTAGCAAAAGCATCAACAATAGTTTTAATATTAGATATTTCGCCTACTAAAAGCACTCTTTTAAAAAATCTAGGAGAAGAAATGAACGTGATATAAGCCCATCTCCAAAAATATAAACCAAACAAAATAGCCAAATAAAAATATAATATTTGTAATCTGTTTTCGGGTAATGAAGGTGTGTAAAATGGAGTTAAAAGATAAAATAAGACAGTTACTGAGGTGGTAAGCAAAACCGTACCAAGGACAGTATCCAATCGACTTGATTTTTGTAAGTCATACAATTCTAAGACGGTTCCAAAAACGGTTATATAAATAGCAAGCACAATAAACCAAGTCCAATGTTGGTCATACACTTTAAAGTAGTCAAAGTCAAAAAAAGTACTGACTGTAAAAAGTGAAGTACCAATAAAAAGCAAATCAAATAAACGTAAAAGAATTTTACGTTCAGAAATTTCAAAGTGGATACCACTACTTTTATTCATGTTAACGGATTGGTAGAATTGTTTCAAAGATAATAAGTAATTGTATTAAACCAAGAGTTTTAGCTTAAAGTACTAATCCATTTTTGTTTGATCGTGTTCCAATCAAATTGTTCTGCTTTGTGTCTAGCTAAATGTATAATTGCTTGCGTTTTGTCTGGATTTGCCTTGTAATTTAAAATCGCATCCACAAAAGACTCAATATCATCAGGTTGCACTAATTGTCCATCCAAATTATTCTCAATTAAAAAAGGTAACCCTCCTACATCTGTAGACACAATTGGTAGCCCTAATGCCATAGCTTCAATAATACTTACTGGTGTGTTATCAAAATTAGTGGTATTGATAAATACATTGTAATTTTTAGATAATGCAATCCAAGCTTGCTTGGTCAATTTTCCTGTAAAGGAGACGTCTAAACCTAGTTGTTTAGCGTATGCTTTTACTTCCATTAAGCTTCCGTCATTATCAGGACCTACCATACACAGTGATACATTATACCCTTTATTTTTTAACGAATGCATGACATCTACAGCTAATTTTGGATTGTATAAATTAGAAAAAGAACGTACCCAAAGCAGCGCTATATCATCTATAACTCTTTCTTGATAAGGATAGTTATTAATGGCAATACTATTAGGAATGACTTGGATGTTCAAATACCCTTTAGCATTAAATGCTGATTTAATATAATTTGAAGGCGCTATATTTACATATGCCTTTTTAAAAATGGATTGGCTTAATTTAGGACTATTATCTAGACGACTAGGAAGATTTCCACCATGTAAAATAGGAATGTATTTTAAGCCTAAAAGTTGACACAATTTACTTACAGCATAGGCATAATAAAAATTTAGCGTACTATAGGTATCTATTAATACATAGTCGGTGGATTGTCTGTGTTTAAAAACGGTCCATAGCATATGGACTAATCTCAAAAACGTGTTTTTATAACTAGAGGCATAAGTTATTTTAAAACCAGATGCTTCAAGACTTGTCCCTAAAGTATCAATGGTTGTTGCTGTTTTACCTGAACTAATTAATTTGTTGCCTATGTATACTAGGTTTGTCATTTATAATATGTAATAAACTTAATGCGTAAATAAAGGCTGGTGCAGCAATTCGCATCGCAGAATGATTTATTGTAAGTAACCAAAACAAATAGAATGAAAAAAATAAAACATTATTCCTATTTTTTAATCTATAAAACAAAGGCACTAACAATAATATACTTAGCGCTAAAACACCCAACAAGCCATGCTCTGAAATGATACGACTTATCTCATTATGTGACGCTGCATGTATACCAGTTCTCTGAAAACGCAAATCTTTTACTCGTCCTACGCCTACACCTAAAAAAGGATTAGCAATAAATTCTTCAAATTCAGCTAAAAATAAGTCACCTCGACCTGTTGTTACATCACTTTTTTCATGACCCATAGCATTTTGATTAGAATATCGTTTTTCAATCATGCCATTAGTTTGATCAGTCGAAATAATCCATGTCAAAATTGCAACACTTAAAAATAAAATAATAGAAGTTAACATCCTTCTTTTATTTTTTTTATCAACGGATTTGTATTGAAAAATGATATAAAACAAAATCATCAATATGGCTGTATATACACCTCCTCTACTAAAAGTTACAATTGCCCTAAAAGCGAATATTAATATTAAAAACAGGTCTAAATACTTTACTAATTTTGTTTTACTAAAATAAAAAAAACGAACTGTCATTAAAAAAAAACCTAACCCTAACACTGTAGACATTTGATTAGGACCAAAACCTCCCGAGGTATCAAAATTAGAACCTGTTCCTGAAGATACTGCTGCGACATTTGGATTATACATAATAACAAAGACCAAAGTGCTTATTAATGGAAAAACAATAAAGTTAACTATAGACTCAAGTTGTTTTTTAGTAATGGACAAGTCATAACATAATAAAGCTGAAACACCTAAACAAACCGGACCACTTAAATTAAAAGCTATGGCTTTTCTCACATTACCACTAATATCTAACAAATATAACGACAGATAAATACTTGGAATTAATAATAATATATAAAGTAAGTAAGGTGAAGCTTTTTTATTAAAGCCGCTATAAAACAACCCTGTAATTGAAAATATTATAACAATATATTTACTTGCCTCATAAAAAGGTCCGCTATTAGTCATACGAAGGATTACCTCTGCTCCAATAATATAAGCACAAGCCCTTACAACTTCAAAAGACTTTAAATTTGGTTTAGCACTTATTATTCTATAAAATAAATACAAAACTATGCTATAAAAATAAAGATTTCCTAAAATTCTTGAATAGTAGATTAAAATCCCAATTATTATATGTAAGCCTAATATTTTTAGATAGTTATTTTGCATTTAGATTATAATCGTGAATACATTTTTAAAATTGAATCTAGCTGGGAACTTTCTGAAAAATTAGTTTTGACTACATCTTTTAAGTTTATCGAACAAGCGTACCTAAGCCTTAAGTCTTCAATATATAATATTATAGCTTGACTTAAAGAGATAGTATCTTCTGATGGCACTATTAATCCCGTGATTTTACTTTTTACTACCAAACTACAATCCCCTACATTTGTACAAATAACAGGTAGTCCTGCTAATCCATACTCTAACAATGCCAAAGGTAAGCCTTCAGATTTTGAAGACAAAACACCTATTGTACTTTGCTGTAAAATAGCAGAAGTATCTGCACAACTACCATAAATAAAGACCGACGTTTCTAATTTATTTAAATTAATAAAGTCAAAAATAGATTTAGAATATACATCTTTAAAATCCTGACCTACTAAATGCAAAGTCCACGTTGGTTGAGTTATTAAAACCGCTTTAAAAGCTTTCAATAAATTTAAATGATCTTTTTGTGGTCTTAAATTTGCTAAACATACAATGCGCTTCCCTTCTACTCCTTTTAATTTTGTAGTTAGCGCATTATTATTTTTTACTGCATAGTTAGGTAAATAACTAACCGATTTCACTTTAAGTGTTGTTTTTGCCCAAGTTTCTAATTTAGAATTTACACTAAATATATGATTAAAAAAACGCGAACATAGTTTTAACATCTGCTTTGGTCGTTGCTTTAAAAATTCGCTTTTACCATAGTGATCATGCCAAACCAATTTTAATTTGGGCTGTAACAACTTAATTATAGTTGCTAAAAAAAAAGACGAACCATGCGCATGAACAATCTGTATTTTTTCGTCCTTAATAAATTTGTATAACAGCTTAATAGCTTTAGTATCTATGGTTTTCTTTTTATTTAAAAATAAATAGCCAACGTCTTTATTTAATTCGCCTTTCAAAAGTCCTTCTGCTCTGGTAGCACACAAATAACTTGCTTCAACAAAATGCAACAAACCATTGGCGTAGTTTACTGCAACACGCTCTGCACCTCCTGCTTCCAAGCTATCAATTAGTTGTAGTACTTTCATTAGTTAGAGGTTAAAAAACGTTTAATTTCATTCTCAAACACATCTAAAGTGAATAGTTGTGACCATTCTGAAGCGTTTATGGATTGTTCGCGTAACAAGGCTTTATCTAACAAACAGCTTTCAATTTTGTTAACTGAAGACTCTAAATCAGGTGCTATCAAAAGGCCTCTTTTTCCATTATCTAACATATTTGGTACACAAGATATTGGTGTTGCTATTGGTATGACACCATAAAACATAGCTTCGGCTAAGGCTTTTGGCCAACCTTCGGACTTTGATGCTAATATTGAAAAATGTGATTGTTTTAATGCCGCTTTTATGGTTTCATTGGTTTGATTTCCGTGTAAAACGATATAATTACTTAAATTATTTTGATCTATGTATTGCTGTAATTGTTTTTTTAAAACGCCTTCTCCATATAATGCTAAGTAACTTGGCATACCTCTGTTAATTAAAGCTTCAACAATTTGTATGGCCAACAATGGGCGTTTCCCTTCAACCAGACTGCCAACAAAAATAAAATGTAAGTCAGCAGAATAATCTCTTAAACAAATCGCTTCTCGGTCTTCATTTTTAAAGGTTGCTGTAAAAAACGACTTGATGTTTTTAGTCTGATTGAGCCACTCACCATAAACTAAAGCAGTCATATTTTTAGTCAAAGTGGTGTTTGAGAGTATTTTTTTTTGAAGGGTATAACTTAAGGGTTGTTGAGCGTTTGGATCCCAATTACCTGCATATTTTGCGGTTTTTAATTTCTTTGGAAAAAAAACCTGAACCATACAACCTAGTAAACCAATATTTCCGGGACACCTTAAATGAATATGGTCTGCACGCTTACAAGCCCAAAATAACCTATAAAAAATAAATGGTATCGCTAATAATGATTTTAAACCACGACTAAAATTAATAAATGCTAGTGATGGTATTGGTGTAAATTTAATTTTGTTATGCTGATAAGCTATATCAATTTCAGAAATTGGTGTAGCTGTTATTGGTGCAACAATCTCTACCTCATCTACATAATTTAACCACAAATTCATTTCACGCACATAAGGTGCATAAGCAAACCATTGCTGTGTTTTTGGTTTATGAAAAACATGTGTGATAATTAAAAATCGCATTATTTAATTTTAGGTTTGTTAAATATAAGCGAAATCAATCCAACCATTCGACCTAAAGTTTCGGTTAATGCTTTTTTATGTTCTGACGTTGTAATAACATTTGTCGCTCTAATTAATGTTAGCAGCACAATCGTAGCATAAAATTTAAATCTAGCAACAAATGTAGGCTTAGGATATTTGATACGCCAAACATACCATCCATTTCTGACGACCATCATACCATAATTAAATTGATTAGGCCTACCAGATTTGTCATGATAATGATAAATTTTAGCTTTAGTAGATATTATATTTTTACCATATTTCAAAGCTCGTAAACTATAGTCTGCATCTTCATATAGACCATAACCTTCAAAATAAGTAGAAAATTTTATATTGTCAAACACAATTCTCTTAAAACTAAAAGACATTCCGACCAATAAATCTACTTGATATAATTTATCATTAAGTGGATAACTATACGTCCTTCCATGTGAAAATGTTGGCATTATACCTGGTAAGTTTGGTGATTGTAATCCAAAATAATTACGAACAACGTTTCTAGTACTCTCTTTTATTATATAATCCTCTAATGAATAATACAATTTTTTATTGTAAACATGGTTAGGGCTTTGACGTTTCCATCTATTTTCGTTTACTGCTACACCTCCAACTCCAGTTATCTCATAATCAACATTAAAAGCCTCTATAACTGCTTTAAAATAATCACGATCTAACACAGTATCATCATCCAAAAAACAGACAATATCAATCGATTTACCAACTTTGCTAATACCAAAATTACGTTGCTTAGTTAAACCTCTATTAGCTTCATCAACTTTAAAATAACTAAGACTATGGAATGTATTTTCACTTAAAACTGATTCAGTTTCAGAATTGGTAGAGCCATCTATGACAAGAATTTCATTAGGATACAATGTCTGCAAGGCAACGGAATTCAAAAGCTTAAGGATAGCTTCTGGTCGCATATACGTGCAAATGACTAATGAAAAAGATAAATTCATGAATTACTATGTAGTTTTAAACTGTTTATAAATTTCTAAAAAATAAGCGTCCCGCTGCAACGTATTAAGCCATAAGTTGCGATTAGAGCGTTGGATATTCTCAAATGCTGATGCAGTTAAACTATTATGATATTCTAAAATTTGATCTGCTATTGTAACGTGACTTGATGCGTTTATAATTAAACAATGTTTTGTCCAATCTATTTGATTACTTAGTGGCAACCTACAATCTGTATTGAGCAAAATAGGAATGCGTCCTACAGCCAAAGTTTCGTAAAATCTAACCGAAAAATTCCCAACACCTCTAATGCAAAAAGTATAGGCGTTGTTAAATAGATTATCGTAAAATTGCTGAGTAGTCTCGTGTTGGGTTTCAATAGTTTGTGAGCCTGCTCTATATTTAGTTCTAAGTATAAAATTGGTTTCTAAATCTTTATTTACAGCTAGTCGTTTTAAATAGTTGGCACGCTTTACGCTTGATGGGTAAAACCTCTGTTTATCTGCTAGTATTTTGTTACACTTTCGTTTGACTTGATATTTTAAGTGGTTGGTATAGTCTTTAAAATATTTTAAAACGCCAGATTGTGCATGACCAACAAATCCAATATTTGGTTTATTTGTTTTTTTTAAAACAGTAAAACCTTGCGTCAACACGGAAGCATACGGATCGTTTATAAATGAAGGCAAAACATAAGTGTTTGCATCCATTTTACTATCAAAACCACCTAATCTAAAGGTGTAACTATTAGGTATAAAATTGGTAAAACCATAATCTCCTGCAGTATAAATCCATATAGGAAGTTTTGCTGTGTTAGCAGCTTTTAAAAGCGCTAAAAAGGGTTCTCTTTGTTTTAAAAATACTGCATAATCTATTGGTAAAACGACAATATTTGCATCATTAACATTAGAAACGATACTATACATTTCAAGTAACTTTTGGTGTTGCTTAAATACCAAATCAAATAACAACGGAAAGACTTGACGTCGATACGCTTCGGTTAAAAAATTAGTATTTGTGTATAGTTTAAGCATTTGGGTTTTGATGTAATTTGTAACTCCAAAATTGACTACGTTTCCATTGCTTATTATAATGGGTAATATAGGTCCATGGGTTTTTAATATCACTATTTTTATAGCTGCGTAAACCTAATAATAATTTATAACCTAATAATTGTTCTGGTGTAAAATAAGTTTGATACAACAACTGTATGGTTGGTGACGGTTTAGGAACAATGTTATCTTCTGACCATGGATGATTAACTTTAGTGCGATAACCTCCAATTGGTGCTTTAAGATGGTCTATTTTTATGTCTGCAAAGTACACCACATCTTCGCCTAGTTGTCGTAACTGCATTCCAAAATCGGTGTCTTCGCCATAGTTAAACTCATAGTTTAAATTAAACTTAACTTTTTGGATTAAACTAGATTTAATAATACTATTTCCTGCCCCAAAAATACTAGTCTGTGCTGTTTTTAAATAGGTTTGCACCTCATTTTTCTGCAGATAAACTGTTGTACCTACTTGGACACCATATTGACCTATTCGGTTAAATAAAGTCTCAATTAATTTGGAGTCAAATCTATTATCATCATCTCCTAAAAAAGTCCATTCGCTGTCTACTTGAGATAAAGCTAAATTACGAGCATTGCAAACACCTGATTGATGCGTAAAGGTGTGTTTAATTGTAAAAGGCCAGTCTTGATTGTTTAAATAATTTAATTCTGACACAGATCCATTTAAAGGATTTTGCTCTACAATAATAACATTTTTAGGCAATAGCGTTTGGGCAGCTAAATCTTTTAAAACATCATATAAATATTGTTTTCTACCAATGGTTGGGATGATAACATCAATCTCGTGTTTAGTAATTACAGTTTTGGTGGACTGAATTGGTATTGCTTCTAAATTAAATGTTGTACTAAGTTGTTTAAAAAACAGACTTTTGATTAATGGTAAAAGCGTTATTTTTTTTTCATAAACAAGATAGGATAGGCTTAGAAAAAATACCCAAACCCATTTGTAATGTTGCTTTACAAATTTAAAAGTTTCATAAATCGAGCCTTGTTTTATTTCAGCTGTAGCTGAAAAATTTCCTCGTAACAATTTTGGTTCAGAATAACAAAACAACCCTTCAACCATTGCTCGTTTAGCTAACGAATTTATAAAATAATCAAAGTTTATATCAAAATTTAAATCGTTTGAAAGTGTATTAATTACGGAAGCATGTACACCTCCAACCCAACTTGACATCATCCAAGTTGGGTAAGTCACTTTTTTATTCACTTTAACATAAAATGAACGTTCCACATACCCTATTTGTTTTTGCAAATAAAAGTTAGCGTTAGGATTATAACTGGCTAAAACGCGTTGATGATGGAATAATGAGGGAATGGCATTAACATCTAAAACATTTAAAAAGGCCACATTACACCAAACAATTAATACATCAGGAAATGTCGTCGATACATCATAAATAGTTTGGGTTATAGAATTACCAATAGCAATTCTTGTAATAGTTTGCATTTTAGCATCCATTACTTGAGTTGTTTTGTATTTATGATGAACAATAATTATCATGCTTCTAATACTTCAAAATTAGCTTGACCAACAATTGCAGCATATTTAGAAAAACTACTACTATACATAGGCTTTAGGTTTAAAAAGTAAACCGTTTCGCTTTTAGAAATCATAAAAAAATCAATTAGTGTTTTTAAATGACCATCTGTATTGTTGTTATTATTAAAATTATCCATGTGAAACGGTTGCCCTTCTATACTACTAACTTGTCCTTTTTGTTTAGCAAATTTGATAAAATTAATACTATCTGAAAACACAAACGCATTTTTGTTATGCGCTGCCTTAACCCTGTTAATAATAGTCAATAAATTGTTACACAAATCGTCCTGCTCGTCCACAGATAAAACTTTAGTAGTGGTATCTTTAAAATCTCCCATTAATGTTGTAAATCGAGAATGAAATGAAATAAATGGTGTTGTTGCAATTGCATTTAATTTAGCTTCCAATAATTCACTTTTTTTAAATAATTGATTAAAATCAGCGCGCCATTTATTCTCTAATTGTTCTGTGTTTAAATCGGGAAAATTAGTTTTACTATAATCTATATTTGCATACACATAAAACTGTTTGGCTTTGGAGTTTTTAATTAGTTTTAATGGGTTAGCATCAAAATTATTTACTAAATACAAGGTTTTGGTTTTAGTTGGATGCCATCTCATATTATTTATATCAATCTGCCAATCCACATTATTTGGTTGCAAAAAGAGGCTTAATTCAAATGGATTATTAAAATTAATTTTAAAATCGTAACCCAACGTTTGTGCTATTTGATAAAAAGAGATAATTCCTTTTAAACGATCTACTAATCCACCATGCGGAAACAAGCCATCAAAGCAAACTATAATTTGTTTTTTCTTAGGTGGCTTCAAACTAAAATACTTTATATAGTGCGCAAATAGTTTAGCCTTTTTGTGCTTTTTACCTAAAAATTGTTTTATTTTTTTTAAAGTCATTAAGCTTTAGCGTCTAATAATACTGATTTATAAAAGGTAATATTTTTATCTGCAATACAATTAATATCGAAAGATAATTCAGTTTTTATTCTAGCAGCACGACCTATTGTAGCTGATAAATCAGGATCTTTAAATAATCTTAATATGGTTTTACTGTAAGTTTCAATATCCGAAGGATGCACCAAAAATCCATTTACACCATCATCAATCAACTCTTGTGCCCAACCAATGCTTGTATTTACTACCGGTTTTTGTAAAGCCATACTCTCTATAGTAACCATACCTAAAGTTTCTGCAAAACTTGGAAATGTACAAACATGGGCTTTTTTAATATGTGCTTTAACATCACTATAAGGTATTTTACCTAAATACTCAACATTTTGTTTTGCTTGATCTGAAAAGATAGACTGCATTAAAGCAAAAGTAGACCTGTGTCCTGTTTTTATGTCTGAAGCATCACCTCCTATTAATTTTAATTTAGCGCTAGGTTCTGTTTTTAAAATTGTATTAAAGATTTCAGCTAGCTCTAAAACACCTTTTTTTCTGATAATTGTACCAATGTATAAAATGGTTTTTTCTTCGTAAATTTTTGGTGTTTGATTCTCAAAGTGAGTTAATTGTATACCATAATGAATAGTTTTTATTTTTTTTCGGTTTAAACCAAAAATCTTAGCAGTCTCTTGTCCTGCAAATGTTGTTGGAGCAATATAAGCTGATGCTTTCAATAAACCCATTTTCTCAAAGAGAAAATTTTTAAACTTTTGTTTGCGTTTATCTAATTTACAAAAGTAAGCATCACTTCCATGTAGTCTAATTACCAACGGAATATTAAATTTCATAAAAGCTGTAATACCAGTCCAATCTGGTGCTTCAATTAAATCTACAGCTTCAGACTTAACTACTTTATTAATATAATACTGAAGCTGTTTTCTGTAAAAATACCAAGTAAAGACTTTGTACTTTTTTTTCTTAATTAAATGAATCGTAACACCTTGGTCATCTATAATAGTGTCTTCATTTTGATGATAAACAAAAATAGTAACTTGCTCACCTTTATCAACTAAAGCAACTGCTAGATTTTTTATACTAGTGGCTATTCCCGCAGCGTGAGACACTTTAGGATGTGGATACTCTGATGTTAAAAAAGCGATGTGCATGAATTGATAATTGTAAATTATGTTTAGACTGATCTCACTAAGATTTATAATTCCTATTTTTTTTTAAAATATAAAAAGTTTAATTAAGTATTACGTCAATTGCCTTCCAAATATTTTCTGAGGCTTTAGTGGGTGTGGTACCAACAATTATCTCGTACCATCTTTTTCCTTCTGCAACATTTGATAATTGACCATCTAATATTTGTTTTACCAAATGGTCCAAATCGTTTTTATCGGTACAAAACACTGCTGCTTGATGGCTTGGCATACTTCTAAAATGCACGTAGTTATAGTTTTGACCTATATCTCTAATCCCTTTTTTAAGTTGGGGTTGCTCATAATTATAATAAATGCATGCTTTGTCATGCGCAACAAAATCAAAAACTGTTGATGAACAAACATTTGTTACAAACTCTGAATGTTCACAAACATTATACAACATTTTAAAATCTTCCTTTGCTGGTAATACCTGGTTCCATTGGTCACCTATTGGCTTCCAAATGGGATCTAAAACCTCAATAATATCTTTATTAGCATGGATTACAGCATCGTATCTGGTTGTAAAATCCACGGGACACTTCCTGTAAATAATACCTAAATTTTCGCCTTTAGCATTTAAACGCCTTACCGTATTTGCTAAATCTTCTAAATAATATTGGTCTAAAGGTGACGTCGTTTCGTCATCACCAGAATAACAAATATATTTTTTATTTACGTCTAAATTGTATTGCTTAAAAAAGTCTGCTCGACTTTGTTTTAAGCTAGTATCATAATGTGGTTCAAACTGCGGTGTCCCTGTTACAAACACTTGTTCTGCTTTTACAAAAGGATAATATTGTAACACTTCGCGCTTCATGTGGTCACTCCAAACGCAATAATAATCGGTTTCCACCACTTGCATCGCTTTGGGTACATTATCCCATGAGTAAACAAAAGCAACCGTAGGAATGCCTAAATCTTTAGCAGCTAATAACGCACTTATAGATTGTGTGGCACGTTGTGTTGTACAAAATATTAAATCTGGTTTATGTTGTTGTAATTGTGCTTTACAATAGGCGTATTTAGGATTTTGACGCTCTAATGTATTTATTTTTTGTCTGATTTTTTCAACACCTTTTTCTGAAGAATATAGCCCTATCAGTAACTTGGTATATAAACTTTTAAGCGTGTTTTTTACACCTTTATAATTAAAAGGAAACTTATAAGTAGGATACACGTCATCATTAAATTTATCCTGAGACACATTCAATTCGGCTCGCTTTCTAGCACGAGAATAAATTGGTGTTAATGGATGGATTTGATGGTTATCTATCTTAACTTCATTAAAACCTAAATGGTCTTTTAACGAAAAAACAGTATTATTCCAATATGTGATATCAAAACCATGCTGTTCTCCAATAGATTTAAAGTCAGTAAAGGCAAAGTTGCGCAAACCAACACCATCAGGAAAAAAGACAAATACTTTTTTTTTCATTATAATAAAAACTGATTATCCTTTTTGATTTTTTAATTTATCACGTTGCACTTGCTCTATAGGCAAAATGTCTTGGCTTTTAAATGTTAATGCTTTATGCACAGCATTTAAATCTCTTGATAATTTACGTAAACCCATAGGCTCCAATGACGCAGCATGATCCGTTCCTTTCCAGGTACGATCTAAGGTATAATGACGCTCAATAATTGGTGCACCTAAGGTGTAAGCTGCAACATCTACTGCAATGCCTAAATGGTGTCCAGAAAAACCAATATGCTTGACTTGATTACCGTAGTTTTCAATTAATAAATTAATATCTAATAAACAAACATCTTCAAAGGGTACTGGATAACCAGAAGTACAATTGTATAACACTAAGTCTTTAGCTCTGTTATGTTTACTGAATAATTGTACTAAATCTTCAATTTCAGACTTGGTAGTCATTCCAGTAGAAATATGAAGTTCGCCTTTGTAATGTTCACATAACCATTTTAACATGGTAATATTATTATTACAAGCCGAAGGTATTTTGATAAACTTTGGTTGTAATGAAGCTATCTCTTTTGCTGATGTTAAATCCCAAACAGAGGTTGAATAATCAATCCCAATAGATTCACAAAAAAACTTAAGTTCCTGATGTTGCGCCACATCAAATTCTAAATACTCTCTATGTGCACCATAAGTATCGCCATACGAGTTGGAAGGATTTGGGTGTGGACTATTATATTGTTCTTCCGTTAACAGCTCAATATTATGACGCTTCTGAAACTTGACAGCATCTACATTACAAAATATTTTAGCCATTTGGATTAACTCTTTAGCAATTTGCATATCGCCTTTATGGTTACATCCAATCTCTGCTATGATGTAAGGTTTTTTGTAGGTATTCATGTATTTACTTAATATCTTTTATTATAATTTTTTATAAACTGACAAGCTTCTCTAATAGCGCCTGCGCCAGATGGTTGTGACAATACAACATCTGCTATGGTTTTAATTTCGGTCATGGCATTTTGTGGTGCTAAGGACCACCCAACGCTACAAATATTGGACATATCGTTGACATCATCACCTACATAAGCCACATTATTTAACGAAAAGCCTTGTTGTTTTGATAAGGTTTTAAGTAAAGTATATTTATCTTTTACGCCTAAAAACACTTGCTTAATTTGAAGCTTCTCCATGCGTTTTGCTACCAATTCGGATTGCTCACTTGTCATGATCATAACCTCAACGCCAAATTGCCTTAAAATCTCTAATCCCATACCATCACGCATGTCAAAGCTTTTAGTATGTTCGCCATCCTTGGTATAGGTTATAGTTCCGTCCGTAAAAACACCATCTACATCTAGGACTAAATGTGTTATTTTCTCAGCTTTTTTTAATTGTTGTTGTCGTGCTATTAAAAGGTTTTCTACTATAATCCAATCGGATTCCGTATCAATTTCGTGTAAGCTATCCTCTGGCATTTTAACAATACCTATGTTATTTCCTAATCTACTTTTGTGTGCTTGTAACACTTGTTTAGTGCAAGTATAGACTGCACCATTCTCTATCAACAAGCCTTCAAAATCTTGACGTCTTGGACGCTTGTTAGGATTGTAGTTTATAGCAGTACCATCTGCTTTCCATAAAAAACGATGGGTATTTACAACGGTTAAGGCGGAATCTTTTCCGTTATCCAAAGCGGTCAAACAATTGTTAATGTCTTGTGCTGTAGTAAAAGGTGACGTGGCTTGCAACAAACAAAATACATCAAAATCGTAGTGTATTTTTTCTGCAAATTCTAGCATAGCACTTTCTGTGGATGCAGTATCAGTCGCACTACTGTCACTTCTTAATAGTCCTTTAATTTTATCTGTATAGTAGTATTCTTTTGTAATAAAATCTAATATGGATTGGTCGTCTGTATACACATAAACCACTTCTAAATCAGAATGTAATGCTTCACCCAAAACCCATGTATACAATGGTCTTCCAACCATTTTACGTTTGTTTTTACCAGGAATACCTTTTGAGCCTTTACGTAAAGGAATAAAACCTATCGCTTTCATATATTGGGTGACTTTAAATCTTTGTAACAAGTGCTAAAATACATAATTTAACAGCGAAAATCTTTCAAAACGTTAATAAAATAAAGCAATCTTATTATTTATTTGAATTTATAAATTCACTGATTTCTGAGGTAAAAATTTTGGCGCCATCACGTATTAAATGAGATTCATCAAAATAAATAGACTCATTTATATATATAGGATTTAAGGTGTCATAAATTATAACTGAATTTTCAGAGTTATTTAATTGATTAAAACGTTTCATAAACCCAAAATCAAATGCTTTATAATTTGGAGGAAAAACGGTTATTAGCTTAATGTTATTTGTTTGACATAACTTTTGAATAGCTTTAAAAGCTTCAATTTTTTTAGGATTTTCATTGTTGACTTGATAAATCAGTTTTTCATCCTGATACTCCAATGTTATTGGTCTTTTTATTGGGTTTGGCATAGAGCCACAATCTGTTAAAACCTCATTAGGTAATACTTTTTTCTTTTTAGTTGAAAAATCTTTCCTATTAAGCCTTAATAAACCAAAAATTTTCGAACCATAATTTCGCTTACCTCTAGCTATTAATTTATTGTTTATATAATTGTATTTTGAAAATGGAAATAATAAGTCATCTCTAAAAAACAATGGGTTACCCTTTGCAAAAGTGTGTTTATGGTCCAAAAGAAGTAATACTTTTTTGGGTGATGGATTAAATTTTAGATAAGTTTCCAAGATAAATAATTGAAAAAGGATATCTACACCTTTATATGACAAATTATAGCTAGACAAACCTGTTTCGTCTTCTAACTGACAAGCTAAAATATTATTTACACCTCTAGAAGAGCCTATAATAATTAAATCTTTATTAAAACTTCCTGCAACTATTTTTTCTAAACGCCTATCATGTTCTTTTTCTGGTGCTTTATTAATAAAATACCAACTAGCTTTTTCCAATAAAAAGAAAATTATAAAAAACGATAACAACGTAAATAAAAAACGTTTCATGCTTAAAATTGAAAATATATAAACTCTTGCTGATTATCACTGCTAAAAACAAAAATTATAGCGATTATAATCATATAAAAAGCCCATCTAATAACCCTAGATTGTTTAAGCAATAACACTTCAATTGCATAGTGTTGACGTCTTCCAATCCATTCTATTCCTATAAAAAACAGAATGAGCACTAGTAAATTAGTTGGCCTAATGGTTGGTAAGGATAATAAACTAGAACTAAATAGACCTTTTAAATAGGTTACTGCATGAGTAACGCTTTCTGCCCTAAAAAAGACCCAAGCAATAACGGTTAATCCAAAAGTAAGTCCCATTTGCACTAGCTCTATAATGCTTGGTAGTTTTGAATCTTGAGCGACCACATTTAAATGTGTCCGATTACGTTTGGCCAATAATAATGGTAAAAAGTAAAGTGCGTTTAAAAATCCCCAAATGATAAACGTCCAATTGGCACCATGCCAAAACCCACTGACTAAAAATATTATAAACGTGTTACGCACTTTCATCCAAGTGCCACCTTGACTGCCTCCTAATGGAATGTATAAATAATCCCGAAACCATGTGGATAAGGATATGTGCCAGCGTCGCCAAAACTCGGCTATATCTCTTGAAAAATATGGAAAGGCAAAGTTTTGCTTTAAGTCAAAACCAAATAATCTTGAAGTACCAATGGCTATATCAGAATATCCTGAAAAATCACCATAAATCTGAAAGGTAAAAAACAACGCACCCATTAACAATGTGCTTCCCGAATGCTCTGCCGAATTATTAAAGATCTGATTGGCATACTCTGCACAATTGTCTGCAATAACGACTTTTTTAAAAAATCCCCAAAGTATTTGTCTACATCCATCCACAGCTTGACTGTAATGAAATTTACGCTTTTTATAAAATTGTGGTAATAAATGAGTCGCACGTTCTATAGGACCTGCCACTAATTGTGGAAAAAAACTAACAAAGGCAAAAAACGAAACGATATCTCTTGTAGGTTCTAGTTTTCGTTTATAAACATCTATGGTATAACTTAAGGTTTGAAAGGTGTAAAAGCTAATACCAACTGGCAAAATAATATCTAACGTGTTGGGCTGAATTGGACTCCCAAAAAATGAGAAAGCTTCAACAAAACTGTCGATAAAGAAATTATAATATTTAAAAAAACCTAAAAAGCCTAAGTTTACAAGAATACTGGACCACAGTAACAACTTTCTTTTAGAGGGTTGTGCTGTATGGTTTAATTGTAATCCAATGGTATAATCCACAAGAGAACTAAAAACAATTAAAGATAAAAAACGCCAATCCCACCAGCCATAAAACACATAACTAGCCACAACTAATAACGCATTTTGAAGTTTTAAATTTTTATTAGTTACAAACCAATAGAGTATAAAAACTATTGGTAAAAACAGGGCGAAGTCTAGGGAGTTAAAATACATTTATCCTGATTTGTTTATAGTTTTATCTTATTTTTTATTTTTCTAATTATTCTAGTAACCTCAATACTTTTTGGATAATTATCAAAATAGTCATTCCCGCCTTTAATGGATATTATTTTTTTCTTTTCATTAGATTTAATACCTTCTCTAGATACAATTGCGTTAATTTGATTGCTAATAAAAGGAAAAATTTGATACTTATCTAACACTAAAGTTCTAGCAGCTTTAAGCGCTTCAATTTTTTGGTTATAATTATTTGAGTGTACTATCTCTTTTAAAAATTGTTTAATATGTTTATCCTTTGGATCAATTTGAATTATTGCTTCTTTTGGAAAATAATCTTCTATCCTATCACAACCAAAATACAAAGGCACTGTATAACTTAAAAAACAGTCCGATATTTTTTCTGTCCAATTAAATGGGTTTTTAAAATTCTCATAAGCAATAGCATATTTAGCGTTCCTCATGACATCCCATTTACTATCTACTTCTTTAATTCCTCTTCCGTATAGCTCGATAAATGATAAATCTGAAATACTATCCAAAAAATCCATTCTTTTATTATGCTGAATAGAAGCACGTTGATTACTTGTAACCCAAACAATTTTATCTTCTTTTTTTAGACTTTCCGGTTTTAATTTTTTAAAATAGTTATAATCTTTATCCAAATGCCAAGGTAGCGCTGGTTGAGATTTTATGTATTTACCTCCTTCTTGTATTTGATTATACACAACTGAAGATTGCTTGTTAGCAAATTGCCTGTATTTTGATATTTCATTAGCGGGCTCTAAACATATATGTAGGATATGATTTGGGTTTACCTTAACAGTAACATCAGACTTTGGATAATCTAAAATTACTAAAAAATCACATTCGTCAACATCTTCCTCCGTAAACGTAATATTATTCCACTTAAAAGACTGATTTGGAGTTTGTCTTTTTATATCTGGATAGGGATAATATCTGCAAATTTTAACTAACATATAATGTTTAAAATGTTTATAATTAATAGTTTAATCCTTTTAAGCGCTGCTTTTTCTCAATAGTTTCTTGTTTGACGGGTTGCCTAAATTTTAAAATTTTAAATAGATTAATAATCACTTTAAAAACAACTGTTATAAATGATTTAAAATATCTTATATCTGTTAAGGCATACTTTTTAAAATTGTGTAACAAAGTTTTTAAAACCTTTTTAATTGGCTTTGGATAATACACTAAATAATAACGTATAGCGTTATTTAACTGACGTTCAAATCTAAAATAATTTCGTCCTTGAAGCTTTCGTTTTTCTATATCTATACGATGATTTACTATAATTCTTGGATCATAAATTATTTGATAACCCAAATCCAAAACCTCTAAAGCTAATGCAGGCTCTTCGCCATAAATATCTATCCAAACCGGAAAACCGTTTGTAGCAGTATAGACCTCTTTTTTAATAGCAAAGCCACAACCAATAAAATCATTAGTATAATAAGATTCTATTGATTTAGACTGCTGCAATGCTTCTTCATCTGAAATAAATACACCACGCACTTCCTGAAATGCAATAATACCAATATTGTTATTTGTGCTAAATCTAGCTTGAATAGTGCTAATAAAATTTTGACTTAAAGGGTGTGCATCGTCATCTAAACCAACAAACAAATCTCCTTGTGCTTTTTTATATAATATATGTCTAGCAGGCGAAGCACTAATGCTTTTTTTAGACACTGTCCAATTAACCCAGTCAAAATCAATTGTAATAGTTTCGGTTTTTGAACAACCATCAATAAATACCAACACTTCATGAATAGAAAAATCCATTATAGATTTCAGCTTCTTTAAAGTTAAAGCTAAATCTTCGGGTCTGTTTTTTGTGACTATTAAAAATGAAATCTGCATCCTTTAATTTAATTGTTTTTTAGCTTTTGGTAAAGTTGAACAATTGTTGGTTGCAATATACTACGTTTGTAATTTTCATTAATAAAATTAATATTATATTCTTGAGCCTTTGCCCTTAAAATTTCATCTTGCAAAGCTTGTTCTATCAAGGTTGCTATAGCTCTAAAATCTAATGGGTTATGGATTAAAAAACCATTGACGCCATCAGTAATCACTTCTTCTGTTGCGCCTCCAGGATTTGATTGAATGGGAAATGCTCCCATTGCCATAGCTTCTAAAAGCGCATTAGGCATACCATCGGAAAGGTTATTTCCTAAATGTAAAACACTACTACCCATTATTTTTAATAACTTTTTATTGTCTAGTCTTTGGTGTCTTGGGTATATTATATAATCTAACAATTTAAAAACATCTGATTGCTTGATATAATCTATAACCTCAACATCTGCACTATAACAATGTATAGTCAGGTTTTTAAGTAAATTAACAGCTACAATTTCTAAAGCTTTTACAATTTGAATAGCTTCTCCAACATCATATTGATAGCCTTTAAAGATTATATTTTTTCTTTGATTTGTTTTTTTTATGTGCTCCGCATTAATAGCTAATCCTCCATTACCAGGTAAGACGTAAAAAGGACTACGGTACCCTAAGCTTTGTATTATGCCAACATCCCTTTTACAATCTGATATTAACAAATCAATACGCTTAATAAACGTGTTAACTTTTTTGGGATTTACACCATGTTGTTTATAATAAAACACATCGCTTCCCCATGAAGAATAAATTAAGGGTATTTTATTTTGTGACATTACAGGTAAAATAGGCAAACCTGATAATTTCATTTCAAAACAATGGACTATATCTGGTTGAATTTGTTCTAATACCTTTTTAAAAGCATTAGTAACATCCGTTTCATTTACTTTTTGAATCTTGCTATATAACTTAGGTAACTTTTTTTTTACTTGAGTCCTAAACGGAAAATCCCATTTTAATTTCCATCCTTTTATTTGAGTAACCCACTCTATTTTTGAAGATTTAGGTCCTCCATCAGTGATATCAAACCAATACACCTCATAGCCAGCATCTTTCAATTGGTTAACCCACTGAAAAAAATGATGGTTTGGAATGGCGACCATTAATAACTTCATGGCTTTTTTCTAAATAAAACTTGATAAGAAGTGTTAAATTTATCAATATTAAAATTATCTAATGCATAATTGTTAGCGTTAGTTGATATTATTTTTAAATATTGTTCATTTTCTATCAAATAGGAAATGTTTTCAACAAACCTCTCAACTATGGATGCTTTATGTTCTGAAGAAATTAACAATCCATTTTTCATGTGATTAATATGTTGGCTAATACCGCCAACATTTGTAGCTATTGGTATGGTACCAAATATCATAGACTCCATAATTACCATAGGAAATCCCTCATATACTGAGGTTATAACTACTGCTGTTAAACTTTTATACAACTCATCCAATTTTTTAGGATCTGTAATTTCGCCTAAAAAAGAGACTCCAGAATTATCAATTTTTGATAGATTAGATTTCATACCTGTTCCAGCCATAACAAACTCAACCTTAGGGTATTTATGAGTAATTTGTTTAGCAACGTCTAAAAAAATCTCTGGTCTTTTTTCAGCAGACCATCTACCAATAAAACCAAATTTTAAAATTCGGTTGTCATCTTTCTTATAGCTTAATCCTTTATTAACATCTACACCATTTTGTATTATTACTAATTTATCACTTAATTTTTTACTTAATTTATTATTGTTATAAATTGAAATTAAATCTTCTTTAGCTTTAGTATTAATACAAATTCGAGAATCGATAAATTGACAGCTGTTTACAAACTGTAATTCTCTTGGATCATTTTCGCTTAACGCATGTATTAAATCAACTTTATAAATATCTGATTTAATTTTAGGCAATAATTGATAAAAATAATCTGTATTAGAACCAAATACAGAATGTATTGATTTACTTTTATTAATAGTTTTTAAAATTTTATTTTCTAAAAACTTATTAAGAACCGCAGATTTTTTATTTTTAATATTATTAATTTCTACAATATTTGCATGAGTTTTAAAAGCACTGTGATAATTTTTGGTTGCTGACAAATGGGTGAAAATAATATAGATATTTTGTTTCTCTAGAGCTTTAACAATATTCAAATGCACTTTTTCAGCACCACCTGTATGATAATAGGGAAAGAAAAAAACCAAATCTGCATTTTTAATTTTGTTGGTTTCTAAAAGGCAGAATTTACAAAAATAATAAAACCCTAAAAAAAACTTGTAAATGGTTTTTAACTGCTTCACTATTTATACATTTTTACTTTTTATAGCTTTACAACAAACCATTGTATCATCATTTAAAAGGATAACATCTGTAACTATCAAGTTTGAATACTTTTCGATTTGATTTTTTAAGGTATAAGGACTGTACCAACAATTATGATCTGGATGTACAACTTCAATGATTTTATTCTTTCCATAAAAATTTCGTTTCATATGGACTTGAGCAAAACAATTTGGTGCTGTGATATAAAAAACATCTGCATTGACCGTTGATAAACCTTCTAAAAATATTCTAACGTTATCAACATGTTCTATAGTTTCTGGCACTAAACAAATATCATAATGTTGATTGTTTAGTTGTTCAAACTCTGAGTAAAAAGGTTGGTTAACATATTTTTTTAGATTGTCAATCCCTTCCTTATCAATATCAAAGCCATGAATTTTTGAAGCTACTTTGGATAACTTAATATGCAAATTATAACTTGGATCAAAAATTGGCCAATCAGTGCATCCAAAATGCAAAACTTTTTTGGACTGACACAAATCTTCAAAATACTTAAATCGGTTATTTACTGATTTAAAAAAAACTTCTTGTTGCCAAAACTTATCGTGCTTTTGATACAGCGCTCTAGTATCAACTTTTAAAATATTTAAAATTTTATTTATCATAGTTTAATGTTAATGACTTACATAATTAGCTACCTGCTTCTTATTTAAACCTTTTTGTTTTAGAATAAAACGTAATATAGGTCTAAACTTTATCACATTCTTAAAAATCTTATGAGCTAAAATATACTTAATTGTATTTTTCTTTAAAGTTTTTAAGGACGAGTAATCAATGTATTTTTGTTCTCTTGCTTTTAAAGCATCAAAGTTGTCTTGCATCCAGGGTTCAAATACATTCCCTAAATGGTAAGCATTATTTGTATACGTTGATAAACGATAACCATCCACTAACACTACTGGCTTATCCATGTATAAAAACTCGCTATCTCCATCTATTAAATAAGCACTATTGTCTTCTGGAAGCGCTTTAAATACTTCTGACTTATAGGTAGCAACAAAATGAGAACAGCCTAAAACTGCTACAGTATTGTCTTTTGCTGTTAATGTACCAATGCTATCACCAAATTCTTCTGGCAAGTGAGTCCAACCTATACTTTTTACAAAATTCTCTAAGGCATCAACATCTTTAACTGCTCTAAATTTTAATTTATTTGAAAACAAATACTTACTCCAAATATTGGCTGTTAAATCTAGATGCTTTCTGTAAAGTGGGACTGGACAAACTGCTCCTGCTTTTGGAAAAGATTTAAAAACAGAAACAACCTCATCCTCCCATTGATCTAAAAATAATACGTCTGCATCTGTTATGGTTACTAAACGCTCTTCAACTGTACGTAAAGCTTTTAAAAGGCTATTAATTTTTCCTATGCCTTCCTTTTCTATGATAAGCTCATCAATATCTTGGTCTTTGTATAATTGCAAAAGTCTTTGATTAACCTCAAAAGAACATTTATTACTAATAATAGAGACTTTTAATTTTGAACTGGCTGTTTTTAAAACTGAAAATAGACAAAGTTCAAAAATTTTATAGGCATCTTTAAAGTAATCATTTTCATGTGGAATGTGTAAGGGTATTATTATCCTATGATCACATGGTGCTTTAACGACTAACTTACCACCTTTGGTAGGGTTATATCCTTTACGCATATATTATAAATTACTGTAATGTTTAACTAGTTTTAAAACACCTTCTTCTAACGACATCAAATCTTTACCTAAAACTTTTTTCATTTTTGACGTATCTGGACAACGTCTTGCCATATCTCCTTCTTCTAATGCTGGTAAATGAACAATATTACTTTTTGAATTGGTTAACTTAATAATGGTTTGAGCAAGTGACAAAATGGTTTGTTCTAAGTCACTACCAACATTTAAAACCTCATTGATACAAGACTTATCTGTAATTGCTTTTATACAGGTTTCAACATTGTCGTCAACATAGCAAAACGATCGTGTTTGCAAGCCATCTCCATAGATATTAATGTCTTTATCTTGCAATGCTAATTTTAAAAAACGTGGTAGTACAAAATCTTCACTTTGATTTGGCCCATAAGTATTAAAAAACCTAAAAATGGTATACTCTAATCCATATTCTTGATAGTAAGATTTAAAAAAAGCTTCGCCAACATTTTTGACGATAGCATAGGGTAATCTAGAATTTAATGGCGTTGTATTCTCGTTTTGAGGGATTTCAAAAGGCTCTCCATAAACTTCAGATGAACTTGAATAAAAGACACGTTTTACTCCAGAATTTTTTGATAGTGATAGCACATTTTTAATACCTTCAATATCCTCAAGCACACTCATAGGGTTTTCTAGGGTTCGCTTAACACCAACCATTGCTGCATAATGAAATACATAATCAAAATCATAACGTGCAAAAATTGGAGCAATGTCATTATAATTATTAACATTAGCTTTTATAAATTTTACATTATCTAGTTTTGGAACTTTATTAAGGCTTCCTGTAGATAAATTATCAACAATTATAATTGTATTTGATTTATCGCTAGCCAAATGTTTTGCTAGTGTACTACCTACATTTCCTGCTCCTCCTGTTATTAAATATGTTATTTTCAATTATTTAATATTTAGTTGTTAAAATAAATCTGCTAAAAAAACCCAAACCTATTGATTTTAATAGCTTAATTGCATATAGCTTGACTTTAATCGAACGTCTAGAACCCCATTTTTTATGATAAGAAATGACACCCTCTACCATCTTTTTATCCTTTAAAATCCAAGTCCAATTTTCATTTATTAAATACTTTGGTGTATCTGATGGTAATTCACTATAATTTATATTGTTTTCTTGATTATATGAAACACTTTCTAAATGATTTACCTTAGCATTAGTCACTAAGGCATGTTTTATGTTATATTTTTGTAATTGCATCGCATAATCAAAATCTGCGTAATAAAAATTAAATTTTTCATCTAACTTCTTTATTTTATTTATAACATTTTTGTGCATAATTATACACCAACCCGTTAAGTGCTTTTGAATTTGGTACCCTAAAATAAACGAATTACTCTTTATACTTTCCATTGGTAATTTATTAGATTTTTGATCATAAGGAGAAAATGATTGTATTTTAGGATTATTAAAAGCTACATGTTGTAAATTTGCCAACCATTCTTTTGTGTATTTTACGTCATTATTACTTAAAATATAATAATTACCAGATGCCTCTTTTATTCCAATATTCAAAAATTTATGAAAATTAAAATCTGCTTTTGGTGTTATAATTTTCAAATTTTGAATTGAGTAAACATAATTTGCTTTTTCATTACTTTCTATCAGTATGATTTCAAAAGTACTATCTATATATTCTATACTTTTAATAAAGGTGTTAAAACAGTCTTCATTCATTTTAAAAATAAATTCAGAATCTGTTTTGGCTAGTACTATTAAAGAATATTCTACCATTTACTTTTTTAACAGTTTTTGTATGGCATTATCCATTTTATCTGAATCTGACCTAAATTTATTTCTCCCTTTTAAACCATCAATATATATGTTTGGTAAATGATGTATTAGATTGTCTTCAAACTCTGAAATACAAATTAGTTTTTTCATACCACCATAATCGTAGACATCTGTGTTAACTTTACATTTTACACTATAATTATTGGGATGTTTTAATGGTAATTTTAGTATTTTTTTTATTTTATTTAATAATTTATCTATAAAACTTAGAGGTAAATCTTTTACTAATTTATTAAAATCAAAACGCTTTCCAATAGTTAATAATTGTTGTTTAGTTAAAATAAAACCTGCTTGATGTGTATTAGTAAAATGTGCGAATTTTTTTCCATCGTAATTCTCTACTGAGTCATACCTCCAATCAAATTGAAGATGATATCCAGGATAATAACGTCCAGTTTCATTTTCTTCAAACTGAATCAACCCTGTAATTCTATTTTTTGGAAGTATTTTGACGTATTCTAAATGCTTATCTATATGTTTTTCAAGAAACATATGGTCGTTCTCTCCAAAAATAAAAACATCAAAATCGTTTTTGTTTTCCCAAATAATTTTTCTACAGGTTAGTGGTAATAATTGATAGTCCTCTAATTCTACAACATTAACTTTATCTACACCTTGAATATTTAATGGTATATTTGATTGAACAATAATTGTTACTTTGTAGTTTTTAAAACTTTTTAGTTCTGATACAACTTGTTCTAGATAATTCAATTGCTCATCTCCATAGTTAACTAATACAGCAAGTATATCCATATCTTAAAATGTAGTTGAATATTTATACTTATTAGAAACAATTAGGCTCACTGTTTTGACTCCTGAATATTTAGCTTTAAAGAAAATAATCTCTTTTTCTTTAAAAATCATTTCTAATGCCTCAAAAGTATCCTGTTCTCCTTTTCTTTGACAATCATCTATCAAAATTACAAACTCGCTTTCTTTTGTGAATTTTTCTGCCAAATAGCATATGTCAAATCTTGAGAATCGTTCACTACCATGAGGTCCATCTACAATATATAATTCTGCTTGAAAATCTATTTGATTTTTTAAGTCTTTGTAAGTATTGACACTAAATCCATTAATCTCATTCCTTTCTATAGGACAATGTATAAGACTCGTATTATTAGTTAATTGAAAATTAGATTGAAAATGAATTTTCCAATCCATATTTTGCTCAATAACCACATATTTGCAATCATAATCTAAACCTTTAATACAAGATGAAATAAACTTAGTAGATTCACCTAAACCAAATTCAATAATTGTTTTTGGTTTAAAATCATGCATTATTCTATTCAAAACATAAAAAAAAGCATAGTTACCTGCCCATCTACCGATATTCAAACTCAGATTTTCTAAATACGATTTACCTCTGATACTATCATGGTATACGTTTGCCCAATCTAACTCTTTAAGCCAATCCTTTACAGTATAATCTTGTACCTCTTGTTTAATGTTCTTTCTTTTAAAAAAATTCATTTAACTATGTTTTATTGAATAATCAAGCAAAATTTTACCTTGATTGTTAGGTACTTTTGCATCTGACTCATAATATTTTCCGTCTAAAATTTCAAAATCAAAAGCATTTTGTATCCAATCGGATACTTCTCCTTTACATTCCAAATATGTTGTCACATAATATATTCCTTTCTGTAGATTAAGCTTTTCTAATTCGAAACTAATTGTTTTTACAACATTGTTTTTTGATTTAACATCAAAGGGAATAACCGATGTACTGAGCCAAGCATATTTTTGACCTAAACTATCATCTATTCTAATATCTAATCTCACATCACAAACTTTAACATTAGTATTGTTAGAAATGTCAAAACTTATAGAAAATGGAAGACCAACTGTACCATGGAAATCATTTCCTATGCTCTTAGTTTTTACAGAAGTAATTTTAATAACTCCATTACCTTTTCTTTCTAAACTTTCAAAATCTTCTTTTTCTTTTCGCATCTGACTAAGGTATAGGTTGATAATATTATCAACGCTACCTGTAGACCTTATTCTTCCTTTTTCTACTAAAATTGCTCTAGTACATAAATTTTTAATTGCCGACATATTATGACTGACAAACAAAACTGTTCGTCCATCACCACGACTAATATCTTGCATTTTACCAATAGCCTTTTTCTGGAATTCGGCATCTCCTACAGCTAGCACTTCATCTATTACCAAAATCTCTGGTTCTAAAAAGGCTGCTACTGCAAACGCTAATCGTACAGTCATACCAGAGCTATAACGTTTAACTGGAGTATCTATATAACGCTGACAACCCGAAAACTCAATAATTTCGTCAATTTTAGACGAAATTTCTTTTTTAGTCATTCCTAAAATGGCACCATTTAAATACACGTTTTCACGTCCAGTCATTTCGCCATGAAATCCTGTTCCAACCTCTAATAAAGATGCTATACGTCCTTTAGTTTTAATCTCGCCTGTTGTTGGTCCTGTGACTTTTGATAAGATTTTAAGCAAGGTTGATTTTCCTGCTCCATTCTTACCTATAATCCCTAAGACTTCACCACGTTTAACTTCAAAATTAATATCCTGCAAAGCCCATACATATTCTGACTGTCCTTTAGTACTACGATCATTACTCTCGCCTACTTTTAAATAGGGATCTGCTTTACCTCGTACTTTATGCCACCATCTATTTAAATCGTGACTGATGGTTCCTGTACCGACTAATCCTAAACGGTATTGTTTAGAGATGTGTTCTGCTTTTAAAATAATGTCTTTTTCTTCCATATTACACAGTATCTATAAAAGACTTTTCGGTTTTATTAAATATAACTAATCCTATTAAAAACAAGATAACACTTATAACACCTGCATAAATAAAATTATTAAACGCAAAACTTCCAACGCCCAACGTCATCTGTCTAAATAACTCTATAATGGTTGTCATTGGGTTATAGGCTACTAACCATGAATATTCTGGTAATTTCTCTTTAAAATAGGATAAGGGATACATCACTGCAGAACCATACATTAACAACTGTACACCAAAACCTACCAAAAAGGTTAAATCACGATATTTAGTGGTCATTGAAGATATAATCATTCCTAGACCCAACCCTAATAAACCCATAAATAAAATTAGTATGGGTAATAGTATAATTGTTATTTGTGGTAAGGCATTACTGGCTGTATCTGTAAAAAACACAAAGTAGATATAAAACGAAATAAAGACTAATAGCTGAATTCCGAATTTTATAAGATTAGAAAACACGATAGATAAGGGTGTAATAACTCTAGGAAAGTACACCTTACCAAATATACCTTGATTAACCTTAAAAGTATCACTTGTTCCTGTTAAGCAAGAGCTAAAATAGTTCCAAGAGGTGATGCCTGCTAAATTAAATAAAAAGGAAGGAATCCCATTACCTGTAGGTATGGCAGCTAGATTATTAAATATTAGTGTAAAAATTACTGAGGTAAATAAGGGTTGTATAAAATACCATAAAGGCCCTAATATGGTTTGTTTATATTGTGTGATGATATCGCGTTTTACAAATAAAAACAATAAATCACGATACCTCCATATCTCTTTAAAATTGAGATTTATAAGCTTTTTTTTGGGCGAAATGGTGTATAACCAATCTGAATTAATATGTTTACTCTCCAAATTTATTATTTTATTGCTTATTTAAATGGATTTAAAAATGCTATAATTTTTTTAGTAAAAGATGTATTCTTTTTTTCCTCCTCATGATACCCATTACCATAAGCACCATAACCATAACCGTAACCATAACCATAACCGTAACCGTAACCATATGTTCCTTTTTGATCGTAATAATTATATAGAAAACTAATATTTTTAACCTCTCCTTTTTTATGTTTATCGGTTATCAAAGCTAGCATTTCTTTTTTGGTATAGTCTTGACGGACAACATACAAAGAGGCATCTACATAGTCTGTTAGCTCCAATGCATCAGCAACTAAGCCAACTGGTGGTGTATCCAATATAATATAGTCATAGACCTCTTTTAATTCAGCAATAAATTGGTCCATTTGCGAACCAATAAGTAATTCAGATGGATTAGGAGGAATAGGTCCAGAAGTTATAACATCAAGGTTTTCAACTTTAGTGTGTTGCACAACTTCTTGCAAAGATTTTTGCCCAATCAAATAATTTACTGCACCTGTAGTATTATCAATATCAAAATCTCCAAAAATCTTGGGTTTTCGCAAATCTAACCCAACTAATACAGTTTTCTTTCCGCTTAATGCAAATACAGTTGCAATATTAATGGAGCAAAAGGTTTTTCCTTCTCCACTGACGGAAGAGGTAACCATAACGGTTTTAGTACCATCTAAATCATGTTTTTTGTACATGAATTGCAAACTAGATCTAATGGCTCTAAAGGCTTCAGCTATCGCAGACTTAGGTTTATTGTAAACTGCTAAATTATTCTCAGAATCATTTTTACCTACAACTCCTAATAGTGGGATTTTAGCTAATTTTTCTAAATCATTGGGTGCATGAATTTTATTATCAAAAAAAGTAATTATAAAAGACAATAACAAAATAGGGATTAATGCAGCTAAAACCGCAAAAACATAGCGTATATTAAGGTTAACTGCATTACGTCCTTGTCCAACATCTTTAGCTGGCTCAATAAAAATAATATCAGAAATATTAGAAGCTTTAATTAAATCGGCTTCACCTCGTTTAGCTAAATATAAATTGTAAGTACTTTGACTTAATAAATATTCACGTTCAATAGCTTCTAATTTTTGTTGATTTTCAGGAAGAGTTGAAAATTCTTGTTCTGAACTATATATTCTAGAATTTAAGGATTGTAACTGAAAACCTATATTCGCTTTTACTGAAGCTATGTTTTCAATCATAACATTTTTAAGAGACTCTATTTGATTATTCAAATCATCAAATACAGACACATTATCCCTTACCGAAGTTTCTAAAGTAGACTTTTGCACAGACAATGCTACTATCTTAGAAATTCCTCCAATTATATTAGAATCGTCGATACCTTGTAGTGCTGGTGCAGGAAAACTAGTAAAATCAGAACTAGTTAAAAGGTAATTCTTTAATAAGTCGTATGACATTAAACTTTCATTTAAAAGCTCTTTTTGACTGTTGTAGTCTTCAATTTTACTTGATAAAATCTCGCTTTCTCCTTTAATATCAAATATTTTATTACTTCGTTTAAAATCGTTTAAAGAATCTGCTTTCCTGTTTAATTGCCCTTTAACACGAGCTAACTGTTTATCAATAAAGGCAACTGTATTAATTGCGTATTGATTTTTTCGTTGGAGTTGGTCACGCTCTAAAATAAAAACTGAAGTATTGATATAGTCAACTATTTTAGCTTTATTTTTATTAGTTAATCTAACTGTTAATAAGGGTGAATTTTGCTGATTAGCAACCACATAACTATTAGAAAATTCAGATACAGTTGCATTAAAACTATTGTATTGTATAAAAAATTCCTTGTTTTTTTTAATAGCTACATTCCCCCTTTTTACTAGACTCCCCTTTAAAAAAGGCAAGTCTATGTATTCTTCAAACTTATATATTTGAGAGAAAACTGGCGAAGACACTGGAAAAGATTTTATTTCTTTAGTATAAAAATTTTGAGCGATTACAGTTTCAGACTCTCCTAAATCATAAGATAACTTAAACGTATCAGCATCTAAAAACTCAAGTTTTATAGGATGTCCGATCAATTGATAAGCACTATCTAAACCTACAAATTTAAACTGGTGACTGCCATAAATATCTGTTTTGTAAAATCGACCTTGCTTTAGATAACTTAAATATAAATCTAAACTATCCACAACTTTTTCATGATGTTTTCTAGATTTTAAATTTAACAGGACCTCTTGTACTTTTCCAGATATTCCTCCATAGTTAAAAATCAAACTAGTATTGGAAGTAAACAAAGGATTCTTGTCATCTTGAACTGTAAGAGAAGCTTCTATTGTATAAGGAAACTCCCTTCTAATATTCTGTTGATAGACAACATATAAGCCAACAATTAAAGCCAACAAAAACCATTTCCAATAACTAATAGATCTAAAGATAAATGCTTTAAAATCAAAAATCTGATTATTATCTATCCCTTTTTGCTGTTCCATATTTTATAGATTTTTAGCTAAAAAATAAGTACTAACTAAAACTGAAAATATACTAGCTATAGTCGTTAATGTTTGTGTTGCAGTTTGACCACCACCTAAAGACTTTCGCTTTAATGGCTTGACCATAATAATGTCATTTGGCTGTATATAATAAAACTCAGATTTCATAGCAGCCATATCTGTCAAATCGATATGATGAATTTTCTGTCCTTGTGGATATTGTCTTAATATTAAAACATCTTTTCTATCACCTGTTTGAGTTATATCACCAGCGTTAGCAATAGCTTCAAGAATATTTACTCGATCTTGATACAAAACCTGTGTTCCTTTATTTTCTATCTCACCTAAAGTAGTATATTTTAGACCAGATAATTTAACGGTTACAAATATTTTAGCAGTCTCTTTTAAATATTTTTGTAAAATAACAGTTTTAATTTTTTCTTCAATTTCATCAGTTGTAAAACCTAATACATTTATTTCTCCTAAAATTGGAAATTCAATATTTCCATGTAAATCAACTGTAAACCCATTGTAATATAAAGATTGATCCGAGTTACCTATTTCATTTGTTGTAGGATTAAAGATTTGAACTAAATCAGAAACCTCTCTTTTTTCAGCTTTAACATTAACACTCAACAAATCATTAACCTGCACGCGATATGGTGATGCTAAAGCTTGTAATTGAAGAGAATCGTTTATTACAGTACCTTTATCTTGCAAGTAAACGACATCTTTTTGAGTAATACATGAGGTACTTATAAGGCTAAGCACTATCACAAAACACATTACAATTTGCTTCATTTTAAAAGGGGTGTTAAGTCACAAATATAACCTTTAGCACTGTAAAACAAAACAAGTAACTGGGTTTTTGAACTTTAATCTCAAAATTAAGCAATAACACAAGGTTTATTTTTTAAAAAACTTTTTTTAGCCTTCATACAACTAACCTTCTAACTTTTCACTTTTAAAAATTCTACATTTCACTTATAATAACCATCTTTGCTAAAAATTATACGCATTGAATTATTTAACAGTTGAAAATATAGCCAAATCTTATGGCGAATTAACATTATTTGAAGGACTATCTTTTAGCGTACATAAAGATCAAAAGATTGCTTTTGTAGCTAAAAACGGAACAGGAAAAACCTCTATCTTAAAAATGCTTGCTGGATTTGACGTACCTGACACTGGCAACATAATTTACAGAAAGGATATTAAAGTAGCTTTTTTACCTCAAGAACCAATTCTAGACCCAGAATTAACCATTGAACAAACCATCTTTAATGCAGATAATCCTGTTTTAGATATTATAAAAAATTACGAAAAAGCATTACAAAATCCTGAAGATGAAGATGTGTATCAAAAAGCGTTTGAGCAAATGGATAGACATAATGCTTGGGATTTTGAAACACAATACAAACAAATACTTTTTAAATTAAAGCTAGATAATCTAGACCAAAAAGTTAGCGTCTTGTCTGGAGGTCAAAAAAAACGCCTTAGCTTAGCTAATGCCCTAATTAATAAACCAGACTTATTAATTTTAGATGAGCCAACCAACCATTTGGATTTAGAAATGATTGAATGGTTAGAAGCCTTTTTTGCTAAAGAAAACATCACTTTATTTATGGTCACTCACGACCGCTTTTTTCTTGAGCGTGTGTGTAATGAAATTATAGAGCTTGATCATGGCGAGCTATATAGTTACAAAGGAAACTACTCTTACTACCTTGAAAAAAAAGAAGAGCGTATTGCTAGAGAACAAGTAGAAACAGGAAAAGCAAAACAACTTTTTAAAAAAGAATTAGTGTGGATGCGTCGCCAACCAAAAGCACGTACTACAAAATCTAAATCTAGAATTGACGATTTTACCGAAATTAAACACAAAGCCTCCCAACGCAGAAAAGATCATGTTGTCGAGTTAGAATTAAACATGGAACGCTTAGGAAGCAAAATTGTTGAACTTGTTAAACTATCTAAATCCTTTAAGGACAAAGTAATATTAGACAAATTTGATTACAACTTTCAACGTGGAGAACGCGTAGGGATTATTGGTAAAAACGGAACAGGAAAATCAACATTCCTAAATATGTTAACCCAAACAACTGCTCCAGATAGCGGAAAAATATTAATTGGAGAAACAGTTAAATTTGGATATTATACCCAAGCAGGTATTACGCCAAAACCTAACCAAAAGGTTATTGATGTGGTTAGGGATTTTGGAGATTATATTCCCTTAAAAAAAGGACGTCAAATTAGTGCACAACAATTGTTAGAACGCTTTTTATTTGACAGAAAAAAACAATATGATTTTGTTGAAAAACTAAGTGGTGGAGAACGTAAACGCTTATACCTATGTACCATTTTAATACAAAATCCCAACTTTTTAATTCTGGATGAGCCTACTAACGATTTAGATATCGTAACGCTAAACGTTTTAGAAGACTTTTTATTAGATTTTCCTGGCTGTTTAATAGTCGTCTCTCACGACCGCTACTTTATGGACAAAATTGTGGACCACCTATTAGTGTTTAAAGGCGAAGGTGAAGTAGAAAACTTTCCAGGAAACTACACAGATTATCGTATATACGAAGACAGTAAAGCACCTGAAAGCGACACTGACGCAGAGGACAAAAAAGAAAAGAAAAACTGGAAAAAAGACAGCAGCAAAGCAGCTCTATCTTACAACGAACAGAAAGAATTTAATAATTTAGAAAGTAAAATAAAATCTCTAGAGTTTGATAAAAAAGAGATTGAACAAAAGTTTTTAAATCCAGATTTAACGCAAGATCAAATCACAGAATTGTCTGCTAAAATCCAAAAAATCATGGATAGCATTGAGGAAAAAGAAATGCGTTGGTTAGAATTGTCAGAAAAAATGGAAGGATAAATTAGACAGAATAATAACGATTAGTACTAAAACAAAATAAAGCAAAAAGGTCTAGTCCTAAAATCACTTCATAGAATTGAACATTGAAATGCAGAAATTTAGTAATTTCCTCATTTCAATATGATTTTTTGGCTTGGTTTATCCTGAGCGTAGTCGAAGGGTTTGTATCAAGACAAAATTAACAGAAACAATAAATCACTATCTAAAACGCCTTTCAAGAAAAAACATTTGATCTTTAAAAAAAATAATAGCAAACAGCTATCAGATGAGTAAGACTTACCAAATACAATCCTACTTTAATTTTTTAAAACGCTCCACTAATCAACATGGTGTGCACTCCCCTTTTGTTTATGATTTGGTTACCAAGTGTTTTTACGACAAAAAAAAGCACGCTGCTTACCTAGATATTAAAACCTATAGAAACAAGCTACTAAAAAACACCGCTAGCATAAACGTTACCGACTTAGGCTCTGGCAGTCAAGTGTTTAAAACTAATAAAAGATCCATTTCTAAAATGACTAAAGTAGCTGGATCAAATTATAAAGAATCCAAATTACTATTCCGATTAGCCAATTATTTTAAAAGTAATACCATTTTAGAGCTTGGTACATCTCTAGGTATTGCAACACAAGCTTTGGCATCGGGCAATCCAAAAGCAACAATTACAACCGTAGAAGGCTGTCCTAATATTTCGGCTGTAGCCGAAACCCAATTTAAAAATTTCGACTTAAAAAATATTACAATAAAAACAGGAGATTTTGCTAAGGTCATAACTAATTTAAATACAAAAACCTTAGACTTAATTTATTGTGATGGTAACCATACCTTGCAAGCGACGTTGCAGTATTTTGAATTATTACTTCCTAAAACACACAATGACACAGTCCTGATTTTTGATGACATTTACTGGTCAAAACAGATGACTGACGCTTGGGAGATTATAAAAAATCACCCACAAGTTACCGTTACTATTGATACCTATAAATTTGGGTTTGTGTTTTTTAGAAAAGAACAAGCTAAAGAGCATTTTACCATTAGACTTTAAAATAAGGATTAGTCGCGTCACATAGTTTTTAACTTTCTACATTTAAACTTTTCCCTTAACTTTACAGTCATGAAAATATATACAAAAACAGGAGATAAAGGTACTACAGCATTATTTGGAGGCACACGTGTACCTAAACATCATATTAGGATTGATAGCTATGGTACTGTTGACGAGCTAAACTCTTACATAGGTTTAATAAGAGATCAAGAGATTAATCAATTATATAAAGACATTTTAATTGTCATACAGGACAAGTTATTTACTGTAGGTGCAATATTGGCTACAGATCCTGAAAAAGCAATTCTTAAAAACGGAAAAGAGCGTCTAAACATTAATAAAATTTCTGATGAAGATATTGTGTTACTAGAACAAGAAATGGACATCATGAATCAAGATTTACCACCAATGACACATTTTGTGCTCCCTGGAGGACACCAAACCGTGTCATTCTGTCACATTGCCAGAACCGTTTGCAGACGTGCAGAACGCTTAGCGTCAGCGCTTAACGATTTAGAACCTTTTGAAGCTAATGCGTTAACGTATTTAAACCGTCTTTCTGACTATCTTTTTGTATTGGCACGAAAGTTGTCTCATGACTTACAAGCAGACGAAGTAAAGTGGATTCCTGAAAAAAAGTAACAAACTTTACAAAGCGTTGTGATTAGTAACTCTGCAAAATACTTTAGTATCAAGTAGTTTCAGTTTAGAAGACGTTCTTTTTTTTAATGAAAAAATAATTCACTTTTTTCTTGACTATTTAAACTAAAAATTTATTTTTGCAAAAATTAAAACCGCATAAGAAATGTATTGGACATTAGAATTAGCATCTTATTTAAGTGATGCACCTTGGCCAGCAACTAAAGATGAGCTTATTGACTACGCTATTAGAACAGGCGCACCTTTAGAAGTTGTAGAAAATTTACAATCAATAGAAGATGAAGGTGATTCATACGATTCTATAGAAGAAATTTGGCCAGATTATCCAACTGACGAAGATTACCTCTGGAATGAGGACGAGTATTAATAACACACAAATAGTATCAAAAAAGTCTCAATTAGAGACTTTTTTTGTGCTTTTTAATATAGCTAAACGCAGCTAAAAACGTATATTTAAGCCCTTTTTAAAAAAGGACAAAACATAAAGTACTGTTATTCTTTGCAATGCATAGAATGGCATCTCAAATAAAACACAAAAACTATGAGTTTTTTAAATTCCGTACTAAAAGTATTTGTTGGCGACAAGTCTAAACAAGACGTTAAAGCCATCACACCAATAGTAGATAAAATTAAAACCTTTGAAAAGGCTTTGATAGCCTTATCACATGACCAATTACGTGCTAAAACTGACGAGTTTAAAGCTATTATAGCAGAAGCGCGTCAACCGTTTTACTCTAAAATTGAAGCGCTACAAGCTGAGGCTGAAACGACTGAAGACATAGACAAACGTGAAGATATCTATCAAGAAATAGATAAAATTAAAGAAGAGTCTTATACTGCTACAGAAGATACGCTAAACAAAATATTACCAGAAGCGTTTGCTGTAGTTAAAGAAACTGCTAGACGTTTTAAAGACAATACTACTATAACCGTTACTGCTAACGAGTTTGACAGAAGTCTTTCTGGAGACAAAGACTTTGTTACTTTAGAAGGTGACAAAGCCACTTGGTCTAACTCTTGGGATGCTGCTGGAAAAGCCATTACTTGGGACATGGTACATTATGATGTCCAGTTAATTGGTGGTATTGCAATGCATCAAGGTAAAATTGCAGAGATGCAAACAGGAGAAGGTAAGACCTTAGTAGCAACACTTCCAGTATACTTAAATGCCTTAGCTGGTAATGGTGTACATTTAGTAACAGTAAATGACTACTTAGCAAAACGTGATAGCGCTTGGATGGCTCCAATATTTAACTTTCATGGGTTAAGTATTGACTGTATTGATTATCACCAACCTAATAGTGACGCAAGACGCAAAGCTTATAATGCAGACATTACTTATGGTACCAACAACGAGTTTGGTTTTGATTACCTTCGTGATAACATGGCACATGCTACTGGAGATTTAGTACAACGTCCTCACCATTACGCCATTGTCGATGAGGTCGATTCTGTATTAATTGATGACGCACGTACACCATTAATTATTTCTGGTCCAATCCCTAAAGGTGACGAGCATGAATTTACAGAGCTTAAACCTAAGGTAGATGACATTGTTAATATCCAACGTAAATATTTAACTCAGGTTTTAGTTGAAGCTAAAAAATTAATAGCCGAAGGCGATACCAAAGAAGGAGGATTTAAATTATTCCAAGTTTACAGAGGAATTCCAAAAAATAAAGCTTTAATTAAGTTTTTAAGTGAAGAAGGTGTAAAACAAATTCTGCAAAAAACTGAAAACTTTTACATACAAGACAACAATCGCGAGATGCCTAAGGTAGATGCAGATTTGTACTATGTAATAGAAGAAAAAAATAATCAAATTGAATTAACAGATAAGGGTGTAGATTACTTATCTGGTAAAGACAATCCTGACTTTTTTGTAATGCCAGAAATTGGTGTTGAAATAGCAAAAATTGAAGCAAAAGGTTTATCTCCAGAAGAAGAAGCTGAAGCTAAGGAAGATTTATTCCGTGATTTTGGAATCAAATCAGAACGTATCCACACACTTAACCAGCTATTAAAAGCTTATGCTTTATTTGAAAAAGACACACAATACGTGGTCATGGATAATAAAGTAATGATTGTAGACGAGCAAACTGGTCGTATTATGGATGGTCGTCGTTATAGCGATGGACTACACCAAGCAATTGAAGCTAAAGAAAACGTAAAAATTGAAGATGCTACGCAAACTTTTGCAACAGTAACCCTTCAAAATTACTTCAGAATGTACAAAAAACTGTCAGGTATGACAGGTACTGCTGTTACTGAAGCTGGTGAATTCTGGGAAATCTATAAATTAGATGTTGTCGAAATCCCAACAAACAGACCAATTGCTAGAGATGACAGACAAGATTTAGTTTACAAAACTAAACGTGAAAAATACAATGCAGTTATTGATGATGTTACTAAACTATCCGAAGCAGGACGTCCTGTTTTAATTGGTACAACATCTGTTGAAATAAGTGAATTACTAGGTAAAATGTTAAGCATTAGAAAAATACCTCACAACGTATTAAATGCAAAACAACATAAAAAAGAAGCCGAAATAGTTGATCAAGCTGGTAAATCTGGACAAGTAACTATTGCTACAAATATGGCTGGTCGTGGTACAGATATTAAATTATCTGATGAAGTAAAAGCTGCTGGTGGACTTGCAATTATCGGAACAGAGCGTCATGATTCACGTCGTGTAGACAGACAGTTACGTGGTCGTGCTGGACGTCAAGGAGATCCAGGAAGCTCTCAGTTTTATGTATCTTTAGAAGACAATTTAATGCGTCTTTTTGGATCAGAACGTATTGCTAAGATGATGGACAGAATGGGATTACAAGAAGGTGAAGTCATTCAGCATTCTATGATTTCTAAATCTATTGAACGTGCTCAGAAAAAGGTTGAAGAAAACCAATTTGGAGTTCGTAAGCGTTTATTAGAATATGATGATGTTATGAACTCGCAACGTGAAGTTGTTTACAAGCGTCGTTACAATGCCTTATTTGGAGAGCGTCTACGTGTAGATTTAGCAAACATGATTTATGATACTTCAGAAGGTATTGCAGAGTCTAATAAAGCTGCAAATGACTTCAAGAATTTTGAGTTTGAATTAATTAGATTCTTCTCAATGTCATCTCCAATAACTGAAGCTGAATTTAATAAAATGACAGCTTTAGATATTGCACAAACAATATACAAAGCAGGTTTTGCACATTATAAAGAAAAAATGGAACGTAATGCAGATATTGCATTTCCTATTATTGAAAATGTCTACGAAAACCAACGTGATAAATACAAACGTATCGTAGTACCTTTTACTGATGGTGTTAAAAATCTACAAGTTGTAACAGACCTAGAAAAAGCATACTTAACTAAAGGAAAACAATTAGTAACAGACTTTGAGAAAAACATCTCTTTAGCTATTATTGATGATGCTTGGAAAACCCATTTACGTAAAATGGACGAACTTAAGCAATCAGTACAATTAGCTGTACACGAACAAAAAGATCCTTTATTAATTTACAAGTTTGAAGCTTTTGAATTATTTAAGAGCATGATTGACCAGGTTAATAAAGAAGTGATTTCTTTCTTATTTAAAGGAGAATTACCTACCGAAACTACTAATGCTATTAGCGAAGCTAGAGAAGTACGTAAAAAAGAAAATCTTCAAACTCAAAAAGAAGAAATTCCTAATTTGGATGAGCGTTCTGCACAAAACAGAGCTGCAGGAAACACACAACCTCAACAGCAAGTTGTAGAGACCATTGTTAGAGATCAGCCTAAGATTGGTCGTAATGACAAAGTAACTATTAAGCATGTTATGTCAGGCGAAAATAAAACGGTCAAGTTTAAACAAGCGGAACCATTAATTGCAAAAGGTGAATGGGTTATTGTTAATGAATAAGCTTAACAAATACTAAATATTAAAAATCCTAAAGTATGTACTTTAGGATTTTTTTGTATTTTTAATTACTAACAGATTCCGATTTAGGACCAAAATTTAAGACTATGCTTAAAAATATATTAGCAACAATTTTAGGTTTTATTACTGCAGCAGTTGTAGTATATATAATAGAAACGTTAATTGGTCACACGGTTTTTCCGTTACCAGAACAAATTGATCCAAACGACATAGCCTCTATAAAAGCTAATATGCATCTTATACCAATAGGCTCTAAAGTTTTTGTTGTAATTGCACATTTTACAGGTATAATCTCAGGAATGACAGTTGCAGGAATGGTATCAAAAACTAGCATGATTCCTGCTTATATTGTTGGTGCTTTAATGATTATTGCAACAGCAGCAACCATTATTATGTTACCAAAAGCGCTATGGTTTTCGTTAAGCGATGGCTTAGTAGCAATTGCTGCTTTCTTTTTTGGAAAATCATTAGCTTCTAGATACGTTTTTGGAGCTTTAGTCTAAACACAAACCAGTTAAAATAATAAGTTACAAATTAAGAAAACTTAGCATTTAATGCTTGAACAATAGACTCTAACTTTTCATTTTTTGCCTTTTTATTTAAAAACACAGGAGCCACTTCCCTAACCTCACAATCCATTATAGCGCAACGCTCACACGTTACACCTACATTTTTAGATTTAATTTTAGGATCATTTAAAAAATTAAGCTTTCGTTGTAATTGCTTATTAATTAACAAACCAACACTTATGCTCCTGTACTGATTATCTCTAAAAGGATCTTTAGTAGCAGAGGACAATACTAAATACTTCATCCCATCATTTTCATAATTAGATATCTGCATATCAAAGACATGCTCTGATTTGCTATTACTAATATCTTTAAGCATTTTTATGGATACCCAACGTCTACAATAATGCTCATTAGTTTCGTTGGCATGAGGTGACTGTTGATGAGATAAGTGCAATTCTTTTTTAAGATAAAAACGTTCGCTATTAGCGCTATGCGTAAATCTTAAAAAAAACAAATTTTGAATATTATAAGCCTTAGGCAAAATATTAGTTAAGCGTTGATAAAAAGACTCTGGTGACGCATTAAACCCTTCTATAGCATTTAAAAATAAATGTGCATCAAAAGTATCTTTTTCAAATATTGTATTTAACTGTGCCTTAATCTTTTCACTAGGTATAATTAATGCGCCTGCAAAATAGGAGGCATAAAAATTATTTAATACCTGATCAAACGTGTCAAATTTTATCCATGGAAAAGTGAATAAACGTTCCTTTATATCTAAAAAATTATACGCTAACTCTTTAGCGTAAATAAAGGTCCTCTGTGCTTCGTCTATCTCATTTGCTAGTAATAGTGTTTTAGTCTTTGGTACAAACATAGAGCGTAAATTACCTAAAGCTTCATATTTACTAAGTTCATTAACGTCTATAGTATAGCCATATTCTTCAACTAAAACTTCCTCTAAATCTTTGGATGTTATGGTTTCATTTAAGTCAATGTGATACGCTTCAGCAAATTTTAAAACACTTTGTTCTAAATCTTCAAAATAATTATTATTTGCCTCCTGAAAAGACCTTACAGATGCTAAATAAAAACTTTCACGACTAAAGTTATAATTCTGCGCAATTTCAATAATAGTACTAATAAAAGCATTCACTTTTGCTGGTGCATTAGCGACAATATCGATTAGATTACTTTCTTTAATGCCAAACAGCTCTAAAGGGATTTCTTTTAAAATTTTAGACTGTAAGATATCACCAATTGGTGCTAAATTTTTATCCAATTTTAAAGACACCATTTGGTCGTATGGTACATCTAATTTTTCGGATAATATTGCAATTTTATCTGGTTTTGGATATTTTTTTCCGTTTTCTATTTCGTTTAAATAAGACTTAGACAAGCCTGAAAGCTTAGACAATCCTAACAAGGATAAATTCTTATCAGTCCTTATCTGCTTTAGCTTAAGCCCAAAAATTAATTTAATGTAATCTTCTTCCATAATAACAAATATACTCATTTTTGCGAATACTCAATTTTGGCGAAAAAACATTTTTAGCGAACGTTCGCTTGTTTTTTAAAAATCTTTGTTTTAATATTGTCATATAAAATCATAACATCATGGAAGACACACTTTTAAAACAGCCTAAAATTTCGTTTTCAAATAACGTTACTAATTACTATCCTGAAATTTTAACTGATGACGCTTTACTTTTTTTATCAGAATTACATAAAAATTTTAATTCTAGACGCTTAGAATTATTAAATAATCGTGTAAGCCAACAGCAATATTTTGATCAAGGACATTATCCTAAATTCCCTGAAGAAACAAAAGCGATTAGAGATGGTCAATGGACTGCTGGCACTATTCCTCATGATTTACAAGATAGACGTGTAGAAATCACAGGTCCAGTTAACCGTAAAATGATAATTAATGCACTAAACTCTGGTGCTAACACATTTATGGCAGATTTAGAGGACAGTAATGCGCCTACTTGGTCCAACACCATCCAAGGTCAACAAAATTTAATAGATGCAAACAATAAAACAATTTCTTTAATAGATTTAAAAAAGGACAAAACCTACAAGCTAAAATCAAAAACAGCGGTTTTATTGGTACGACCAAGAGGATTACATCTAAACGAACACCACTTAACCTTTAACAACCAAGTAGCTTCTGGTAGTTTAATAGATTTTGGATTATACGTGTATCACAATACCAAAACCTTACTTAAAAACAATACTGCACCTTACTTTTACCTTCCTAAATTAGAACATTATTTAGAGGCTAGATGGTGGAACGATGTTTTTAAGTTTGCCCAAGATTACTTAAATGTACCAAACGGTACCTTTAAAGCAACTGTTTTAGTAGAGACTATTACTGCTAGTTTTCAGCTTGACGAAATTATATACGAACTAAAAGATCACATAGTAGGTTTAAATTGTGGACGTTGGGATTACATATTTTCATATATCAAAAAATTTAGAAATCACCCAAACTTTGTAGTCCCTAATCGTGATCAGGTTACTATGACAACACCATTTATGGATGCCTATTCCAAATTAGTAATACAACGTTGTCATAAAAGAGGCATTTTAGCTATTGGCGGAATGGCAGCACAAATACCTATTAAAAACGACGAATATGCAAACATTGCAGCACTAGAAAAAGTTAGAAAAGATAAAGAACGTGAAGTCAAAAATGGTCATGATGGGACTTGGGTAGCGCATCCTGCTTTAGTTAATGTAGCTTTAAATGAATTTAACAAATACATGCCAACGCCAAATCAATTACACGTTAAGCGTGACGATATTGTTATTACAGAAAAAGATTTGGTCGAAATACCAAAAGGAACAATTACCGAAGCCGGAATTAGAAAAAACATAAACGTAGGTATTTTATATACCGAAGCTTGGTTGAGAGGTCATGGAGCTGTTGCACTTTATAATTTAATGGAAGATGCTGCTACTGCAGAAATCTCTAGAACACAAGTTTGGCAATGGTTAAAAAATGAAGTGACCCTAGAGGATGGACAAAAGTTTACTACACAATTATACACCAAATTATTTAATGATGAAGTTGAAAAAATTGTAACCGAATATGGCGAATCCGAAATTAAAAATACCAAGTTTGAGTTAGCGATAGAACTGTTTAACAAGTTGGTTACTTCAGAACAATTTGAAGAGTTTTTAACAATTCCTGCATACCAATATCTGTAAAAAAAAACAATCCTGCGATTGCGGCAACAATCAACAGGATCTAATTATTAATAATAAATAACGTATCACAAAATTATGAAAAATTTATCACAAACAAATTATGGTTCTGCTTTAGAGACAGTACGACAATTAAAAGCAAAATATGGAGCTACTTGGGATGCTATCAATCCAGAAAGTGCTGCTAGAATGGTTAATCAAAATAGATTTAAAACAGGATTGGACATTGCAAAATATACAGCTTCTGTCATGAGAGAAGATATGGCTGCATATGATGCCGATTCTAGTAATTACACACAATCATTAGGTTGCTGGCATGGTTTTGTGGCGCAACAAAAAATGATTGCGGTAAAAAAACACCATAAAACAACTAGTAAACGATACTTATATCTTTCTGGTTGGATGGTTGCAGCCTTAAGATCAGAATTTGGTCCTTTGCCTGACCAATCTATGCACGAAAAAACTGCTGTCCCAAATTTGATTGCCGAGATTTATGATTTTTTACGCCAAGCAGACGCTATTGAACTAAACGACTTGTTTAGAAGATTACAAAATGGCGAAGATGTTCAAGATCAAATTGATAATTTTGAAACACATATAGTCCCAATAATAGCAGATATAGATGCAGGTTTTGGTAATGAAGAAGCAACCTATTTATTAGCGAAAAAAATGATTCAAGCTGGTGCTTGTGCTATCCAAATAGAAAACCAAGTCTCTGACGCTAAACAATGCGGACATCAAGACGGAAAAGTGACTGTACCACATGAGGATTTTATAGCTAAGCTAAATGCAGTTAGATATGCTTTTTTAGAGTTAGGAATTGACGATGGTATAATTGTAGCACGAACAGACTCGGAAGGTGCAGGATTAACCCAAAAATTACCTGTCAGTCAACAACCTGGTGACTTAGCTTCTCAATATTTAGCGTTTGTTGAAGCTGAAGAGATTGCAATAACTGATGCCAAAGAGGATGATGTGTTACTTAAACGTGATGGTAAATTAGTACGACCAGTTAGATTAGCTAATGGTTTATACAAATTTAGAGAAGGCACTAATATTGATCGTGTTGTTTTAGATTGTATTACAAGCTTACAAAATGGTGCAGATTTATTATGGATAGAAACACCAACACCTAATGTAAAGCAAATTGCACATATGGTTAATAAAGTAAAAACTGTAGTACCTGACGCTAAATTAGTGTATAATAACTCGCCATCATTTAATTGGACATTAAGCTTCCGTAATCAGGCATATGAAGAAATGCTTTTGGAAGGCGAAAACATGACTGCTTATGACCGTAATAATTTAATGGATGCCGAATACGACAATACTGAATTGTGTTTTAGAGCTGACCAAAAAATTAAAACGTTTCAAATGGATAGCGCTAAAGAAGCTGGTATATTTCATCATTTAATAACACTACCAACTTACCATACAACTGCATTACACATGAATGATTTAACAAAAGGCTATTTTGGTGACCAAGGTATGTTAGCCTACGTTAAAGATGTACAAAGACAAGAAATACGCAAACACGTGTCATGTGTTAAACACCAAAGAATGGCAGGTTCTGATCTTGGTGATGACCACAAAACCTTTTTTGCAGGTGACAAAGCTTTAAAAGCTGGTGGAGAAAAAAACACCTCTAACCAATTTGAATTAAAAACAAAAGCAAAAAACATTCAAAATAAAATAGCCGAAGTCGCTTAAATACGATTTTAGTCAAGTTAATCACACAAACCTATTTAAAACTAGCTGTTTGTGTGATTTCTTTTTTATTACAGACACACTTTAATTATTAGTAAAAAGATTTAAATTAGACCTAGATTTTAAGTAATAAAATCTAATTACATTTACTTAAATAAATACTTAGTACAATCACTAACATGCAAGAACAATTAAAGATCTTTAAAATCATCCATATAGCATTAGTCGCAGGTCTAATATTTGCTTACTTTTTTTTAGGAAACCTTTCTGATATTACCCAATTAAAGTTACCAAAGATGGATAGCGACAATACGGTATATTTAGCTATTCCTATAGCTGCTTTTATAGTTAGTAATTTTCTATTTAAAATGTTAGTTTCTAAAATTGACAGCAACCTAAGCTTAAAAGAAAAATTAGTGCCTTATCAAAGTGCTTCTGTTGTACGCTATGCCATTATAGAAGGCTCTGCCTTTCTTATATTAATAATAGCACCAGACTTTATTATTTTTGGTGTGCTTTTAATTGTATATTTAATATTACTAATGCCTACAGAATATAGGATTAAAAGAGATTTAAAACTATTAGATTAGCCTTTACAAGCCTAAAATTGGTTCAGGATTAATAGTATTGGATTTATAAAATTCAAGATCATTTAAACAACAAACACCTGGATAATCTCCAACTTTATTTTGCATGTCTTTTATTATTTGAAAATGTAGATGTGGTGCATAATCTCCGTTTACAGATGCTTCTCCAAGATAGGCTATTGTTTCGCCTTGAGCGACAGAATCACCAACCTTTAAATTACCTATAGAAACTTCACTTAAATGACCATATAATGTGTAAAATGTTTGGTTATTGATGTTATGTTCCAATATAATGGTTGGTCCATAATCTCCAAAATTAGTGTTGTTTTTAAAACTATGAATAGCACCTTCAAAACACGCCAAAACTGCTGTATTAGCTGGACACCATAAGTCTAACCCAATATGAATATTACGCTGTTCTGCTTCGGCTTGAGCCGAAAAATAAGCGCTTCTGTTATATAGGTTTCTAGTCTCTAAATAACCTCCAAAAGCCACTTGTTTTTTGTGGGATTTAAGGTAGTTGGTAATGTAATCTTCCCAAGCTGAAGAGGATGCGATATCAAAAGTATTTAAGTCTTGATTAGCTTTGGATAAATCTATAGCGATATAATCTGATTTTGGGATAGAAGCGTCAATGACATTTAAATGTTGTCCTGTCCATTGACTTAAAAAGGAAGTAGTTGTAGTTGAATTCATTTTAATTAAAAATTGAATTCAAATTTAGAAATTTTATTTAGCAATTACATTACTAAACTTTGCATTTATAATTATGGTTTTATTGGTATTACTATTATTATTTGGATAATTTTTAATGGTTTTATTAGATGCTGAAACATTGTTAAACTTAGAGCGATTACCATTAAAAAATAGATTATAATCTGTATTAGGTAGCTTTAAGTTAGCATCACTATTTTCTAAAACGATATTAAGATTATTAAAGTCTGATGCAATATTGTTAACTAACAAATCACCAAAGCTTCCGTTTATAACAGAGTTTCCGGACAGATTATTTATCTGAATATCGGAGGACACAGCGTTTAATATCAGGTTTTTGGCATTAGCAATTATAGCATCATCCACATACTTTAATTTTAACTCGCCAGACATCCAATCCTTAACTGCGACTTTAGCATAAGACACATTAATGGAGGTGTTACCTCCAATAATGTGATTAGCTATAAATGATCCATGAGCCACGTTGCCTTTAGCGTTTTCTAAAACATTAGCAAGTTTTATCTCGCCATGCCTAACATTTAGTTTTAGCTTAGCCTTTTTTGGCATTTTAATAATAATGGTCTTAGTGGTATTATAGTCTATGTCGTCAAAAATTTTATTTGACTTATTACTACTTTTCTTGCCATCTTGATCAAACTGCGCTTCCATTTTACGTTCAAACTCTTCTCCAAAACGTTTTCCCCAAGCTTCTAATTTAGGCGCAACTTCTTTTTCAAACTGCTCTGCCCAAGCTTCAATTTTTGGTGCGATTTCTTTTTCAAACTTTTTACCAAAATTTTCTCCCCATTCTTCCATGCTTTTTTCAAAATCTTCATCAAACAGTTTTTCAAATTGCTTACCAAAGTTTTCTCCCCAAGCTTCCATTTCTTTTTCAAACTTATCAATATCTTCTTGCTTGATGCTTTTTGCCCAAGTGCGCATTTCTTGTTCGTAGGCTTCGCCATACTCTTTGCGGTATTTTTTACTCCAAGCATCTAGATACGGTTCGCCTTCTTTTTTATATCTGTCATAATCAAAATCCACGTTATAATTTCCATCTGGAGATTTTGGAATACGCAACGTTTTTAAGGTTTCAGGCAACTCACCTAAAACATCCATGTTTTCTAGCTTTTTTAGTAATGGACCTAAATTAAGCTCTAACTTTTCAGGAAGATTAGCTAAAGCCTCAATAGACGCTTCATCCAATATCGTAACGCTCATATCATCAGACCAAATACCTCTTGATCCTTTAGACGTTATTTTTACATAATCCGAGTCTCCTGTTAAAGCAACCTCCCAATTATCTAATGCTTTTTGCATCTCTTGTTTAGTCAACTTTTTACTTTCGATGTAAGCTTCAACCTCAATATAATCCTTGTTCCAAGTTTCTACAATTATATTGGTATGACTAGTATTTAAGTCTACGGTTACGTCTTTATTTGCCCTAACCGATTGGTCAATTTTACTCAACTTTTGTTGCGCTGTAACACTTACTGTAATAAGCAGCATTAACGCAATAAGATATCTGTATTTTATAGTTTTTAATTGTTTCATTTTGATTGTCTTTTAACGACTACCCTTGGGAAGCCTTCATATTGTTTAACTGATTAAGTTGTTCTTTAAGACGATACATCAAGTTTAAACGAAATTTTAGATTTTGGATTAATGCATTTACAGTATGCTCATCTGGACCATTATCGGTCAACTCTGTAGACAAGCTTTTGTATTCTGCATTTAATTCTTCTAACCTTAATACATAACCATCAAACAATTCTTTATTTTCTGGAGTAAGCTTAAGTTTAGACAATTCTAAATTAATATTAGCCACGTAATAATCTTCTACCTTTTTTAAATCTGGAGAGATATCTCCAAGCGTCATGGTTTTTGTAGTCGTATTGGTTTCCGGTTTTGGTTGCTCAGTATCTACGATTGTAATAGGATTAGCGTCCTGTTTAAAAAACGTATATCCTCCAAAACCTAATCCTATAACAATCACGATGCTTGCTGCAATGTTTAAAAACGTCCAATTAGATTGCTTTTTTTGTGGCAATGCTTGGTCTAACTTGTCTAAAAATCTAGCCTCATGTCCATGTGACATTTGCTTATCAGACTGTGGGTTATCGTTTTTAAATAATTCTCTAATATCTTTCGCCATAATCGTTTTGTTTTAAAAGGGCTTGCAATTTTACTTTTCCTCTGGATAATTGAGTACGCGAAGCGACTTCTGTTATATTTAAAATTTCTGAAATCTCTTGATGATCATACCCTTCTATTAAAAATAGCATGACTACATACTTATATTTTTCCGGAAGACTATTAATGGCTTGCTTTATTTGGTCTAAAGTTGTTGTGTCTTCTACTAACCATTTGTCATTAGTACTGGTATCTATTACCTTCAGATGCACCTCATCTAACTCAACTAAGCGTTGTTTTTTAGATTTTAAGTAATCAATACTTTTATTAATAACAATACGTTTTAACCATGCACCAAAAGTAACGTCACCTTTAAATTGATGTAGTTTTGTAAAGGCTTTTATAAAGGCCTCTTGCACGACATCTTCAGCTTCGGCTGTGTGATTTACAAAACGTAATGCGACATGGTACATGGCATCGCAATATTGCTGATACACTTGTAATTGTGCCTTGCGGTTGTTTTGTTTACACAACTCAATGTTATCTAAAGTAACGACTTTCACTTGTTGGTTTTTGGTTAGTGTTCAGGTTAAAGACGACACAAAAAAAGTAGTGTTGCAAAAAAGTTTAATTTTTTTTCAATTTAGCACAAATATTTAGAATAATTTAAGGGTTATCCTTCTGTAAGTACTAAATTTTCAGTTAATTTTGTTGGGTTATAAAGTGTTAATATTAAGAAACAAGTACATGAAAAAACTTATATATCTATTAATTATTGTTGTTATTGGCGTTTTAGGTTATCAATTTTTTACTAAAACAGGATTATTTAATCAGCCTTTAAGTCCCAAGGATACTGCTGGTATAAAAATTAATGATTTAGACCTAAAAGTAGTTTACAACAGACCATCAAAACGAAATAGAGATATTTTTGGAGCATTAGTTCCTTTTAATAAAGTTTGGCGTACTGGAGCAAATGAGGCGACTACCTTTGAGAGCAATCACGATTTATCTGTAAATGGTGTTAAACTACCTAAAGGAAAATATACACTTTGGACTGTCCCAATGCAAAATAATTGGAAGGTTATGTTTAACTCCAAACAATATGATTGGGGAGTTAACGAAAAAATGGAACCAAATTGGGACCCAAACTATGATGTGGTAGAAGTAGAAGTCCCTGCACTAACCTTAGATAAGCCTGTAGAGCAGTTTACTGTAGCGTTTGATAATAGTACAGACGACTTAAAAATGACAATGGCTTGGGATACCGTAAAAATTGAAGTCCCTTTAAAAGATTAACTTTAGACTATAACTAATTTTAGTAACGCTTTCGCGGAAATTAAAAGCAACTATGTCCAAAAATAAATCAGCATTAAGTGAGCAAGAAGGAGTTACCTCTACTGAGATGACCAATGCTGATGCTGTTTTAAAAATTAAGGCTAAGCGCAAACTACAACGCACAACACAAGACTTAGTATCAGCAATATTAGCAGGTAACATTACAGCATTAAGTCAAGCCATTACTTTAGTAGAAAGCAAAAACCCAAAGCATACAGACCAAGCTAATGCTATTATAAAAGCATGTTTACCTCATGCAAACACCTCTGTTAGAATTGGTATAACAGGTGTACCAGGAGTTGGTAAAAGCACTTTTATTGAAGCCTTTGGAACACATCTAACAACACTAAACAAAAAAGTAGCAGTCTTAGCTGTTGACCCAAGTAGTAGTATTACCAAAGGAAGTATTTTAGGTGACAAAACCAGAATGGAAGAGTTGGTTAAAAACAACAATGCCTTTATACGTCCATCTGCCTCAGGAACCTCTTTAGGTGGTGTTGCCAGAAAAACACGCGAAACCATTATCCTTTGTGAAGCAGCAGGTTTTGATACTATTATTATCGAAACCGTTGGTGTTGGTCAAAGCGAAACTGCAGTACACAGTATGGTCGACTTTTTTCTACTTTTAAAATTAGCAGGAGCAGGAGACGAGTTACAAGGTATAAAACGAGGTATTATTGAAATGGCAGACGCAATAGCCATTAATAAAGCAGATGGAGACAATGTTAAACGTGCTAAATTGGCTAAAGTCGAGTTTAACAGAGCTTTACATATGTATCCAATAAAAGATTCTGATTGGCAACCTAAAGTAACATTATGTAGTGCTTTAAAAAACGATGGTATTGATGCCATTTGGGATGTAATTTTGGATTACATAACACTAACCAAACAGAATAACTATTTTAATAGCAAGCGTACAGAACAAAATAAATTCTGGTTACTTCAAACTATTGAAGAGCAACTTAAAAGTGTCTTTTTTAATAACCCTGAAATTAAATTAGAACTTAACAAACAACTTGCTTTAATTGAAGCTAATAAAACCACTCCGTTTGCTGCTGCAGATTATTTATTAGGATTAAATAGTGTACAATAGCTATTTGTCTTTTAAAAATATTGACAACAAAAAAGGACAGTTTATAACTGTCCTTTTTTGTACTTCTTTTAATTATTTGTATTAGACAAAATTAGCTTTGTACCATTCCACCTGCGCTTTAACACCTTCTAATAAAGTAGTCTGTGGATTATAATTTAATAATTTTCTAGCTTTATCAATATTAGCTTTAGTACGCAATTGGTCTCCTACTCTAGCTTTAACATGATCTATTTTTATAGATTGTCCAATGACTTGCTCAACCGCTTCAATACCATCTTGTGTGGTATGTTCTACTTCTGTACCAAGGTTAATAATTTCGCCATCTAACTTGGCTTCTTTACCTATCACGCTTACAATACCGTCTACAATATCACCAACGTAAGTAAAACTTCTTAAATGGGTTGCACTACCTTCGTATAACGGAAATGCGTCTCCATTAAATGCACAAGCAATTAATTTAGTATACATTTTTTCTGGACGTTCTCTTGGTCCTATAACAGAGTATAGTCTTAACGAGCAACTTTTAAATAATTGCTCTCTACTTTTTTGTAATACTAACTGCTCGGCAGTTAATTTAGTAACACCATAGTAAGATGCAGGTTTAGGCACTTCGGTTTCCGGAAAAGTTGCTTCTAATCCATAAATGGAAGATGTCCCAATATTTACAAATAATTCCAAATTTGGGCATTGTAAAGCATAATCTGTAAGATTTTTAGTCGCAATAATATTGTTAGTAAAATAATCTTCAAAAGTAGAACTTGCAGAAATACCTGGTTGTGCAGCAAAATGAAAAATATAGTTGATGTCTTTTGGTAAAACTTCTGCTAAATCCAGGTTTCGTAAATCGGTAGTGATTACTTTAATACCTTTTTGTAACAGTGCATTTTCGTTTAAAGTTTTCAGCGCTAAGCTATAATAATTATTAAAATTATCTAAACCAATAACTTCATGACCTAAATCGTGTAAACGCTCACAGGTGTGAGAGCCTATAAAACCTACTGCTCCAGTGACTAATATCTTCATATGTGTTTTTCTGTATTACAAAGAAACAGATTTTTTTTCGATACTAATTTCAATTCTATAAAAAACAATACATTTGTAACACTAAAAAAGGTTTATGAATTACCAATTTACCATCGTCGTTCCTGTTTATAACGAGGAAGATAATTTACTTAGAGTGGAAAAAGAGTTATTAGCTTACACGCAAATAGCAACCAAAACCACTAAAATATTATTTGTTAATGATGGCTCAAAAGATAAAAGTCAAGAATTAATTGAAGCTATTTGTAGCAGACATGATGCTTTTGACTACATATTATTTAAAGATAATCGTGGTTTAAGTGCTGCTATAAAAGCTGGTTTTGACTATACTACCACGCCTTTAGTGGGATATATTGACTCTGATTTACAAACTGCACCAGAAGATTTTAATTTATTACTAGCACATATTGGCGAGTACGATTTAGTTACTGGTGTACGTGCCAACCGTAAGGATAGTTTTGTAAAAAACATGTCGTCTAAAATTGCAAACGGAATTAGACGTGCTTTTACTAAAGACGGAATGGATGATACTGGTTGTCCATTAAAAGTGATTAAAACGGACTATGCTAAACGTATTCCAATGTTTAAAGGCTTACATCGTTTTTTACCAGCTATGATAATGTTGCAAAACGGTAAAACAAAGCAAATACCTGTACAACATTTTCCTAGAGTAGCTGGCGAAGCTAAATTTGGTGTTTGGAACAGGTTATTAGGACCTTTAATGGATTGCTTTGCGTATTTATGGATGAAGAAAAAATACATTAACTACGAAGTCGCTAAGCAAAAATAATGAGTAATTGGATTATACTTAGCATAGGTTTTTTAGCGCAAACCTTATTTTCTTCTCGGTTAATAATCCAATGGATTACTAGCGAGAAGCAAAAACGTGTGATCACGCCTACTCTATTTTGGACGCTTAGTTTAATCGCTTCATTTTTACTATTTATTTATGGGTATTTACGCGATGATTTTGCTATTATGCTTGGTCAAGGGTTAACCTATTATATTTATATCAGGAATTTACAATTACAAAACCAATGGAAAACCTTTCCTGTTAGTATACGATGGATATTACTATTAATGCCAGTTTTTATTACTGTATTTTATTTTAATAATAATGAAATTGATACCGTTAAGTTATTTAAAAACGAAGCAATCCCGTTTTGGCTACTTATGTTAGGGATTGTCTCTCAGATTGTGTTTACACTACGTTTTGTATATCAATGGATATATTCCGAAAAAAACAAAGAATCCTCTTTGCCTCTTGGCTTTTGGGCTTTAAGCTTGATTGGATCCTTATTAATTTTAACTTATGCTATTTTTAGAGTAGATTATGTGTTATTAGTAGGACACTCATTAGGAGCTATAATTTACTTCAGAAATTTGTTAATCTTAAAAAAGCAAGATGCCTAAATTATTAAAAGATTATCCAATTATCATTATTTGTTTGTTGTTAGCAATCATGCTACTACCTAATTTGGATACCATACAGGTAACTATAATGGAAGCGCGTAATTTTATTACTGCTAGAGAAATGTTATTGGATGATCATTGGTTATTAACTACCATGAATGGCGAGGCACGTTACGAAAAACCACCTTTACCAACATGGCTTACTGCTATTTCAGGATTAATATTTGGTGTTAAAAGTGTTTTTGGTATGCGGTTGGCAGCAATTATCATGATTATGGTATTAGCAGTTTACAGTTTTAAATTATCTAAAACCATATTAAAAAGCCGAGCACATAGCATGATTAACACTTTAATATTAATCACTTCTTTTTATGTAATAGGGATTACTATCGAAGCGCCATGGGATATTTTTACACATGGCTTTATGATGGTTGCCATTTATCATTTATTCAAATTTTTTAAATCTGAAAATACAGATTGGAAACACGCATTATTTGCTGCATTAGGTATTGGATTTTCATTATTAAGCAAAGGACCAGTTAGTTTTTATGCCTTATTACTACCTTTTTTACTAGCATTTAGTTTTAGTTTTAACTACAAAAATATTAAAAGTAAAGTGTTCCCATTAATCCTAATTGTGGTATTAGCACTAATTGTTGGAGGTTGGTGGTACTTTTATGTAAGGTTAGAGGATCCAGCAACTTTTGCAGCCATTACAAGCAAAGAAACTGGTAATTGGACTAGCTATAACGTAAGACCTTTTTACTATTATTGGAGCTTTTTTACACAAAGTGGTTTGTGGACTATTCCTGCCTTTATTAGCTTACTGTATCCCTACTTAAAAAAACGTGTTGTCCATTACAAAGCTTATAAATTTACTTTTTTGTGGACCATATTTGCGGTAATTTTATTGTCAATTATTCCTGAGAAAAAATCAAGATATTTGATGCCAGTTTTAATTCCGTTGGCTTTAAATATTGGATTTTATATCGAGTATCTAATCAGAAAGTTTAAAACGCTTAAAGATAAACGCGAAACCATACCTGTCTATTTTAACTTTGGCTTAATCGCCTTAATAGGTATTGTAGCTCCTTTTGTGTTGTATTTTCAGTATAAAACTCAATTAAATAATAGTTTATTCACTTTTATAATATTTGCAATTGTTGTATTTACTTTAGGTTTGGCTATACTTTCGCAATTAGTAAAAAAAGAGATAAAACATGTGTTTTTATTGACTACTGCTTTTTTTGGAGCTTTATTTTTATTTGGGTTACCATTGTTTAAAACTTTTACGAGCGACAATTTTAAACCCATAACAAAGTTATTACAAACACATAAACAGCAAGATATTAAATTGTATGCTATTGATTATGTTTCGCCAGAAACTATATGGCAATATGGAGCTAAAATTCCGCAAATTAAGCAAGAAAACAATGTTTATAACTTTCCGCTTGAAGCGGAATTTGGAGTTTTATCCAACGAAATAAATTCAAAGGATCAAGCTATTCTTTTTGAAAAGTATACCATAAAAAAAATAGCTACCTACGATTTAAATGAAAGCGAACCTGACAGTAAGCAATATAAAGACCGATTGATAAATACTTATTATTACTTTACTAAAAAGTAATTATTTTAACTGAAATCTAGATTGTAAGTACTTATCAAGTTTGTAAAACATAAATCCTGAAAGTCCGCCAAATAGCATTCCGCTAATAACATCCAATGGATAATGAACGCCTATGTATATTCTGCTATAAGCCATAGTTAAGGACCAAACAATTAGAAAATAAATTAGGTATTTGTATTTATATCTTAGCATTAAACCTGAAAAAATAGCAACTGCCATACTATTACTAGCATGTCCAGAAAAGTAACCATATTTACCACCACACCATGATTTTAGTAATCGCATAGCTTGGACTAAATCATCCTCATGACATGGTCTAGGACGCTTTACAAGAAAGTTTTTAAACAGATTTGTAATTTGATCTGTAAACAAAATCATTAAGGCAATGACCACTAATGTTAGTACAAACATTTTAGTATTCAACTTTTTATACATTAAAAAAGCTAATACAGCGTAAAACGGAATCCAATGTAATTTATCTGTGTAAAACAGCCAAAATCCATCCCATGAAGTTGTTCCTAAGTTATTTAAAAATAAAAAAAGTTCTTTATCGTATTGTACTAATTGGTCTAACATAAATTTGTTTTGCGGTTACCTAAAGTTAGGTTGTTTAGAAAAAAGCGTATTAATAAGCGTTTACTCTTCGTATCTAGCGACCTCTCTATCGTAAAATGCTGTAGCTTCTTTAATTAAGTTTTCAGTCTCCAATTCTAATTCTTTTTCATCGTGTTGGTCAAAGTCTTCAAACCACTCTACATCATCATCTTCTAGATTAATTATAAATCTAGGAAATTCTGTATGAATCACAAAGATTGCGTTTGGTAAATCTGTATTATCACCTAATATAAATTTTGGTAATTCCATAATATATTTGCTTTTTTAAAGGTTAGCGACTAGTTTTTTTCAGAGCTCAAAATTAACCTTTTAGTTAGATAATTAAAACGTATAAACAATAAAATAGCAGCTGTTGTTAAACCAGCTAATAATCCTAACCATATCCCAAAACTACCATAGGCATCTGCTTTACCTAAATACCAACTAACCGGAAAACCAATTAACCAATAAGACACAAATGTGATTATTGTTGGTATTTTAACATCCTGAAGTCCACGTAAAGCACCAAGTACAATAACTTGTAAACTATCACTTATCTGGAATATAGCTGCTGCTATTAGTAATTGTGATGCTATTGTAACCACCTCTAGGTTATCTTTAAAATTAACAGCATCATCAAAATCGACGTATAATCTTGGGAAAAATTGATTAAATATTAAAAATAAAGAGGCAAAAATGACAGCAAAAATAAAACCCATTAAAAATAATGATACTGCAACACGTCGCAACTCAAAATATTGATGTAATCCTTTTTGATTACCTACTCTAATCATTGACGCCACACTTAATCCCATAGCTACCATAAAAGTCATTGAGCTTAAATTTAAGGCAACTTGGTTTGCTGCCTGAGGATTTTTACCTAATAATCCACTAAGCCAAATAGCAGCTGTAAAAATAGCAACCTCAAAAAACATTTGCATAGCACTTGGTGTACCTAGTCCTATAATTTTTTTAAGCATTAATTTATCCAATACAAAAAACTTAATATTAGTAACATAGTCTTTAGACTTTTTACGACCTTTTAACAACCACCATAAATAAGCAACCATTATAACACGCGACACTAAAGTACCATATGCAGCTCCTACAATACCCATTTCTGGGAAACCAAACTTACCAAAGATTAGTAAATAATTTAAACCAACGTTAACGACATTTGCAACAATTGTAGCATACATAGGATATTTAGTCAATGAAAGACCATCACTAAACTGCTTAATACCTTGAAAAATAATTAATGGAATTAAAGAGATTGCTACCAAATCTAAATACGGAATAGCTAGCTCTACCACCTCAATAGGCTGTTTCATTAGATACATTAATGGTTTAGCTAAAAGCAAAACCAAAAATAGTAAAACCCCTAAAACAGTACACAAAAACAGACCATGCTTAAATGCAGATTTACCCTTTTCAAAATCATTTGCACTGTCTGCTTCTGCAACTAAAGGTGTTATTGCTGTACTAAAACCAATACCAATAGACATTGCTATAAACATAAAGCTGTTACCTAAAGACACAGCAGCTAACTCTGCTGTTCCAATTTGACCAACCATGATATTATCCACAAAACTAACAAACGTATGACCTAACATTCCTAACATTACAGGTGCTGCCAATTGCCAATTATATTTAAATTCTTTAGTATAAGTGCTTAATACCATTTACTATTTGTGTGTGTTAAATTTTAAAAACTTCAGTATTTATCTTTTAGAAAACACAACGTTTTCTCCAGATTTAGAAATATCAAAATTAAATGTTCTTAATCTTAAGTACACTAAATCTGTGACACCTGGAGCATAAGCTTCGTGTAATTCTAAAAAGCCAAAAGTAGTCTTAGATAACCAATATTGATAGTTTTGTTCAAAAACTTTTTTTTCAGAACCTTCTATGTCCATTTTTAAAATATCAATAGTTTTTAAATCGTGCTCCAACATTATGGCCTCTAGACTATAACCTTTAAACTCTTTTGTATTACCCGATGCTTCTACCACTCTAAAAGCCCATTTACCAGCATTTTTATCTAAAATTTTTAAGTCTGCATTTATATCCCAAATACCGCCTTTTACTATATGAATATCTTTAATTCCTGATGTGTTTTTTTTAATCATCTCTATATTAGACATATCAGGTTCAATTGCTATTAGCTTTGCATTTTTAAACCTATTTTTAAAATACACTACAGAATATCCACAATTGGAACCAGCGTCCACAATAGTATTAACTTGGTCTGGATAGTTGACATTATATTCTTCTTCAATAAAAATTTGCTTAAAAATTTTATAATCAGACGTATTTGGTCTTAAATAAATGGGTTGGTTATACCCTTTTAAATTAAACGTCAAATAGTTTTTTTTACTTGTTGTAGAAGTTAATAATTTAAAATATTGAAACCACCCAAGTACACTAATCCATTTAGGAATCCATTTAATTTGAGAGGTTCTACTAAGCAGTTTATGGAGAATCATTTAAAGTTATATAATAACTACTGTTATAGTTTAGAGACATTTATCTTTGCCTCCTCAAACTCAGAAATCATGTTCTTTACAATTTCTGAAACAGGTTTTATGTCATGAATTAATCCAGCTATTTGACCAATTTCTAATTCACCATCCTCCAAATCGCCTTCAAACATTCCTTTTTTAGCACGCGCACGACCTAATAATTCTTTTAGTTGTTCTGGTGTTGGACTTGTTTTGTACAGCTCTTGTAATTGGTTATAAAATTTATTTTTTACTAGCCTAACAGGCGCTAATTCTTTTAATGTTAATTGGGTATCACCTTCTTTTGCATCTACCACAACTTGCTTAAATGCTTGATGCGCACTACTTTCTTCACTTGCAACAAATCGGCTTCCTACCTGCACTCCATCTGCACCTAAAACCATACAAGCTAACATTGCTTTTCCAGTAGCAATTCCTCCAGCAGCTATTAATGGAATATGCAATTGCTCGCGTACCATTGGAATTAAAGTTAAGGTTGTCGTTTCATCTCGTCCATTATGTCCTCCTGCTTCAAAACCTTCTGCTACTATTGCATCAACTCCAGCCTCCTGAGCCTTTAGTGCAAATTTCACACTACTAACTACATGAACTACTGTTATCCCTTTATCTTGTAGCCATTTAGTCCATGTTTTTGGATTTCCTGCAGAAGTAAAAACTATTTTAACCTCTTCCTCTACAATTATATTCATGATTTCCTCAATGTTAGGATATAGCATTGGGACATTGATACCAAAAGGTTTGTCTGTCGCTTTTTTACATTTTTGAATATGCTCTCTCAACACATCAGGATACATACTTCCTGCTCCAATTAACCCTAATATTCCAGCATTACTAGCTGCTGAGGCTAACTTCCAACCACTATTCCATATCATTCCAGCTTGAATGATTGGATATTGTATATTAAATAATTGAGTAATTTTATTTGGCATTTTCTGTAAATATCTTTTGGTTATTTTTTAAAGTGAAAGGGTTTTTCATCAACTAAACCCTCTAGTTTTTAATTATCTTTTTTGTCACAGATAAACCATCTGAGTCAATCTTAAATAAATAAACACCTTTAGATAATGTGCTTGTGTTTATAGTTTTATTAATTGCTGTCACTTTAGTATCTAAAATTTTCTTTCCTAAAACATCATATAATCTGACTCTGGCTTCTTCCAATTGACTAGGAATTTGAACAGTCAATTGATTAGACACAGGATTAGGATATATTTTAAGACTTAAGTCTTCATTTTGAAACTCGCTAACAGATAAACCTTGCGCTAACGCTAATGATAAATCAGGAATACCATAGCCTAAAAAGAAATCTGGAGCGTTATACTGTGAAGCAGATTCTCTAACTAATTGCATGATTTCGGCATTTGAAAGACTAGGTAACGCCTGCCATAAACACACAATTCCTCCTGCCATAATTGGCGAACTAAATGATGTACCATTAGATGTGGTGACCACATCCGAAGTTGTAATAATATAATTAGCTTGTCCTTGTGCGACTACATCTGGTTTTTGGGTTGGTTGTGCGCTACTACCTCTAGAACTAAATGATGCATAAGTACCATCTGCCTTAACAGCACCAATACTAAAGACACCTGCTGCATCTGCTGGAGCTCCAACAATTTGCCAACTTCCGCTACCAGAATTACCTGCAGAATTAACCACTAAGATTCCTTTTTGAAAAGCAATATTTGCTCCTTTAGTAATGTATGCTGTGTTACCATCCATTTCTGCAGGAGTATAATTGTAATTAGGATTATCAAAAGTGGTGTATCCTAATGAAGAGTTAATGACATCCACACCTAGACTATCTGCACGTTCTGCTGCTTCTACCCAAAGACTTTCTTCTAAAGGGGTTTCAGTAGCTGCATCTTCTGTTCTAAATAAATAATAATTAGCGTCTGGTGCTGTTCCTACAAATTGATCTTGTAAATATCCAGCCATATCACTTAATACCCATGTTCCATGAGAGTTTCCTGTGTAGGCGTAAACATCAGTGTTTCTGTCTACAAAGTCATAACCACCTAAAATACCACCATTATCTCGTAAACGTTGAAAACCATTCATTGTGCTAACATTAGTAAAACCAGCGTCTATAACTGCAACAGTCATTCCTGTTCCTGTGTAACTATTAGGATGTTGATGTAAATCGTCTGCACCTATCATTACTGCTTGGTTTGCTGCATTACCATAATTAAATGTGGTTAGACTTACTTCAAACTCATGTTTATCTTGATTTTGACTTATTCTAGCATCAAAATTATCGTCTGCAAAATCTATACTACTAACTATGGCTGTACCATTAACGGTTAAGGTATTTAATGCCATGATATCTGTTGGATTACCTATAACATGTAAGGCATTAAACCATTTAGATTTGGACATTACAGTGATACCTGGTTGTGCCTTGATTACAGTAATGTAGCTTTCATCTACAGGAACATCTTTAAAATCTATTGCAACATTATGTGCTGCTTTACGATCTAAAGCTTTTTGGGTTAAAATTGTATTGGGATTAGCTAATGCTGTTGCGCTATTTGGTTTATCCGACAAATACACCCAAGCGTGCTCTTGTCCAAATGACGAGACTGAATACGCAAAAATTAAAAAAAGAAGTAGGTTTCTCATAACAGTAACTTTTTGTTACTGCAAGTTAAGAAATTACACCTGAACCAACTAATTCTTCATCTAAATACCATGCAACAAATTGACCTTCTGTAATTGCTGATTGTTGGTTTTCAAACTCAACATACATACCGCTTTCGACTTTGTGCAATATTGCTTTTTGTAAAACTTGTCTATATCTTATTCTTGCTAAAACCTTCATGGTTTGGTCTGTATCTAATGCTAAATCCTCTCTAACCCAATGCAACTCTTCATTAGAAACAAATAGTACATTTTTATAAAGTCCTGGATGCGTTGAGCCTTGACCTGTATAGATCACATTTTCTTTTACGTCAGTATCAATTACAAATAATGGCTCAGCTGTACCTCCTACTGCCAATCCTTTACGTTGTCCTTTGGTAAAATAATGTGCACCTTGATGCTTTCCTTTTACTACACCTTCGGTTATGCTATAACTAGGTTTTCTAGAACGATATTTTAATTCTTCTAACTTATTATTAAAGCTAGGAAGCGTTTCATTATAAAAAGGGTTATCTCTTGGTATTTCTACAATAACCCCTTCTTTTGGCTTAAGTTGTTGTTGTAAAAAATCGGGTAATCTAACTTTACCAATAAAACATAATCCTTGAGAGTCTTTTTTGTCTGCTGTTATTAAATCCTGAGCTTTAGCAATGTCTCTAACTTCTGGTTTTAATAATTCGCCAACAGGAAACAAAGCTTTAGCCAATTGCTCTTGAGATAATTGACATAAAAAGTAAGATTGATCTTTATTTGGATCCTTACCTGCTAATAATTGGTGTACCTCTTCTCCATTTTTTGTAATGGTTGTTTTTCTGCAATAATGACCTGTAGCAACATAATCTGCACCCAAATCTAAAGCGATTTTCATGAAGACATCAAATTTAATTTCTCTATTGCATAAAACATCTGGATTAGGTGTGCGACCTTTTTCATATTCGTCAAACATATAATCTACGATGCGTTCTTTATATTGCTCACTTAAATCTACTGTTTGAAAAGGTATTCCTAGCTTATCTGCAACTAACATTGCATCATTACTATCATCCAACCAAGGACACTCGTCAGAGATTGTCACAGAATCATCATGCCAATTTTTCATAAAAAGCCCTATAACCTCATAACCTTGCTCTTTTAATAAATAAGCAGCAACACTAGAATCCACTCCTCCTGATAATCCAACAATAACTCTTTTTTTCATGACTAATTTTAATAGACTGCAAAGATAAGTCTTTCTAAAAAAAATCAAACACTTATATATAAATGGAATGACTTATTAAATAATTGAAAAACAGTCTAATAAATAACTTTAACAAATCTTTAATTCTTTTTGTTTAATCTTTTTATAGATTTGTTAAACAAACCTATTAAAAAATATTATTATGAAAACATTGAAAAAATTATCGTTACTATTTTTAGCAACATTTGTCTTATGGTCTTGTAGTGACGATGACGACGCGTCAACACCTATGACAACACCAACGCCAACAACTTTAAATATTGTTGAAACAGCTCAAGCTACAGCTAGTTTAAGTAGTTTAGTTGCTGCAGTAGTAGAAGCAGATTTAGCCATTACTTTAAGTGGTCCAGGACCTTTTACAGTATTAGCACCAACAAATGAAGCGTTTGCAGAATTTATGTCAGCTAACGGATGGGCAACTGTACAAGACATTCCTGATGCTGCTTTAGCACAAACATTATTAAACCATGTTATTAGTGGTACTGTTACATCTACTGATTTAGTAAGTTTAGGTGGTGGATATACAAACACTTTAGCTGATGGTGCAGGAGGAAATAAAGTTAGTTTATTGTTTGATACATCAAATGGTGTAATGTTTAACAACATATCTGAGGTGTTAACTGCTGACGTTACTGCATCTAACGGTATTGTGCATATAGTAGATAAAGTAATTGCTTTACCTACAGTAGTTGATCACGCAGTAAATAACAGTAATTTTTCTAGTTTAGTAGCTGCTTTAGGTGCAGCAGATGGTGATTTAGTAAATGTCCTATCAGGAACAGGACCTTTTACAGTATTAGCACCAGACAATACTGCTTTTTCAACATATTTAAATGGTGCTGCCTTAGCTGATGTACCAACTGACGCTTTATCACAATTATTATTAAATCATGTTGTAGGTGGTGCATTATCATCTAATGACTTAACAACTTTAGTTTCTGGATATACAAACACATCTGCTAGTGGTCCAGGAGGAAACGCATTAAGTTTATACTTTGACTCAACAAATGGTGTTAGCTTTAACGGAATATCTACAGTAACTGCTGCAGATGTAGTAGGTACAAACGGAATTATTCACGCTGTAGATACTGTAATAGATTTACCAACTATAGCTACTTTTGCAACTTCAAATCCTGCATTAAGTAATTTAGTTGCTGCATTACAATATGCGGACTCTGGGACACCAACAGTACCATATATTACAACTGTATCTGATGCAACAGCTGGACCATTTACAGTATTTGCACCAACAGATGCTGCTTTTGGAAGTTTATTAACAGAATTAAATGCAACTGCTTTAACAGATTTAGACACTGCTACAGTTGACGCAGTGTTAACTTACCACATTGTTGGAGCTAACGTACAATCTAGCATGTTAATGAGTGGACCTGTAACAACATTAGGTGGAGATATTACTGCAGACGCAACTAACTTTACCTTAACCGATCCTAACGGAAGAGTAAGTAACATTGTTACATCATTAGTAGATATTCAAGCAATTAATGGTGTTGTACATCCAATTGATAAAGTAATTTTACCATTACAATAAAAATATAGATTCTTAATTAAATAGTTTATTCCCTTAAAACAAACAATTTAATAGCAAAAACGCCTTAAGAGATTAAGGCGTTTTTTAATTTATAATAGCTAAATCTTATTTTTTTGCTTTTTTATCTAAGTCTTTTTCTTCGACTAACTTCCCATCTTTATAGCGTTTCCAAACACAACATTTAAGATCATCTTTGTAATGTCCTTCTGTAGCAATAAGACCTTCTTTATTATACGTTTTATAAGGACCATCAAATTTGCCTGCTTTATAAGTAATCATTTTCATTAATGTACCATTTTCTGCGTACCATTTAGATTCGCCATCTAGTAATCCATCCTTATAAAAAGCTTGCTCTGCAATCTGACCATTTATGTAATAAACCAAACGCTCACCTTCAAGTTTACCTTTATCGTTATACCACTCTTGTGTCATAATTTGATTGATATTTTTATGATAAATAACCCATTTACCAATATAATCATGACCACGCATTTTACCTTCACTTATCTTTTTTCCGTTACTAGCATAAAAGGTTACTAAAGCAACATCATTATCTGTATTAAAAACCTTGGTCGCAGTTAAAACCGCTTTGTTATCAATATTTTTATAAAACTTAAAAGTACCAACCTCTTTTCCGTGGTCAAATTCACCTTCATATCTGACTACTTTAGTATTATCAAAATTCTTTTTCCATTTACCATGACGCTGTGCATTAGCATCAAACTGATTAAGGCTCTGAGCCATTACTAAACTAGTAGTAATTAAAAACACTAATAGGAAACTTATTTTTTTCATTGTTTAAATGTATTATATCGCTTTCGCGGAAACTATACCTTACGGTTTAACGTTATTATTTACTATTTGTTATAACAAAAAAGCTGCCAAACTAAAATTATAGCAGACAGCTTTTATTTATAAAATAAAAAAAATAAATCGACTTATTTACCTTTATTTTTTTGTTGCATTTGTTTTTGCTTTTCAGCTTGCTCCATCATTTCTTTCATTTTTTTCTGGAACTTGCTTTCTTTTTTAGGTTTAGCTTTTTGAACCTGAATGTTAGCATGAATTTTTTCTTCATCCAAAATAAAGTTCTTAATTACTAATAATATACCAATACTAATTAAGTTAGAGATAAAGTAATATAAACTTAATCCAGAAGCATATTGATTAAAGAAAATAAGCATCATAATTGGTGCAAAGTAAATCATATACTTCATCATCTTAGCCATATCAGGCATCCCTTCTTGTTGAGGCGCTGACATTTGGTTTTGACCTGTAGTTAACTTCATGTAAAAGAAAATAGCTACTGCTGCTAATATTGGAAATAAACTTACGTGATCTCCATATAATGGAATGTTAAACGGTAATTCTGCAACAACATCATATGATGATAAATCTTCTGCCCATAAAAACTTTTTTTGTCTTAAAGCAAATGCTGTTGGGAAAAACATAAATAAGGCATAAAATACTGGCATTTGAATTAATGCTGGTAAACATCCTGCTAAAGGACTAGCTCCTGCCTTGTTTTGAAGTGCCATAGTTTCTTGTTGCGCCTTCATTTTATTGTCTTTATACTTCTCTCTAATAGCATCAAGTTCTGGTTTTAAAACTTTAAGCTTCATTTGTGATAAGTATTGCTTGTATTGTACAAATGACATAGCTAACTTAATAAGTACTGTCATTACAATAATTGCAATTCCGTAAGGTAAGAATGAACTTAATCCGTTAAATAATGGTATGAATAAAAACTTATTAATCCATCCAAAAATTCCCCATCCAAATGGGATACTTTCTTCTAGATTATCATCATATTTTTTTAATATCTCACTATCTGTTGGACCATAATACAACTTTAAATTATTGTTTATTGAGGCTCCATTTAAAGCTAATGCTGTTTTAGTAGAGAATTGTTTTGTAAATACAGAATCTACTGCTTCATCTTCTACTAAGTTTTTAGATGTAATTGACACTTCCTTAAAGGCTTTATCAGACACAAGAATAGTACTAAAAAAGTGTTGTCTGTATGATAACCAAGTTACGTCTTCTTCAACCTCATCATCGTCACCCATTTGAGATAACTTGTCTACATCACCATCGGTTTGATAGGTTAAACGTGTGTATCTATTCTCGTAACTTATACTTTGATCGTGTCTATATGTTTTTTGTGTCCAATCTAAATTAATAGGGTTTGACGTATTTATTGCAGACTCCAAACCTTGTGATTTAATGGTAAAGTCTACCATATAATCATTAGGCTTAACTACATAATTGTACTCTAAAAATTTATCTTCGGCAGTTTTTAACTTCATGGACACTATCGTGTTAGCTCCACTTTTAGTAACTGTAGGCTGAAAATATAAATCTTTAGTATTTAAAGTACGATTATCTGTTGTTTGGAAATTGATATTAAATACTGAGTTACCATCTTTTACTAAGTAAATTGGAATGGAATCAAAGTTTACAAAGTTTTTTAGCTTAACTTCAGATAAATGACCACCTTTAGTATTAAATTTTAATGCCAATACATCATTTTCAACTGTCACCTCATTATCAGTTGCAGTTGTAGTTGCTAAAGAATATGCAAAATCACCAATTTTAGATTGCAATGCTGCAACTTGGCTAGAATCTTTAGGCTTAGAAAAATCTAATGCAGTAGTAACTTTAGTCTCTGATGGAGCTGCAGCATCTGCTTTTTTCTGAGCATCAATTTGTGCTTGCTTTTCTAACTCTTGCGCTTTTAAATCTTCAGGAGTAGGCTGGTTTTGCCACATCATGAATAATAAGATCCCGAAAATTAATACAAATCCTATTATCGACTTAACGTCTAGTTTTTTTTCTTCCATAATTGTTTGGTTCCTCTAACTTATTTTAAGGAATAATTAATTAGTCAAATATACGACCACTTTTAAAATGGTGTCAAATTGACACTTATTTTTTCTTACTATGCTTTAAACTTGCTTTTACAAATGCCACAAATAAAGGATGTGGATTTGCTACTGTACTTTTATATTCTGGATGATATTGTACACCAACAAACCAAGGATGAGAAGGGTTTTCAATAATTTCTACCAATTTGGTTTCTGGATTATAACCAGTTGCTTTTAATCCAGCAGCTTCAACTTGAGCTTTAAAATTACTATTAAACTCGTATCTGTGTCTATGACGCTCTTTAATATCTTGTGATTGATATACTTTATATGCTATTGATTCTTTTTCTATATGACAATCCCAAGCACCAAGACGCATAGTTCCTCCCATATCTGTTATGGTTTTTTGGTCTTCCATAATATCAATAACTGGATTAGTAGTATTAGGATCCATTTCTGTTGAGTTAGCATCTGCTAATTCCATAACGTTACGACAAAATTCAATAACTGCCATTTGCATACCTAAACAAATTCCTAAAAACGGAATGTTATTTTCACGTACATATTTAATAGCTGTTATTTTTCCTTCAATACCACGTTCTCCAAAACCTGGAGCTACTAACACACCATCAAGATGTGATAATTTCATTTTAATATTATCTGCATTTAAATACTCAGAATGTACAGACTCTACATTAACTTTAACTTCGTTTTCTGCTCCAGCGTGAATAAATGCTTCTAGTATAGATTTGTAAGAGTCTTGTAACTCCACATACTTACCTATTAATCCAATGGTAATTTCGGATTTAGGATTTTTATGACGCTTTAAAAACTCGTTCCAACGTGTTAAATCAGGCACATCACTATTTAATGCTAATTTTTTAAGCACCACTTTGTCAAGACCTTCGTCTAACATCATATTTGGTACATCATAAATGGTTGATGCATCAATAGATTGTATAATTGCTTCTTCGCGCACATTACAAAACAGGGCTAATTTTCTTTTTAAATCTGAAGGCAATTCATGCTCTGTACGACAAACCAATATGTCTGCTTGTACACCACTTTCCATTAGTGTTTTAACACTGTGTTGAGTTGGTTTTGTTTTTAGCTCTCCAGCTGCTGTTAAATAAGGGATTAAAGTTAGGTGAATCACTAATGCGTTATTATCTCCTAAGTCCCATTTTAATTGTCTAACTGCTTCAATGTATGGTAAAGACTCAATATCTCCAACAGTTCCACCAATCTCAGTAATTACTATATCATAATCTCCAGAGTTTCCTAAGATTTGGATTCTGTGTTTAATTTCGTCTGTAATATGAGGGATAACTTGTACTGTTTTTCCTAAAAACTCACCTTTACGTTCTCTGTTAATCACGCTTTGATATATGCGTCCAGTGGTAACGTTGTTAGCTTGACTTGTAGGCACATTTAAAAAACGCTCGTAATGTCCAAGGTCCAAATCGGTTTCTGCACCATCATCTGTAACATAACATTCGCCATGCTCATACGGATTTAGTGTACCTGGATCTACATTAATATAAGGGTCTAATTTTTGGATTGTGGTTCTGTAACCTTGCGCTTGAAGTAGTTTAGCTAGAGATGCTGCTATAATTCCTTTTCCTAAGGAAGATGTTACTCCTCCTGTTACAAATATGTACTTAGTTTCTGATGTCATGTTGCGTTGTTAAACGCGAGCAAATTTACGATTTTATGTTGAAACTATTAGTCTTTACTCTTTTATTTTTGGAAGACATTGGTATTAAATTTTAAAATCTAGTAAACCGCTAACTGCATTATCTTTAGACTTGTAATACTTTTAATACATAACATATTACTTTAATAATTATTATATTTAAATTATCTAAAGCCTTAAACAAAATTATGCTAAAGTAATTAGACGTAAAATAACCTTATGTTTGTTTAAAGATTATGACAGCATAGCATTTTCTGTTAATTAAAAAAATGTAATCCATTATAATGAATATTATTAATTTAAATAAAACCGTTACAATTCCAAAAGGAGATATTTTATTAAAACAAGGGGATATTGCCAAATATGGTTATTTTGTTAAAAGTGGTTGTCTTAAAAGCTACACTATTGATCATTTAGGGAAGGAACACATAATGCAATTTGCGCCAGAAACATGGATGATAACAGACTTGGATAGTTTTTCTAACCAAGTTCCGTCTTTAGTATATATTGAAGCAATTGAAGCGTCTGAAGTATCCATAATATCAAATGCAGATGTAAAGGATATCAATCAATTTGAAAAAGCAGATTTAGTAGAAATGAACACTAAATTTAGAAATAATTTAATTGCAACTAACAAACGTATAATAGGTCTTTTAAGTGCTACAGCAGAGCAACGTTATACAAACTTTACAGATACCTATCCTTCTTTAGTACAACGATTACCTTTAAAACTTATAGCTTCATATATTGGTGTCACACCAGAATATTTAAGTGATATTAGACGTAAGATTGCTAAAAACTAAACTTAACTTATTTCTTAAGGTATCTTATTTTTATTAGTCATGCTTTACTGCAATTTTGCTGTATTAAACTAATATAAATACAATGACAGATCAAAAAAACAACAAAGCAATACATATATCGCTATGGATTGCTCAAGGATTACTAGCTATTATGTTTTTAATGGCAGGTGTAATGAAAATTTCTCAACCTATTGAAACCTTAGCTCAATCACTTCCATGGGTCAACTCTACTCCTACTGGATTAGTTAGGTTTATAGGTTTAAGTGAATTTTTAGGTGGATTGGGAATAATTTTACCTTCTATACTTCGTATTAAACCTTTTTTAACTATTTGGGCTGCAATTGGCTTAGCATTAGTAATGCTGTTAGCTGCAATTTTTCATGGTGTTAGAGGAGAGTTTTCGGCAATAGGAATGAATTTTGTTTTATTTTTACTAGCTATATTTGTTGCTTGGGGAAGACATAAAAAGTCAATCATTACCGCTAAAACTTAAAAGGGTTAGTTAGTTAAAATTGATGCTTACACTTATAGCTAATACTTATATTATTTATATATTGTGTCTAAACGAACCCTAGTAAGGTTATCAGATTTTAAATGCATCAAAAAAACAATGACTAACGAGCAAACTGCAATACGAACAACATACTTTAGTATTATCGGAAACACACTGCTTGCACTTATTAAAGGACTTGCAGGTGTTTTTGGTAATTCTTATGCATTAATTGCAGATGCAATTGAGTCTACAACAGATATATTTGCTTCGCTATTAGTTTTATTTGGTTTTAAATATGCTAAACGTCCTGCAGATGAAAATCATCCTTATGGTCATGGGAAAATTGAACCTTTAATCACTTTTGCTGTTGTAGCCTTTTTAGTGGTATCTGCTACTATAATTGCATCAGAAAGTATTAATAATATACTAACGCCTCATAAAACGCCTAAATCATGGACACTAATTGTATTGGGTGTAATTATTATATGGAAAGAAATATCGTTTCAGATTGTAATAAAAAAGAGTAAACAAACTCATAGCTCCTCATTAAAAGCAGACGCTTGGCACCATCGTAGCGATGCTATAACGTCAGTGATGGCATTTATAGGTATCTCTATAGCAATAGTATTTGGTAAAGGTTACGAAACTGCTGATGATTGGGCAGCATTATTTGCTTCTGCCTTTATTTTATATAACAGCTATTTAATTTTAAGACCTGCTTTAGGTGAAGTCATGGATGAGCAAGTTTATGATGAACTTATTATTGATATTAGAGAACAATCCTTGAAAGTAGAAGGTGTCTTGGGTACCGAAAAATGTTTTATACGTAAAGCTGGTATGAAGTTTAATGTAGATTTACATGCTATTGTGGATGGTAACATTTCAGTAAAAATTGGACACGACATCTCTCACAACTTAAAAGATTATTTACGAGAACAAATTCCAAATTTAGGACATGTGCTTATTCATATAGAACCCAATGAATAACAATGCTGAGGCTCTTAAAAGTATAAGAATACTCTATTTAGGATATTGTTTTTTTATATTTCGGATTAAGTCTTCCAATCCATTTAACTTAACTGTGTAAATGGTTTCTAACATCTCTCCTAATTTTCCTTTAGGAAAACCTTTATTATGATACCAAACAATATAATACTCTGGTAAGTCTATCAAGAAACGATCTTTATACTTACCAAAAGGCATTTTGGTATGTGCCAATTTTATTAAAAATTCTTTATCTGGTTGAAGCAAATTATCCTTTAGATTTAAACTTATTTAAAGCCTTTAGTCGAACAGCAATACTGTCTTTCCATTTTTTTTGACCATCTACGTTAATTGAATATTCGCTTTGTACATCGTAAGTATTTTGCATCTCTGCTAATTGGCTATCAATAGCACTATGCATATCTTGAAGTGTTTTAGCTAAACCTTCATGTGGTTTTAGTGCTGCAATGCGTTGTCTAAATAACCTTGCATGCAACTCTGTAATATCAAAATGTAATTGCTCGTGTCCTAAAACATGCGTATCTACTTGATCTGATTTACACCAAGAATGTTCTGGATAAAAAAAGGCTTTAACTAATGTTTTAAAACCATAAACTTTATCATCACGCTTGTTAATAGAATAACTAAAGGTAATACCAGATGCTGTTACTGCAACAGCATCTGTATCCTGATTAGGCTGTCCTTTAAAATCATCCCAACTTAGTTTGTAGTTTTCACTCCATGACATTTCTTCCATTACATCACTATGTAACAAGAAAAAACTTATGAATATTAATACGTATTTAAACATAATTGCTAAAAACTACTGACTTATTTTTAATTTTTTACTTCTACTATTTTTAAATCTTGGTATTTAACAATGTACACTGTATTGTTATAATATCCTCCAAATAACTTCTTTTTATAAGCAAATTTATTTTCGACATAAGATGTTATTGGTGTCTCATTTACAGAGGTATAAATATCCTCTGAAGTTACTAAACGTAAAACAACATCCATTGTTAAATCAAACCCTCTTAAAGCATAAGTATTTGGTGATTCATTATAAATAGCTTTATAACGTTTTGCAAAACTATTATTTTCATCTTCGCTAAAAGATTTATTAATAGATGCATAGGTAAACCCTAAATTAGACAAGTGTGTGCTTCTAACCTCATCGTCCTCAAACGCATTGTTTTTGTCTGTTGTAGTTAAAACTACAGACATGTTTGGTTTAATTTTAGAATTTAAAATACTAGAAACATTAGATACAAATCCTGCATTTTCAGTTTCTAAAAAGACAATATTCTTACCTGGTTTTAACACATTAACCATATCCTGATCAAATACGTAATAAGCATCTGCTCCTGTTTTTGACACTTTTCTAGATTTTACCATAGCAGCTTTAGGGAAAGACATCTTAAGTGCATCTGCTGTAGCTTTGTTTTTCATGTCAGACACAATAATAAAGTGTGATGTGCTGTCTGTTTGAAAATAATTTAAAAGTTTATCTTTTAACAATGATTCGTCTGGTCTAGACTGAAACACATTTTCCTGTAAGTCTACCGTTTTTGTAATTGGAGATACTAATGGTATTTTTCTACTTTTTAAAGTGGCTGCTGCTGTATTAAATAGTTTAGGCATAACTGGTCCAATAACCACATCTACATCGTCAAAATTATTAGATTGTAATAAAGTTACAACCTTACTTTCTCTGTTTTCAGTGTCGTAAACATCTACTTTAAGGTTTACACCTAAAGTTGCTAAACTATCTATAGCTATTTTTACACCAGAATAAAAATCTAAAGAAGTACTTACATAAGGATCAGTTTTTATCAGTTTTTTTGCATCATAAACCGAGTCTGCATTTACCTTACTTAATTTAAAAGGTAGCATAATTGCTACGTGCTTAGTTTGGGTATCAAGATTACGTGTTGTTAAGTCTGAAGTAAATAACTTCTCTCCAGCTAAAGTGATACCTAAGCCTTCATTTTTTGCTCTAACATTAGCATCAAATGGTATTTTTAAAACCATACCTTCTTTTAACCCTGTTGTTAAAAGCTCTGGATTTAATTGCTCTAATTGTTCCTGTTCTAATCCAGTTTTTAATTTTAATCTGTAAAATCCTTCAGATTTTAAAACAGTATAATAACTGTATTTTTCATCGATTGTTTTAACTTCCTCTACTTCTAAATTAGGAACGTTTATAATGTCTCCTGGTTGTAAAACAGCTGACATATCAGGATTTAAATCTTCCAACTCTTGTACTGTTATACCATATTGGTAAGCAATACGCCATTTACCTTCTTTTGGTTTTACGGTATAACTTTTTGTTGCCAATTTAGCCTCAACTACTGTATTAGTTACTTTATAAAGTGGAATATTAATTTTATCTCCTTTACGCAAATTATTGGCGTATAAATCTGGATTATGCTTTTTAATTTCCTCCTGCTCTACATTGTACTTTTTAGATAAGCTATATAATGTTTCTTTACGCTTTACTTTATGTGTTTTAAATCCATCTAAAGTTTTAACTTCTGTTAAAGTTGGTGTTGCTTGTACTGCTTTACCATTTGGTATTATTAATACCGAATTTACTTTTACTTCTTTTCTTGCATCTGGATTTAATGCATAAATCTGAGATTTTGTGACACTATATTTTGCAGCAATTTGCTCTATAGTTTCTCCAGATTGCACTTTATGCGTTTTGTAATTTTGCGCTTTCGCGGAAACACAGCCAAACAATAAGACTACGCTTAGGATATATATTAATTTTCTCATATGTTATTTATACGTTTCAAACTGCGTTAGCGGTTGTAGTGGCATCCTTTTTTTTGCTGCCATATATGGCAAAAAAAAGATATAACGAAAAACGCGACCCTTGTGGTAACGCCCTACTTATTATACATGCATTAAAAAAGCGGTTATTATTCCCACTCAATAGTTGCTGGTGGCTTACTGCTAATGTCGTACACTACCCTATTAACGCCTTTTACTTTGTTTATTATATCGTTACTTGTTTTTTGTAAAAACTCGTATGGTAAATTTACCCAATCTGCAGTCATACCATCTGTACTTTCTACAGCTCTTAGTGCTACACACTTCTCGTAAGTACGCTCATCTCCCATTACTCCTACACTATTTACTGGTAGTAAAATAGCACCTGCTTGCCATACTTTATCGTATAATCCTGCGTCGCGTAATCCGTTTATGAATACTGCATCTACTTCTTGTAAGATACGTACTTTTTCTGCTGTGATGTCACCTAAAATCCTAATTGCTAAACCTGGTCCTGGAAATGGATGACGTCCTAATAGGTCTTTATCCATACCCATACTTGCACCTACACGTCTTACTTCGTCTTTAAACAAAGCACGAAGTGGCTCTACAATTTTAAGTTTCATGTAGTCTGGTAATCCACCTACATTATGATGACTTTTTATAGTTGCACTTGGTCCTCCTGTTGCACTTACACTTTCTATCACATCTGGATAAATTGTCCCTTGTGCTAACCATTTTACATCTTCAATTAAGTGTGCTTCTTGGTCAAAAACTTCGATAAATGCGTTACCAATAGCTTTACGTTTTTTCTCTGGATCACTCAGTCCTGCTAATGCATCCAAAAAGTGTGCCGAAGCGTCTACACCTTTTACGTTTAAGCCCATTCCTTTGTATTGCTCTAATACATCAGAGAATTCGTTTTTACGTAATAATCCGTTATTTACAAATATGCAGTATAGGTTTTTACCTATTGCTTTGTGCAATAACATTGCTGCTACTGAAGAGTCTACTCCACCTGATAATCCTAGAACGACTTTATCATCACCTAGTTTTGCTTGTAAATCCTCAACGGTTTCTTGCACAAATGCATTTGGTGTCCAATCTGGATTTACATTGGCTATGTTTACTAAAAAGTTTTCTAGTAATTGTTTACCGTCTTTAGAGTGGTATACTTCTGGATGAAATTGAATGGCATAAGTGGTTTCGCCTTCTATCTTAAAAGCTGCATTTTGCACATCGTGTGTACTAGCTAGTAATTTACCATTTGTAGGTAAACTTTTTATAGTATCACTATGGCTCATCCATACTTGACTTCCAATAGAAATTCCGTTAAAAAAAGCATCCTCTTCCACAAAACTTAAGTTGGCACGACCATACTCACGTGTGTTAGATTCGGCTACTTCACCTCCAGAAAAATGTGCTAAATATTGCGCACCATAACAAACAGCTAACATTGGTTTTTTGCCTCTAATCTCTGATAGGTCGGGATGGAAAGCATCCTCTGATCTTACAGACATTGGACTACCAGAAAGTATTACTGCCTTGTAATCGTCTACGTTTTTTGGTGGTTTGTTAAATGGGTGTATTTCGGAATAGATGTTAAGCTCTCTAACTCTGCGCGCAATTAGTTGTGTGTATTGCGATCCGAAATCTAAAATAAGTACTTTATCGTGTTGCATGCACAAAAATAGTAATTGCATTGATAAATACTATTTATGATTTATGAAATTTACACTATTTTTTTAACAATTAACAAATACTATTTCATTGACTCTAAAATTGCTTTAATATCCTGAGTTGTTGTATCTGGATTTATAAAGCAAAAACGCGAAACGGTTTCAAAACTATCACCTGTTTTCCATTTGGTTGGTGTTACTAATGCAAAGCCTTTTTCATGATTTTTAAAGGTCCAATCTCTGTAGTCATTTGGTGTCCAACCTTTACGTCTGTAAAGCACACATGAGAGACTTGGCTCTCTAACCAACTCGACATGATCCATCTCTTTAATTAATTGACCTGCTATAGTTGCTAACTCTAAACCACGCTCCACAGCTTCTTTATATCTATCTGTACCATGAGTAGCTAGACTAAACCATAACGGTAATCCACGTACACGACGTGTTAATTGTATTTGATAATCTGTTGGGTTAAAACCATGCGCTCCTTCGTCTTTAAAAATATCTAAATAGGAACCTTCTTGTGCGTGCGCTTTTTTAGCTAATTCTGGTTGCTTATATATTACTGCGCCACAATCGTAGGGAGAAAACATCCACTTGTGTGGATCAATTGTAATACTGTCTGCTTTTTCAATTCCGTTAAATAAGTATCTAACAGAATCTGCAGCTAAAGCACCTCCTCCATATGCAGCATCAACATGAAACCATAGGTTTTCTGCTTGACAGATAGTAGCTACACCCTCTAAATCGTCAATAATTCCTGCATTGGTTGTTCCTCCTGTTGCCACAACAGCAAATAGACGTTGTTTTTGTTGTGGTGTTAAATTATCTATTGTATGTTGTAATGCGCTACCTTTTAAACGGTCTTCTGTATCTACCAACAACACATCCACATCTACCACTTTAGCCATAGCTTTGATAGAAGAATGCGCGCCAATTGAGGTAATTATTAAGCCTTTTCTGTTTTTATTGTCCTCGTTTAGACTTCTCCAATACTCTCTAGCTGTTACAATTGCAGATAAGTTTGCTGCTGTACCACCACTAGTAAATACACCAAAAGCACCTTGTGGTAATCCTGTTAAGGACACAATCCACTTCATAGCTTCGTTCTCGCAAAAAATACCTCCTGCTCCTTCCATCCAATAGGCACCATGAATGCTTGATGCAGAGGTTACCAAATCAAATAAAATGGACGCTCTAGTTGGAGATGCTGGTACAAATGCTAAGTGACGTGGATGGTCAATTTTTACATTGGCATGCATTAAATGTTGCTTCCATAGGTTAAAAGCTGTCTCGCCACCAATACCCTTGTCTGTCACTGTTTCTCCTACAAGTGCCTTTAAAGTTTCGGCTTTTTGAGGCTTACCAATAACGTCTTCGGTTTTTGAAATACGATCAATAGTATATTTCATGACGTCAAGCGTCATTTCAACTAAATCTAAATCTATTTTATGCATGGCTTATAATTCAAGAATTAAAAATTGACCTTGCAAAGGTTTTAAATTTTTAATTAACTGAGGTATTAAATCCGTACCAAATTCTAAATATAATTCTGAAAAATTGGTGTTACGTTCTTGCAAACTATAATTTGGGAACAACTGATATTGTAAATCGGTCATACGCTCGACTTGATCTTTTAGTTTTCTTTTTTGAGCGGTAAGCAATCTTTTTTCCAAGTGTACTAAGCCATTAATTTGCTTTTTTTCTTGAGAGGCTACTGCACCTACAAAAGACTGATCTGTCAATTCTGCGAGTTTATAAAGTGACTCAAATTGTGATTTCAGGTGTTTAACTTGTTCTGAAAAATCAATATCAATATTAGAAATTTCTCTTACTTTTTTATTTATAAAACTATCACGTTTTAAAAACAAATCTTTATTAGAAATACCTAGTTTATTAAGTTTATCTGCTTGCTGTTTTGTTTTTATTAATACTGAATTACGTAATAATAATATTGGAAAAGCAATGTTATTAGCTTCAAAATTAGCTTTTAACTGAAACCAGTACGCTAACTCTCCGCCTCCACCTATGTAACATAAATTTGGTAAAATAACTTCTTGGTATAAAGGACGCATGATCACGTTAGGACTAAAACGTTCTGGAGCTTCTTCTACATGTTTTAATAGTTGTTCCTTAGTCCACGAAAATGTCGTATTTAAAACACTATATTTTTGATCTTTATAAACAATACGTTCTCTTACATTTTTAGTGATGTAAAATAAATTTATATCTCTAGGATTTACTTGTATTGAATAATTTTCTGATACTTGACTTAATTGTTTTGATGTTTCTGTAACTTTTTGAAATGATGTATTATTAAATAACTCTGTTTTAATTTGAGGTATAAATAATGTTTTTAAATCTTTATTGTTAGCATCTATAATTACCAAACCATGCTCTCCAAATAAAGCATTTGCCAAATAATGTGTGGCTTGCGCTAAATTATCATGTTTTAAATAGGCATTTTCAAATAATGATTTTAAATATTTTGCATTATTACCAATACCTAACTCTTTAGCAAAAAGGTCTAAAACGTCAGCTAATCCATTAGTATCTAAATCACCAACTGCTCCTGATGCATTTTTGTTCCAGCGTATTTTTTTTCCTTTAAAATTAAAATAATTTATTTCTTCAAAATCATGATCCTCTGAAGCCATCCAATAGATTGGCACAAAATTATATTCGGGATATTGTATTTTTAATTGCTTAGTTAGATTTATTGTTGATACAATTTTATACAAAAAATATAAAGGCCCTGTAAATAAATTAAGCTGATGACCTGTCGTAATTGTAAAGGTTTTGTTGTCTGCTAACAACCTAATATTAGTATCTGTAGCTTCTGAAGTTTGTAACAAATTGTATTGCTCTTGCAATGTTTTTACTAAAACACTTCTATTTTTTTGCGAGAAGTTTTCTTGTTTTTGCTTTATCTGATCTTCAAAGTTTTCAATACTTGGAAACCTATTATAAAACGGTTTTAGTGATTCAGCTTCAGCTAAATAATCACAAATTACTTGAGAAAAATATCCTGTTTCTTTAAATGGTATACAATCTGTTGGCATAGTTGCAAATTAATCTGCTGTAAAGATAAGGCAGTTTACCCTTTATTATGTCTTAAAATTAACATAAAACCCTAGAGTAAAGTGTTGAAATTTGAGTAACTTTATAAGATAATCCACAAATATAACATCAGTGAATTCTCTCCAATTAACTTTTAATTTAAAGCACTATTTAGCCTTAATAATACTTATTACTTGCTCCATTAGTTTTGGTCAAAATGTTACAGAATTTAAAGGTATTGTTTTAGATAAAGACACAAACAGTCCTTTAGCTTTAGCAGACTTAATAATTACAAACTCTAACGTTAGTACTATTGCCAATAGTGATGGAGAATTTTTATTAAAAGTTCCGGAAAACTTGCTACAAAACACGGTTACCATATCTTATTTAGGGTATCAAAAATTAGAAGTTGCTTTATCCAATTTTAAACCAACTGACACTAAAATATATTTACAGCAAGCTGCAACAGTATTAGCTGCTATTGACATTGTTGCTCCTAAAGACGCTAAAGAATTAGTTGAAAAAGCCTTAGCCCTTAAAGGAGAAAACTATGCAACAGAAACAGTTTTTATGACTGGTTTTTATAGAGAAACCATAAAAAAACGTAATAGAAATGCATCATTATCTGAGGCAATTGTAAGCATTGATAAATCGTCTTATAAATCTAGTAAAAATGACCAAATTACCTTAATTAAAGCTAGAAAAAACACAGATTACTCTAGATTAGATACCATAGCCCTTAAAATTCAAGGTGGTCCTTTTAGCAGTCTTCATACAGATATTATTAAATATCCTGAATACATTTTTAATGATGAAACCCTAAGTGACTACACGTTTACTTTTGGCAGATCTACTCAGGTTGATAATCAATTGGTATATGTAGTAAATTTTAAACAAAAAGAAAATGTATACAGACCTTTATACTATGGCACACTGTACATTGATGCAAACAATTATGCATTAACTAGTGCTGTATATAAATTAAATGTTGAAAACCAAGTAGAAGCGACCAAATTGTTTGTACGTAAAAAACCTAGAAAAGCTAATGTATATCCAACTGAAGCTTCCTATAAGGTAAATTACAGAACAAAAAATGGCAAATGGTACTTTGCTTACAGTAATATATTAATATCGTTCAAGGTGAACTGGGATAACCGATGGTTTAACAGCAGATACACTTTACAAAGTGAAATGGCTATAACCGATTGGAATATTAATAAAGATTTATTAACCAACAAACAAACTAAAAAACTTAAATCAAACAGTATTTTACAGGATCAGGTGTCTGGCTTTAGTGATCCAGATTTTTGGGGAGAATACAATATTATTGAACCTGAAAAATCTATTGAAACTGCCATTAAAAAGATTAAAAGGCAAGTTGAAAAAAACTAGGTGCTTTTACTTTTGGTGGTTGATAATAATATCAAAATAATTTGGGTCGTAAAAGGTTTTAAGTGTATTATATTTTTGCTGATCTGTAAGACTATCTGCTACATTTAGAATTTTTAAATTATGCTCATAAATACGCCAAATTAACTCAGAGCAATAATGCTCAGTCGTATCTTTATAATTAAAACTATGATCAAAGGGTAATTGTTTTTTGTAGTAATACTCTATTTGCTTTACAATTTTATCTTGTTTTAAAACATCAATATTTTTTAATCGAGTTACCAAAATAGTACTATCGTGAGAGTTATGTACAAATGAATCTATAGCTTGCAAACGCAAACCATCTTGATTAGACACGCTACTTGACAGCGCATGTGCAATTTTTAAATTATCATTCTGCTTGATAACAACACCAAGATGCGTGACATCATAGTCTTCATTCATCATTTTAGAAATCATGGTGCTAACAAATCCGTAACCACGTCGCAAAATAATATCTCCTGTTTGAAGTTGATTTTTTTCTCCTGAAGATAATTTATATAAAAAAGACGATTCATACGGTCTGTTTGAATCGTCTTTAAAAAATTTGTATGCTATAAAAATAACGACTATAACTAGTGATATCTTAATAGTTGTTTTTATCATTTACTCAGCAGCTTCATAATCTTCTTCCTCAATCATCTCCTCATCCATGTCGTCATCAGACTCCATATCGGGATTTCCTGTTTCTTTATTAGCTTTATCTAAGCCTTCTTTATTCATAGACTCTTTATCCATACTTACCAACCATTTGCCATCAACTTTTACAAGATTCATTGGCATATCTTGGTCTTTTTCGTCTTGGCTGCTTGACATTTTAACAGTACAAACTGCTTTATCTCCATCAATTTTAGAGTCAACTACTTTAAAAGTAATATCAGCTTCTTTCATCTTATCTGCAAATTGATCCTTAGCACCAAAGGACTCTAACATAGACAACATAGATTTTGTGTCTGTAGTTGCATGTTTTTTAGCTGTTTCAAAATCTCCTGAATACATAGCCTCTAAAAAGCTAATTGTAGCACTTTCAGGTCCACCTCCTCCACAAGCTGTTAACATAAAAAAGCAAGCTACTACGACTGTTTTTAATACTGATTTTTTCATTTTTTTTGGTTTGTTTAGTTTTTGTAAATATACTTTTTTAGGCTCAACATTCAAATTGTTTTATTTTGAATACCTTAATTTAAGCTTTTACTAACTCACCATAAAGGTCAAAATCTTCAGCTTCTGTAACTTTAATGTTATAATATTCTCCAGTTTTTAGATACGTATCAGTCGCATCGATTAACACTTCGTTATCTACATCTGGACTATCAAACTCTGTACGACCAACAAAATAAGTACCTTCTTTACGGTCAATAACCACCTTAAAAGTCTCTCCAATTTTTTCTTGATTTAACTCCCAAGAAATTTGAGATTGAATTTCCATTATTTGGTTAGCCCTATCTTGCTTGACCTCTTGTGGTACATCGTCCTCTAAGTTATAAGCATGTGTGTTTTCTTCATGAGAATAGGTAAAACAACCTAAACGCTCAAAACGCATGTCTTTAACCCATTGTTTTAACTCTTGAAAATGTGCTTCAGTTTCGCCAGGATATCCAACAATTAATGTTGTTCTGATGGTCATTTCTGGAACAATTGCTCTGAATTGATGAATAAGATTTGTTGTTTTTTCTTTAGTAGTACCACGACGCATACTTTTTAATAAATCGTCACTAATATGTTGTAATGGAATATCTAGATAATTACAAATTTTAGGCTCACGCTTCATTAAATCTAATACGTCCATTGGGAAACCTGTTGGAAAAGCATAATGTAATCTGATCCATTCAACACCTTCAACTTTAACTAAGTTTTCAAGTAACTCTGCTAAGTTTCGTTTTTTGTATAAATCTAAACCGTAATACGTTAAATCTTGAGCAATTAAAATTAACTCTTTAACTCCATTTGCTGCTAATTTTTCAGCTTCTGTAACTAGATTTTCTATTGGTGTGGACTTATGCTTACCTCTCATTAAAGGAATAGCGCAAAAACTACATGGTCTATCACAACCTTCTGCAATTTTTAAATAAGCGTAGTTTTTTGGTGTCGTAGTAAGACGCTCTCCTATTAACTCATGTTTGTAATCTGCACCTAAAGCCTTAAGTAAACCTGGCAACTCTGTAGTTCCAAAATATTGGTCTACATTAGGTATATCTTTTTGTAATTCTGGTTTGTAACGCTCACTTAAACATCCTGTAACAAATACTTTATCAACCTCGCCATCTTCCTTTTTCTGCATGTACTCTAAGATTGTATTAACACTCTCCTCTTTGGCATTATTAATAAAACCACAAGTGTTAATTACTACTACGTTACCTTCCTCTTCATGCACAACTTCTTTTCCGTTAGCTTTTAATTGTCCCATTAGGACTTCGCTATCATAAACGTTTTTACTACAACCTAAGGTTATAACGTTGATTTTGTTCTTTTTAAGTGACTTTGTTCTCATACCTCATTTTTGGACTGCAAAGATACTATCTAATTTTAATATAACAGATATTAAACCATTATGATTTATATTGGTCTAAATAAAAAACTATAGTATGAAACCAATTTATTTAACTTTAAGTTTACTATCCATAATTATATTAAGTTGCTCATCAAAAGATGATACTATTTTAATTGAAAATCCTACCACGCAAAACATATATTTCCCTCCTATAAATAGTAATACTTGGGAAATTAAAACTCCTTCAGAGTTGCAATGGAATACTTCTGCTTTAGCTGAATTATCTTCATTTTTAGAAGACACAAACACCAAATCGTTTATAATTTTACACCAAGGAAAAATTGCGTGGGAACAGTATTATAATGGACATAACGGAAACTCTACCTGGTATTGGGCTAGTGCAGGTAAAACATTGACTGCTATTACTACTGGTATTGCTCAAGATCAAGGTCTATTAAATATTAACAATAAAGTATCGGATTATATTGGTACACAATGGACTAGTCTAAATTTAGAACAAGAAAACTTAATTACCAATAGACATCTTTTATCAATGACCTCTGGACTGGATGATAGTTTAGGAGATGATGTAACACCCAACAATTTACAATATGTTGCAGATGCTGGTACTCGTTGGGCATATCACAACGTTTATGTCAAGTTACAGGATATTGTGTCACAGGCTAGCAATACAAATTGGTCCGATTATTTTACTGAACATTTAAAAGATAAAATAGGAATGACAGGACAATGGATTGATTTAGACAATTTAAGTGTTTATTGGAGTAACACCAGAAGTATGGCTAGATTTGGTTTAATGATTTATGCAAATGGTCGCTGGGAAAACAATCAAATTATCTCTCAAGATTTTTTAAATCAAGCGACTAACACGTCTCAAGATATTAATCAAGCCTATGGTTATTTATGGTGGCTTAATGGTAAATCAAGTTTTAATTTACCACAATCTCAAATCCAATTTAATGGTTATTTAATACCTAATGCTCCACAAGATATGTACTGCGCTTTAGGTAAAAACGATCAAAAGTTATATATAGTACCAAGTAAAGACTTGGTAATTGTTAGAATGGGTCAAGCAGCTGATGATTCTAATTTTGCTTTATCAGATTACGACAATGACTTATGGTTTAAGCTTAATGCTGTTTTTAATTAAAGATGAAAATTATTAGGTCTGACACTATCGCTTAAACCTTAAATAATCTACACTATTTAAAAAAAGAATCTACAAACTCAAACTTATTAAAGACTTGTAAATCCTCAATACCCTCTCCTACACCAATATATTTAACCGGAATTTGAAACTGATCACTAATACCAATTACAACACCACCTTTAGCTGTACCATCTAATTTAGTAACCGCAAGGCTTGTAACCTCTGTTGCTGCTGTAAACTGTTTAGCTTGTTCAAAAGCGTTTTGACCAGTACTACCATCTAAAACTAATAATACGTCATGTGGCGCATCACCTACCACTTTTTGCATGACACGTTTAACTTTTGTTAACTCGTTCATTAAATTGATTTTATTATGTAAACGTCCTGCTGTATCAATGATAATGACATCTGCATTTTGATTAACACCTGACTGTAAAGCATCAAATGCAACTGAAGCTGGGTCACTTCCCATATCTTGACGTACCATAGGTACATCTACACGATCTGCCCAAACTTGTAATTGGTCAATAGCTGCTGCTCTAAATGTATCTGCTGCTCCTAAAACTACTTTTAATCCTTGTTTTTTAAATTGATAAGCTAATTTACCAATGGTTGTCGTTTTACCAACACCATTAACACCAACAACCATTAAAACATAAGGTGTTTTAGATCCATCTTGTTGTTTTGGTAATTGCGGAATTTTATAGTCTGTATCCTCTCCAGAATTAGTTTCTGACAATAAGCCTGCAATCTCCTCTCTAAGTATTCTATTAAGCTCATCTGTACCAAGATATTTATCTTTGGATACTCTAGCTTCAATACGCTCTATTATTTTTAAAGTGGTATTAACACCAACATCGCTTGAGACCAATACTTCTTCTAAATTATCTAAAACTGCATCATCCACTTTAGACTTTCCAGCAACAGCTTTACTTAATTTACCTAAAAAGCTTGTACTAGATTTTTCTAAGCCTTTATCTAAGGTTTCTTTTTTTTCTGAAGAAAATATTTTTTTAAAAAAACTCATTTCAAATTATTGTTTTTGTTTATGTACTGATTCCTAAAAAGGAATCCAGGTTTAATATACAGTAATAAATACATGTGACACAATCCCTTATAAAAGTATATTTTACAACTTTAAATAAAGCGTATGTTATTACATAAATCACTTAATATTATTACCAACATAACAATTATGAAGCCTAATTTATCAGACTGCTACATTGTCATATTTTTATAATGTAAAGTAACGTAATATTTTAAAAACAAAAAAGCCACTTTCCAAAGGTAAGCAGCTTAATACTATATTAAAATAAAGTAAAATTATTTCTTATCTAAGAAATCTTTTACTAATTCTGGTGCCATGATTGACTCAACAAACATGTAAGCTCCAGTTTTTGGAGATTTCACCATTTTAATTGCTTTTGATAATCTTTTAGACGATGTCTGTAAAGATGCTACGGTTTTCTTTGCCATGACTTATATGTTTTAGTATTCCTTTAAGGGAATATTATTTAATTTCTTTGTGTACGGTCATTTTCTTCAAGATAGGATTGAATTTTTTAATTTCCATTCTATCAGGAGTGTTCTTTTTGTTCTTCGTTGTAATATAACGAGACGTTCCTGGCTTTCCAGACTCTTTATGCTCTGTGCACTCTAATATTACTTGTACTCTATTACCTTTCTTTGCCATAATACTTTAATTTACCTAATTGGGTAATTATTTTATAAATCCGTTTGCTCTAGCTTTTTTCAAAGCAGCAGCAATACCAATTTTGTTGATTGTTTTTAATGCTGATGTAGAAACTTTTAAAGTTACCCACTTATCCTCTTCTGGAAGATAAAAACGCTTTTTTATCAAATTAGCATCAAATGTACGCTTTGTTCTATTCATCGCGTGAGACACGTTGTTTCCAACCATCGCCTTCTTTCCTGTAAGTTCACAAACTCTTGACATTACTTTATAACTTTAAAAATATGTTATTAAAAATCGAGGTGCAAATATACTAATTATTTACTATTTGGCAATAGCTAAATAATTAATTTTCAAAAATTTCTTTTTGAAGCAACTCTAAAGCCTTATTTACTGTTTTATTTATTACGCGTTCTCTATGGTTTCCCATGTTAAATTCGTAAGCTTTTACTCCGTTTTTTGAAGCTATTGCTATAAAAACTGTTCCAACCTCTGCGTCTGAGTCTCCTTTTGTTGGTCCAGCATTACCTGTTGTAGCAACAGCATAATCTGTTTTAATTATTTTTCTAATATTGGTTGCCATAGCTTCTGCAACCTCTAAACTGACCACAGATTTCTGATTTATAACCTCTTCTGACACACCCAAAAGATCAATTTTAGTCTGTGTGGCATAACTAACAATTGCGCCTTTAAAAAATGCTGATGCGCCTGCATGTGACGTAAATTGTTCGGCTAATTTTCCACCTGTACAACTTTCTGCTAACGCTAATGTTTGTCCTTTTTTTGTTAATTGCCTAGCGATACTTTGCTCTAAACCTTCATCGTTATCTTGAAATCCAACAAAAACATCTTGAATTAATGGTAGTATTTTATCTATTTGAGACTGAATATCCAACGCTAAATTAGCTTCGTCCTCTCCTTTTCCTGACAAACGTAATCTTACTTTACCTAAACTTGGTAAATAGGCTAATTTAATATGTTTTGGAAGTGTGTCTTCTATTGCTTCTATACGTTCTGCTATAATGCTTTCGCCTAAACCATAAGTTAGTATAGTTTTATGCAAAATGTATGGTCGCTTATATTTTTTTATTAAGTTTGGAAGGACTTCATTATCTATTAAAGCCTTCATCTCGTATGGCACACCTGGTAAAGAAACAAAGGTTTTGTTTCCTTTTTGTAACCACATTCCAGGAGCTGTCCCAAACTTATTCATTAGCACTTTTGCCTTAGTTGGCACTAATGCTTGTTTTTTATTTATTTCGGAAATAGGTTGATTGATATACTTTTTAAATAATTGTTCTACGTGTTGTAAAACTTGATCATTTTGCACTAAAGTATCTTCAAAATACTCTGCTAAAGTATGTTTTGTAATATCATCTTTCGTTGGACCTAATCCACCTGTTATAATGATAATATCTGCATTATTTTCTGCTTCAGCAAACGCTTTTAACAAGTGCTCTCTATCATCTTGAATAGAGGTTATTTGATAAACAGAAACACCAATAGAGTTTAGTGCTTTACCTATAAATGCTGAGTTTGTGTCTACTATTTGCCCAATTAAAATCTCGTCACCAATGGTAATTATTTCTGCTTGCATTATAAATTAAAATCTTGAATAATCTCGTTAGTTGCTTTGTCAATAGCGTCTAAAACGATGTTTAATTTATCAGTAATATCGATCTCTTTTTTTTCAAATTTACCCCAATCTTGCACCTCAATTATATCGTCAAGTATACCTAACTCAAACATATCTACTGTAGGTTTCATTTTATGTGCTGTTTGATACGTCAATAGATAATTTTTATTTTCTACTGCTAATTTAAGCACTTTAGCATCACTAGGTACTTCATCTATAAAAGTTGAAGCTAAAGCTAAAATAAACTCTTGATCGTCGTCTGCTAATTCTTTTAGCCTATGAAGTTTGTAATATTGTTCCATGTATTATTTAACTGTTATAGAAAATAGTTCTTTATCTTCTAGATAACCTTTTAATTTATCATTGGCAACTACCTTGCCAACTCCTGAAGGTGTTCCCGTAAATATAATATCTCCAATCTTTAAAGTAAAATATTTTGACACATATTCAATCAATTCGTCAATTTTCCACAACATTAAGCTTGTGTTTGCGGTTTGAACCACACTTGAATTTTTTTCTAATCTAAAATTCAAATTATCGACGTCAGAAAATTCTGATTTATCAATCCAATTACCAATCACTGCTGCTCCATCAAAAGATTTAGCTTTTTCCCATGGTAAACCTTTTTCTTTTAATTGTTTTTGTAAATCACGCGCAGTAAAATCTATCCCTACACTTAGTTGATCATAATATTTATGTGCAAACTTTTTATCAATGTGTTTTCCTAATTTTGTTATTTTAACTAAAACCTCAACTTCATGATGCACATCGTTTGAAAAATCTGGAATAAAAAAAGGTTGTTTTTTTAAAAGTATGGCATTATCAGACTTAATAAACACTACTGGATCTGTAGGTTTTTCGTTTTCTAATTCTTTGATATGATCTGTGTAGTTACGACCTATACAAATTAATTTCATATTTTAAAATTTATTATTTAAAGCTCTTAATTTTATTGCTGTCAACACTTTTTTAGTGTACAACGGAAAATCTGCATTAAGTAACCATCCAAAATATCCAGGTTCTTTATCAAGGACTTCTGTTACTAATTTACCTTTATGCTTTCCAAACGAAAACACTTCTTTGCCTTCCTTATCATAACTTATAAAACCTGCAAAATCAGCAAATTTTTTGCGTGAGCTAAACTCGGCTAAAAATTTTGTGTCATTTTCAAGCTCGTCATAGCGCTCTACCTGAGCTTTTAAAACCTCATAGGTTGCTAATGTATCTGCTTCTGCAGTGTGTGCATTTTCTAAACTTTTATCGCAATAAAACTTATACGCTGCACCTAAAGTACGTTGTTCCATTTTATGAAAAATTGTTTGCACATCTACAGCAACACGACCTTTCATGTCAAAGTCTAAATCTGCGCGTAGCATTTCTTCCGCTAAAAGCGGAATATCAAAACGGTTAGAATTAAAGCCTGCTAAATCTGCATCTTTAATCATCGCATTAATCTCTGGTGCTAATTGCTTAAATGTAGGCTCGTTGGCTACTCTTTCGTCTGTAACACCATGAATTGCAGACACCACAGCTGGAATTGGCATTTCTGGATTAACTAACCAGGTTTTACTCTCTTTATTTCCGTTAGGATACACTTTTAATATAGAAATCTCTACGACCCTATCGTTGGTAATATTGACTCCTGTAGTTTCTAAATCGAAAAAGCAAATTGGTTTTGTTAAGTTTAATGACATAAAAGAATTTATTGGTATGATTTATGCAAATATAATTCTAATCTGTTACTTTTACTTTGTAATACTTTGAAAATGATTAGAAACCTTATACTGCTGTTTATCACTTTTACTACTATGACTGTTTATTCTCAAAACAATCATAAACATGTTTCTTTAAAAGAAGAGGTAAAAGGAAAACGTTATGAGCTTTATATTGAAAATACCGACTCCATATCCTATGATGTTTTTTTAAAAGTTGAAACTAATGATTTTAGACGTAGTAGTGAGCGTCCGATTTTAGAGACTATTCCTGGTAAAAGTAAAAAACGTGTATTAACGATGGTAAAGCTAAATAATACCGAAGGAAAATACACCTATATATTAGTGGTTAACGAGGTGTCTTACAGTTTAGAAATTGATAAAGACTTTGAAATAATAGACTTTAAATTAGACAGAGCATTAAACAACAAAAACGTCATTCTATATACTAAAGACGATTGTACAATTTGTCCTGATGCTAAACACATACTAACAAAAAACAAAATTAATTACACTGAATACAATTTAGATAAGGACACTGTAAATTATGATAAAATAATTGAAGAATTTAAAGCCATTAAGCCTAAAAGCGACTTTAATCAGATTCCTATTTTACAGATTGATGACAAAATTTACAACAATATCACTGGTTTAGACGAGTTTATTCAAGCTTTACGCGAAGGACTAAATTAACAAAAACTGCTGCCTAATTGGTTTTAAATTAATTATTCTTACCCTAGTATGAAAAAAATATACTTTGACAACCTTTCTAATTTTAAGAATTCGTGGTTATCTAAAACTGTTTTTATAGTGGCCCTGTTATGCATCTTTTCAGGTTTTATTTTTCAAGCTATTGATGCAATTGATGACGTTTGGATTAAAAGAATACAACGTTTTGGATACATGCTTTTTACACTTTATTTTTTGAATAAAGTTTTTAGAAAAAACTATGTGCAATGGAACAAATTAGGAATGACTATTCGAATTAATAGTTATTTTAAAGAACACCGATTGACTTTTTCAAAAGTTAAATATCATACGTTTGAAAATAATAACTTAACGGTCCACCAAATAGACAACACGTTTACTGTAGACCTGAGTAATACAAACACATCTGATACTGATCAATTAATAAAAATTATTACCGACAATACAACTAATAAATAAGTTATGAGGCTTAACAGACTTTTTTCTGGCTTAGTCACGTTATTAAATGCGTCTTATATAGGTGCCTGGATATTTGTTTTTAATACTATTAGTAATCAAACGGATAGACAGCTTTCTTTTTTAAACGGTTGGTTTAATCTTTTTAAAAACATTAACCAACTAGACATAACGTTAGTTGTTTTAACACTAACCTCTATAGTTTCTACCATTTGGATACATAAACCAAATTTAAAACGGTTTGCCAAAATCACATTACTTGTCCATCTGCTATTTTTAGCCTACATGCTATGGTCACATTTATAAGATGCGTACTATTATAACCTAGTGTAATTAAACACAAAAAAGCACAATCAAATGATTGTGCTTTTTTTTATAAAATACTTTATGTTATTTAAATCTCTCTGTTTTTATCCCAAGATTCTAAGTAATCTTTGACAGATTTAACAAATTGTCCTCCTAATGCTCCATTTACAACTCTATGGTCATAACTGTGCGATAAATACATCTTGTAACGAATTCCGATAAAATCGCCTTCTGGTGTCTCAATAACTGCAGGCACTTTACGAATTGCTCCTAAAGCTAAAATACCAACTTGTGGTTGATTAATAATTGGAGTACCCATGATACTTCCAAACGTACCAACGTTAGTTACAGTATACGTTCCACCTTGGATATCATCTGGTGCTAATTTACCATCTCTAGCACGTCCAGCTAAGTCATTTACTTGCTTAGTCATACCCACTAAGTTTAATTGATCTGCATTTTTAATAACAGGAACAATTAAATTACCATCTGGTAAAGCTGCAGCCATACCAAGGTTAATATTTTTCTTTTTGATAATCTTATCTCCTTGAACAGAAATATTCATCATTGGATGGTCGCGTAATGCCTTAGCAATAGCTTCCATAAATATTGGAGTAAAGGTTAAGTTTTGACCTTCACGTTTTGCAAAACTATCCTTAACTTTTTTACGCCAATTCCAGATATTAGTAACATCTGCCTCAATAAAACTTTGTACGTGTGCACTAGTTTGAGTAGACTCTACCATATGATGAGCAATTAATTTACCCATTCTAGTCATTTCAATAACTTCGTCTCCAGCAGCAACTTGCATTGGTGCCTGAGGTTTAGCTTGTTGTTTTGGTACAGGTGCTGAAGTAGCAGGTTGCGCTGCTGCTTTAGCTGGTTGACTACTTCTATTTTCTAGATAAGTAACCATATCGTTTTTTGTAACACGACCATCTTTTCCTGTTCCAGTAATTGCATCTAGTTCTGATCGCGAAATCCCTTCTGCTTTAGCCATATTTTTTACTAATGGCGAATAAAAACGATCATCGTTTGATGCTATTGGAGCTGCTGCTTGTTGCGCCACTTCAACCGTTTTGGATACTTCTTTTACTGCTTCTGATTCTGAAGCAGGACTACTGTCTTGCTTAACAGTTTCGGTTGCAGTGTCTCCTTCTCCTTCTGTTTCAATTATAGCTATGGTTTGACCAACCTGAACCACATCGTCCACATTAAATAGTACTTCTACTAAAACACCGTCAACCTCACTAGGTACTTCGCTGTCTACTTTATCTGTTGCAATTTCTAAAACTGCCTCGTCTGCTTCTATAGTGTCACCAACTTCTTTTAACCATGAGGTAATCGTTGCTTCTGCAACGCTCTCTCCCATTTTTGGTAATTTAAGCTCAAATCTTGCCATATTAATAATCTAATAGTCTTTTTACTGTGTTGAATTGCAAAATTAATAAAAAAATCAATCAAACGATTAAATAAGTTTAAAACATCAACTTAAAAAAACGTTAATAGCATTTTTATTATACAATATTAAAAAATATTTGGTTTTGTTTCAGGATATTTTGTGTCTCTTTACCAGGATTTACTAAAATTACTTGCTTAGCTATCTTAATTAAAGGTAAATCATCGTAATGATCTGTTACAATAGTATCCACATGATCTATGCCTAATGATTGTAAATAATTGATAACAGACTGTTTTTTAACTTCTTTTACATTTTCAAAATCTTGTTGATAGTTATTTATTGGAGTATTAGTTGCCAAACAAACATCAAATCCTTCTTGTAAAGCAATGATTTTTGAGTAGCAGTTTGGTGCTGCTGTTGCTAATACTTTAATATCAAAAGTGGCACCTTCCATTATTTGTAATTGATTTTTATATTTTGACAAACTAGACACAAAAGCCTTATAGTTTATTTTATCATTTCCCCTAACAGCTTTCAGGATTATAAATTTCATTTTTGAATGATTTATAACTCTAAAAACTCTTAAAATCATGGCTTTTATAAGAGTAAACAGCAATTTTACATTAAAAGTTTTTAAACTAAAACGCACCAAATATTTGATAAAAAAATGAAAGGTATTAACGCTATACAACGTACCATCCAAGTCCATTACAAGTACTTTTATATGTGATTTATTGCTGTTTATAATCATTGGACCAATGAAATCTTAGTAATGTATTTTTATATAAATAATAGTCAGGTTTTACTATTGAACTATCGATAGTCCACGTCAATACTGCTATTTCTATTTTAGCCTCAGGAAACTTTTGCTTCAAATTATTTTTTACAATAAACATAGTTTTTCCTGTATCTATTGCATCATCTACAATAAGAATATTTTTTATTGATTTTACTTTAGTATTTTCTATTTCAAATTTTAACACAATATTTTGCAACTGTTTTAAATTTATTTTAGAAATTTTGGATGTTACCTGCTTTGACTCTAAAATACGAAGCTTATTTAAGATACGATAAGGTAATACAGATAAAAAAGGTTTAAAGTAACGCTGCTTTATTTTGGTAGATTGTCTTTGTAAAGTTATTAACTCAAATAAACTATCGTTAATAGTTGGATGTTTTTTTATTGCTTCTAAAACATAGCTTCCACCTTTAACTATACCTACAACTAAATCTGGTTTAACTTCTAGTTTAGAAATTAATTTGAGACTCTCTTTTTCAAAAGTTTCATTATTTAATGTAAGCACTTTCATTTATTTATAAAAAAAAGTTTTTTTAAAGTATAGTAAAATAGTTTTAGGTATTAGACTAGTCGCAAAAGCTCTGACCAAACCTAAAGTTGCAGTAAATGTATAATTATAATTATCCTTAAGTAGTTTAATTCTGCTTTTAGTTTGCTGCTTTCTTTTTAAATTAGAAATACTATTTGGATTAACCTCATATTCTAGCAATAACTCTGGCAGTACCATTGTTTTAAAATGTTTAATTACTTTAAAAAAATAAGCATGATCTTCAAGAGCTGGATAATTTTCTGGATATAACCCAATTGTTTTAACAACTTCCACTTTATACATTACAGCTGGATGTATAAATGGATTGTATTTATATATCGCTTGTTGTAATTTGCTATGAGTTGTAGGTGGTTTAAAGTTAAATAAAAATGTGTTATTGACCGTTACAAAGGTCACATAACTAGAAACTAAACCTAAACTTGCATTTGCTTGTAATGCTTTGACCTGCTTAGCAAACCTGTTATTAATACACTTATCTCCTGCATCTAATCTTGCTATATATTTAAAATGCGGTTGTTTGAGAATATAACTTAACCCATTATTTAATGCTGCAGTTACACCAAGACATTTTGTTTGCTTTATTAATGTAATATCCAACTTAGACTTAAAAGCAGCTATTAAATCATCTACTTCCATCTGGTTAGTGCTACCATCATCAATGACAATTAGTGTAAACGATTCTGTTTCTGGTAATAGCGACTGTAATGTAGCAGTTAACCCTTCAATATTATTGTAGTGAGGCAATAAAATGGCTAAGTGATGCTCCATTAATTAGATTATAATTTTAATGAAGACTCAAACGGAATTCTATTAATTATACTGCGTCCTAAGGTAATTTCATCTGCATATTCTAACTCATCACCAACTGAGATTCCTCTAGCAATCGTTGATGTTTCTATACTATAATCCTTAATTTGCTTGTAGATATAAAAGTTGGTTGTATCTCCTTCCATAGTTGGGCTTAAAGCAAAAATCAACTCTTTAACCTGTCCACTTTTTACTTTCTGAATCAAACTAGGGATGTTTAAATCATGTGGACCTACACCATCCATTGGTGATATTTTACCACCTAAAACGTGATATAATCCTTTATGTGACGCTGTATTTTCAATAGCCATCACATCTCTAATATCCTCCACAACACAAACAACATCATCTTTTCTTAATGGATTAGAACAAATATCACACAATTCGTTATCACTAATGTTATGGCATGATTTACATAGTTTTAAATCATTTACCATATGTAGTAAGGCGTTGCTTAAATTATGTGTATGCTCTTTAGGTTGTCGTAACAAATGCAAAGCTAAACGCAATGCTGTACGCTTACCAATACCTGGTAATTGCGAGATTTCGTTTACTGCGTTTTCAAGAAGTTTTGAAGAAAATTCCATAGCCACAAAATTAAGGCTTTTACTAATGATTCACGAATTTATTTTTGTTAAGAATAGACTAATAATAACTATTAATTTTAAATCAATATTATCAGACTTACAACTTTAAGCATTATATACTATAGTGCTTTTTAGTAATTTTGTACTTTGGCACTGATAAAACCCTTTTATGACTTCAATACAAATACTATTACTAATTGCAGCCTATTTTGGAGTGCTAATTTTAATCTCTTATTTTACAGGTAAAGACGACTCAAACGATGTGTTTTTTAAAGGTAAAAAACAATCGCCTTGGTATGTTGTGGCTTTTGGTATGATTGGCGCATCACTATCTGGTGTAACTTTTATATCTGTTCCTGGCTTGATTGCAGGACAACAATTTGCCTATATGCAAGGTGTTTTTGGATTTTTTGTGGGTTATCTAATCGTGTTACTAGTACTTCTACCTTTATATTACAGGCTTAACGTAACATCTATTTATCAATATCTTGAACAACGTTTTGGAATAGTAAGCTATAAAACTGGTGCCTTTTTCTTTTTGCTATCTCGTGTTACTGGTGCTGCCTTTAGATTGTTTTTAGTGGCTTTAGCTATGCAATATATTGTCTTTGAAACATTAGGTGTTCCGTTTTGGTTAACCGTAGTCATATCCATTGCATTAATTTGGTTATATACTAATCGTGGTGGTATTAAAACAATTGTTTGGACAGATACCTTGCAGACATTAGCTATGTTAACCTCTGTAATTGTAGCTATATTTTTAATTGTAAATAAATTAGATTGGTCTATAACTGAGGTTTTTAGCCAAGCATCTTTTAAATCAAAAAGTCAATTGTTCTTTTTTGATGACGTAAATAGTAGTACTTATTTTTGGAAATACTTTATTGGCGGAATTTTTATAACCATTGCTATGACTGGTTTAGACCAAGATATGATGCAAAAAAACTTAACCTGTAAAAACCCTACAGACGCTAAAAAAAATATGTTTAGTATGTCTGTATTATTGGTCTTTGTTAATGTTATATTTTTATCATTAGGTGCTTTACTTTTTATTTATTCAGAGCAGTTTGGCGTATCAATACCTGAGGTAGATGGTAAAGTACGTACAGATTTATTGTTTCCTGAAATAGCAATGAATCAAGGTTTAGGTTTAGGATTACAAATCACCTTTTTAATTGGACTTATTGCTGCAGCTTATAGTAGTGCAGATAGTGCATTAACCTCTTTGACAACGTCGTTTTCTGTAGATTTTTTAAATATTGAAAAACTGCCAATAGCACAGCAAAAACCTTTACGTAAAAAAGTACATATTGGTGTCTCCTTACTATTAATTATTGTTGTTGTTATTTTTAATGAATTAGAAGGAAGCGTCGTTAATAACCTATTTAAATTTGCAACCTTTACTTATGGTCCTTTATTAGGTTTATTTGCTTTTGGTATTTTAACCAAACGAAGCATTAAAGACAACTATGCTTGGATTGTTGGTTTAGCCTCTATTATTATCACCTATTTTATTACCGAGCTTCCTGCAAACTTTCCGGATAGTTTTATAGGTAAATATGCCTTCCATTGGGAAATCCTTCCTTTAAATGGACTTATAACTTGTTTTGGATTGTATTTAATTTCCGCGAAAGCGAAACCTAATACTGATTTGTAGATAATAACACCAAAGTACAAGCAACTTCGTAATCTATTCCGTTTGCTTTTAAAATTTGATATAATTCTGGGTTTTCTGTACCAGGATTAAATATTACGCGCTTTGGATGTAGACTAACTATATAATTGTAGTAGTCCTTTTGTCTTGAAGGATTTAAATATAAAGTCACTGTATCTAAAGCGTCATAGTGTTGTAATTGTGTGTCAATTGTAACACCTACCACCTCTCCTGCTTTCATCCCGAAAGCCACAGTATCATGATTATACTTAACTAATTTTCGCAACGCAATGTTGCTATATCTATCAAGCTTTAAAGATGCGCCAAGCACTAAAGTTTTCTTATTCATAAATGTTAAATTTTAAAATAAATGTTATTCAAGCGTAACAGATCACTAATTAAGGCGTCTTTATAGCATAACCAAGTTTCATCAATCAATCAAAATCAAAAAATGAAAAAACTACTCACTATTGCTTTACTATTGGTAGCCTTTAGTATTCAAGCACAAGACAAAACTAATTTACCCAAAATAGGAACCATTACTGGTACTGTATTAGACGTAACACTTAACCAACCCTTACCTTATGTAAATGTAATTGTTAAAGACACCAATAACAAATTAATTACTGGCGGAATTACAAATAACGATGGACAATTTGAGGTTAAGCAAATCCCAGAAGGGACTAATATTGTTACTATTGAATATCTAGGTTTTTTACCTCAAAACAAAACTATTGTTATTAGCAATGACAACAAAATAATAGATTTAGGAACTATAAATTTAGAAGAGGCTGCAACCAATTTGGACGAAGTGACTATTGTTGCAGAAACCTCAACAATACAACAAAAAGTTGACCGAAAAGTCATTACTATTGGTAAAGATTTACAGACTGCTGGAGCAACTGCTAGCGAGATTATGAACAATCTACCATCCGTTAGTGTGGACCAACAAACTGGATCTATTAGCTTACGTGGTAACCAAAACGTTAGAGTTATGGTAGATGGCAAATTGTCTAATATTCCTGCAGAGCAATTACTTAAGCAAATACCATCGTCTTCTATTAAAAGTATCGAGTTAATTACCAATCCGTCTGCTAAGTATAATCCTGAAGGCATGAGTGGATTAATAAATATTGTACTTCATAAAAACACTAAAATTGGATTTAACGGAAACATAAATATTGGTCTATCGCATGATATTGAAGCTAAATTTAACAGCTCAATAGATGCCAATTACCGTAACGGAAAATTTAACGTCTATGGATCGTACAATAATAGTGTGACTAAAAACTTTAATTTTGGTGAAATAAACCGAATTGAACAGGATATTCAGCAAAAATTTGAAATTTTAAATAATAACAAATCACACTTATTTAAAGTTGGTGTGGATTATTATTTAGATGAAAAAAATACGATTTCAGTCTTTACCAATCAAAACCTATTTGATGGTTGGGTTAACGTAAATTCTGGAATAAACTATTTAGCTAATCCGTCTTTAAACGAATCTCAGTTTACAAGAAACGACAACGATAACGATTCAGAACAATACAACTTTAATTACAAACACGACATAAATGATGAAGGTCATAGTATCGAGCTAGAAGTTGACCATAATACATATAACGGTTTTGGATTTACAAGAAACACTTTTTTTAGCTCGCAACGTCCAAATTTTATTGAAGACACAGATACAGACAGACAAAGTACTACTATAAATTTAGATTATAGTAACCCTTTATCTGAAACAGCTAAACTAGAATTAGGCTTGCAAGCACGATTGTTTAATACCAATATTTTTTATCAATCTGATGCCAGAGAAACTAATCAATTAGGTCAATATATACCTACAACGACAACGTTTGATTACACTAGAGACATCTATTCTGCTTATGCAACATATGGAAAAACTTTAGACAAATGGAGCTACCAATTAGGTTTACGTGCAGAGACTGTAAATGTAAATTCTAAGGCTTACAAAAAAGACTTAGCGTCTAATGAGCAAACTAATATTCCGTTTACAAATGATTATTTTAGATTATATCCTTCTGGATTTTTAACCTACACACCATCCGAGAAAAACGCGTACCAATTTAATTACAGCAGACGTGTAGATCGTCCTGGTATAAATCAGGTTAATCCTTTACCAGAATGGAATACACCTTTAATCTCTCAGTTTGGTAACCAAGCGTTACGTCCACAGTTTACAAACTCGTTTGAAACTAATTACACAAGACAATTAGAAAAAGGAAGCATTACAGCTGGTGTGTTTTACAGAATTATTGAAGACGAAATACAACAAGCCATATTAATTGACAGAACAGATACAAATAGATTAATTTTTACAGATCTAAACTTTGACAACTCGACTGCATACGGAATTGAGTTATCTTCAAATTACAAGCCAACAAAATGGTGGAGTGTTAATGCTAGTTTTGATTTGTTTTCGCAAACTCAAAAAAGTATTGCCGAGTCTTTTGACACCAACCAAAACATTGTTTTAAATACGGTTAAAATTGACAATATCGTTTGGAATGTAAGAGCCTTTAACAACTTTAAAGTTACTAAAGACCTTAGCTTATCTGCTTTTGGAATGTATAGCGGAAAAAACAAAAACATTCAATTTGAAATGAATGATATGCTTATGGTAAACCTAGGTATGCGTTACAGCTTTTTACAAAACAAAGCTAGCTTTAGCTTAAGCTACAATGATATTTTTGATACCATGTATGCACAGTTTGAAGGTGACAGACCTTTTGCCCAAGTGGGACGTTTTAATTGGGAAAGCCAACAAATTTCCGGACGTTTATCTTACCGTTTTGGTGGCGGAAATTATAAGGCTAAATCAAGAAAACAAAGAGATGATGACACAAAATCTGGAGGCGGATTTATGTAATACCATAAACAATACCATCTAGAGGTTATTTAGTAGCTAATAAACAGTTAATGGTTAGTGTTTAAGTTAGTTGCTAAATAAAAACCCTAAAGCCTGATCAGCTTTGGGGTTTTGTTTTTTAACACGTTTTTTAGTTTAACCCCTTAACATTGTTAAAAACACGTTAAATATTGATTATCAGCGTAATAAAATTTAATTTTTGGCGTCTTAATAGTAACAAGACAGTAAATCGTTTTTATTTTTTATTTGAATTAGTCTTCACAAAAAACCCAAAAAAAGATTTATAAAGTTAAGTTTAAGTAGTTAGTTAATAGAAAAAGCCAGAAACATAAATATATGTTTCTGGCTTTTCGTTTTTATTTTTTTAAGCGTTGTTACTTGACCATTTAATAACTTAAATGTATTACCATTTAATTATTGCACTTCCCCAAGTAAATCCACTTCCAAAAGCAGCCAACACGACGTTGTCACCTTCTTTAATTTTTCCTTCTTCCCAAGCTTCAGTTAATGCAATAGGTATGGATGCAGCAGTTGTGTTACCATATTTCATAATATTATTAAATACTTGGTCGTCACTTAAGCCAAATTTCTTTTGTATAAATTGTGCGATACGCAAATTAGCTTGATGTGGTATTAACATATCAATTGCGTCTTTATCCATATTGTTTTTAGCTAATCCTTCCATAATCACTTCACTAAAACGGACTACAGCATTTTTAAATACAAACTGACCATTCATATGCGGAAAATAACTTTCGTCATTAGGATCATTATCTGCTATAATATCATTCACCCAACGTTTACCCATTCCTGGCGCAACTAAAACTAGCTCTTCAGCATGTTCTCCTTGGCTATGTAAATGTGTAGATAATATCCCTTTACTAGTATCTTCTTCTCTTGTTAAAACTGCTGCTCCTGCTCCATCTCCAAAAATTACAGTCACACCACGACCTCTTGTGGTTTTATCTAATCCATGAGAGTGCAGCTCGCTACCAATTACCAATATGTTTTTATACATACCAGTTTTAATAAAATTATCTGCAACAGATAACGCATATACAAAACCAGAACATTGGTTACGTACATCTAAAGCTCCAACCGTTTTAATATCTAAAGCATGTTGTACTTGTACACCTGGTCCAGGAAAATACATGTCAGGACTTAACGTTGCAAAAATGATAAAATCTATATCATCTTTATCTATTCCAGCACGTTCTATTGCTTGTTTGGCAGCTTTTACTCCCATTGTTGCAGTGGTGTCACCAGAGCCTTCTTTTACCCAACGTCTTTCTTTAATTCCAGTACGTTCTGTAATCCACTCATCATTAGTATCCATCATTTTGGATAAATCGGCATTTGTGACGATGTTGTCAGGTACATATTTACCTAAACCAATAATTTTTGAATTGTACATTAATTTTAATTTTATAAATTCTAAGCTATTTTTCTGTTTAAAAAAAATAGTATCGCAATTTACTGCTTTCATAAATAATCAATTCACAATTATTTTTTATTCGTTATGCATGCATAATACTTTTCGTTTATTTTTAAATGTCATCTTGTCACCTTTCAGCAATTGGCATTTTTGTTGTCTATTAACTAATCAGAAATTAATAAAAGGGTTTCGCTTAAGCGGAACTAAAAAAACAAACATAAAATCATGGCAAAAGGAAATATTAACGTTTCAGTAGAAAACATTTTTCCGTTAATCAAAAAATTCTTGTACAGTGATCACGAAATCTTTTTACGTGAGCTAATTAGTAACGGAACCGATGCAACATTAAAATTAAAACATTTAACTAGTATTGGAGAGTCTAAGTCTGAGTATGGAAACCCAATAATTGAAGTTAAGATTGATAAAGAAGGTAAAAAACTTCATATTATTGATCAAGGTTTAGGGATGACAGCAGACGAGGTTGAAAAATACATCAACCAAGTGGCTTTTTCTGGTGCAGAAGAGTTTTTAGACCAATATAAAGATAGTGCTAAAGATTCTGGAATTATCGGACACTTTGGTTTAGGATTTTACTCTGCTTTTATGGTTGCAGAAAAAGTTGAAATCATTACAAAATCTCATAAAGAAGGGACTACTGCTGCACATTGGACGTGTGATGGTTCGCCTGAGTTTACTTTAGAGCCACACGATAAGACTGATAGAGGTACTGAGATTATCTTACACATTGCAGAAGACTCGACTGAGTTTTTAGAAGAAGCACGCATTAGCAGCTTACTGTATAAGTATAACAAGTTTATGCCTATTCCAATTAAATTTGGAACTAAAGAAGTAAACGATCCAGACCACAAACCAGAAACGACTAAAGATGCTGAAGGTAAAGAAACTACAGAACCTCAGAAAAAAATTACTGTAGACAACATCATCAACAACCCTAATCCAGCTTGGACTAAACAACCAACCGATTTAGAAAGCGATGACTATAATAACTTTTATAGAGAGTTATATCCATCTCAATTTGAAGACCCATTATTCCATATTCATTTAAATGTGGATTATCCGTTCAACTTAACAGGTATTTTATACTTCCCTAAGATGACTCAGGATATGGCTATGCAAAAAGACAAAATTCAGTTATACCAAAACCAAGTTTACGTTACAGATAACGTAGAAGGTATTGTACCTGAGTTTTTAACGATGTTACGTGGTGTGATTGACAGTCCAGATATCCCATTAAACGTTTCTAGAAGTTACTTACAAGCAGATGGAGCAGTTAAAAAAATTAGCTCGTACATTACACGTAAAGTAGCAGACAAACTTAAATCACTATTTAATAATAATCGTGAGGAGTTTGAAGCTAAATGGAATGACATTAAAATTGTTATTGAGTACGGAATGCTGTCTGAAGACAAGTTTTTTGACAAAGCAGATGCTTTTGCATTATACCCAACTGTAGATGGTAAATATTACACTTACGACGAGTTATACAATGCCATTAAAGCAAAACAGACTGATAAAGACAATAAATTAGTGATCCTTTACACAAGTAATCAAGAAGAGCAACACAGTTATATTGAGGCTGCTAAAGACAAAGGTTACGAGGTCTTATTACTAGACAGTCCAATAGTGTCGCATTTAATGCAAAAATTAGAATCTACTAAAGAAAACATCACATTCTCTCGTGTAGATGCTGACTCTATTGACAAGTTAATTGCTAAAGACGAAACCGTAATCTCTAAATTAGACGAGGACCAAACAAAAGCTTTAGATGCGTTATTAAAAGACGTAATTCCATCAGAAAAGTTTATGGTACAGTTAGAGCCAATGGATAGCAACGCAACACCATTTATGATAACACAACCAGAATTTATGCGTCGTATGAAAGAGATGCAAGCGTCTGGTGGTGGAGGCGGAATGCAAATGTTTGGTAACATGCCAGAAATGTACAACCTTGTGGTTAACACAAACTCTGACTTAGTTAACGAGATTTTAAATACCGAAGCTAAAGACAAACAAGCGCATTTAATTACACAAAGTTTAGACTTAGCACGTTTATCTCAAGGTCTTTTAAAAGGAAAAGAATTATCAGACTTTATCAAACGTAGCTACGAGTTACTAAAGTAAATCACATAATTATATCGCTTTCGCGGAAATTAAAAACCACCTGTAATAGGTGGTTTTTTTTATGCTTGAATGTCTCGATTTTAAAAACTAACTTCGTTATTAATCAACAACATATATTTATCAATCAAAAAAATCAATTCAACATGAAACAGTTTATCGTATTAGCTTATTTACTTTTTATTGTAAGTTGTAATAACACAAATACACCAACCAAAACAATAAAACAAAACAATGAGGTAACCACCAGTAACAACAAAATTAAAGTTTTAAACTTTGGAAGCTTTCATTTTGGCGAAACCACAGATGCTAACAGCACAGAATTTGATGAGACTAGTCCTGAAGCCCAAAAACAAATAAAACAGATTGCGCAAATGCTAGCAGCATTTAAACCTACCATTATTTGTGTAGAAAATTTACCAAGCCTAAATGACACCTTAAATAAAGACTATCAAAAGTATCTTAAAAACCCAGACCAGCTAGACACTAATTATGGCGAAACTAGTATGATTGGTTTTGAAGTAGGACGTTTAAATGCAGTTAGCAAACTATACGGAATTGACAATCACATGGGTTATAATTATAGCGTTGGCGATTTTTTTGAATCCAGTCCAGATTACACAAACGCTATAGATCCAAAAACCTATTTACAACTAACTAATCAGCCCTTTAAAGATTATCCTGAAATGGCTAAACGCGATCAAAATTATGAGAAACTTTCTCTTTTAGAAAAACTAAAACTAATTAATGAGCCTTTACAATTGGATCAATCCATTGTTGCCAATGCTGACAAATTACTATATGTTGGTACTGAGGATAATTTTGAAGGCGCAGATAATGCTGCTAAATTTTATCATAGAAACATGAAAATATATTCTAATTTAAATAGAATACCAATGACTAAGCAGGATAGGGTTTTTATTATCATGGGATCCGCACATACAGCGTTTTTAAGAGAATTTATAAACAGAAGTCCAAAATTTGAAATGGTCAATACCTTAGAGTACTTAAAATAATGTAACAGCTACAAATTATAAAACCACCATTTTCTGGTGGTTTTTTTTATACCATTCAAAAAAAAAATAATACCTTTTATTAAAATGTATACAAAAAAAATGTATATTTGACCTATGTATAGCAAAGAACTCACAAAAGGAACATTACAACCTATCATTTTAAAGCTACTAAGTCAGCATGATAAAATGTATGGTTATGAGATTACTCAAAAAGTAAAAGACCTTACTAAAGGTAAAATAGACATCTCAGAAGGTGCCTTATACCCTATTTTACACAAGTTAGAAAGCAATAATATTCTCGAGACCGAAAAAGTTTATATTGGCAAACGTGTTCGTAAATACTACTCGGTAACCAAATCTGGTCAACAAATCATTATAGATCAAAGCAACCAGATTAACGACTTTATCAAAACCTTATCGTTAATATTTAACCCTAAACCAACGGTAAAATGAGATTAACAGACCAAAACATAGACTACATAGCTAATAATTTAGAGTTATATGGCTTAAAAAACCCAGATTTAAAAGAGGATATTTTGGATCATATTTGTACGTATCTAGAAAAAGAAGAGCAACTTAGTTTTGATGAAGCTTACAAACTAGCCATCCAACAATTTGGTGGTTATCTGTCCATTACCCAAATACAACACGAAACCAACGCACAACTATATTTTAAATCGGCTAAAAACCGTAGCAAAATGCTTATAAGTTTCGAGTTTATAACAGCCTTATTAATCATTACAGGAAGTTTATTTAAAATCATGCATTGGCCTTTTGCAGGCATTTTAATCTTCTCTGGATTTATAGTGTTAATACTAATCACACTGCCATTATACTTTTACAATAAGTATAAAGCGCAGACACTTAAATATCAATCTTAATACGAACATTAAATCAATCAAAAAATGAAAAAATCAGTTTATGTTTTAGGCTTTCTAGCCTTATTTACACTAAGTACAGCCTCTTTATTTAAAATCATGCATTGGCCTTATGCAGGCATCCTAATCTTTATAGGTTTTTTGTTACTTAATTTTGGATTTTTACCAACACTATTTTATAAATTATATAAAAAAGATGCCATTAGTAACTAATGTAACGCTGTAGCGGAAATTTAAATAACCACCTTTTAAAGGTGGTTTTTTTTAGTTTTAAACAAAAAAAATAATAAAAACAACCCAGAACACAACACGACTTAAAACACTGTAAAACAGTACTTAAAAACTAACATTATACTTAATAATTTTTCTTGTAAAACAACCGTAAATGGTTTAAGCCAAATCCATTAAACACAAACCCTGTTGATTAATAAAAAAGTGTAGCTTTGTTACACGTATAAAACTCCTAACTAAAATCGCTTTTACTAAACAAGATTTTATACAAACGCTAATCAATCATTTTAACCAACTTCGCTAAACCAAACTTAATGAAATCACTTTTCAGTTGTCTAATTTTTATTTTATGTATTTCCTTTAGCTATTCGCAATGTAATAACAAAGTATTGTTTATTGTGGACGACTCAGGCTCTGTTGACTTTTCCGAACGTCAAGACATGCAAGCCTCAATTCAGCAATTATCAAATCAAATATTTAGTCAAAACCCATCAACCGAAATTGGTTTAGTGCAATACGGACAACCTGATGCTTCATCAAACTCTCAACCTAGTTATTATGCTACTTATCCTTTTTCAATCAATCCAACCATTACCATTTTAGATAATCCTGGAGGAAACAATTTAATTCAAGATGTACTACCCAACTCCATTAACACCATGATTAATGATGGATTATTCACCACTGGTGGATTATTTGAAAACACTTCGGCTATATTTATTTTTACAGATGCCTTATTAAATTCTGGTTGCTCGTCTGTGTTAACTAATTGTACAAGTTGTAATGTATCAGATGTCGCTTGTGGGTTTAGCTATTTAACAGATTTAAGCAATAGTTTAGGTGGTATTCCTATTTCTACCTATCGTGTCATTTCCGCTTTTAATCCAGCTACAGCAGATGGTATTCAACAAGGTGTAGGTGTTTTAATAGAAGGTTCAAACTTTCAGTTAAACAGTACACAAATAGATATTTTAACCGACAGTTTAATATGTATCGATGCCGATTATGATGTTTTTAATACCTGTGTTGGAGACACCACACAATTCACTTTAACAACCTCAGAACCTATTACCTCAGCCTTATGGGATTTTGGAGATGGTAGCCCTACGTCTTCTGACTTAAACCCATCGCATACCTTTCCTAATCCTGGAGACTATGTTATTACATTAACGTTAAATAGTAATGGCGAAGTCATTACAACCACAAATACCATTACAATAAGCCAGATTCCGGTTGCTAACCCAATACCAGATTATATCCTTTGTGATGATAGCTCCAATGACCAAACAGAAGGGTTTGATTTATCGACCAGAGACACTTTTATATTAGCAACGCAAAGCGACATAGACTTTATTGTAAATTATTTTGCAAACTTTACAGACGCAGACACTAATCAAAACCCATTAAACGTCAATTACTTTAACACCTCTAACAACCAAGTTATATATGCCAGAATCCATAACATCGATAATCCAGAGTGTTATAGTATCACAGACTTTACACTAATTGTAGACGCACAACCTATTGCTAATCCAGTACCAGATGTTGTGGTCTGTGATGACGACTCCAATGATGGTGTAGCAACCTTTAATTTATCAAGTATTGATAATGCTGTATTAGCAGGACAATCGGCAACCACCTTTACCGTTACTTATTATGAGTCTAATACAGATGCTGTAAACAATAACAATCCACTACCAAATAATTATACAAGTAACTCATCCAATCAAGTTATTTACGCTAAGTTATTTAATACCGCAAACACAGACTGCTATGCAATCACCACTGTAAACCTTGTTGTTAATGTTAAACCATTAGCTAATCCAGTTGCAGATGTTGTTATATGCGAAAACCAGTCTAACCTAATTAACCTTAATCAGTTTACAGACACAGTACTTGGCACACAAGACAGTACAGATATAACAGTCACGTATTACACCTCTAATAGTGATGCCATTGCTGGACTAAACCCATTACCTAACAATTATCAAGTAGACCAAAATACTACAGTATACATAAAAGTAGAAAATGTAATTGGTGAAGGTTGTTACGCTATTACAACAGTAAACCTATCTATTTTTGAATTTCCGTTTATGGACACTCAAACACTAGAAGATTGCTTACCTAATAATTACACGATCAATGCAGATATTGGACTAAGTAATGCCACTTATTTGTGGGATTCAGGTCAAACCACAGCAGCCATCAACGTTAATAATTTTGGCGATTATACAGTACAAATCACCATTGGTAATTGTACAAAAGACAAAACCTTTACGTTTGTAAAAGCAAATAATTGCGAAATTCAACAAGGGATTTCGCCAAACAACGACAACAAAAACGACTACTTTGATATTAGCTACTTAGACGTAGACAACATTATAATTTATAACAGATACGGAACCGAAGTCTATAGCAAAAATAATTATGCTAAAGAGTGGTATGGACAGTCTAACTCAGGACAAGAACTACCAACCGGAACCTATTACTACGTTATAAAAACCAAAACAGACCCTAAGCCATTAACGGGTTGGATCTATTTAGCAAAATAACGTAACGCTTTCGCGGAAATTAAAAACCACCTTTTAAGGTGGTTTTTTTATGTACAACTTTAATAACACCTCCATACCTAAACACCTAAAAAACAATATTGTAAAATCCTTTTAAAAATAAATTTACGTAGTTCTACGTATAGTTTTTTCATATTAAAACTTATAACTTAGATGCGATATACAATTGTAAAACAAACAATTAAAACACAACCAACCATGAAAACTCAAATAACCACTATTTTTCTTTTGTTCTTTTTATCAGTTCATTCTCAAACTAATCAAGAAAAAATACAGAATGAAATTGACAACTACGAAAATGAAATTTCCTCTAACGATGTCTACAATACAAAAACATTAAATTTACTCTTCAATAAAAATTTAGAAAGTTATTTGACATCAGTCGAAGTACCTTCATTAAAAAGTTTAAGTGCTGTATTAGATAATGATGATAACTCTTTCGCTTTTGGTTATTCTTTTGACCCAAGAAATGGAGAAGCTTCAGATTATTTACAGTTCTTAACATATGTTGGATTGAAAATGAAAGGAAAAAAAAATGAAGACTTCTACACAGTTTTTGAATCTGACAAAGCCAAAAACAATATAGGTATAGAATTTAAAGCTACGTGGTTCCCGTTTGGTTCTATTTGGACAAATAAAAATAGTACATTAAGACAAGACATTGCACTAAATAGAAAAACTAAAATTAAACGAAAAGCAATTGAAGAGTTTGAGAACAAAACTGATTTAAGCTCAAAATCAATAAGTGATTTTATAACAGAAGAAGAAGTAAAATATATTCTTAAAGAGGATAAATATAATTCATTTAGTAAAGCGTGGATAACTTTGAGAGCATACTATCCTATTACAAATAACGAATACAGTTTAGTAGATAATACTACGGATTTTAATAAAAGCATTTCTGAATTCGAAAATTGGGATATTAGTTTCTCTTTAAATTATTTCAGAAATTTTAATAACAATAATTCTTATACTTTCTCAATTATACCCAAAATATATAATAATAACAATATCCTAACTGAAACCATCACTTCCAAAACTTTTACAACAAGTCAAAGCACTAGTATAAATCAACCTGTTCAAACTAGTACTGAAAACTTATATTTAGGACAATTTGAAGAGTTTACTACTACTCAATTAAAAGCAGAATTAACAACGTTTTTTCTAATCGACGGGAAAGTTGGACTAAGTGCTGCTATCGAAAAAAACTACGGTTCGAAATATGACCCTACCAATTGGAAATTAGCTATACCAATAAGCCTAAAGAACGCAAAAGGGGAATCTGATATTAATTTCGAAATCCAATGGAGGGAAATTAATAACAATCATTTCTTGGGTATAAGTATCGGAAAATCATTCGGTAAATTTGTAAACTAACAGACAAATGTTTAGATTCAAAACTAATAATTTATCCCTTTGACTTATTCAAACACCAAACCACCTTTGCAAGGTGGTTTTTTTTTATGCTTTTATTTATAGTTTACGGTTTACCGTAAACATTAATTAAACAAGTAATGTAACTTAGCTTTGAACAAATAAATTTACGTAGTTCTACGTATATTATAGTTCTAAAAAATAACCTAGTTTTGACAGACATTAAAAAATAAAAGGATAATAAATAGGGATAAAATCCTTTGGGAGTTTATTTGATTGTTATAGCGTATTAGAGAAGTATGAAATTAAAAACATTAAAAACAATCATTATCATTTTTATTATATTTATAATCCTTCCGATTATTATATATATAGCGAACTTTTGGGGAATGACTTTATCTGAATCTCCAGAGAAATGGGGAGCATTTGGAGATTATTTTGGTGGATTATTGAATCCCGTAATAGCAATTTTTGGAACAATATTTTTAGGTTATTTAACCTATGAAATTGGTAAACAAAATTCCAATGACACAAAAAATATATTTGTTTATCAACAAAGAATGATAGCATATCAAGAAATTGCAGATTTAACAACTGAATTAGATGCTTCAAGAAACAAAATAAAAATCCATAATGACTTAATGATAGCGTTAGGAAAACAAGGAGTTAAAGAAGAAACTGTTAATCAATATATAAAAGCAATGGAATCAACCTTTTTTCCAATTTCTAACTTAAAAGTTTCTCTATATAACTTTCCAATTAAGTATGGACATTTATTTAAGTATGATTTCGACTCAACACATTACCGAAATTTAAAAGAAAAGAGTAGTAAACTATATAATTCTTTGGACATATTAGAAAGAAAGGAAAGAGAAAAAATTGACTTTAATGACACTGAATTAATAAGTGAATTTAAAACTTTTTTAGGTGATTTAAGAGAGGAAATTAACACGCTATAACACTATATATAACAAATAGGGCAATTTGTGTTTAATCGAAAGGTAGTTGTCTATTTACAAAGTCACCAAATCTTTTAATTTGGTATTAAAAGGAAGAATTAAAACAAAATAAAAAGATTTGGCTTGTGGCTAAACCGAAAGTAATCGCTTATTTTTTTGCCCAACTTGCCATATATTTAACGTTGGCATTAATTAAAATAAAAAATTACTAGTATACATTAAGTATATTTTGTAATTATGAAAATAAAAAGATAAATATTGATGATTAACGAAGAAGTTTTTACTGAACAAGCTGAATATCTTTCACAAGATTCATTTGAAAAATGGTCAACAACACTACATGAGGAAGGAAATATTATTCGAAAACTTAGTCAAGCAGGAGCAAAACTAATTACTGGTCCTAGAGGATGTGGAAAAACTACATTACTGCTTAAAGTTAATCAGAAATTGCTTAATGATTCCAACTCAAAAGCAATACCCATTTATGTAAATTATAAATCCTCTCTAAAATTAGAACCTTTATATAGAAATAATACCAACGCAGCACATTGGTTTAACCAATGGTTGCTATATAAAGTTCTTTTCGGTCTGTATGAATCATTAGAAAATAAAAATTTTAAGGATTTTAATATAAAACCACTTAAAAACAAAAGTAGAATTCAATCAATAATCAAATTATTAGAACTAGGAAATATTGATGAAATTCAGACAGAAACTCTTACTTCTGCTACATTAATAGAGACTATAGAAAGTGTAGTCAAAGAGTTAAATTTAAATAGATGCGTCCTTTTATTAGATGATGCTGGTCACGCTTTCTCTTCTGAACAACAACAAGATTTCTTTGAATTTTTTAGAGAAGTTAAAACAAAGATTATTTCACCAAAAGCAGCTGTATATCCAGGAGTTACAAATTACTCTTCTTCATTTCACATTGGGCATGATGCTGAAGAAATAGACGTTTGGTTAAAGCCTACTTCAGAAGGTTATCTTGAATTTATGCATTCATTGTTAAAAACAAGAATTGGAGAAAATACATTCAATAAACTTCTAGAAACAAAAAACAATTTAAATTTACTTTGTTTCGCTGCTTATGGGATTCCAAGGTCATTACTAAACATGATTTCAAAGTTTTACAAATCAGATATTTCTGACACTAACTTTACAATTAAGCTCTCAAACAAAGAAGTTCTAAGGGTAATTAAAGATAATTTTAATCGTACATATCAGATTTATGATTCATTACGTATAAAACTTCCTATGTATGAAAAATTCATAGATATTGGAGGAAGTATTTATGAGCGATTTCTTAGTATTAATAAAGAATTTAACAAAGGAGGGCGTCCAGAAAAGCAGAGTACTATAATCGCTATACAACGTCCTGTCTCATCAGAACTCACAAAAGTTTTAGGGTTCTTTCAATATGCTGGATTAGTTTCTAATCAAGGTATTAGTAACCGAGGAGACAAAGGTGTTTATGAACTTTATGAATTACATTATTCAGGTATTATAGATCGTAATGTGTTTTTCAGTAGTAGAGGTGTAAATGTAGAAAACTATAGTATTGCTTTTAAAAATAGGCCAAACCACCATTACCCAAGGTATTCTGTCAGTGGTATACTATCTGAATTGGATGTTGATACAACGTTTAAACTTTCATTACCTGCGTGTCCTAATTGCAATACACCAAGAATTTCAGAAGAATCAAAGTTTTGCTCTAGTTGCGGAACAAAATTAAAAGATGCTTCAATATTTGAGAGTATTGTTAAACAAGATATTACATTATTACCAATTACCATTAACAGAGCTAATTCTATTAAAGAAAATTCAAATATAAACTGCATAAAAGATTTGCTGATGGATACTGATAATAGACAATTGCGAATGGTACCTCAAATTGGACCTATTTGGGCAAATAGAATAAAGTCTTACGCTGAAGAATTTTTTGCTTAATGGATTGGAAAAAACTTATATCACAGACTGTAGGACAGGAACAACTTGGGAGTCTTACTGATTTCGTCCAGGATAAAACAAACTCTGGTAATGCACCAATTGATGATTTTTACAATGAAGTTAGAATAATACTATCTCTTAGTTCCCCAACTATGACTTCAACAGATTGGCACGGATCAATGAATGCTATTGCAATAATCTCAAGTACTGAAAATTATTTTCGATGTATATTAGGTAAGATGATTACACTTTGTCCTCAATCAAAGAAAAAAGCTGCTGAAAATAACATCAACTTTGGCTCTGTTTTATGGCATCCAAATGACTCTATAGAACGTGGTGCATTTGAACACGTATCATTTTCAGATTCAAAGAAAATTATAGAAATGACACGAAAGTATATTGGGTTAGAATTAAACAAAAGTGATTTAGTTCCAATTCTTAATGAATTCAATAAAGTTTGTGAATTAAGACATGGAATAGTCCATTCAGCTAGGATTTTAGCAGGAAAAAATGCTCTTATGTTAAATTTACCATCTTCTAACAAAGAACAATTCATTACTATTGGCTTTGGTCAATTACAGAATATTGCATCTATTTGCACTACCCTAGTCGTTTCTTATAATCAAAACTTATTTGAAGTTATGGCTAAAAGATGGGCTACTTCTTGGCGCGATTCAACTTGGACAACCGAGATAGAAAATGAACATTTTAAAAAAATATGGAATGTTTTTCATTCTAAAGTTGACAAGAATAACAATACTATTCCTGAAACTGGAACTTGGATAAAGTGCAAAAATCTAATTAAGGCAGAATATCAATTATTCTAATACTAGAGCTTTTACAATAAAAACTAATGCCAACACCGTGAATAATTCATTGCTAGTTCTAGCCTACTTACGAAACTCCTCTCGGATTTTCTATTAGGTTTTAATTTAATAATTTAGGTGCTTAACCACGCAACTAACCAAACACAATCACGTTTTTAACCAGTATAAAATTCAAAACTCATGAAATACAAATTTAATCGTAAAACAAAATTTGGATTCCAAAATATAATGGTCAATTCGATCATTTTTAGTGTTTTACTATGCTTTTCATGTAAGGAAGAATCTAACGCGTTAAAGAACAAAGAAAGTGATTTAATGACAAAAATAAATGCTGTTCAGGAACAAGTGATGGCTCAAGGTAATATGACAGCAGCAGAAGAACAGGCTTTATTAAGTTTATGCAGCATTGTGTCGCATGATGACGGTTTAGCAACTTATACTACCGACAATAGTATGTTATTAAAAGATGTAGACCTTGTTCCAGTCTATAATGGTTGTGAAGCGCTCTCAAAAGAAGAAACAAGAGCATGTTTTGATAATAAAATAGCGACGTTTATTAAAAGAGAGTTTAACTTAAGTGTCTCTAAAGATTTAAATCTTTCTGATCCTAAACAAGTGGACGCCTTTTTTATTATTAACGAAGACGGTAATTTAACAGGAATGAAAGTGAGAGATTCAGAAGTAACCATTCAAGCAGAAATCTTAAGAGTGCTTAGAAAAATGCCTGTAATGCAACCTGCTAATCACAATGGAAAACGTGTTTCTGTATTATGTTCCATAGTCGTAACATATGGAAACACAATAAATGTAGACGTTGTTTATATTCCTGAAAGACCAGAATAATCTTTAATATACTAACAAAAAAATATTGGCAACAATGGTTGTAGGCAATGGCTTGTTGCTAATTACTTCTCAAAATTAAAACCTAACAAAACATCCAATCACCAAAACTAAAAATGAAAAACACCTTTACCCTAGTGCTACTTGTATTAACTACAATGGTTACTCAAGCACAAATTACCAAAGACAAATCGTTAAATGTGCAATTGGGTTATGGTATTTCTGTACCTTATAACAGTATAACTGACGTTGCGGACAAAGGTGTTTTTGCACAAACCGAATTAGTACTTAAAGTAAAATCTTGGTTAGAGCTAAGACCTTACGCTGGTGTAATTATAACAAACTCTAATGGTAAGGATTTAAACAACAATCCTACGTTTGAGGTTTCCGAAACTAAAGCGTTTTTGCTTGGTGGTAAGGCCAGATTACGTGCGCCAATTCCATGGGTTGCCCCTTATCTAGAATTAGGTATCGGAACATCTATTGGTAGTTTTAAAACCTTCACTGCTTTTGACACTGTGGACAAAGGTGGAATTATTTATCATATTCCGTTAGCGTTTGGTTTAGAACTAGGAAAAAATAACAATGTAGATTTGGGCTTTACCTATTTTTTTCAACCTTCGGTTAAACAATTTGCTGGTGCAATTGCTGTAGGTGTGACCTTTCCGCTTAACAATTAAAAGTGCAACACTACTCTATACTAAAAAGTAAATCAAAATAAAACGCAACACTCCAAGATTAATATTATACATAGTGCTTGTTTTAGCAACCCTAATTCATTTAGCCATTAATGGATTCCCTAAAAACGATAACACTTATTAATCCATTGGATTAATAGTTATACTTGGCGTGTTAAGTTATTTAATTTTTAAAGACACTCAGTCTAGACTCAATAAAAAGACGCTAAAATCTAGTGTAGTGTTGGGTTTAGTAAAAATTAGCTGTAATAAATGCGCTAAAATTCAGCTTTAAAACATTTACAATTCCCTTAACATTTAAGCGCTTTAGGTGTTATAAAAAATAACTAACTTGTAACCAACAAACTTTACAACCAGTTATTATGACAACATTAAGCATGACGTCAAGGCTTTTTGCAGCACTATTTTTTGTAGCTACAATGGGTTTTGCACAAGACAAAACGGTTCCTGTTTTTGAAAATGGAGAAGCGCAAATTGTCGAAGGATTTAAAAACTACAAAGACTATATAAGACATGACCTTTGGGTACAAACTACATTTAATACAGATGGAGACGACACATTAGATCGTGTACATGTGTCTGTAACTAGACCAAAACAAACAGATACTGAAGGTTTAAAACTACCTGTAATATACGTGACTAGTCCTTATTTTGCTGGAGTTGCACCAGATGTTCCTGGTATTATGTGGAATGTAGAGCATGAGTTAGGTGAGCTACCAACCCAAGAGCGTGCACATCCTGAAGTAAAACGTTTAGGAGCGCGTCCAATTATATCAAATTCGCATATCTCTAAATGGGTACCACGTGGTTATATTGTTGTACACTCGTCGTCTCCAGGTACAGGATTATCGCAAGGTAGTCCAACCGTTGGTGGACCAAACGAAGCATTAGCACCAAAAGCAGTTATTGATTGGTTAAATGGTCGTGTAAAAGGATACACAACACCTGATGGTGATGAAGAGGTTAAAGCGTATTGGTCTACAGGAAAAGTAGGTATGACAGGTACATCCTACAATGGTACGTTACCTTTAGCTGCAGCGACTACTGGAGTGGAAGGTTTAGAGGCTATTATCCCAATTGCACCTAACACCTCATCATATCATTATTACAGATCTAACGGTTTAGTACGTCATCCTGGAGGTTATTTAGGTGAAGATATTGATGTACTATACGATTTTATACATAGTGGTGACGAGAGCAAACGTCCTTACAACAACAAAACGGTTAGAGATACCGAAATGGCTAACGGAATGGACAGAAAAACAGGAGATTTAAATGACTTCTGGAATGATCGTGATTACCTAAACCAAATGGATGGTATGAAAGCTGCGTTATTAATGTCGCATGGTTTTAATGACTGGAATGTGATGCCAGAACATAGTAACCGTATTTACCAAAAGGCTAAAGCAATGGGATTACCAACCCAAATTTACTACCACCAAAATGGACATGGTGGACCTCCACCAATGACTATGATGAACCGTTGGTTTACACGCTATTTACATGGTGTAGAAAATGGTGTAGAAAACGATAAACAAGCTTGGATTGTAAGAGAAAATGACCAACGTGACCAACCAACTGCTTACGATGCTTATCCAAATCCAGAGGCTAAAGACGTGACTTTATATTTAAACAAAGGTGGTAACCAAATAGGAATGCTATCTACAAAAGCTAGCAAACGTCAAAAAACAGAAACGTTAGTGGACGATTTTACCATTTCTGGGAAAGACCATGCGCAAGCATCAAACTCGACACACAGACTATTATACGCAACACCAACATTAAAACAAGACTTACATTTATCTGGAGAAAGTACTATTAGCATAAGCTTATCTAGTAGTAAACCTGCTGCTAATTTATCGGTTTGGTTAGTCTCGTTACCATATACAGACGACGCCAAAGTATTAACAGATAATATTATTACACGTGGTTGGGCTGATCCACAAAATTATAAGTCCTTAACCGAAAGTGAACCTTTAAAACCTGGTAAATTTTATGACTTATCGTTTAAATTACAACCAGATGATCAAATTATTAAAGCTGGTCAGCAAATAGGATTAATTATTTTTTCAAGCGATAAAGACTTTACCATCCATCCAAAACCTGGAACTGAGTTAACTGTAGATTTAGACAAAACTACATTAACGTTACCTGTTGTTGGTGGTTTAGAGGCTTTAAAAGCTGCAACTGAATACTAATGACTATTGTTATAAACAGTATTGAAATCAATAAGACCAACATCCTAAATTTAGTATCTAAAGGCAAAAAGCTTCAAGCTATTAAAAGCGTTAGAGAACAATTGGATGTTGGACTTTATGAAAGTAAAATTATAGTCGAAAATTTAGAACAAAATCCTAATTTTTACGACGGAAGATCACACACGATCACAACAGATTTCCCAGACATGGATACCATTGAGACCCAGTCGACAAGATCCAAAAGTGGTCATATTATATCTAATACTTCTAGCAAATTTAAAGACACTGTAATTGTCCTTTTAATTATAGCTATTGTGGTATTATTATTAATTCAATTTAGCAACTAACCTTTTGTCCTTAACCGAAAAACTATATCGCTTTTTAAACAACGAAACAGAACAACGTGTTTGTAAAGACATCTCTGATCAAGCTTGTAAGGTTGTCCCTAAAAACTATTTTTTATTAATTTTTAGTAGTGTGTTTACCAAATTAGGAGACACACTTAGCAACCCAAAAACGGTATTAACGTGGTTGATGAGTTATGTTAGTGCGCCTGTATATTTAATTAGTTTAATTGTACCTATTAGGGAATCTGGCTCAATGGTTCCGCAGGTATTTTTATCTAAATATGTCAAAAAGCAACCTGTTAGAAAATGGATTTGGGTCTTTGGTTCCTTTTTACAATTTCTAGCAATTGCTTCTATTGGTTTTATAGCCTTAAATTTTGAAGGAACAACTGCAGGATGGCTAATCATAATAGCAGTTATAATATTTAGTCTGTCCAGAAGTATTTGCTCGTTATCGTCAAAGGATGTAACCGGAAAAACCATTCCAAAAACAAGACGCGGAAAACTGAAAGGTTACACTGTATCTGTATCTGGAATTTTAGTGCTTGCTGCTGGATTGTTTATTTTATATCAATCTAAAAGCGAGCAAACCATTACCTTTTATAGCTATTTAATCTTTTTTGCTTCGGCAATGTGGTTAATTGCTGCTATAATTTATTCTAGAATTAAGGAGTTTCCGGAAGATACTGATGCTTCGAACAACGACGACACTTCTTTTATTTCAAAATTAAAACTATTAAAAAAAGAGGCGCATTTTAGAGATTTTGTAATCGCACGATCGCTATTATTATGTTCGGCTTTAACAGCACCTTACTACATATTATTAGCGCAAAAATACATAGGTAAAGAAGTGTATTTGCTTGGATTATTTATAATAGCCAAAGGGATAGCATCCATTGTAAGCTCGCCAACTTGGGGAAAACTAGCTGACAAATCCAGTAAAAATGTGATGGCAATTGCTGTATTAATTGCATCTGGATTAGGGATTATATTATTTTTTATAATTACCTATTTGGACACTGTTAGAAGTCTAGTTTGGCTATATCCTGTAGCTTTTTTTATTTTAGGAATTGCTCATGGAGGCGTCCGACTAGGTCGTAAAACTTACATTGTAGATATGGCTAAAGGCAACCAACGTACAGACTATGTCTCAGTTAGCAATACTGTTATTGGTATAATATTGTTATTTACTGGTGGACTTAGCGCGTTAGTATCTTTAATATCTATTGAAGGTGTGGTTTTAATATTATCTATATTCGGAATTTTAGGCGCTTACAAAAGCTACAAGCTACCTGATGTTGAGTAAATAGCAGTATTATATAAGTGTAATAAAGGTAGTAAACGGTAAATTTATAGTGTACCTTCAACAAAAAAGGATGTCTATAGAAAGAAGAGTGCAATTGGTGGAAGCGTTATTTGAAAAGTTAGACACCCAAATTTCAACCTTTCAGCATAAAACAAATTTAAAGTGTCAAAGTGGTTGTGGTCATTGCTGTACTAATCCAACTATTGAAGCCTCTCCTTTAGAATTTTTACCCTATGCCTTTCATCTGTTTTTAAACGGTCAAGCCGAAACTACTTTAACAACCCTAAAGACCAAACAAAACACTACTATTTGCCACCTGTATAGTCCTTTAAACATTGTAGACAATACAATAGGTCGTTGCGGAAATTATAAATATCGTGGTCTAATTTGTCGTCTTTTTGGCTATGCTGCTTCCAATGACAAGTATGGACAAAAACGACTAGTAACGTGTAAAATAATCAAGGAAGGTCAACAACATGCTTACCAAGACACACAGGACGCAATTAATAAAGGCTTGTATATTCCCATGTTTACAGAGTATTACATGCAATTATCACAGATAGACTTTACAATGGGAAACGTAATTGTACCTATAAACAACGCTTTAATTTTGGCTATTGTGGCTGTTCTACAATATTATGCTTATAGACCTTTTCCAAGTGGTTTAGTAAATATTGCGTAATTGTAATTTTTTGAAACTATATTTGCGCAACTTAATTTTACCAATGTCTACTACTTTATTGTCTTCGCCTTTACAAGGTTTTACGGATTTTAGATTCCGTAACGCGTTTAATCATTATTTTGGTGGTATCGATACATTTTATGCACCTTATATTAGACTTAACGGTAAACTAAAAATTAAGCAATCGTATCAATTAGATTTACAACCAGAAAATAACACGACTTTAAATGTGATTCCGCAAGTCATGACCAATGATGCTGATGAGTTTATGTTTGTCGTAGATTATGTGCAAAGTTTAGGTTATAAAGAGTTAAACTGGAATTTAGGTTGTCCTTATCCAATGGTTACTAAATCCGGAATGGGTTCTGGTTTGATATGCAATCCAACAAAAATTGACGAAATTTTAAAGCGTGCACATAACGAGAGCGACATAACAGTTTCCATGAAAATGAGAATGGGTTATGAACATGCTGCCGAAATTTTAGACACCTTCCCTATTCTAGACAGTTATCCACTTAAAAATATTGCGATACATGCCAGAATTGGTAAACAATTATACAAAGGACCTGTAGATTTAGAGGCTTTTGAACGTTGTATTACTGGCACTAAGCACAAACTGTATTACAATGGAGATATTACATCTGTAAACGCTTTTAAAGCTATGGAAGCACGCTTCCCTAGTATTGATCATTTTATGATTGGTCGTGGACTAATTGCAGATCCTTTTTTACCAAGTATGATTAAAAATAATACCACAACATATCCTAAAGACCGATGGGAGATTTTTAGTCAATTTCATGATACGATTTACCAACAGTACGACGCGTATCTTTCTGGTCCAACACCAATAAAAATGAAAATGTTAGGCTTTTGGGAGTTTTTCTCGCAGTCGTTTTCTAATCCTCAAAAAACTTATAAAGCTATTAAAAAAGCTAGTAATCCTGTAAAATACAAACAAGCAGTAGCCACTATTTTAAATAACGAAAAGTAGTTTTTCAATATTTACTCTATATTTACAAAAACCAACTAGAGTAACACCATGCAAAATAATTATAGATCCAAAGCTTTTAAAGCTTGGCTTGACAAACTACAACAAGAAAGTTGGCAGTTAGAATTAATTATTTCTGGGTTTTCTATTTACGGATTATCACAAGCGTTTGAACCTTTAGAGTTATATTTTAATATTTCTCAAAACGAAAGCAACTCATACTTAACCACAATCTTAATGATTGCGCTTATCTCTTGTACTATTTTATTATTTACACTATTACTACATGTTGTACTTAGAGGTTTATGGATTGGTGCCTTAGGATTACGCTATGTCTCAGGAGATATAGACTATAAAAAATTAAATTACAGACCTAAATTTGATCACTATTTACGTAAAAAAGTAGGCTCTTTTGATAAGTATATAGCAAAACTAGAGGATTATTGTAGTATCCTTTTTGCGGTTTCGTTTTTGCTTATTTTTTACATACTATCCGTATTTATTGTTATTGGAAGTATTGTCGCAATTGCCTATCTGTTTCTTCGTAATCACGGAAATCAACACTTTTTGTTATTTGTGATAGGCATGGTATTATTGTTTTTTATACTTATTGGGATGCTGCTTACTTTTTTAGATTTTGTCACACAAGGCTATCTTAAAAAAAACAAATGGTTGGCTAAAATTTACTTTCCGTTTTATTGGGTGTTTAGCTATTTAACGCTATCCTTTTTATATCGTCCATTAGTTCATAATTTTTTGGATAACCGCTTTGGTAAACGACTAAGCTTCACTTTAATTCCTATTTATTTTGTTATTATGCTTTTAGCTTCCTATAATTATAATCGTTCCAACTATTTTTCAGCAGTGGATGACTCTAATAGTTTTATTGCTAATGCTAATAATTATGACGAAAGCATCACAGAGAAAGGCGTATTTATTTCAGACGCCTCTATTCCTTCTAAAATAATAAACACCAACTATTTACCTGTTTTTATAGAATACCAAAATGATATAGAAGATATTGTTTTTGAGTACAACACATCTCTTAAACCAGAACAAGATAAACGTGGCTTAAAATCGGATATATTTTTCACAACTAAGCAATTAGTTCCTAAAAAAAATAAAGATAGTATTAAGGCAGAATACATAAAAACACTATCATCCATTTATAGTTTTAAAATAGACAGTTTGGACTATGATAATCCTGACTTTATTTATGCTAAACACAATAATAACCAACAAGGTTTTGAAACGGTTTTATCATTAAAAAATATTACAGAAGGTAAACACGTTTTAACCATTAACAGGCTAATTAAAAAGGATAGTATTTTTGATAAAAAACCAATTTTAAGTATTCCATTTTGGTATTTTAATAGTAATTAAAGTTTATGAAAATTATTGCTACCAATATTGCAAAACCTACAACCATTGTCTGGAATGGAAAAACACAAACAACCGGAATTTATAAATACCCAACAAAAGAAGGGATTTATCTAAATAAGGAAGAGGTTAAAGGTGACGAGGTCTCTGATCGTAAACACCATGGTGGCATTTTTAAAGCGTGTTATATATTTTCTGAAGACCATTATGCGTATTGGCAAAACTTATATCCAAATTTAGATTTTAATTACGGGATTTTTGGCGAAAACCTAACCGTTAAAGGTTTAGACGAAACTAAAATTAGTGTTGGTGATATTTATAAAATTGGCACTGCTTTAGTACAAGTCACACAACCCAGAGAACCATGTTTTAAATTAGGTATTCGTTTTGGTACGCAAGCCATTTTAAAACAATTTATTAAGCATGCACGACCAGGAACTTACGTTCGTGTTTTGGAAGAAGGCTTGATAAAACCTGGAGATAAAATGATTTTGGTACAAGCAGCAACAAACAGCTTAACCACTACGCAATTATTTAGCTTGCTTTTTGCAAAACAAAAAGACCAATCTCAATTAGCTTTAATTGTAAATAATGATGCAATTCCACTTAAAAAACGTCAAAAACTAGCTGCTTTTATAAAAAACTAATAGAACACAAAACCGATAAGCTACATTAACTTATCTTTGCTGCAATCTATTTTTAAAGCCATTTTTTTTGAAAGATCTTTTACTAATAACGCCTCCTTTTACGCAATTAAACACACCTTATCCTGCAACTGCCTATTTAAAAGGATTTTTAAATACGATAGGTGTTTCTGCCTTTCAGATGGATTTAGGGATTGAGGTGATTTTAGAATTATTCAGTAAAAAAACATTTGAAAAACTTTTTGATTTAGCAATAGAAAACGATTCAATTGCAACAGAAAACTGTCAACGTATTTACACGTTAAAAGCGGATTATTTACAGCCTTTAGATGCTATAATTTTGTTTCTTCAAGGTAAAAATCAAACCTTAGCAAGACAAATATGCACCACAAATTTCCTACCACAAGCCTCTAGATTTGAACAACTAGAAGATATGGATTGGGCTTTTGGCGAAATGGGAATGCAGGATAAAGCCAAGCATTTAGCAACCTTATACCTTGAGGATTTATCGGATTTTATTATTGAGTGTATCGATCCTAATTTTGGGTTTAGCAGATATGCTGAGCGTTTAGGACAAAGTGCCAATGCTTTTGACGAGCTGTACGATAGTCTACAAAATAAACCAACATTTATAGACGACCTAACACTAAACATATTAGAAGACAAACTAAAAACTGTACAACCAAAGTTAATTTGTTTTTCGGTTCCCTTTCCAGGGAATTTATACAGTGCGTTTAGATGTGCACAATTTATAAAAGCCAATTATCCTGAAATTAAAATAGCAATTGGTGGAGGTTTTCCTAATACCGAATTACGTCAGGTCACAGACACACGTGTTTTTGACTTTTTTGACTTTATTACTTTAGATGATGGCGAACTGCCAATTGAGTTATTGCATCAAAACGTATGTAATACTCAAAATAAAACACTTTCTGAACAAGAATTTAAAAGAACTTTTATTCTTGACAAGGATACAGTTGTATATAAAAACAACACCGCACGACCTGATTACAAACAACTACAAGTTGGCACACCAGATTACTCAGATTTGTTGCTAGAAGATTATATTTCGGTTATTGAAATTGCTAATCCAATGCACAGTTTATGGAGTGATGGACGTTGGAATAAGCTAACTATGGCTCATGGTTGTTATTGGGGAAAATGTACCTTTTGTGACATATCCTTAGATTACATTAAAATTTACGAACCCATTGCTGCGTCCCTTTTAGTGGATCGTATGGAGCAATTAATTGCGCAAACAGGAGAAAACGGATTTCATTTTGTAGACGAAGCTGCTCCTCCTGCGTTAATGAAAGCCTTAGCTTTAGAGATTTTAAAGCGTCAATTAACCGTTACATGGTGGACCAACATTAGGTTTGAAAAAAACTTTACACAAGATTTATGTTACTTACTAAAAGCCTCAGGTTGTATTGCAGTCTCAGGAGGTTTAGAAGTAGCATCAGACAGACTATTAAAGCTAATTGATAAAGGTGTAACTGTGGAGCAAGTCGCACAAGTTACGCGTAACTTTACACAAGCTAACATTATGGTCCACTCCTATTTAATGTATGGTTATCCTACACAAACAGTACAAGAAACTGTTGATAGTTTGGAGATGGTCAGACAATTGTTTGAACTTGGTATTATACAATCCGGTTTTTGGCATCAATTTGCTTTAACAGCTCATAGTCCTATTGGATTAAATCCCTCTGACTATGGGATTACACCAAACTACAAGTCAATAACATTTGCAAATAATGATATTGATTTTACGGACAAAACTGGTATTGACCATAACCAATTTAGCTTCGGATTAAAAAAGTCGTTATTTAATTTTATGCATGGTATTGGTTTTGACATGGACTTACAAGAGTGGTTTGATTTTGACATTCCGCAAAGTACAATTACACCTTATTATATTGAGGATTGCTTAAACACCCAAGCTAGTTTAACAACCAAACCAACTGCCAAAATAGTGTGGTTAGGTCATTTACCTTTAGTTAGAGAATACACAAAAAATAAAAAAGGATTTGTAAATGAATTGCTAGAGCTAACGTTTCATGATAAAACGGATCGACTTCAAATTACGGTTAATAAGCCTGAAGGCGAATGGTTGCTTGATACGCTTGAGACATTAAAACCTTCCTCGGGAAAAGCACTGTCTTTTTCAGCATTAAAAAAAGATTTTGAATCCCATTTTGAAGATTTTGAGCTCTTTTGGTTTTCTAAACAAATGCAAAAATTAAAGGATTTTGGATTGCTTCAATTATAATTAACACAACATTAATCTAGCTAATACACATTAAAAACTACCTTTGCTTTAATGCAAAACAAGCTAAAAATACAGTTAAAAACTATCGAATTATTCCTTAAAGGCTCAAGCTTTTACAGAGGAGTTGTGCTTACCATTGCTGCTGTGTTACCTTTACTAATATTTAGTGCTATAGACTTATTTATCTATGCACCTTCCATAGCTGTTGGTGCGTTTTTGAATGCTCCAAGTGATGTTCCTGGTAGTTTAAGACGTAAAATTAATGGGATACTAATTAGTATTGTACTTACCATGTTGGTAACGTTTATCATTTTTATTACTAAACCTGTTTTTGTCTTATTAATACTTGCTATTGCAGTGTTAAGCTTTGCAATTAGTTTAATATCTGTTTATGGATTTAGAGCTTCTTTAATATCGTTTTCTGGATTATTAGCTATTGTTTTAGCTTTAGCTATTAGTAAACCAGATCCTGCTGCTATTTTTTTACATGTTGGTTTAATGGGAGTTGGAGGTTTATGGTACTTATTGGTTTCATTATTTTCTAAATGGATTGCGCCTAAAAAGGATGACGACCAGTTATTATCTGACACTTTAGCTTTAACTGGCGAGTATTTAAAAATTAGGGGCAAACTGTTAACTAAATCTAATAAGCGAGAAAAATATGCTAAAAAAGCACTGATCCTACAAACACAAATAAGCGAAAAACATGAAACTTTAAGAGAACTACTATTGGAAGGCAGAAAACGTTCTGGTCGCTCCTACTCTAATGAGAGACGTCTTTTAATTTTTATATCGCTAGTTGATATTTTTGAATTAGCCTTAGCAAACACCTTAGATTATTCTAAAATAGATACGTTATTTGGACTTCAAAAATCATACTTAACACCTTTTAAAGATTTAAATAAAGCTTTAGGTAATCACCTTATTACCTTATCTGAGTTATTAATAAAAAAAGATACATTACCAGATATTGAAGCTATTAATAATGTTGCAACTAAAACTAATGTTGCTATACAAGACTATATAGCAGAAGTAACTTTACCAAAAGCAAGAGAAGGTGCGATTACACTAAGAAACCTTCAGGATTACCAAAAGCAATTATTACAAGAGGTTAAAGCCATAAGACGTGTTTTAAGCAAAGTAAAGGACAATACTAAAGCTGCTTTAAAAACACAGGATTCTAAACAGTTTTTAACCTCACAAGATTACAATTTAAATATTTTAGTACAACATTTTAGTTTAAAATCGCCAATGCTAAGACATGCTTTTAGGGTCAGTTTAGCAATGGTTTTTGGTTTTTTACTAGGAAGTCTTTTTGATTTAAAAAACGCCTATTGGATTGTATTAACTATAGTGGTTATTATGCGACCTAACTATGGATTAACAAAAGAACGCTCTAAAAACCGAATTATAGGTACTATTATTGGAGCAATTATAGCAACAACCATTGTATTGATTACCCAAAACACCATTGTATATATGGTATTGGCAGTCATATCTTTAACCTTTGCTTTTTCATTAATACAGCAAAGTTATAAAGCAGGAGCTGCATTTGTAACCTTAAACATTGTTTTTGTATATGCATTGATTGATCCAAATGCATTTGCTGTAATTCAATACCGAGTAATTGATACTGTTATTGGAGCAACCATTGCTGTTTTGGCAAATTACCTATTGTTTCCTAGTTGGGAATATAAAAATTTAGATGCAGTTATAATCAATGCCATTACATCTAACATTAATTATTTAAAGGCTACTAAACAGTTATACCATAATAAAGAAGCTAAAAACTTGGACTATAAAATTTCTAGGAAAGAAGCCTTTTTAGCTATGAGTAATCTAAATGCAGCTTTTCAAAGATTAACGCAAGACCCAAAATCGAAACAAAAAGAATCGGTTTTAGTTTACGATATCGTTACTTTAAATCACACCATTTTGTCTGCTGTAGCATCAATTGGAAGTTATATTTTAAATCACAAAACAACATCTGCTTCAGAAGAATTTGACACTATTATTGATGGTATAACAGACACCTTAAAACATGCCACTTTAAAATTAGAAAAAGACAAAACCATTCCTTTTACAGAAGTTAGAGATATTAATCAAGCGCATATAACGTTACAAAACAAATATGTAAATCTTTCTGAAAAACGAGATATTGACATACAAGCAGGTCAGACAGAAATTGACTCAAACACCTTATTAGATCTTCAAGAAGCACATTTAATAAGCAATCAATTACTTTGGTTAAAATCGTTATCTGTTAATTTAACCAATGCAACGTCTAAATATAAATCTGTTTTTAATTAACTTACTTAGGATTTAAAATCTATAATTGAAAACTACCTTTTCAGATCGTAAAAACTTTATTAAACAAGCCATAAAACCACACTTCGGTATTTTAGGAATTGGTTTTGCTATAATTTTATTTGGTGTTTTATTTGCTTTTATAGGTTTAAAATTTGAAAATGGCTTAGGATTTATACTATTTGGAGGTCTTTTTATTGCGCTAAGCTTAGCCTTTATGTTATATACATTACCTTCTAGTTTTATGTATTATTATGAGCAAGCCGAAATCAAAAAATATGGTAGTTATACAACTGCTAAAGTTATAAATAAGCGTGTGGACGACTATTCGCATAGTAACTCCACGTTTAATGGTGGTTCAAAAAAAACTATTGAAACCTACTTGTACGTTATTGTGTTTGAGTTTACTTATAACAATACCATTTATAATAGCGAATGTTTTTTTGAGCATAAATCCACATACGATGCAATTGCAATCCACTCAACATTACCTATTAAGTTTTTAAAAACAAAACCTCAAAATGTAACTTTACGTCGCAAAAAGTTAGCTAATCAATTAGGTGTTTCTGCTAAAATGTGTCAATAATCAACCAATTGTAATTTTGCTTCCTCTGTAAAAGACATGCTTTACTCATCCAAAAGCAGGATTAACTAAGTGTCGGTTTTATGACTTCAATTGATACCATAGGTTTGTTACATAATAATGTATTAAACTTATATATCATGAAAAATCAAATAAACTTAGACATCACGACGCCTTGTAATCAAAATTATAATCAATTTACGCCTACACCTAAAGGTGGTTTTTGTAACGCTTGCACAAAAGAGGTTATCGATTTTACTAAAATGACTACAGAAGACATCAGTATGTACTTCAATACTAAAAACACAAATAATGTTTGTGGAAGATTTAAAAACAGTCAATTAACAACATATCCTTTTCCAGCTAAAAAAAGTAAACTTAGTTTTATAAGCGCCATTGGATTAGCTTGTTTAGCTTTATTGTCTTTAACATCTGCAAAAGCACAAGACAATCTATCCAGAGTCAAAACCTCTAAAATAAAAATCAATCAAAATCAAGCCAATATTACTGTAAAAGGAACTGTATATGATAACGATGGTTTACCTCTTCCTAGCGCAAACGTAGTTTTACAAGGTACAACTGTAGGTGTTACAACTGATTTTGATGGACAGTTTACTTTTCCTGAAAAGCTAAAAGAAGGTGATATTTTAGTATTTAGCTATGTTGGTTATGAGTCTAAAAAGATGGTTATTCAAAATCCAGACAGCATGTCTAACGTACTTTTAAATGTAAGCTTAAGTAACGATTCCTATATTATGATGGGTAAAGTTGCTGTTAAATCAGTTTATTCGTCTAAAAAATAAAGCGTTTTAATATGAAAAAACTAAGCCTACTCTTTTGCTTATTATTTAGCTTCTTGTTAACAGCTCAAATTACCGATTTTGATGACATCAATTTTAACAGAGCTGATAATATAGCAAAACGTCATAGCAACTTAGATTTAAAAAACCTTCACTTACTTGCTCATAATTTGACTTTTGATTTACCTACTGAAGCAGAAAAATTTAGAGCAATATACACTTGGGTTTGTAGTAATATTAAAGGTGACTTAGTACAAGATAGTAAGGTTAGTAAAAACAGAAAAAAATTTCAAAAGGATAGTGTTGGATATTTAAATTGGAATAATGCGTATAAAAATAAAGCCATAAAAAAGCTATTAAAGCAAAACAAAACCATGTGTACAGGTTATGCTTATTTAATAAAAGAATTATGCTTCTTGGCTAATATAGAATGTAAAATAATTAATGGTTATGGACGTTCTACAACCACTAATGTAGATACCTTACAGTTAGTTAATCATTCTTGGAATGCTGTTAAACTAAGTGACAAATGGTATTTATGCGATGCCACATGGTCAAGTGGTTATTTTATAAATGATGTATTTATTAAAGACTATAATCTGGGTTACTTTTTAACGGAACCTCTTCTATTTGCAAAAAACCATTATCCAATTAATAAAAAATGGTTATTGGATAGTACTTTAATATCAAGTGATTATACAGCATCTCCAATGGTTTATGGTAAGACGTTTACGCATCAAATCACACCTATTAGTCCTTCAAATTTAAACACAACTGTAAAAGAAAACGAAATCATTAATTTCAGCTTTAAAATTCCAGACACTATTAACACAAAGGATGTCACATTAATACAATATTCTGGTTTTAATGAAATTACTCGTGATTTAGAATACATAAAACAAGACAATGGTCAGATAACATTAGCTAGTAAATTTAAAAACACAGGTACTTTTGACGTACACTTAAAACTAAAAAATGATATTGTCACTTCCTACACCATCCAAGTAGCAAAAAAGTAACACCTTGTGTAGTGTAAAAAAATATTAAGCCTCAATAAATGCTTGGAAAAAACTACCTTTGTAGCAAATCTTAATTCATGTCATTTAAAGACTTACAACTTAATAGACCTATTTTACGCGCAATTGCTGAAAAAGGATACGACAACCCAACGTTAGTACAAGAAAAAACAATTCCTGTAGTACTTAACAAAAAAGATGTTATTGTCTCTGCCCAAACTGGTACTGGTAAAACAGCTGCTTTTGCATTACCTATTTTACAGTTATTATTTGACAAACAAGACGCGCCTAAAAAAGGAAGAAAAATTAAAGCATTAATTGTTAGTCCAACGCGTGAACTAGCAATACAAATTGCCGAAAATTTTGAAGCCTATGCGACTTACACTACCTTAAAAAGCGCAGTAATATTTGGTGGAGCGTCTATCGATCCACAAAAAGAAATACTTCGTGATGGTGTTGATATTTTAATTGCAACACCAGGACGTTTATTAGATTTACATAAGCAAGACCTTGTCAATCTTGACTATGTCCAGACATTGGTGTTAGATGAAGCAGATTTGATGCTAGACATGGGCTTTATTGATGATGTCAAAAAAATTGAAAGGTTATGTCCTAAGACTAAACAAACCCTATTATTTTCGGCAACAATACCTTATAAAGTAGAACAATTAGCAAGTACAATATTAAACCAGCCACAACGTATAGAGGTTGCCCAAAACAGTTCGACGTCTAAAAATGTCAATCAATTACTATACTTTGTTCCTAAAAAAGACAAAATAGAATTAGGTTTATATTTACTACGTAACACCATAAAAGGTAACATCATTATTTTTAGACGTACTAAATATGGTGTAGATAAACTAGAAAAAACGCTGCTTAAAAACGGTTATAAAGTGGACAGTATCCATGGTGATAAAAGTCAAACTGCAAGACAAGAAGCTTTAAATAAATTTAAGAAAAAAGAAGTCAATATATTAATTGCAACAGATGTTGCTGCGCGTGGTATTGATATTGATAATTTAGATGCGGTAGTCAATTTTGACCTTCCTAACGTCCCAGAAACTTATGTGCACAGAATTGGTCGTACTGCGCGTGCTGGACAAACTGGTATGGCTTATTCGCTTTGTAGTGAAGACGAGAAACCTTACCTAGTGGAGATACAAAAACTGATTCATTTACAATTAGATGTTATAGATGATCATCCTTATCCACTAGACCCAAAAGCAAAACCAATCATTCATAAATCTGCAAAAAAAGGGAGTAAACATAAAAAAGGACGTAAAAGCGAAGCGTCAAAAAAGAAGAAAAAGCGTTGGTATTAATCATTATTAAATAGACTGTATGCACTTTAGACATTTCATTATTTTACTTTCAATACTATTTACAATTAATAGTTTTAGTCAAACTAGAATTATTGATAGTATTACAAAAAATGGCGTCTCGTTTGCTACAGTTTCGTTTGGAAACGGAAATGGAATATTTGCTGATGATGATGGCAAATTTTTCTTTACCAAAAAGCTGTATTCAGATATCGATTCGCTTTTCGTTTCAGCATTAGGTTATAAAGATGTCAAACTTGCTTCAAAAACACTAAAAGACACCCTTTATTTAACACCACAATCTGATCTTTTAGATGAGGTTATCGTTACTGCAAGATCTTCAGGAAAACACAAAGAAGTTACACTAAAGCCAACAGCACACGATGACTATTATAAATGTTGGTTACCCACTATTGAAAGCGAAATTGCTGTATTTTTCCCAAACACAGACAACAAGCCAAAGCATGTTACTAAAGTGCTAATTCCTATTAAAACCGAAGCTAAAGATTGGGACAAAAGAGGTAAAAGTAATAAAGCCAAACGTCCTTTTTCAACGTTATTTAGAGTACAGTTTTACGAAAACAATAATGGGCTTCCTGGTGATGTTTTAACCTACGAAAAAGTAATATTCATTGCTACGCAAGACACCAAACCTGTTTTTGAATTTGATGTGTCTGGATTTGATATTTTTATACCAAAAGATGGTATTTACATTTCCATACAAGTTTTAGGCTTTACAGACAAAAACGGAAAATTACTTCCAAATAAAAAATACCAAGAAGTCAAAACTAGACGTGGTATTGTAAAAGTATCGACAACCTTTAGACCTTTGCTACCATTTACAGACCAAATTTCTGAAAAAACTACCTTTGTAAAACGTGTTTTTCAAAACAATGGACAATGGGTTCTTTTTGACAAAAAAAACATCGATAACTCAAATCTTTTAAACGCTGGTTTAAACAATTATGGTATGGGTTTAAAAATGGAAGTCTATAAAGAAGAATAGTCTTTTTATTTAAAAAAAAGCGTCACAAAATAACCTTATTCAGTTTTAATCAAAATTAGACAAATGTGTGTTGTCTATTCATAATTTTGTAGTATTTTTAGTATTCATTCTATTTTAAATGAAGGAGAGCAATCTATGACAGAAATCGATATTGAAAAAGAAAATGCAGACATTGCCAAAGCGTATAAACAACTGTTAAAAGTTAGTTATCGCACATTGTCTACAGAGGACAAAAAACTAATACGAAAAGCATTTGACGTAGCTGTTGAAGCGCATCGTCCACAACGCAGAAAAAGTGGAGAAGCCTACATCTTCCATCCTATTGCTGTTGCCAAAATTGTTGCGCAACAAATTGGTCTAGATGCAACATCTATTGCTGCTGCGTTACTACATGATGTGGTTGAGGATAACGAAAACTACACCATTAAAGATATTGAAGATTTATTTGGATCTACCGTTTCTAAAATTGTAGATGGCTTGACAAAAATTTCGTCTTTAAGTAAAGAAAAAGACATGGACGTGTCTTTACAAGCCGAAAACTTTAGAAAAATGCTACTAACTTTAAATGACGACGTTAGAGTTATCATTATAAAAATAGCAGACCGTTTGCACAACATGCAAACCATGGACAGCATGCGTCCAGATAAACAAGAAAAAATAGCATCCGAAACCTTATACATTTATGCACCTTTAGCGCATAGAATTGGGTTATATAATATTAAAACAGAATTAGAAGATTTAGGACTAAAATATACTGAGCCTGATACTTACAATAAGATTCTTAATAAAATCAAAGAAAGTAAGGAAGAACAAGATGCCTATATAACCGAGTTTAATGATGTTATTAAAAAATCCTTAGACAAAGAAGGCTTAAACTATACCATAAAAGGACGACCTAAATCCATTTTTTCTATCAAACGTAAAATGGATAAACAAGGCGTTACGTTTGATGAGGTTTACGACAAATTTGCAGTCCGAATTATATATAAAAGTGATCGTGAAAACGAAAAGTTTTTAGCCTGGAAAATCTACTCCATTGTAACCGACCATTTTAGACCTAACCCAACCCGATTACGTGATTGGATATCCTCTCCAAAATCCACTGGTTATGAAGCCTTACACATTACTGTAATGGGACCGAAAGGACGATGGGTAGAAGTACAAGTACGTAGTGAACGTATGAATGAAATAGCAGAAAAAGGTTATGCAGCACACTACAAATATAAAAATGCCGAAGATAAAGAAGATAATTTAGACATGTGGATTAATCGTTTGCAGGAAGCGCTAGAAAATGCGTCTACCAATGCAGTCGATTTTGTAGAGCAGTTTAAACTAAACCTGTATTCTAAAGAAATTTTTGTTTTTACACCTAAAGGAGAATTAAAGTCCTTACCTAAAGGCGCTACACCTTTAGACTTTGCATTTAGTATACACACAGAAGTTGGTAAAAAAACTAGAGGCGCCAAAGTTAACGGAAAACTAGTGCCTTTAAGTCACGAATTAAGTAGTGGTGATCAAGTAGATATTATCACTTCAGAAAACGCAAAACCTAATCCTAACTGGTTAGATTACGCAACCACAGCAAGAGCTAGAGGGAAAATTAAATCGTTATTAAAAGAAGATACTAAAGTAATAGCCGAAGAAGGAAAAGAAATTTTAAGACGTAAATTAAAACAACTTAAAATTACGCTAAATGAAAAATCGGTTAATGAAATGGTAAGCCATTTTCATTTAAAAACTAGTTTAGATTTATTTTACCGTGTAGGTACAGGTAATATTGATAACACAATGCTTAAGGAGTATGCTGCTTCGCGCAGCAACGCTTTAGTAAGTTTCTTTAAAAATAAAATTACCAGAAAACAAACTATATCTGCAGAGGAGGTTAATAAAGATGAAATTACTAACAAATATGACCTATTAGTATTTGGTAAAGAAGAAGAAAAACTAGATTACAAATTAGCCAATTGTTGTAATCCAATTCCAGGAGACGCAGTATTTGGATTTATAACTATTAATGATGGTATTAAAGTCCACAAAAAAAACTGCCCAAATGCTATAAGTTTACAATCTAATTATGCGTATCGCATCATGCAAGCAAGATGGATAGACTCTTCTCAACAAGAGTTTGCAGCTCAAATAATACTATCTGGAATAGACAATTTAGGATTAGTAAACCACATTACTAAAGTCATATCTTCAAACATGCATGTCAACATGAACAGTATAAGTTTTCAGAGTGATGATGGTATTTTTAAAGGAAAAATAAATGTTATTGTACGCAACAAATCCATGCTTAAAAAGCTAATGGATAATCTTAAAAAGCTTAACGGAATTGATAAAGTAACTAGGGTTTAAAGTAGCGTTGTTAATAACTGTCTAATAACACATCTGTCAAAGTCTAAATTTTATGATTACAACCTCAAAAAAAGATGTAAATTTGCTTGGTATTTATGAGCGCAAAAACAGATATAAAAAATCAAGAGATTGTAAAAAACGTATTCACTTCTTTTTTAGAAGCGAATGGTCATAGAAAAACACCAGAACGTTACGCTATACTTCAAGAAATCTATTCTAACGATGAACATTTTGATATAGAATCCCTATATCTAAACATGAAAAACAAGAAGTATCGTGTTAGTCGTGCTACGTTATACAATACTATCGAGCTGCTTCTAGATTGCGGCTTAGTTAGAAAACACCAGTTTGGTAAAAATCAAGCACATTACGAAAAGTCTTATTTTGATAAACAACATGACCATGTTATACTTCAAGATACAGGAGAAGTTATAGAATTTTGTGATCCAAGAATTCAGGCAATTAAAAAAACAATTGAAGAAGTCTTTGATATCGAAATCTCTAAGCACTCACTATATTTTTACGGAAATCGAAAAAAAAATAATAACAACACAACTAATTAAAAATGGCAGTAGATTTACTACTTGGTTTACAATGGGGAGATGAAGGCAAAGGAAAAATTGTCGACGTTTTAACTTCAAATTACAATATCATAGCACGTTTTCAAGGTGGTCCAAATGCAGGACATACACTTAAATTTGACGGAATAAAACACGTACTACGTACTATACCTTCAGGAATTTTTCATAAAGATGCTATGAATGTTATTGGAAATGGTGTAGTAGTCGATCCAGTTGTTTTTATTAAAGAATTAGAGGGTTTAGACCAATTTGATGTTGATTACAAAGCAAAACTAATTGTATCTAGAAAAGCACATTTAATTTTACCAACGCATCGTTTATTAGATGCAGCTAGCGAAGCCTCTAAAGGTAAAGCTAAAATTGGTTCTACTTTAAAAGGTATTGGTCCAACATACATGGATAAAACTGGTAGAAACGGTATTAGAGTTGGTGATCTAGAGCTAGATAGCTGGAAAGAAAAATACAGAGCTTTAGCTAATAAGCATGAAGCTATGATTGCATTTTATAATGTAGACGTACAGTACGATTTAGAGGAAATGGAAGTTGAATTTTTTGAGTCTATTGAAAAACTTAAAGAATTACAATTTATAGATAGCGAAGCTTATTTACACCAATCCCTTAAAGATGGTAAAACCATTTTAGCCGAAGGTGCTCAAGGATCGCTTTTAGATATCGATTTTGGTACCTATCCATTTGTAACATCAAGTAATACAACTGCAGCAGGAGCTTGTACTGGTTTAGGTATTGCACCAAACCAAATTAAAGAAGTCTTTGGTATTTTTAAAGCATACACAACACGTGTAGGTTCTGGACCATTCCCAACAGAGTTGTTTGATAAAGATGGAGAAGAAATGGCTAGAGTTGGTCAAGAATTTGGAGCTGTAACAGGTCGTGCTAGACGTTGTGGTTGGTTAGACTTAGTGGCTTTAAAATATACTTGTCGCGTTAATGGTGTTACACAATTAATGATGATGAAAAGTGATGTGCTTTCTGGTTTTGACACCCTAAAAGTAGCCACTGCTTATAAATATAAAGGTGAAACGATTACACATTTACCGTTTAACATAGAACCGGAAAATGTAGAACCTATTTATACCGAGTTTAAAGGTTGGAGCGAAGACTTAACTAAAATGAGTGAAGCTTCTCAATTACCAAAAGAACTTAATGATTACATCGCTTTCTTAGAGGAAGAATTAGAAACTCCTATTAAAATAGTATCTGTTGGACCAGACAGAAAACAGACTATTTTTAGGTAATTAAAAAATAAATTCCAATTACTAACCTGCTATTCAATATAATAGCAGGTTTTTTCATCTTAAATAATTCCTAATAGATAATACTAAGTCTATTAAATCGTTATTTTTGTGCCAAACAATGACATCTTGAAAATTAATAAACACATATATTTTTTATTCTTAATGCTTACTATGCAATTAGGAATAGCGCAACAAAAAACCATCGAGATTAAAGACTCTGGTGCATTTGGTGATATTGACGAAGAAAACTTTCCAGGAGCAAGTATCCTAACCAGAAGTGATCAAGGTCAAGTCCATATTTACCATGATGGTATCGATATGTTTTGTGACAAAGCCATATTTTATGGTAAAGAAGATTTTGTCGAAGCCTACGGAAATGTTAACATGAAGCAAGGTGACACCATTAACTTAACGTCTAAATACGTGGAGTATTCTGGTAAAACACAATTAGCGTTTGCAAGTGGTGATGTGGTATTGACAGATCCTCAATCTACTATAACATCTGACACGCTATACTTTAACAGAGCAAAACAGGAATCCTATTATAAATCTGGAGGTAAAGTTGTAAGGGACTCATCTGGGACAATTACAAGTCGTATTGGTCGTTATTATATGAATGACAAAAAATACCGTTTTGTAGATAGCGTTAAACTCGTCAATCCAGATTACGAGCTTAACACAAAAACTCTGGATTATTATTCTGATAATGGTCACGCATACATGTATGGTCCTTCAACAATAGTTGGTGATAGCAGTAAAATATATAGCGAGCGTGGTTTTTACGACACCACAAACGATACTGGCTATTTTGTCCGAAACTCAAGAATAGACTACGATAATCGTGTTATTGTTGGTGACAGTTTACATTTTGACAGAAGATTAAATTTTGCATCAGCAACCAATAATATAACAGTTACAGATACCATTAATAGCAGTATCATTAAAGGACATTATGCAGAAGTCTATCGTGCTAAAGACTCTGTGTTTATTACCAAACGTGCATTAGCAATTACTATCCAAGAAAAAGATAGCATATACATGCATGCAGACACGTTGATGGTTACAGGAAAACCAGAACATCGTGTTACTAGAGGGTATTACAATGGTAAAGTGTATAAATCAGATATTAGTGCCAAAGCAGATTCGATTCATGCAGACCATAAAACAGGACTAACACAGTTAATCAACTTAAAACGATTAAATAAAGGCGATGCGTTTTCGGCTGCAAGAAAACCTATACTTTGGAATCTGGACAATCAAATGACAGGTGACACAATTCATTTAAAATCAAATCCTAAAACCGAAAAATTAGATTCACTCATCGTTTTTTATAATGCTTTTTTAATTAGTAAGGATACGATTAGTAAGGACTCATACAATCAAATTTCTGGTAAACGCTTAATAGGAATGTTTGATGATGATAATCAAATCAAGCAAGTAGATATACTTAAAAATGCAGAATCTATTAACTTTAGTAGAAATGATAAGCAAGAGTTAATAGGTATAGAAAAATCAAAATCTTCAGATATTATTATTTATTTTGAAGAAAAAGAAGTTGTTGAGCTTAGAAAACTTTTACAATTTGAAGGTAAGCTTTACACAGAAGAAGATTTACCATTAAACGCTAGAAAACTTAGAGGTTTTGATTGGCGAGATGATGAACGTCCAAAATCTGTTGAAGACTTATTTAAAGACGATCCACCATTTACATTACCTGTAATTAAAGGACTAGAACCCTATCAAGAAGGTGAAGAGTTTTTTGGTGAAGCCTTAATTGGACGTGTTAAAAAAGCAGACGACGAAGCTGAAAAGAAGAATTTAAACAAAAAAGACGAAGCTCCTAAAGCCTCTAGAAATGTCCCTAAAAAATTCTTAAATACAAATACTAACACTCCTGCTGTACAAAAAGCAACTTCAAAAAAGAAAACAGTTAATCAAAAAGTACAATCTAAGACTGAACAGGATTAGGAGTTATGAAGGATAGATTTTTTAAACATCAAGCACAAACGTCTCCATATCCTTTAGCACTAGAAATTTCTCACGCTAAAGGAAGTTACATTTACGACACCAATAACAAAGCCTATTTAGACTTTGTTGCAGGTGTATCTGCATGTACATTAGGACATAGCCACCCAAAGGTAGTAAATGCTATTAAACAACAAGCAGACAAGTATTTACATGTTATGGTTTATGGAGAATATGTTCAAAAACCAGCAGTAGATTTATGTAAATTTATAGCAGATCATTTACCAGAACCATTAACGTCTACATATTTAGTAAATTCTGGTACAGAAGCTATTGAAGGTGCTATAAAATTAGCACGACGTGTTACTGGACGTAGTCAGATTATTGCAGCTCATAATGCCTATCATGGTAATACTTTAGGATCTTTAAGCTTAATGGACTTTGAAGAACGAAAAGCACCTTTTAGACCATTACTGCCAGATATTAGTCACATTACGTTTAATTACCAACCTCATTTTAAACACATCACTACAAAAACTGCTGCAGTAATAGTAGAAACTATTCAAGGTGGAGCTGGTTTTATAGAGCCTACAAACGATTTTTTAGCCAAATTAAAAGCAAAATGTCAGGATGTAGGTGCGCTGTTAATTTTAGACGAAATACAACCAGGTATTGGCAGAACAGGACAATTATTTGGTTTTCAAAATTATAATGTAGTTCCAGACATAGTCGTTACCGGAAAAGGATTAGCTGGAGGCTTACCAATTGGCGCATTTACAGCGTCTAAAACGCATATGGATGCCTTTCAGGATGGACCAAAGCTAAGCCATATTACAACTTTTGGTGGTAACCCATTAATTGCAGCTTCGGCTTTAGCCACATTACAAGAGGTAACAAATAGTGACTTAATGTCACAAGCTTTAGAAAAAGAACAATTATTCAGGCAACACTTACAACATCCTTTAATTACCGAAATTAGAGGTCGTGGTTTGATGTTGGCAGCAATTACAACAGATGCTAAAGTCACTGACCAAGTGGTACTACAAGCGCAAAATCAAGGATTAATACTTTTTTGGCTACTGTTTGAGCCTAAAGCAATACGCATAACACCACCTTTAACCATCAGTAATGAAGAAATAATTAAAGGGTGTGGCATTATTATTGACTTATTAAATAAAATAACGGACTCTAATTAAAGAGTAAGACGCTTTCAATCAATCAAAAACATATCAAAACGCGTAATTGTTGATTACTTTGTTAAAAACAAAAGTGGCAAATGCCATTTAAAAAGTAATAGAACAGTACATTTATTACAATAGAAACACCTAAACAGTGCCTATGGAGTTTAGTCAAGAAGAACCAAATAAAGTATCGCTTAGCAAATTTGAATCGATGTTAAAAACAAACAATGTGTTGTTTTTTGACTCGGACGAATTTGAAAATATAATACACCATTACCTAAACCAAGGTAAAGTATCTTTAGCAAAAAAGGCTATTAAATTAGGCTTAGAGCAACACCCTACCTCTACTAATCTTAAATTATTTAAGGTAGAAATTTATGTGTTTGAAAATAAGCTAAAAGAAGCGAATCAGTTACTAGATGCCTTGTATCTATTAGAGCCTTCAAATGAAGAAATATACATTCAAAAAGCAAATATATTATCTAAAGATGATAAGCATCAAGACGCGATTAAAGTTTTAAATATAGCTTTAGATTTAGCAGAAGAATCTTCAGAATTACATTCTTTAATAGGAATGGAATATCTATTTTTAGATAATTTTGAAGAAGCAAAACAAAGCTTTATGCGTTGTTTAGAAGATGACATGGATGACTATTCTGCGTTATACAACATTATGTATTGCTTCGATTTTTTAAATGAAAATGATGAAGCCATTACCTTTCTAAATGATTATTTAGACAAAAATCCATATTGTGAAGTTGCTTGGCACCAGCTAGGTAAACAGTATTTTACATTAAAACAATACGAAAAATCTTTAGGAGCTTTTGAATTTGCTATTATATCAGACGACACATTTGTAGGTGCCTATATTGAAAAAGGTAAAGTCCTAGAAAAGTTAAAGCGTTACAACGAAGCAATAGAAAATTACGCAGTAACCTTGGAATTGGAAGACCCTACATCTTTTGCTTTATTAAGATTGGGACGATGTCATGAAAAACTAGGTCAGATAGAATTAGCAAAACAATATTATTATAAAACTGTAAAAGAAGATCCATTACTTGATAAAGGTTGGATTGCTATTACAAAGTTTTATAACAAACAAAAAAACTATCAAAAAGCATTATATTATATTAATAAAGCTATTAATATTAATGCAGATAACGCTGTATATTGGAAACTTTATGCACAAATAAACCACAGACTAAACTTTTTAGAAGAATCTGAACGTGGCTATAAGCGAGCTTTAGAACTTGGAAATTACGAGTTAGCCTCTTGGTTACAAAGAGCTGATATTTTAATTCAGTTAGGAGAGCCTGAAGCTGCAAGCTTAAATTTAATCCAGGCAGCAGAATTTTATCCAGAGGATGCTGAAATTGAGTTTAGATTAGCTGGTATTTATTATAGTTTATTAGAAACCGAAAAAGCAAGCTACCACTTAAAAAATGGACTGACTTTTGACGAGGAGCTAATTTTTATAATTGAAGAAATTTTTCCGATGGTGTACCAATCTACAACCTTTAAAAACGCGTTAAAAAAGTTACATAAATCATAACATAAAATGATTTTTGCATACCTTTGGTTACCAACAAAACTCAAATTATGCAAAGACGCTTAAAAGATTATCTTGTCATTAGCTTAAAAGGTATTGCTATGGGAGCAGCAGATGCAGTTCCTGGCGTATCTGGAGGGACTATTGCTTTTATCTCTGGTATTTATGAAGAGCTAATTAGTACAATAAGTGGAGTAAATTTATCCTTACTAAAAACCTTAAAAAAAGATGGTTTTTTCGCCTTTTGGAAACAGTTAAATGGTAATTTTATTTTAGCGCTATTAACAGGTATAATAATTAGTTTTGTCTCTTTTATGAGATTAGCTAAATACCTGATAGAGCAGCATCCCGTTTTAATTTGGTCCTTCTTTTTTGGATTAATAATAGCTAGTATATTTTTTGTTGGTAAACAAATTAACAAATGGTCTATTAAAACCATTATTGCTTTAATTTTAGGTACCATTGCTGCTTTTTATATTACTAGCTTACCATCTTTAGCCAGTAATACCAACGCCTATTTTTTATTTGTTGCTGGAGCATTAGCAATTTGCGCTATGATTTTACCAGGTATTTCAGGTAGTTTTATACTAGTTATTTTAGGAGCTTATAAAACTTTAAGTGACGCTTTTCATGACTTTGACTTTAAAAAAATAGCCTTATTTGCAACTGGAGCAATTGTTGGTTTATTAAGTTTTAGTCACGTTTTAAAATGGCTTTTTAAAAACTATCACAACACTACTTTAGCAATACTTACAGGTTTTATATTAGGCTCATTAAACAAAGTTTGGCCTTATAAAAAAACTATTTCTGTAATGGAAGATGCCTCAGGTTCTGTTGTAGATTTTATGGGACTGTCAGACTATCAAACATTAAGTGTGTTTCAAAAAAACAGCTTGGATTTTGATAGCTACAAAACAGTTTTAGAGCAAAGCGTACTACCATCAACTTATTCTCAAATTAATGCAAATACAGATGCACAGTTAGTCTTAGCTATAGGATTAATGATTGCTGGTTTTTTTACTATTTTTATTCTAGAAAAAGTAGGTAACAAAGCTAGATAAATGCAAAACACACGTACATTTAAAGATAAACTATTCTTAATCTTAAAAGGATTAGGCATGGGAGCTGCTAATAAAGTTCCTGGTGTATCTGGTGGTGTTGTAGCATTTGTTGCTGGTTTTTATGAAGAGTTTATACATTCTTTACAAAAAGTAAATAGTACTGCTTTTAAATTGCTTTTAAAAGGACGTTTTAAAGCCTTTTACAATTACATAAATGGACGCTTTTTAAGCTTACTTTTTTTTGGAATGATAGTCAGCTATTTTAGTGTTTCAAAAATCCTAGATTACCTAATTACACACTATCAACTATATGTTTGGAGTGTTTTTTTTGGGATGATTATTGGATCCATTTATTATATAAGCAAAGATTTTAAAGACTGGAAAACAACAACCTATTTTGCTTTAGCTATAGGAGCTGTTTTAGGTCTTGGTATTAGTTTTTTAGATCCTGCAACTGAAAACGACAATCTGATTTTTGTGTTTTTCTGTGGCATTATTAGTGTTTCTGGAATGACATTACCTGGTTTTTCAGGTTCGTTTATCTTAATTTTACTTGGCAATTACGTCTTACTTTTAGTAGATTCTGTCAATGCGTTATTTGATACTTTTTCCGAGGTTTTAATTGGCGATTTTAGTTTTACATCAAATCTAGAACGCTTAAGAATGTTAAAAGTCTTAGCGGTATTTACATTAGGTTCTGTTGTAGGTTTAGTCACCTTTTCACATGTATTAAATTACATTTTAAAACATTACAAAAGTGTTACTTTAGCCTCTATCATTGGATTTATTGTCGGCTCACTTGGCGTTGTATGGCCATTTAAACACACCATTTTTAAAACAAAAGCTACGGGAGAATTTTTAGTTGACTCTAGAGGTCAAAAGATAATTGAAAATTACGAACGTTTCTTACCAGAACTTAATACCGAAACTTTAATTGCTTTTTTCTACACCATAATAGGAATAGCAATCGTATTAGGATTAGAAATTTATGGACAAAAAACAAAGCAAACACATGCGTAACTATGGATTAATTGGTAAGGATATCTCCTACTCTTTTTCGCAAAACTATTTTTCAATAAAATTTAAGGATGAAGATATTACTGATGCTAAATATCAGAATTTTGATATTCAGAATATTAATAAATTTAAAGAAAACATATTAACCACCAAAGGGTTATGTGGTTTAAATGTTACCATCCCTTATAAAGAAAGTATTATTCCCTTTTTAGATTCTTTGGACAAAAAAGCAAAAAAAATTGGAGCTGTCAATACGATAAAATTCACTAAAAAAGGACGCCTTAAAGGTTACAATACAGATATATATGGTTTTAAAAAAAGCATAAAACCACACATTAAAAAGCATCACAAAAAAGCTTTAATTTTAGGTACAGGTGGAGCAAGCAAAGCAATTGCGTATGTTTTAAAACAGTTAAATATCCAGTTTCATTTTGTATCAAGACAGCAGTCAAAAGCAGTTAGTTACACCTATGACACTTTAACAGAAACCATTATTAATGATCACCAAATCATCATAAATTGTTCACCTGTTGGGACGTTTCCTGATGTAAATGAGGCACCAAATATACCTTATGGTGGTCTTTCAAATAAACATATATTATTCGACTTAATTTACAATCCCTCACAAACCGTTTTTTTAAAACATGGCAAAAACCATGGTGCCACTACAATTAATGGTTATGACATGTTAGTTTTTCAGGCTGAAAAATCATGGAAAATTTGGAATAAAACTCTTTAAATTAAGACTTAATCAACAAATTATTGGTAGTTTTTCAACTTGTCACTATCTTTAAAAGCTAAATACATAAATATCAACTAAAAACATTTTAAAAATGTCAGAGCTAGATAACCTGCAAAATGCAGATGGAACGAAAGAAAATATTGAAAACGTACAACCAGAAACACAACAAGAAGTAACTTCTAATACAGAAGATAACGATGATGTTTTAAATGAAATTGAAGATTCTAACGCGGAAGACGCTGAAGATGAAGGTAACGTTGACAGACACAATATTGAAGACAAAGATTACGAGTCGCTTAATTTAGAGCAATTGGTAATAGAGCTTGAACGTTTGGTGAAAAACGAAAAAGTACAAGCCATTAAAAAGCATGTAGACGCTATTAAAACAGAATTTGACAAGCAGTTTCATGAGCTTTTAGATGAGAAAAAAGAAGAATTTTTAAGTAGTGGTGGTAATGAGATTGATTTTAGATATCACACACCTTTACAACAAAACTTTAAAGACATATATAAAGATTACAGACAGCGTTTAAGTGCTCACTACAAAAATATAGAGCAAAACCATAAGCAAAATCTTACTAATCGATTAGCCATCATAGACGGTATTAAAGCATTAACAGAAGATGCTGAAGACTCTATGAATACTAAATACAAAAAATTTAAAGAGTTACAGGACCAATGGAAAACTGCTGGTCCAATACCAAGAGACAAGTATAACAACGCTTGGAATAGCTACCATTTTAATGTAGAACGTTTTTATGACTTACTACATTTAGACAGAGACCTACGTGATAAAGATTTTGAACATAATTTAGAGCTTAAAACTAAAATTATCGAACAAGCGGAAGCGTTAGCTGATGATGAAAACACAAACAGAGCTTTTAGAGAACTTCAAAATTTACATAAAATTTGGAAAGAAGAACTTGGACCTGTAGCAAGAGAACACAGAGAACCAATTTGGGAACGCTTTAAAGAAGCGACTAAAAAAATTAATGCTAAGCGTCAAGATTACTTTAAAAACTTGGACACTGTTTATGAGCAAAACTTATTAAACAAACAGGCTATTATCACGCTTATTGAAGAGAAAGCAAATGAAAAAATTACTAACCATAGTGGTTGGCAAAATAAGATTAAAGAAATTGAAGCCTTAAGAGAAGAGTTTTTTAAAGCAGGTAAAGTACCTGTTAAGGTTAACGAAGCAACATGGGCTAAATTTAAAGAAGCGGTTAGACGTTTTAACAGAAACAAAAACGAGTTTTATAAAAACTTAAAAAAAGACCAATACGACAACCTAGAGAAAAAACTAGCGTTAATTAAAATTGCCGAAGACAATAAAGACAGTGAAGATTTTGAAGCAACAACTCAGTTGATGAAAAAAATTCAAGGCGATTGGAAACGTATTGGACATGTACCAAGAAAAGATAGTGACAAAATTTGGAAGCAATTTAAAAGTGCTTGTAACCACTATTTTGATCGTATTAAAGAACAACGTAATGCTGCTAGTGCTGAAGAAGAAGAGGCTTTTACACAAAAAGAAGCCTTACTATCTGAGGTTAAAAACCTGACACTTTCTGGAGATCAAAAAACGGATTTAGCGACTATTAAAACACAAATTAATAGCTGGAAAACTTTAGGTCGTGTGCCACGTAATAAAAGACAAATAGAAAGTGACTTTAACGATACACTGGATGGATTATTTAAATCTTTAGATTTAAATAAAACTGAAGCAGAGCTAATTAAATTTGAAAACAAATTAGATCAATTAGCGTCTGGAGATGACAGCAGAGCTATTGATAACGAACGTTTTTATATCCAGAAAAAAGTTGACGACATTAAAGGAGAAATAATTCAATTAGAAAATAACCTTCAATTTTTCTCTAATGTAAAATCGGATAATCCTTTAGTTAAAGAGGTGCATAAAAACATCAAAAAACATAAGGACGACTTACAATTATGGAATACAAAACTTAAAAAAATAAAAGGATTGTACGACCAATAAAATCTAACAATAAAATAACTAAAGTTGTTATAAACATTACCTAAGTAATGGATATAGCAACTTTTTTTTTGCTTCAACAATGCTAAACAAAAACTAAATATAGTTTAGTAAAATAATAACCTTATACATATTAAAGTATATGGTTTTAAATTACTAAATTACTGTTATGAAAATAAACCTATTATCCTGCGACGCGATTAGACCTGACAAAAAAGGAATTGCTAATTGTATAGAAGCTATTGCAAAAGATATTAATGCAGCACAAGCCTTTCAATTTACAGAAATTTTATTAGAAGGAGATACTGTAGATTTTGAAGTAAATGACAAAAACTCAGGATCTGCTTTAAGAGCCTTGCGCAAACTGGATATAGATTATCAAATATTAGACTAAAATATTAGTAACAACATTGTAAGTTATTTATTATGACATATGCTATTAACGCTAAATCCTTTGCCAATAAGGACGCTTCCATCACTATAAAAGAGACTTCAATACAATTTGGTACTACACCACAATCTAACGATACGCTTGCTAGTCCTGCAGATTTATTTTTAAGCGCATTTGCTGCTTGCATTTTAAAAAATGTGCAACGTTTTTCTGTTTTAATGAAATTTGAATATGCTTATGCAGACATTACAGTAAACGCAATCCGATTAGAAAAACCTCCTAGAATGGATCATATAGACTATCAACTAACAGTGTACACAAACGATCAAAATCTAAATAGTGCTTTACTAAAAAAGAATATTGAAAAGTTTGGCACCATTTATAATACAGTTAAATTAAGTTGTACTATAAACGGAACCGTTACAACAAAAACATAAATCCATTAACAGACTACAATTCTAAGATTAACTTTATGTAAAGTAATACATAATTGAGATATAATTTATTTGAATGTTAAAATATTAATCGTAACATTGCAATGAATTAATTAATAATAGAATTAATTTAAATATCAAAAAATATATTAGTCATATAATACAAACTGTTTTTTTAAAATCAACTTACAATGAAGTCTAATACACAGCCTATACTATTTGAAGACATAGAAAAAACAATTAAGCAATTAAGACCAGATACCATTTCTGAATCACGAAAAGAAGTATTACAGCCTTTAGCTGATTATATACAATCAAAGGTGAATAATAACCTAGAAATACGTATTAATTTTATTTGTACACATAATTCTAGACGCAGTCATTTATCGCAAATTTGGGCACAAACAATAGCCAGCTACTTTGCTATTAAAAACGTATTTTGTTACTCTGGTGGTACTGAAGCAACAGCAGTATACCCAATGGTTATCAAAACATTAAACCAATCTGGGTTTAAAATAAATGCTCTTTCAAACGATAAAAATCCAATTTATTCAATCAAATATTCTAATAACGAACATCCAATTATTGGTTTTTCAAAAACATTAGATGACGATTTTAATCCGCAATCACAATTTGCTGCAATTATGACTTGTAGTCAAGCAGATGGTGGTTGTCCATTTATTGCTGGTGCAGAGCAACGTATACCTATTACTTTTGAAGATCCAAAAGCATTTGATAACACACCACAACAAGAAGAAAAATACAAAGAAAGAAGTTTGCAAATAGCAACTGAAATGTTATTTGTTTTCTCTCAAATAAAATCATAAAAATGGCTACAAAAAAATTAAGTTTTCTAGATAAAAATCTAACACTATGGATATTTGTAGCAATGATAATTGGTGTTGGACTTGGGTATTTTATACCAACCTTTCCAGATATTATAAATTCCTTTAGTAGTGGATCTACAAATTACCCAATTGCAATTGGTTTAATTTTAATGATGTATCCACCATTAGCAAAAGTTAATTACACTTTATTACCAAAGGTTTTTAGAAACACTAAAATATTGTCAATTTCGCTTATTCTAAATTGGATTATTGGACCTGTTTTAATGTTTATTCTGGCTATTACGTTTTTAAAAGACTATCCAGAATATATGGTTGGGTTAATTTTAATTGGTTTAGCACGTTGTATTGCAATGGTCTTGGTTTGGAATGATCTTGCAGAAGGTAGTAGCGAGTATGGTGCAGGTTTAGTCGCTTTAAATAGCATTTTTCAAGTATTTGCTTATAGTTTTTACGCTTGGCTTTTTATAACCATATTACCTCCTTATTTTGGATTTGAAGGTGCTATTGTAGATATTTCAATAGGTACCATTGCAGAAAGTGTAGCTATATATTTAGGAATCCCTTTTCTTTTAGGGATTTTAAGTAGACAAATCTTAGTAAAATTAAAAGGTGAAGATTGGTATACTAATACATTTATACCAACAATATCTCCTATGACTTTAATTGCACTATTATTTACAATAGTCATTATGTTTTCGTTAAAAGGTGAGTTAATTGTACAAATACCAATGGATGTTTTAATTATTGCAGTACCATTACTTATCTATTTTTTACTAATGTTTATTATCGGATTTTTCTTTACAAAAGCTTCTGGTGCAAAATATGATAAAACCGCCTCTGTTGCTTTTACTGCTGCTGGTAATAATTTTGAATTAGCTATTGCTGTCGCTATTGCTGTTTTTGGACTTAATTCTGGACAAGCTTTTGCTGGTGTTATTGGTCCTTTAGTAGAAGTTCCTGCACTGATTTTATTAGTTAGAGTCTCTTTCTGGCTAAGAAAAAAATATTATGGAAATGCTGCTTTGTAAAAGACTGAAACCATTATAAATAAACAATTATTGTATAGATAATTACAAGTAATAAAATATAAAGTTAACCTTGCTAAAAACGTTTACTTTTTAGTAATCTCCTTTAAAATCTACATTACAAAGTTACAGTATTTTGCGCAGTAGATATTTGCGTGTATTAATCAACTTTATCTTAAACTTTACTCTGATAATGAATTAATTGCAAATTTGACTTTGTCATTTTTTTCAACTAAATTCGTTTAACTTCGAATATAATTCATTGAAACGGAATCATATTCGCTATGCTTTGGTAAACATTCATCAGAATTCGATTAATTCCTCGAGCTAACAAGGTCAAAAAGATAATGAAAATGGAAAAGTATAATTAACTGATTATCAATAACTAAATTTGACATTAGTCAAGATTTTAAAGAATAACAACTTAAACAACAAATGAAATATGGAGTTAATACAAAAATCTAATGAAGCTTCTCACAACAAGCTTACAAGAGTTCTCTGCTTTAAATTGATATTAATCACTAGTTTATTTCAGGTCAATGCTCAAAATGCCCCGAGATTATTAATAAACCATTTTGGTGGAGCAGGTGGTGCTTCTGCATATAACCTAAGAATTAACCAATCCTCATTATTTCACGATGTTATTGATACTTATTATAATAGTTATATCCTAAAAATTAATGTTGATGAACAGAATCCAACTCCCATTAATGTTGCATCCAGTAGTAATGATGGGTTTCTAGGAAATTATGAAGTGAATAATAATTATATTTTTCAATCTTTTATAGGTAGTAACGAGATAATAAAAAAAGATAGAATAACTGGAAATATCAGTAATGTATGTTTATCATGTGAAGCAAAATGGATAAGACAGCATGGTGATTATATATATTATGTTAATGAGAATGAAGATATATACAGAACAAATTTTATAGACTCTGATTTAAATGATAAGGAATTAGTAGTTAATATTGCCTCTAGCGGAATTAAATTGTTAACATTTTATGGGGATGAATTATTTTTTTTAGATAATGCAAATAAAAAAATTTCAAAAATTAATGCAAGTAATAATATTGTAAATATTGTTTCTTTCACTAATAATGGTACATTCACAATAGATGGAGATTTTTTATATTACATAGACATTAATGATGATTATAGTGAATCATCATTATTAAAGTTTGACTTGATTAACTATGACACACCAATTGTTTTATCCTCTGATTTTTGGTCTAGTAGTATTGTTGCTAAAGATGATTATTTGTATTATATGGTTGGTGCTGGCACTGGCATTTCGATTTATGAAATTAGCTTAGAAAGTTTAACTCTGTCAATTGAAACACATAATAATATCAGTGATGTTCAGATAGAATATACAACAACGAACTATATAAAACTTATTAATTTGAAAACCTCAAAAGACTATCTAATTTATGATTTATCTGGTCGAGAAGTTCTAAGTGGTATAGTTTTTCCAGATGGAAAAATTGATATAAGTAAAATATCATCAGGATTGTGGGTTTTAAAGTTAGATAATAGTAGTGCCTTTAAGTTTATAAAAAAATAAACGTTTGCCAACAACATATATAATTTATTGCTTGTTCTAGCCTACTTACGAAAATCCACGCGGATTTTCTAGTTGGTTTTTATTTACTAAATTACGTGCTAAACCACGCAACAAACCATATACAAACACGTCAAACAAACATCAATAAAGCGCATAAAAAAAGCACAATCCTAAGATTGTGCTTTTTCTATTTTATATAATACTATTTAAAACGATTACTTTTTAGGAATCTCTTTTAAAATCTCTAATACAAAGTTCCAGTATTTTTGAGCAGACGATATTTGCGCACGCTCATCAGGACTATGTGCACCTTTAATATTTGGTCCAAAACTAATCATTTCCATATCTGGATAGTTTTGCCCTAAAATACCACATTCTAAACCAGCGTGACAAGCAGCAATATGTGCTTTTTCGCCATTAAGTTTTTGGTATAAATTATCTAATACTTTTAATATAGCGCTATCCATGTTTGGTGTCCATCCTGGATAATCTCCAGAAAACTCAACCTCACAACCAGTAAGCTCAAAAGCAGCACGTAGCGTATTTGCTAAGTCCATTTTACTACTTTCTACAGAGCTACGTGTTAAACATCCTATTTTTACGTGACCATCCTTAACAATTACTCGTGCAATGTTATTAGATGTTTCTACCAATTCAGGGATGTCAGCACTCATACGATACACACCATTTACTGCTGCATATATAGCACGTGTTAATCCTTCTTGCACACCAAGATCCATAATTAATTCAGGAGCTTCAGTTTTAGAAACTTCAATCACTAAATCAGGTTCCATAGTTTTAAGTTCGGTTTTAATAATGTTACCTAACTCCTCCATTTCACTAATAAAAGCAGCTTCGTGTATTGCATCTATAGCAACTATTGCTCTACTTTCTCTTGGTATAGCGTTACGTAAACTACCTCCATCAATTTCTGAGATACGTAAACCAAAGTTTTCAAAACCATCAAATAATAAACGGTTCATTATTTTATTGGCATTACCAAGACCTTCATGTATTTGCATACCTGAGTGTCCACCTTGTAAGCCTTTTACTTTTATTTCAAATCCTATTTTAAATTCAGGTGTTTCTTCTTGCTCATAACTTCTTGTTGCAGTGACATCAATACCTCCTGCACAACCAACACCAATCTCGTCATCTTCTTCTGTATCTAGGTTTAACAAGATTCCGCCAGTTAATAAACCACCTTTTAATCCCATTGCACCTGTCATACCAGTTTCTTCGTCAATTGTAAATAAAGCTTCAATTGCTGGATGTGGTATGTCAGTACTTTCTAAAATTGCCATAATGGTTGCTACTCCTAATCCGTTATCTGCACCAAGGGTTGTTCCTTTTGCTTTTACCCAATCACCTTCCACTACCATTTGGATGCCTTGTGTGTCAAAATCAAAATTGGTATCTGCGTTTTTTTGGTGTACCATATCTAAATGCGATTGCATTACAATAGTTACACGATCTTCCATACCTGCAGTTGCTGGTTTTTTGATAATCACATTTCCAACCTCATCTTCTATAACTTCTAAACCTAAATTGGTACCAAAGTCTTTCATAAATTTAATTACGCGCTCCTCCTTTTTTGAAGGTCTTGGTACTGCGTTTAAATCTGCGAATTTATTCCATAATGCTTTTGGCTCTAAAGCTCTAACGTCTTGACTCATTTGTATCGTTTTTATTGAATTACAAAAGTACAAATTGCAGTTGCATTTAGAAACCTTTTTGGGTTAGAAATAACATTAGTCGCTACTCCTGATGGTAGTGGCATCCTTTTTTGCAAAAAAAGATATAACGGACAGCAGGTAGAAACCTTTTAAATAAACCTAAGTGATTGGTCCTAATTTTTAATTATTTTTGAGTCATGCTAAAAAACAAAAAACTGTGGATTGCCCTACTGATTATACCAATGTATATATTGGTTAAAGTTTCGGCTAAATTTCCGGACACAATCGAGGTTGTGTATAGTACTGGTTTGTATCCTTTTATTTCAAAATTGTTTAGGTATACTTTGGGTTGGTTGCCTTTTAGTTTTGGCGATTTGTTATATGCTTTTAGTATAATTTTTATAATCCGTTGGCTAATTTTAAACGTAAAACGTATCTGGAAAGATACTATCCATTGGCTAATTGATGTATTTGCTGCTGTTAGTTTTATTTTTATGGCATTTCATTTATTTTGGGGTTTTAATTATTACAGAAATCCTTTGCACAAAAATTTAAATTTAGAGGATGATTACACCACTGAGCAATTAGTTACAGTAACTAAAAACTTGATTGAAAAATCAAATACCATCCACCTACAGATTACTAAAAATGATAGTTTGAAGGTCGAGTTACCTTTTACTAAATCCGAAATTTTAGCATTAACACCTAAAAGTTTTGAGGCTTTAAAAACTGATTTTCCGCATTTGGAATACCATCCTAAAAGTTTAAAAAAATCGTTATTTAGTATCCCATTAACTTACATGGGTTTTAGTGGTTATCTTAATCCTTTAACCAACGAGGCTCAGGTGGATTATATGATTCCTGTATATAAATTTCCGACCACTGCTGCACATGAAGTGGCACACCAATTGGGTTACGCTAAAGAAAATGAGGCTAATTTTATTGGCTTTTTAGCGACTATTAGCAATACTAATATCTACTTTAAATATTCCGGTTACACCTTTGGTTTAAGGCATTGTCTAGGTGAAGTTTTTAGACGTGATCCTGATCTATACTACCAATTATTACCAACTATTAATACAGGTATTTTAAAAAACTATCAAGAGGTTAGAGACTTTTGGAATGATTACAAAAACCCATTGGAGCCAATTTTTAGATCCACATATACGTCCTATTTAAAAGCCAACAATCAAGCCAAAGGTATGGATAGTTACAGTTACGTGGTAGCGTTATTGGTTAATTATTTGGAAGATAAAATCTTATAAAAACGTTAAAATCCTAATTGGATGTTGTTTGGCATATTGGCTATTATGTATCTTTAGTCTTTATCAACCTAAAACTAACAACCAATGATTAAAAAATGGGCAGCATTAAGCCTGCTGTTGTGCAGTTATTTATCTTTTGCACAAGAGTATGTTCCTAAAAACGATGGTGTAAAAACCAACACATCTAACTACACAGCCTTAACAAACGCTAAAATTTATGTCACTCCTAATCAAGTTATTGAAAAAGGAACCTTACTTATTAAGGATGGTAAAGTAGTCTCGTCTGGAGCTTCTGTCACCATTCCCAAAAATGCTGTTGTTATTGATGTAACTGGTAAATCTATCTATCCTTCTTTTATAGATATCTATACAGATTTTGGTGTTAAAGCACCAAGCAGCGCTTCTGGAAATAACAGAAGTCCGCAATATGACGCCAGTCGCGAAGGTTATTACTGGAATGACCATATTAGACCTGACCAAAATGCAATAGACCATTTTGAATTTGATAGCAAAAAAGCTGAAGAGTTACGTAAAGCTGGGTTTGGTGTTGTAACCTCACATATAGATGATGGTATTATCCAAGGTACTGGTGTTTTAGTAACATTAGCAGCTTCTGGTAGCGATGCTACTAGACTATTGGACGACAAAGTTGGGCAATTTTCTGGAACATCAAAAAGCAAAACTTCTAGACAGGCGTATCCAACATCATTAATGGGAACTATGGCGTTATTACGACAAGTAAACCATGATGCAGATTGGTATGCTAAAGGAAATATTAAAGAAAGAGATCGTGCTTTAGAAGCTTACATTGCTAACAAAAATTTAGTTCAATTTTTTAATGCTGGTAAAAAAGTAAATGCGTTACGCTTTGACAAATTAGGAGATCAATTTGGTATCCAATATGTATTTGTTGGTGGTGGTGATGAGTATGAGCTTATTAAGGACATTAAAAATACCAATGCAAAATTTATTTTACCTTTAGATTTTCCGGATGCTTATGATATGGAAGATCCATTATTAGCACAATCTGTTAGTCTTGAAGATTTAAAAGCTTGGAACCAAAGTCCTGCTAACCCTAAAATTTTAGCCGAAAACAATATTCAGTTTGCGTTAACGACGCACAAATTAAAAGACGCTAAAACATTAATGCCTAACCTTTTAAAAGCTATTGAATATGGTTTAGATAAAACTAAAGCTTTAGAAGCATTGACAACTGTACCTGCCGGAATTATTGGTAAATCAACAGAGCTTGGACATTTAAAGTCAGGTGCTTATGCAAACTTTTTAATTACGTCTGGTGACATTTTTGATAAAGAAACTACTATTTATGAAAATTGGGTAACAGGCATCAAGGATGAGTTATCAGCAATGAATACTACAGATTTACGTGGTAACTACACCTTTAATTTTGACAATACGGATTATGAGTTAGAAATTTCTGGCGAAATTGAAAAACTAAAATCTAAGGTTAAAACCGAAACTAAAGAATTTGGTTCTAAAATAAACTTTAGCGATAATTGGATGCAATTAACTTTTGCTACTGCAGATAGTACCAAAAAAGAATTTGTTAGAGTGGTAACAAACGTAACCAACCCTAACATGTTAAGTGGTAAATTATATTATCCAAATGGTAACGAAGGGACTTTTTTAGCTACTAAACAGGCTTCAGATGCTAAAAAGGAAGACAAAAAAGACATTGAGGACAAAGACGATAAAACACCGACTATATATCCTGTAACGTATCCAAATATGGCGTATGGCATGGAAAGCCTACCACAGCAAGAAACGTTATTGTTTAAAAACGTAACGGTTTGGACTAATGAGGAAGATGGTATAATAAAAAACACAGACGTCTTAATTAAAAACGGAAAGATTGCAAAAATCGGAACTAATTTAAGTGCTGGTAATGCTACTGTTATTGACGGAACCAACAAACATTTAACGTCAGGAATTATTGACGAGCACTCGCATATTGCAACAGAAAGTGTTAACGAAGCAGGACACAACAGTACTGCAGAAGTCACTATTGAAGATGTTTTAGATGCTGAAGATGTAGACATTTACCGTAATCTTGCTGGTGGTGTTACTAGTATCCAAATATTACATGGATCTGCCAATCCTATTGGAGGACGATCTGCAATCATTAAATTAAAATGGGGAGAAAAAGCAGATAACTTAGTCTACCAAAACAGTCCTAAATTTATCAAATTTGCTTTAGGAGAAAATGTAAAACAAGCCAATTGGGGAGACAATGCAAGAACTCGTTTTCCGCAAACCAGAATGGGTGTTGAGCAGGTATTTACAGACTACTTCCAACGTGCGCAAGAGTATGATGCTTTAAAGAAAAGCGGTAAACCTTACCGTAAAGATTTAGAGTTAGAGACTATTGCCGAAATTTTAAATAAAGAGCGTTTTATATCATGTCACTCTTACGTGCAAAGTGAGATTAATATGTTAATGAAGGTTGCCGAAAAATTCAACTTTAGAATCAACACGTTCACACATATTTTAGAAGGTTATAAAGTCGCTGATAAAATGGTAGAACATGGTGTTGGAGGATCAACATTCTCTGACTGGTGGGCTTACAAGTACGAGGTTAATGATGCCATCCCTTTTAACGCGCCAATCATGCATAACGCTGGTGTTTTAGTAGCCATAAATAGTGATGATGCAGAGATGTCTAGACGTTTAAATCAAGAAGCTGCAAAATCTGTTAAATATGGAGATATTAGCGAGGAGGACGCTTGGAAGTTTGTATCCTTAAATCCTGCTAAATTATTACATATCGACGATCGTGTAGGTAGTATCAAAGTTGGTAAAGATGCAGATGTTGTGCTATGGAGTGACAACCCATTGTCTATTTACGCTAAAGCGGAAAAAACAATCATTGAAGGAAAAGTTTATTTTGATTTAGAGCGTGATGCTAAACTAAGAGAGACTATCAAAAAAGAGAAAAACGAACTAACAATGCTAATGCTTCAAGCTAAAAACAAAGGTTTAAAAACAAAACCTATTGAGAAAAAAGAAAAAGAGCTATTGCATTGCGATTCTATTGACCACCAACACTAGTCAATAAGTAAAGTTAAACGTAAAATTCACACTCATAAATGTTTCGCTTAAGCGGAAATTAAAAGATAATAAATCATGAGAACACTCAAAATATTAATCCTAACGCTATGTGTTTCGGTAATTAGTTTTGCCCAACAAACGCCTGGAGATAAACAAACCACAGCCATTACTATTGAAGGTGCAACTGCACATTTAGGAAATGGTGACGTTATTGAAAACGCATTAATAATGTTTGAAAACGGTACACTAACGTTTGTTGGTAGTGCCAATACAAAAATTGCAAGAAAAGGAACCATTATTGATGCTAAAGGTAAGCATGTCTATCCTGGTTTTATTGCACCAAACTCAACTTTAGGTTTAGTTGAAGTTGACGCTGTACGTGCTACCAACGACGATGACGAAGTTGGCGCTATGAATCCACATATTCGTAGTCTTATTGCTTATAACACCGAATCTAAAGTGGTAGAATCTATGCGACCAAATGGTGTATTAATGGCACAAATCACACCTCGTGGTGGACGTATTTCTGGAACATCAAGTGTTGTACAATTAGATGCTTGGAACTGGGAAGATGCAGCCATAAAAACAGATGATGGTATACATTTAAATTGGCCAAGCACCTACTCTAGAGGTCGTTGGTGGTTAGGAGAACCAAATGTTTTAAAAGAAAACAAAAACTACGCTAAAGAGATACAAGAACTTACCAATTACTTCGCGCAAAGCAAAGCTTATAATGCTAATAAAACATCTCCAAAAGATTTACCTTTTGAGGCTTTAGAAGGGTTAATGGATGGTAGCAAAAAACTTTTTGTACATGTAGATAACGAGAAAGGAATTACAGACGCTATTAATTTTGCTAAAGCAGAAAACATCAAGCACTTAGTTATTGTTGGTGGTTATGAAGCTAACAATGTTGTTGATTTATTAAAAGAAAATAACATTCCAGTATTATTACAACGCATCCACTCTAGACCAAATGGAGATGATCATGATTATGATTTACCATATAAATTAGCGACTCAATTAGTTAAGGCTGGTGTTTTAGTAGGATTAGAAAATGCTGGTGATATGGAACGTATGAATACTAGAAACTTACCGTTTTTAGCAGGAACTACTGTTACTTATGGTTTATCTAAAGCACAAGCTTTAAGTTTAATTACTTTAAATACAGCAAAAATATTAGGTGTTGATGATAAAGTAGGCTCATTGGAAGTTGGAAAAGATGCTACATTATTTATTAGCCAAGGTGATGCTTTGGATATGAGAACAAACAAATTGGATCAAGCCTTTATCCAAGGTCGTAACATCAGTTTAGAAACACATCAAACAGAATTGTACAAGCGTTATTCTAAAAAGTACAATAACAAACAATAATATTTTATTCCAATTAAAATTAAAAAAGCGACCTATTAGGTCGCTTTTTTAATAGATATATCACACCATATTAATCAACAAATTTTGCTTGTTCTGGCTTAACAAACATTGCTGCATCTGGTGCTGTTGTAGACAACTTTACGTCTGTAAAAACATTGGGAGCTTTAGGTGTTGTTGGTTTATCATCTTTATAACCATAACCTGTAATTGTATTTGGTAAAAGTAGACCGTTTACTTCTTGCCAATCGCCATAACGTCTAAAATGTAATTCTTTAGTATCAATTCCTGGCACAAAGTTTACTGTGTAACCTAACCATTCCATTTTAAATGTCTCAGCATTATAATAAAGTATGTAAATATCTTCTGGTGTTGCTCCTACACCATTATCATAAGATATTTTAATTCCTGGATAAGTTACACCTTCAAAAGTAAGTGCTTCTGCTTCAGAAAATTTAATTCCGTCGTCAGACAAAATAAAAGGCATAGTATAAAAATAGAACATTAGATTGTAGCCAAATTTAGGATCATACCCTTTATATTCTTTATCAGTTTTATTTAATAACCATGGTTTTTGACCATCAAAACCAATCGCATAGTTTTCAGATGCTAACAATGCTTTTCTGTTGTATAAATCTGTAGTGGTAACTTCTTTTCCATCAGGTTTCTCTTGCGTATACTCTAAAGATCTCATAGATTTCCATAGGTCTAATCCTCCATGCGCATTAAATACTTTTACTAAGTTTTCTGGATATTTTTTTGTTTCCTTAACTGCTTTTTCAATTGCAGGTTTATCCTCTTGGTTTGTGATCGTTTGAGTTTCGGTTTTGGTTTCAGTTTTACAAGAAAACAAGAATAATCCTAATGATAATGTGTAAAGTATTTTTTTCATTTAAATATTGGTTTTAGTATTCTACAGTCAGTCGAAATTAATTACATTTCTTTACAAAAAAAAGGTTGCAAATTGTTATTTTTTTAATGAGCCCTATTTTTGAATTATCTGTTATTTTAAAGGGTATTTATTATGTTTTTACACTTAATTATCAAAAAATATTTTAGATAATCCAACAGTCTTGTAGACTGCAAGATTTAGCTTAAATTTGTACCATATTAAATTTAGGATTTTAAACATCTAAAATGGCAAATAAACAAATAAGTAGCACTCAAAATCCATTAATCAAACACATTGTCTTATTAAAAGACAAATCTCGCGAACGCAAAAAAACAAATACTTTTGTTTTAGAAGGTGAACGCGAAATACAATTGGCTTTAGATGGTGAGTATGCTATCCAAACTATTTTAGTGTTACCTGAGATTTATGATATTACAAAACTTGGTAATTTCCCTGAGACTATTGATATTATAGAAGTCTCAAAAGAAGTTTATCAAAAAGTAGCTTATCGAGAAACTACAGAAGGGATTTTGGCTATTGCCAAAAGTAAACCGCATCAATTAGAGGCTATCGTTTTTAATAATAACAATCCTTTAATTTTAATTGCTGAAGCACCTGAAAAACCAGGAAATATTGGTGCCATTTTACGTACAGCAGATGCTGCAAATGTGGACGCTGTAATTATTGCAAATCCAAAAACAGACTTGTATAATCCAAACATTGTACGCTCTAGCGTTGGCTGTGTTTTTACTAACCAAATTGCCACAGGAACGACAACGGAAATCATTACATTTTTAAAGAAAAATAATATTGATATTTACAGTGCTATATTACAAGACGCAGTGCATTATCACGAACAAGATTATAGCAAAGCAAGTGCTATTGTTGTTGGTACGGAAGCTGATGGATTAAGTGATACTTGGCGAAAAGCGTCTAAACAAAATATAAAAATCCCTATGCAAGGCGCCATAGATTCCATGAACGTGTCTGTTGCTGCTGGAATATTAATTTTTGAAGCTAAACGTCAGCGTAATTTTAAATAAACTAATGACTGCAAACACTTTATTTTACATTTTAATTGCCATACTAATTATCAGTTTTATAATTGATAAAATTCTAGATGCACTTAATGCAAAACATTTTAACGATACTTTACCATCAGAAGTAAAGGATGTTTATGACGACGCAGAATACAAAAAATCGCAACGTTATAAATCAACTAACTATAAATTTGGATTGCTTACGTCTACATTTTCTTTAGTACTTACATTAGGGTTTTTCTTTTTTGATGGTTTTGCTTACGTTGATCAAATAGCTAGACAATTAACAACGCATTCTATTTTGATTACTTTAATTTTCTTTGGAATAATCATGTTAGGTAGTGATGTAATAACCACTCCGTTTTCTTATTACAAAACCTTTGTAATAGAGGAACAGTTTGGGTTTAATAAAACCACTAGAAAAACCTTTATCCTAGACAAAATTAAAGGTTGGTTTATGACCATATTTGTTGGTGGTTTAATACTAGGTGCATTAACTTGGTTTTATCAAACTACAGGTTCAACATTTTGGATATATGCTTGGTTATTAATAACCGTTTTCACGGTGTTTGTTAACTTGTTTTACTCTAGGTTAATCGTACCAATATTTAATAAACAAAGTCCTTTAGAGGATGGAAGCTTGCGCACTGCAATCTCTGACTATGCCAACACTGTAGGTTTTAATTTAGATAAAATTTATATCATTGATGGCTCAAAACGTAGTACAAAAGCAAACGCTTATTTTTCTGGTTTTGGAAGCGAAAAACGTGTCACACTTTATGACACATTGGTTAATGATTTAAATGAAGAAGAAATTGTTGCTGTTTTAGCCCATGAAGTTGGACATTACAAAAAGAAACACATAATTTTCAACTTAGTAACCTCTGTACTGTTAACTGGATTTACCTTATATGTTTTATCGCTTTTAATAGAAAACCCAATGTTGAGCGAAGCATTAGGTGTGGCAACACCAAGTTTTCATATAGGCCTAATTGCTTTCGGAATTTTATATTCGCCATTATCTGAAATCACAGGATTATTAATGAATTGGTTTTCTCGTAAGTTTGAATATCAAGCTGATAATTATGCCAAAACAACCTACAAAGCAGAACCTTTAATTACATCGCTTAAAAAATTATCTAAAAACAGTTTAAGCAATTTAACACCACATCCAGCGTATGTTTTTATGCATTATTCTCATCCTACATTACTAGAACGAATTAAAAATTTAAGACAGTAATTATTTCGCTTTAAAACAATTAATACTCCTCTTGCAAAGCACTTTGCAAATTGTAATGCTCAAAACTAAAACCAGTATCTTCTATTTTTTTAGAACTTACACGCTGACTTTCAAATAACAAAATATGCATTTCGCCTAAAATTAGTTTCATAAAAGACTTTGGAATGTTGGGTAAAAATAAAGGCATTTTTAACTGTCGTGCTATAGATTTTGTTAGCTGTAGATTAGTTTCTGGATTTGGTGCTACACCATTATATACACCTTCTAATTTGTTTACTAATACATGTAAAAATAGATTTGCTAAATCTGTAATATGAATCCATGATTGCCACTGTTTACCAGAACCAAAAGCTGCTCCTGCTCCAAATTTAATTGGTTTAGCCATTTCTGGTAGTGCACCTCCTTTAGCAGATAAGACTAATCCAATTCTAACCTTAGACACCATGATGTTTAAAGTAGAAAAGGCATCAACAACCTGCTCCCATTGCTCAACCACTTGACCTAAAAAAGATGTGCTAACTTCTTTATAATCCTCTGTATAATAATTAGTTAATGAATTTGGATAAATACCAATAGCACTAGCAGACACAATGTGTTTAACCTGATTTGGATTGTTTTTAAGCGTATCAAAAAGTAATTGAGAGGTTTGGACACGACTTAACAAAATTGTTTTTTTATAAGATTCGGTCCAGCGTTTTGATATACTTGCTCCAACCAAATGTATAATTGCATCAACACCGTTTAAACAAGTTGCATCTATTTCATTTTTAGAAGGATTCCAATAAAACCCTTGATAATTAGAATCTGTTTCTAATTTGGATTTACTTGTTGTAAGATAATTTACAGAAATATTGTTAGCATGACATTGTTTTACAATTTCGCTACCAATTAATCCTGTTGCTCCTGTAATTAATATGCGCATTTTTTTTTATAAAAATACAAATAAGTCTGCCTAGTACTTATTGCTTTAAGTAAGCTTTAACGTTTGAAATAGTAAAATAATTATGTCCATTTACTTAAGCTAGTTTTACAGCTCTAAGTATATGACGTTTACTTGGTGGACCAGGAAGACGGTCTACCTTAAAACCTACACTTTGCATAGCACGTCTTGCTGCACCTTGAGCGCAATAGGTCATTAGTACACCATTAGGTTTAAGTGCTTCAAACATAATTTTAAATATTGAAGCGGTCCATAATTCAGGTTGTTCGGTTGGACCAAAAGCATCAAAATAAATAACATCAAATTGATTAACAGCCTTTAAATTAAAGATGTCATGATTCCTTTTTTCTAATGTAAATCTTGGTGTTATTTTATGTGGTACATCCCATGAGACCTCATGCATTGTATTAAATACGTTTTGCTGTTCTGGAACCAATAATTCTTCAGGAAAATTTAATTGATTAATTATATCCATGGTAACCGGAAAAGACTCTATACCAACATAATTAATCGTTAATGGTAATGATTCTGTTTTAACAAGCGTATTAAAAGCATTTAGCCCAGAACCAAAACCTAGCTCTAAAATAGAACAGGATTGTACTATTTCTTGACTTTGTAAAGTAGACAAAAAATAAAACAATCCTGATTTAAGATATACAAAATCAGACTCTTCTATTGCTCCGGAAGTAGAATGATAATGTGCTTTGTATTTTGGGTGCAACAGCGTTGAAGAACCATCTTTTGTAATTTCGATTTTTGGTTTCAACCTATTGTGAGATTAAAAGTTTTTTAATTTTAGGAATTGGTCCTGTACATTCTAAACTATGACAAGAGATACAAGTATTGATAGTATTATTAAATCTATCTTTTAAACTTATATCAGATTTAGTATTATAGATTTCTTTTTGAGCAGTTAAGAATATATTAGAAAAACTTTTAAATCGTTCTGTTCTGGCCTTAAAGTTTGATAATTGGGCTGTATGAATATTTAAAAATTGTTCAGGTAAAGGTGTTAATGCCTCATCGTTTACAACCTGTTTTTTAAGCTGAAGATTAAATGCGTATAATTCTTTCATTAATACAGTCATTTCTGAAGGCACATACATATCGTACACAACTTCTGCTTTTTCATCTTTCTTTGTTTTGTCGTTACACGACATAAAAAAGATAAGTATTATAACCCAAAAACCATGTTTCATATTATTGCTTTTCTACTAATAAAACACCATCAGCTAAAAACGAAAATGTACGTTTAGGCTCTGTAATAACTTCAATTTCTTCTTTAGTTGCTCCTTTATCTTCAGCGTAGTGACGTTGCTCGTCTACTGACACTTCTTCAACAAAAGCTAACCCGTTTACAATAACTTCATGTTCTGCAATATTTTTTGGCATAAAAAATCCGTAGTCTTTAAACTTAACCATAACCTCATTACCCTCTCCTAAGTCAGCAGTCATCCAACAACCTTTATTTTGGCACACTTCTTTTACTTTTAAAGTTACTTTAGTTGGGATACTGTCTCCTGCTTTCATGTCTACATAATGACTTAACATAGATTTAGACGCGATAGCATCATCAGCTACAATCTCTTTTCCAAAAGATTTATAATTAACCTCAACGGTTTCAGTAACAACTTCGTCGTTAACTGTGTCGTCTTGTTTTGTTTCGTTTTTACAAGCTACTATTGTTAATAATAATGCAAATAGGATTAAAAAATTTTTCATGGTGTTTTCTATTATAATTTGTTACCCAAAGATAGTATTTTAAGCGTAATAGCATACTTTCTAATATATATTTCTGTATTTTTGTGTCAATAATTTAACCACATTACATGGCGACTTTAACCAAAAAAGATATAAAACTTACTAGAACTGAAACTTCAAAACTAAGCACAGTTGATTTTAACAACTTAGCTTTTGGACAAGTATTTTCAGATCATATGCTAACTTGTGATTATAAAGATGGAAAATGGCAATTGCCAGAGATTGTACCATATAGTCCAATTACATTAGATCCATCTGCCAAAATTTTTCATTATGGACAGTCAATTTTTGAAGGTATGAAAGCCTACAAGGATAGTAATAATGATGTATTTATGTTTAGACCTTTAGAGAATGTAAAGCGTTTAAATATTTCGGCTAAACGTTTAGCAATTCCGGAAGTTCCAGAAGATTATTTTCTTGAAGGTTTAAAAGCGCTTTTAGAAGTTGAAAAAGATTGGATTCCAACTAATGAAGGTAGCTCACTATATATTAGACCTTTTATTTTTGCCTCAGGAAAAGGCTTTCATGCCTCTCCTGCTGATGAGTATAAATTTATTATTTGTACTGCTCCTTCAGGTGCTTATTTTTCTGGAAAAGTAAATGTTTTAATTGAAGAAACTTACTCACGTAGTGCTAATGGTGGTGTAGGTTTTGCTAAAGCTGGAGGTAATTATGCTGGACAATTTTATCCAACACAATTAGCAAAAGCTAAAGGTTACCAACAGGTAATTTGGACGGATGATACTACACACGAATTTATTGAAGAAGCTGGTGCAATGAATGTTTTTATTCGTATCAACGACACCTTGTTAACGTCTCCTGTCAGCGATAGAATTTTAGATGGAATTACCAGAAAAAGTATCCTACAATTAGCTGAAGCTGAAGGTATAAAAACTGAAGTAAGAAAAGTAAAAGTTAGCGAGCTGGTAGAAGCATCCAAAAACGGTAGCTTAAAAGAAATGTTTGGTGCTGGAACTGCTGCTGTAATTTCGCCAATTTCTGGTTTTGGTTTTAGAGGTGAAGATTTTGAAATACCAGAACAAGACCAGTCATTTGCGTCGCAATTAAAACAACGTATTATAAATATACAAACTAATAAAACTGAAGATCCTTTTGGATGGCGAGTAAAACTTTAATTTTAATAAATAGTTTTATCTAATTTTAGATAACAAAAAAAGCAACCAAATGGTTGCTTTTTTTATGCCTTATACTATTTATCTAAAATTGCTTTAATATTAGGTTTAAAGTAATTTGGTCCCTTTAGTACTTTACCATCTTCTCTGTAAATAGGTTCTCCATCTTCACCTAATTTACTCATATTACTACGTTGTATTTCTGCAAAGACTTCTTCTATCTTATCTTGCATACCATGCTCTATTATTGTACCACATAATATGTAAAGCATATCGCCTAAGGCGTCTGCAACTTCAACTAAATCGTTATTTTTTGCTGCTTCTAAATATTCTTCATTTTCCTCTCGCATCAACTCGTAACGCAATAGGTTTTTATCTAGACCTAAATCTGCTTTAGGTGTTTCTCTGTGTCCTATTTTAAAAGCAGTGTGAAATGCTTTTACAGCTTCTATTTTATCTTGCATGTAATTGTTGTTTTATTCCTTGAAGTTAGTGCTTAGTTTTACTAATTTTGCTTAAAAATAAATTATGTTTAGTAAAGGACAAATCGTTTTTGGAATTTTATTCGCCATCGCATTTATTATCGTGTTGATTAGAATGTACCGTAAGGATTTAAACTTACACAAAGTCCATTACAAAGGTGTATTATGGATACTGTTAGCTTTTCTAGCTTTTATAGGTATGATTGTCGCCATTAAAGTGATTTTTAAATAATTTTTAGCTTAATTAAATAAATTGACTTTATTTGTACTTAAAATAACACCTTTTAAATATGAATTATTTTAAGTCTGCAATAGCTTATACTGCTTTTTTTATTTCTTTTTTTAGCGTAGCGCAAAGTTACGTTGGCCATTCCATTGATAATTATTCTGGAATACATGGAGTTATTGATAATCCTTCAAACATTGTAGATTCTAGATTTAAGACAGATGTTAATCTTGCGTCTGCTAGTACTTTTATTGGAAGTGATTATTATGCTATAGATTTTGGAAACATTTTTAATGAAGATATTGACATTGAAGATAATTCTAAAATCTCGCCATCAGATTCTAATAATTTTTTCTCTAATGCAGAGGTTGTAGGTCCTTCTTTTATGTTTAATCTTAATGACACTAACAGTGTAGGAATAGTAACTAGACTTCGTGGATTTGCTAATATTAATAATATTAATGGATCTTTATTTGAAAGTTTAAATGAAGAATTTGAAAATGCTGAAGATTTTTCATTTGATTCTAGCAATTTAGTATCTACCTACCATGTTTGGGCGGAAATAGGCTTTGCCTATGGACGCGTGCTATATAATAATGAGGATCATTTTTTAAAAGGAGGTATTACCTTAAAATTATTGCAAGGTGCTGGTATTTCTTATTTTAATAGTCCTGGTTTTTCTGGAAATTATGATGCTTCAGCCCAAACAATTACCACTAACGGAAGTATTAATTACGGAAACATTGATGATATAAATAACGACGAAGATTTTAATTTTGATAATTTACAAACTGGTTTTGGTGCAGACCTAGGTGTTACTTATGAATGGCGAAAAGGCAATGATACAGACAGTAAAGGGTTTAATAAATATGTGCTTAAATTAGGATTGGCTATTACTGACATTGGATCCATTACCTATAAAAATATTAAACAATATAGTTTTGATTTAAATAATCAAACAGAAAGCACTATTGGCTATAATGATACTGAAGCCTTTTTAGATGAAAATTATACGTCTGTGGAAACTACTAAAAAGTTAAAGATTAATTTACCTACCGCTTTGCGTTTAAGCGCAGATTATCATGTAGACAAATCAATTTACGTAAGTGTTTTAGGTGCTTTTTCAATGGTTAAAAACAACACGGAATATGCTAACAAAATTAACAACGCTGTGACTTTATCACCTCGTATTGAAACAAAATGGTTTAGCTTTTATTCTCCTGTAAGTTTTAGACAATATGATGACTTTGCTTGGGGAGCAGGTTTAAGATTAGGACCTCTGACTGTGGGATCTGGATCTATATTATCTAATGTGCTGTCTAAAGAATCTAAAACTACAGATATATATCTTGGTTTAAAAGTTCCTATTTACCAAAGTAAAAAAACAAAATAGTTCAATATAAAAAAAGCCTTAATCTAAATTAGATTAAGGCTTTTTAATTTCCGCGAAAGCGTTATAATTTTAGTTTTCTTCTGGTAGAAAGTTGTAGTTTTTACTGTAAAATAACATTTGACCATCAAAACTTTCTGGTTGTGTTACGTTAATAGCAGTAATCTCTCCAGCGTCATTAGTTTTTGGTACTAAAACAGGGTTAACAAATCCACTATAAGGAGGAGATGTAAATTGCTTGTTACGCTCTAAAACCTCGGCATGTATTGCTTGGTCTACTTTTACTCCATATCCTTCTACTAAATCCTCAACCGCTTTATAATCTCCTTCAGATTTAATACGTTGTGTTTCGCGCAGTAATTGCCCAAATAAATCGTGTAACTTGTCATAGTCGTTAATATTGAAATACGTTTTTCCGTCTCTTGTAATTTTTTCAATAACATTGTCTGCTTGACCCTTTTCAAATACCCAAGCACTAACCCATTGTCTGTTACGCATGTGTGCTTCTTCTACATCATCTCCTAGATTAAGTCTTATTAATTGTGACATCAAACCATTGCGTATGTAACCATCATAGGCAGCCATACCAACACTTTTCCAGTCGTCAACTAATCCTAATTCTTGTAATTTTGGATTGTATAAATAATATAATCCTACTAAATCCGCACGACCTTCTTCCAAGGTTGAAGCATAGTTTTTAAGGGTTTCTTTAGTTTCTCCAACACCTGGATTTAATTGTCCTGACGCGTGTCCAATAACTTCGTGCAAAGCTGTATGTAATTTATCTGCTAGTTGACCATATTTTTCTTCTAACTCATACTCTTGATCATCGTTTACAAATTCTTTTAAACGTCCTGTACTTCCTGCGTTATTATAGGCGTGAATGATGTTACCTAAGGATACTGACTTACTTCCTACTGCTGCACGAATCCAATTTGCATTTGGTAAGTTTACACCTATTGGTGTGCTTGGTGAAGCGTCTCCAGCTTCTCCTGCAACGTTTACAACTTTGTAAGTTACACCAACCACGTTTTCTTTTTTATGTTCTTTCATTAAAGGAGAATTATCCTCAAACCATTGTGCATTTTCAGATAATACTGCCATTTTTTGAGACATATCAAAATCATTAATTTGCACTATAGTTTCGTAAGATCCTCTATAACCTAATGGGTCATTGTAAACTTCAATAAAACTATTAATATAGTCTACATTTCCAAAAGTTGCAGCTGTCCAAGCTACGTTATAATCGTCCCATGTTTGTAAATCTCCCGTTTTGTAATACTTAATTAAAAGTCCTATTGCGTTACCTTGTGCTTCGTTTTCTGCTACTCCTTGAGCTAATTCTAACCATTTTATAATTTGATCAATTGCAGAACCGTATAATCCACCTGATTTATAAACACGTTCTTTTAACACACCATCCTCTTTAACTAACTGCGAGTTTAATCCGTATGATAATGGCTTTTTAGGATCTGGAGACTTCATTTTTTTATAAAAAGACTCGACATCTGCATTGGTTACATTAGGTCCATAAAAGTTTACAGCACTTTCTAAGACATTGTCTACACCTTTAGCTTGATTAACCTTTTTAGCATCTTGGTCGTTAAAAATCACATCAAAAGCTTCTCCTGCTAATGTTGTGTTAGTTGCAGACATAATTTCTTTTAAATAGTCTTGAGAAAATTCTGGTTTAAGTTTGTCGTTAGAATAATGGTGGTGGATACCATTACTAAACCAAACACGCTTAAGGTAAGTTTCAAACGCTAGCCAATTATCTGCTGTTTTATCACCTTTATAATTAGTATACACGTTTTCTAATGCTTTTCTAATCTTTAAATTGTGTCTGTAGTTTTGGTCCCACATTATATCACGACCTGCTAAACCTGCTTGCGTTAAGTAGTATACTAATTTTTGTTCTTTAAGTGTCAGTTTTTCCCAACCAGGAATTTGATAGCGTAGTATTTTAATATCTGCAAACTCTTCGACATTAAAGTTAAACGCAGTTTCTACTTTAGGTTCCTCTTGGGTAGTTAGCTTTTCTGCTTTATCATTACCACAAGACCATAATAGTGTTGCAACAAATGCAGCACTTAATATTGATTTTAATTTCATAATTAAATAGTTTTTAAAAAGTCTTTAAAGATAAGAATTTAACAAATTGTAAATTGATTATCTTTGAAATAACAACCATTTAATTTTTAAGAATGAAATACTTGAAATACCTATTATTTTTGTTACTTATTGCAATCATAGCTACAGCCATTTATGTTGCAGTACAACCCAACGATTTTAGTGTATCTAGGACTAGAACTATTCAGGCTCCTGCCAGTTTAATATATAATGAAGTGATAGATTTTAAAAACTGGGAAGATTGGAATGCTTGGACAGAAGAAAAACCTGATATGACTATTAATTATCCAGAACAAACAAAAGGTATTGATGGATCATACTCTTGGATTGATAATGGTGAAACTGGCATTATGCGAACTACAGACACTAACCCTAATAAATCCATAACACAAACCATGCAGTTTGCAGATTACCCAAGCTCTGATGTTGTTTGGAATTTTACACCAAATGCAGATGGTAGTACTGATGTAAAATGGACCATTTCTGGTAAAGATTTACCTTTTGGGTTTAAAGCCTATGCAGCTTTTACTGGAGGAATGGATAGTAAAATAGGACCATATTACGACCGTAGTTTAGAACTTTTAGACCAAAAATTAGTTAAAAGCATGACAATTTATAATGTCAAAGTAAACGGAGTAACTAAACATGGTGGTGGTTTTTACTTGTACAATACAACATCAAGTAAAATTGAAAATTTTAAAGTAAAAATGCAGCAAATGCTACCTGAAGTCGAACAATACCTTACTGACAACGATATAAAACCAGCAGGTGCGCCTTTTGTTATTTATCATAAATGGGATTTAGAAAACAATGCTGTGATTTTTTCTTGTGCTATGCCAACTAGTGATAGAGTAATTACAACTGATAGCGAAATTTTAACTGGACAATTAGAACCTTTTGACGCTTTAAAAACAACCTTTACGGGAAATTACACACACCTAGAAGAAGCATGGAACACAGCCATGAAATATCAAACAGATATTAATTTGGTGCCTGATGAAACTGGTGTTGCATTAGAAGTATATGTCACTGACCCAAGCGACACACCTAATCCAGCAGATTGGATTACAGAAATTTATTTACCTATAATATTAGATAATAACACAACTTTAAGTCATTAAATGAAACAACTTGTTTTAGTTTTTGTAGGTGGTGGTTTAGGAAGTGTCCTACGCTATATTATTGGCAAAGCACTTAATAATACAGAAAACGGAATCCCATACGGAACCTTTTTAGCCAATGTTTTAGGGAGTTTACTTATAGGTATAATATTAGGTTTGGCTTTAAAAAATAATACACTTAGTAACAACCAAACTTTGTTACTAGCTACTGGTTTTTGTGGTGGATTTACAACTTTTTCTACATTTGCTTATGAAAACCATGTATTTTTAAAAACTGGAGATTTTACTAGTTTTGCTTTATACACAATCGCTAGTTTTATTCTTGGGTTTTTAGCAGTCTTTTTAGGAATGTGGTTAGCTAAACAATTTTAGTTACGCTTTTGTGTATTTTTTTACACCTGCTTCAATACGTACATATAAAATATTTTCTGACGGAACAATCGGACATGAATATTTTTTGTTGTAGGCACAATAGGGATTATAGGCTTTATTAAAATCTATAAGCAATTTATCATCTTTAGGTAACTTAACCTCTATGTAGCGACCACCTTTATAACTTTCTACACCATTAGTATTATCCATAAAAGGTAAAAATAAAGCTTCCTCCTGACCTACTTCTTCAGCCATTTCTAAATCTTGATAAACATTTAACTTTAACAGTTTATCTTTAATAGTAAAAGTAGCTTCGCCATATTTAATATAATCTACCTCTCTATCAGTAGTTGTTTTCATTTTAAAAGGGGTTTCATTAGGTGTACGCTTAAAATCTGCATTAACAACGTAAGTACTATCAAATTTGAAAAAATCTAGACTTCTAAATACTTTACGATCTCTATCTGTCAATGGTGACTTAGCTGCATCTTTAAAATCTGCATTCATCTGTCGTTGGTAATCTGTATCTCCTAATAATGGTAATTTATCTTGCGCACAACTTAAATTTGTGATTATTACAAAGAACAAAATAATATATCTCATGCGTTACTATATAAAATATGAATACTTTAAAAATTCAATTCAAAAATACAACTTATTCAAAATTTTGTTTAGCTTTGGTATCATAATTTATTAAAAATGAAATTAGTCATTACACATTTAACTAAACAAACCTCTTGTATAAAAACAAGTAGTTGGATCTGTTATATGTTATGATGATGTAAATATCAATTTATACAATACAAAAAAGTCCAACTTAACCGTTGGACTTTTTACATTTATAACAACAACCAACCCATGAAAAAACTATTTAACAATTATATAAACACTTTTGATGGACTATCAAAAGAAGTATGGTGGCTCTCGTTAATTACACTAATTAACAGAGCAGGTACAATGGTAATTCCATTTTTATCTTTATACCTAACAGAAGATTTAGGGTTTACACTATCAAACGTTGGAACCATAATGACTGCTTTTGGACTTGGATCTGTTTTAGGATCTTGGTTAGGCGGAAAATTAACAGACAAAATTGGATACTATAAAATCATGGTGTTTAGTTTATTTGTATCTGGTTTTATGTTTATTGGTTTGCAATACTTAAAAACCATATACACTTTATCCTTTGGTATTTTTGCTTTAATGGTAATTGCAGACATGTTTAGACCTGCTATGTTTGTTGCACTTAGTGCTTATAGTAAGCCTGAAAACAAAACACGAAGTGTTACTTTAATTAGATTAGCTATTAATCTTGGGTTTTCAGCAGGACCTGCAATTGGTGGTTTAATTATTGTTGGATTGGGTTATGGAGGATTATTTTGGGTTGATGGTATTACTTGTATTGCGGCTACATTTGTTTTAATTAATGTATTACATCCTAAAAAGGCACGTGTACAAGACGAAATTAAAGTAGACAATCCATATTCTGCTTACAAGGACAAACCCTTTATTATCTTTTTGTTTGCTTTATTTTTATTTGGTTTTATATTCCTGCAATATTTTTCTACAATGCCATTATATTACAGATCAGAACATCATTTAAGCGAGCTGCAAATTGGATTATTACTTGGTGCCAATGGTTTTTTTATATTTTTATTAGAAATGCCATTAATTAAGTATTTAGAAAACACACGCTTTGCAAAAACGTCTTTAATTTTATTTGGCGCGTTTTTAACTGCTGCTAGCTTTTTAATACTTAACTTTTCAAGTTGGTCAGGAATTTTAATTTTTGGTATGTTTTTAATGACTGTTGGTGAAATGATAGCATTTCCGTTTGCTAATGCATTTGCCTTACAACAAGCTAAAAAGGGTAATCAAGGTGAATATATGGCATTATACTCGATAGCATTTTCTTTTGCTCACATCTTTGGTCATAAAACAGGCATGGAACTAGTCGAAGATTTTGGATTTGACAACACTTGGTATATCATGACCTTTTTAGGTGGTTTATGTATGTTGTTATTGTACCTATTAAAACAGTTTATGAAAGGAAAAAAATTAGTTAAATGAATTTAAATCAAGTAACCATATCATCTAAGGACCTAGAAATATCTGTTGCTTTTTATAAACTTTTAGGACTACAACTTATTGTTGATGCTTTGCCAAGATACGCCAGATTTACCTGTCCAGATGGCGAAGCTACTTTTTCGATTCATCAAAAAATTAACATGCAAAGCAGTGATAATACAACCGTGTATTTTGAAGATGATAATTTGAAGGAATTAGTTTTTAAACTAAAACAAAAAGGAATAACTTTTACGTCTGATATTGAAGACAAATCATGGCTTTGGACAGAAGCACATTTAGAAGATCCTGACGGAAATAAGATTATATTATTTAATGCTGGTAAAAACAGAAAAAAACCACCTTGGCGCATTTAAACCGGTTTTATAGCATTGTTTTTGACTACATGAGATAAAATTATTTGTGTTTTACATTCACCATAAATAATTAATTGATCAATAAATGCCTCTAAATGCTTGTGGTTTTTTAATACAACCTCCATAACTATGTTTTCGTTTCCGGTAATCCTGTAACAATTTACAACCTCATCAAGTGTTTTTACCTTTTCTAAAAAAGGTTTTAATTTACCCATAAATGCTTGTAAAGTAATTAAAGCTTTTAATTGATAACCCACTTCAAAGGGAGAAATTAAAGTGATATGATTTTGGATAATCCCTAAATCCTCCATTTTTTTTATACGCTCAGACACTGCAGGAGAGCTTATCCCAACCTGACGACCAATTGCTGCATTGGACTGCCTAGCGTTTTGTTGTAAACATTTCAAAATTTTCCAATTCAATTTATCTACACTCATTTTTAAATAATTTTATAAAAATATATTAATAATTAAAGTAAATATACATTATTACTTTAAAATCGAAAGTTAAAAATACGTGTAAGTCATTATTTTTGATAAAAAATAAAACTAATAATGTCGGCTCAAATACCTTCACACCTCTCAGAACTACCTATATATAAGCAGGCTATGCAAATATTTGTATTATCTAGAAGTATTTCTAGCTACTTAAATCAAGATTTAGCGTATTTATATGAAGACGGTAAAGAAGATGCTAATATTTACGTGTCAGGAGATATCGTGCAGCAATCCGTATCTTTAGCTCCAGAAATTATTAATGCAGAGCTAGAACGTTGTCGTGATAAAAAACACAGACACATTGCTTCTGTCAACCGATTGACTAATAGATTATATAAAAATTGTAGTCGTTTAGAGTCCTGTAACAGTAATGGCAAAGACTATTTACCTATCTTAAAAAGAGAGATTAGAAAATTTAGAAAATTGCAAACCACTTGGATGTTGACACTTTAATTTTTTAAGAAAAGTCAATCACTCTTGCATTATACATAAATGAGTCTTGAAAAGCCTTAATTTTTGAATTAAAGGTTTCAGAAAAAATTACAAACTTAGCTTTAGGAGCACTTTCGCTTAGTCTAAGAACATAATTGTGATAATTATTTCTAGCAATAAAATCCGCATCATGTACAATAAATAGTTTCAATTCGCCTAAGTGCAAACTATTTAAATGATATAACTTACTTAATCGTTTTGGCGTGGCAATTAGTATATCTACACCATAATACACTTCTTCACGCTGCTTTTCTAAATCATGCTCTTCGTAAGCGCAGTAAATACGTAAATCCGTTCGTTTAGTAAACGCTTCAAACTGCTCTTTTAACTCTAAAGTTGTTTTTTTGTCTTTGGCTATAATGACTGCTCTTGGCGAATCCTCAAAAGCTTCAGCTCCTAATTTTTGAATGGTACTAATAATCATAGCTGTAGTCTTACCACATCCTTTAGGTCCAATTGCGTAAAGATCTGTTCCTGCCTTAATTAAAGGCATCACTTCTTTTTGAAACTTGTTGGTAGTTTCAAATCCTGCTTTTTCAATATTTTCTTTTAATGTAGGATGGTATTTTTTGAAAGACATCTATGTAATTATGATATGTAAAAATTAGTGTAAACTGTAGATTACAAAGGTAGTAATTAATGGCACATTTTACAGTCTGCTTTGTCTTTGATTTCGCCAACCAAAAAACCTTCATCATTTATTACAAAATCACAACAGTCTACAAAACCTTGAGCAATCAATTTACGACCACGCTGTATTTGAGATTTAATAGTTGGTAATGGTAAATGTAATTGGTCTGCAATTTGTTGTTGTTTTAAGCCTTTAACATCACTTAAAAAAAGTGGGTCTCTATACTTTTTAGGCAAGTTTTTAATAATACCATGTAAACAATCAGCTTCCGTATGTTCTAACTTTTGTTCTTCAAAAATAAAATCTTCATCAGTCGTTTCATACACTATTTTTTTACTTCTAAAATAATCCATTACAGTATATCTTGCTATAGAAAACAACCAGGACTTAAGTTTGTCTTTATCCTTTAATGTATTTAATTTAGTGTGTACTTTAATAAAGGTTTCTTGTACTAAATCTTCAGCAACTACCTCATCTTTTACTTTACTAAAAATAAAATATTTTATGTCGTCTGCATGCAATTTCCAAATGTCTTGAGTATCCATCATTATGTATTAAAAAAACGCTAATCTTAGTATAAAGTTACCAAAATTAGCGTTATTAATTCCTGTTTTTAAGTCATGCTTAACAGTTGCAGTTATTGCATGTACACGTATTACAAGTACAGTTAAAACAATTTCCTTTAGAGCAACCGTCACAGTCACAAGTACAATTTATATTTTTCATAACTTCTATTTTTATGGGTTCATATAATAGACGTGAATACTTTAAAAAAGATGCAAAACATGTAAATTATTTTTTAATACTTAATTATCGGACTACTATTGTTGCTTCATGAACAATAGGAAAATTGCATGAATTAGCTATAAAACATAGTTGATTGGCTTTAGTGTGAAGACTTTTTGCTAACTCTTTTTGACTTGCGTCTTTTATACTTACTACTGGTTTTAGTCTTACCGTTTTAAAACTGCCACTACCTGAAGTATTGACTTCCAGGTCACCTTCTGCATGATCTATATAGCTTACAACTTCTATTTTATGTTGTGCACAGACATATAAATAAGACATCATGTGGCATGAGGCTAATGCGGATAATAATAAATCTTCTGGATTGTATAATGCGTCATCACCTCTAAATGGTTTTGCAGCAGATACGGATAAATCCGAAATTTTATTAGCAATGGTTACTTTATGATTTCTACTAAAAGTTCTTGGGTTTGTAGTGCTTTCGCCTTCGTTAATGGTCCAATTTATAGTTGCTTTAAAAGTGTGATTGATAGACATGTTTTTTATATTGAATATAAAAAAAGCGTTTCAGATTGAAACGCCTTTTTTGTTTTATGTATTGACATTCTTGGTTTGCTTTTAATGACAAACGCTAGTTTATCTTTTTCATTATTCAAGAAAAGTATTTTGTTAGATCCCAAATCTAGTTTGGGATAAGCGATTCACTCACTTTTCGAAAAAACGAACAGTGGTTCTCTGCTTACATGTTACGTCTATATTGTCCTCCAACTTCAAATAACGAAGCTGTAATTTCACCTAAACTACAGACTTTACAAACGTCCATTAAAGCTTCAAAAATATTTTCGTTGTTTATGGCACGTTGTTGTAGATCTTTCAGTAAAGCTTTGGTATCATTTGCTTCATGAAGATTAGTTAATGTTTTTATTTGGAATTGCTTTTCCTCTTCTGTTGCTCTAATAACTTCCGCAGGAATTACTGTTGGTGATCCTTTAGAACTTAAGAAGGTATTTACTCCTACAATTGGGAATTTACCATTGTGCTTCAACGTTTCGTAATACAAACTCTCTTCCTGTATTTTACTGCGTTGGTACATAGTTTCCATTGCACCTAGAACACCACCTCTTTCTGTAATTCTATCAAATTCTAATAGCACAGCTTCTTCAACTAAATCTGTTAATTCTTCAATAATAAAAGAACCTTGTATTGGATTTTCGTTTTTATTTAATCCTAATTCTTTATTAATGATTAATTGAATAGCCATAGCACGTCTAACCGATTCTTCCGTTGGCGTTGTAATAGCCTCATCATACGCATTGGTGTGTAAGGAATTACAATTATCGTAAATAGCGTATAAAGCTTGAAGCGTTGTACGAATATCATTAAAGTCAATTTCTTGCGCGTGTAAGCTTCGTCCAGAGGTTTGAATATGGTATTTAAGCATTTGCGCTCTTGCATTAGCACCATATTTGTGCTTCATTGCTTTTGCCCAAATTTTACGTGCCACACGACCAATTACTGCGTATTCTGGATCGATTCCGTTTGAGAAAAAGAACGATAAGTTTGGACCAAATTTATTAATGTCCATACCACGACTTAAATAATATTCCACGTAAGTGAAACCATTAGATAAAGTTAACGCTAATTGCGTAATTGGGTTTGCTCCTGCTTCTGCAATATGGTATCCAGAAATTGATACCGAATAGAAGTTACGCACATTATTCTCGATAAAATATTCTTGAACATCTCCCATTAAACGCAATGCAAACTCAGTAGAGAAAATACACGTGTTTTGTGCTTGATCTTCTTTTAAAATATCTGCCTGAACCGTTCCTCTTACTTGCGCAATGGTATTCTTTTTAATTTCTGCGTAAACATCTGCTGGTAATACTTGATCTCCTGTAACACCTAAAAGCATTAAACCTAAACCATTGTTTCCTTCTGGCAACTCACCATTATAAATAGGACGTTCTTTACCTTTATAAAGCTTTGCAATTTTTGCTTCTACTTCTTTTTCTAGACCGTTTTCTTTAATGTAAAACTCACATTGTTGGTCTATAGCAGCATTCATAAAGAAACCTAACAACATTGGTGCTGGTCCATTAATGGTCATACTTACCGACGTCATAACATTTGCTAAATCAAAACCAGAATATAGTTTTTTAGCATCATCTAAACAGCAAATACTAACTCCTGCATTACCAATTTTCCCGTAGATATCTGGTCTTAAATCTGGATCGTTTCCGTAAAGCGTTACACTATCAAAAGCGGTAGATAAACGCTTTGCAGGTAAACCTGCACTTACATAATGAAAACGTCTGTTGGTACGTTCTGGTCCACCTTCACCTGCAAACATACGTGCTGGATCTTCTCCTGTACGTTTAAAAGGATATAATCCTGAAGTATACGGAAATTCTCCTGGTACATTTTCTTGCAACGTCCAACGTAATAAATCTCCCCAAGCTTGGTATTTTGGTAAAGCTACACGCGGAATTTGCAAGTGTGATAACGACTCAGAATGTGTTTCAATTTTAATCTCTTTATCTCTTACTTTAAAACTATAAATTGGATTTTTGTATTTGTTTACTTTCTCATCCCAACCTGTAATAACTTCCCAATTGTAAGGGTCTAAGTTTAATTTTACACGGTCGAATTCTGCAATAAGTAATTTTATAAAGTCTTTATTCTCTTCTTTTATTTCAAAAGATTCTGAAGCTATTCCTGCTTTATCTAACTCTGGCGTTACTTCTAAAACAGATTCTAAAGTTTTATAAATTCCGTAAAGTTTTTGAGCAACTTCAACTTGAGCGTTTGCTGTTTTATCATAAGCACGATTATTTTCGGCAATTTCAGATAAATAACGTGTTCTGCTTGGAGGAATTACAAAAATCTTTTCGCTCATTTCCTGAGAAATTTCGAATGTCGATTTTAAGTTTGAATCTGCTTTTTCAACCAACTTATCCATGATGGCTTTGTAAAGCGTGTTCATCCCTGGATCGTTAAATTGTGACGCAATGGTACCATAAACTGGCAACTGATCTTGTGGAATATCCCACAGATTATTGTTACGCATGTATTGTTTTTTTACATCACGTAAAGCATCTAAAGAACCACGTTTATCAAATTTATTAATGGCAACCAGGTCTGCAAAATCCAACATATCAATTTTTTCTAATTGAGTTGCTGCACCAAATTCTGGAGTCATAACGTATAAAGCCACGTCAGAATGTTCCATAATCTCAGTATCAGACTGACCAATACCAGAAGTTTCTAATATAATTAAATCATACTCTGCAGCTTTTAAAACTTGTACTGCTTCGTTTACATATTTTGATAAAGCTAAGTTAGATTGACGTGTTGCCAAACTACGCATGTATACTCTTGGCGAATTGATAGCATTCATTCTAATTCTGTCACCTAAAAGAGCTCCTCCTGTTTTACGTTTTGATGGGTCAACAGACACTAAACCAATAGTTTTTTCTGGGAAATCGATTAAAAAACGACGCACTAATTCATCTACTAAAGATGATTTACCTGCTCCACCTGTTCCTGTAATTCCTAAAACTGGTGTTTTAGAATCTTTATTTTTAACATGAATTTTATCTAATGTTGCTTTAGCTACTTCAGGAAAGTTTTCGGCAGAAGAAATCACTCTAGCAATAGCTTTAGGATTTTTGGTTGGTAAAATTTCCAACTCGTTACTTAAAGTATCACCTATTGCAAAATCTGACTGTTCTACCAGATCATTAATCATCCCTTGTAATCCCATAGCACGACCATCATCTGGAGAGTAAATACGTGCGATACCATAATCCATTAATTCTTTAATTTCAGAAGGTAAAATTACACCACCACCACCACCAAAAATCTTGATGTGCTCTGCACCTCTTTCTTTTAAAAGATCGTACATATATTTAAAATACTCGTTATGACCACCTTGGTAAGAGGTTAAACAAATAGCATTTGCATCTTCTTGAATAGCTGTGTTTACCACTTCGTCCACACTTCTATCGTGTCCCAAATGAATTACCTCTACTCCTGTAGATTGAATAATACGACGCATGATATTTATGGACGCATCATGACCATCAAATAAGGCTGCTGCTGTTACAATTCTAACTTTATATTTTGGTTTGTATGGTGTTGCTTGTGTCATTCTTAAAATATAATGGGTTTTGAGGTTGCAATTTACGGAATATTCAAAAATATTGCTCTATAATCTGTAATTATCTAAAAGTTAAAAACAAATAATTATCCACACAATTTTAAAGTAAATTTAGTGATTAATACCAACTGAAAATGAACAAATTAACCATCCTTATACATTGTAATGACCAACCAGGAATTATTGCAAACGTTACAAATTTTATTGCTAACAATAATGGGAACATCATATATATTGACCAACATGTTGACAGAGAGCAAAACATTTTTTTTATGCGCTTAGAAAGCGAATTTAAACACAACACCTTTAACACCGAAGCTTTTAAGGTTACTTTTAAACAAGAGTTAGCCGATTGTTTTAAAATGAAATGGCGAATTTACTCAACCGAAATGAAACCAAAAATGGCGCTTTTTGTATCCAAATATGACCATTGTTTATATGATATATTAGGACGTTATAACTCTGGAGAATTAGATGTAGACATTCCGTTTATAATTAGTAACCATAATACTTTAAGACCTATTGCAGACAGTTTTAATATCCAGTTTTACCATATTCCTGTAACTAAAGAGACTAAAGCCAAAGCAGAAGACCAACAATTAGATTTATGTAAAAAACATGGTGTAAATTTTATTGTTTTAGCACGTTATATGCAAATTGTGTCCAACAAAATTATAAGCCAATATCCAAACAAGGTAATTAATATACACCACTCTTTTCTACCAGCTTTTGTTGGTGCAAAACCCTACCATTCTGCTTACAAACGTGGTGTAAAAATTATTGGTGCCACAAGTCACTATGTAACAGAAGATTTAGATGCTGGTCCGATTATTGAGCAAGATGTTGCAAGAGTATCTCATACACATGCCATTAATGATCTAATAGCTAAGGGACGCGATTTGGAAAAAATTGTGTTAGCCAATGCTATAAAACTTCATATTAAGCGAAAAGTGATGGTTTTTAATAATAAAACAGTAGTTTTTTCGTAGTTAAGTTTTGCGTGAGCGGTTGAAGTGGCATCCTTTTTGTTTTTCTCAAAAAGATATAACGGAAAACGTGGTTTTTTCTTTTAAAAAACACGCCATAATAATAAGTATATTTGCAACTTAAATTATAGAACATGAAAAAAATATTTGCCTTAATTATTATTTTAAATTTTACTGCTTGTGCAGAATTACAACAAGTTGTTAACCAATTACCTCAAGGAGGAACGGTAAGCGAATTAGATATTGCTGGAGGATTACGACAAGCCTTAGACCTAGGAATTGATAAACAAGTAAGTAAGTTAACACAAACGGATGGTTTTTTTAAAAACGAATTAGTTAAAATATTATTACCAGAAGAGTTGCAAAAAGTTGATAAAGCTTTACGTGATATTGGCTTAAGTAATCTTGCTGATGAAGGTTTAAAAGTTTTAAACAGAGCTGCAGAAGATGCTGTAGGTGAAGCTACACCAATTTTTATTAATGCAGTTAAAGAAATTACATTTACTGATGCTAAAAATATATTGTTAGGTAGTAATGATGCTGCAACACAATACTTAACTAGCAAAACGCAAACTGCTTTATATGACAAGTTTAACCCAGTTATTAAGGCCTCGTTTGATAAAGTTGGTGCTGACCAAATTTGGGCTAACTTAATTAATAAATATAATGCTATCCCTTTTACAAGCAATGTTAATCCTGATTTAACAGATTATGTTACTGGAGAAGCATTAAAAGGTGTTTACAAAATGATTGCTGTTGAAGAGCAAGAAATTAGAACCAAAGTTGGGTCTAGAACAACTGCTTTATTACAAAAAGTATTTGCTTTACAAGATTAACTCTTTTATTAAACTTAGAATAATACTAAGTTAACATTGAAACGAAAAATATACTAGATATTTGCATCGTATTAGTAAACACACTTTCGTTTATGATGCAGAGTTAGTTTAGTTAGTAATTAGAGTCTGTTTTTAGGGTTAAGAATGGGCTCTTTTTTTTGTGCAAAAAAATGATAATTATTTTGTTTATGTCAATAAAAAAAGTAATTTAAATGTCTAATTACCAAGCCCTAAGACCATGGACAGACAAAATCTTTTAAAACAACACCAAACTAAACTTTATAAGCGTTACAAACAACTAATAGAGCAGTCTTATAATTTAAGACAAATAGATCACGAACAAAGTGATGTGTCTGCTTTTAAAGCTATTAAGGTTTTAAATAAATTAAATAGATTAAATTATTTAGCAAGAGAGCAATCACAAACGGTCATGTAATTGTTTAAAGTAATCAAATGCTTGTACTAATCTAGAGCCATACCAAGAAAAGTACTCGCCATCTACTAAAATGGTTTTTGCATGGTTTGACACACGACCAACCTCTAAAATATGCTTATTTTTAAAAGGATAAGGCTCGCTAGACAACAATATCACTTCAGGTTTGCCTTCATGTTTAATTTTATTAATATCTACCTCTGGATAACGTTTTAGGTTACCGTAAATATTCTCAAATTTATTTAACTGTAGTAAATGGTCTATAAAAGTACCTTTTGCAGCAACCATCCATGGGTCTTTCCAAATAAAATAAGCTACTTTTAAACTGGATTTTTCTTTAATATAAATTTGAAATTCTTTTAGATTGGTATCAATAGTTTCGCAAATCTTATTAGCATTATCACTTTTGTTAAAAAGCTGGCCATATTGTTTTATTAAATCTAAACAGTCTGCTATATTTGCTATATCTGAAACATGCACAGGACATATGGCTTGACAGGCCAAAACGATGTCTTGCGTATTTTCTTCTTTGTTACATAAAATAATATCAGGTTTTAAAGCTTTAATTTTATCAAGATTAATTTGCTTTGTTCCTCCTACAATTTGCTTATCAGCTTTTAAATGTATTGGATGCACACAAAATTTAGTAAGACCAACAATGGTCTGTTCTAAACCTAAATCATAAAGTAATTCGGTTTGAGAAGGCACTAACGAGATGATGCGTATTGGTGTGGTATCTATGTTAAGTGTATTACCTATTTGATCTGTAAGTAGCATTTAGTTATGGCTTAAAAAGGTCATGCTGTTATTAATAATGAGATACAGAAACAAGTTCAGCATGACGAAGCTTTCAATTATTTATTATTTAAAATAACTTCCATTTGCTGTTGTAAATCCTTTGCTTTTGCTGCTGCTGCTTGCGCAAAATCATCGTTTTGTGAAGCATAAATAATCCCTCTGGAAGAATTGATTAGTAGTCCAACATTTTTGCTCATACCATATTTACATACGTCTTGAAGGTTTCCGCCTTGAGCACCAACACCTGGAACTAACAAAAAACTACTTGGAATAATTTTTCTGATGTCTGCAAAATATTCGGCTTTAGTTGCGCCAACAACGTACATTAAATTTTCAGAATTATTCCATGATTTAGACGTCTCTAAAACTTGCTTATATAACTCTTTTCCATCAACCAATTTAGTCTGAAAATCAAAAGCACCTTGATTAGAAGTTAATGCTAACATAATGGTATGCTTATCTTTAAAAGCAAGAAATGGCTCTACTGAGTCTTTCCCCATGTATGGCGCAACAGTAACACTATCAAACGCTAAGTCTTCAAAAAAGGCTTTTGCATACATTGTACTTGTATTACCAATATCACCTCGTTTTGCATCTGCAATTGTAAAGATATCCGGATGATTTTTGTTTAGGTAATTAATTGTTTTTTCTAATGCTTTCCAACCTTTTAAACCATAAGCTTCATAGAAAGCTGTATTAGGTTTGTAGGATACACATAAATGATGTGTGGCATCAATTATTGCTTTATTAAATTCGAAAATAGGGTCTTCGGTTTGTAATAAATGTTGTGGAATTTTATTCAAATCCACGTCTAGTCCAATACACAAAAAAGACTTCTTTTTAATTATTTGTTCTGTTAGTTGTTGTGTTGTCATGCTATAAAAAAAGCCTCAAAAAAGAGGCTTGTAATTAAATATGTTGGTCACTAGCTTTTAATTTTTCTGTATTATCAGCTAATTGTAATTCGTCAATAATTTTTTGGATATCTCCATTTACAATATTTTGTAAATCGTATAATGTTAAACCAATTCTGTGATCTGTAACACGTCCTTGCGAGTAGTTATACGTTCTAATCTTAGCACTTCTATCTCCAGAGGTTACCATTGTACCACGTAAAGCAGCATCTTCTTCGTTTTTCTTAGCTAATTCTAAATCGTATAATCTAGAACGTAAAACTTTAAAGGCTTTTTCTTTGTTTTTATGCTGTGATTTTTGATCTTGACATTGTGCTACTAATCCTGTTGGGATGTGCGTTAAACGTACTGCAGAATAGGTTGTATTTACAGACTGACCACCTGGTCCTGAAGAACAGAAAAAATCTACACGAACCTCTTTAGGGTTTATCTCAACATCAAACTCTTCTGCTTCTGGAAACACCATAACAGTTGCTGCACTTGTATGCACACGTCCTTGAGTTTCGGTTTGCGGTACACGTTGTACACGATGTACTCCTGCTTCAAATTTTAAAGTACCATAAACGTCGTCTCCTGTTACTTCAAATTGGATTTCTTTAAAACCACCATTTGTACCTTCGCTATAATCTACAGTGTCAACTTTCCATCCTCTGCTTTCGCAATATTTGGAGTACATTCTAAATAAATCACCTGCAAAAATACTAGCTTCATCACCACCTGTTCCAGCTCGAAGCTCGACCACTGCGTTTTTAGAATCTTGAGGGTCTTTAGGTATCAATAATACTCTGATCTCATCTTCTAATTTTGGTATTGCTTCCTTAGCTTCGTCATATTGCATTTTAGCCATTTCGACCATTTCGGCATCACTACCATCTGCAATTATCTCTTCAGCTTCTTTTAAATTCTCAGTATATTCAATATATATTTCGCGTTTATCCATTAATAAACGTAAATCTTTATATTCTTTATTAAGCTCTACATAACGCTTTTGATCTGTAATAACATCTGGCTGAATGATTAAATCACTAACCTCATCAAAACGTTGCTTAACTATTTGTAACTTCTCTAACATCTTCTTCTAAAATTGTGAAACAAAAATACGATAATTTATGAATTTGCAATACTTTAATATTGTTTGCTTACAATAAAGCTTTTATTTAAAAATTAAGTAGAAAAACAGGAGCCATTTAATTTTTAAAAACAGAACTATTACCATGGTTTAAGTCATCCTATTTTTAAAAGACCACGTGTAAGATTAATAAAATAATAACTTATTATTTACGTTTAAAAACTATGACAAATCAATTTTTGGCCATACTTTACTACTATCGCAATTTTGCATTATCCTCTTTTGGGATTAACCTTTTGTTGTTAATCACCAACAGTTCTAATTTAGGATACGTATTAATTACTAAACTGTTTTTAACTTTTACACTATTGTTTATTGTAAGTAATACTGATAAAACTAAAGGGTCTTATTTATACAAGAAATTAAACATATCCAACTTTAAACTATTTGGACTACTATATGCAATTGACGCTATTATTAGCATTTGTTTTTTTAGCTTGATAAATCCATTTTTATAGATAGAATTTATCAAATCAGAATTATACTAATAATAATTAATTGTGTTTAATTTCTGCTTTAGAAGTAAAAAACAAATAATACCCTAAAGTCATAAATCCTAAAAAATATAGAACCCTTTCAAAGTAAAAGAATATATAGGCTTCAAAAAAATTGGCTATAAAACCACTTAAGTCTGTAAATATGAATAAAAACGTAAACGCAACAAAATAGACCGCTTTGTCTGAGTCGTTACAAAAGTAAAACTTAGCAGCTAATGCGCCAGAAAACACGCAGACCATCCAATACAATTGTATTGATAATAACTGACTATATTCTAATAAAGTTGATATTTCTGATACTGCTTTATAACCTATTAAAATATTAATTATAACTACGGTTATAAATAATCCAGTGATGCTATTACCAAGTTTTTGATGTCTAATTTTTTTATATAAATTAATACATAACAGGAAGAACGCTGACATTTTAATAACCGAGTAGATTTCAATAATAAATGGTTGGTTATAATACAAATCAAAAGCATCTGCCACAATTAACAAACAAATAAAAGCAATAAGGTTTTTATCTTTTATTTTATAAAAAACAAATAATAATAAAAATAGAATGCTTGAAGCTAGTCTTACAATTTGACTGTAGAAAAAATCCACAAAAACTATCGAAGCTATATTTATTATAACAACAAGTAGTGTGAAAATTTTTATAGCTTTTTTAGTTTTCAATAATTCTATTTGATTATAATTTTAAAAATCGACAATCACACCAATTCCTAAAAGTTGTTTCCATTGTAATGAGGCTCCACGTTCTGCAAATTCGTCTTCTATTTCTGTTTCTTCAATAATTTTAACATCATTGTCGTATCTAAGGTGAGAGCCTAAAGTAGCTTTTACAAAGTCATTAACCTTAAAATCAAAAACCACTTCCCAATCTACGTCTATATTACCAAAACTATTTAAATAATCGGTATATAAACTAACTCTATTTTTTATATAAATATTTTCTAAAACTTGGGTTTCATATGAGTTTGTTACTAAAACACCCATTTCTGTCCTTACATTTTCACCCTCTACTACTTTATTACCTAATGCATCAAAAATGGCAGGAGTAACACCAAAAGAGCCTTTATCTGCTAATTCTTGATCTAAAACAAAGGTAGCTTTAAAAGTTAATGGCGACATATAGAATGATAGCTTTTCAATATTTTTACCATACTCTACTCCACCACCAATAAACAAATAACCTGGTGCCATAAATCTTGAGATAGCATTGTCTCTATTTGGATAATTATAACCATTGGCATATTGCGTCTTAAAATTAAAACGACCAGAATAATACCAATTTGTTATGGTGTCTTTTCTAAAACCTAAAGTTGAGATTAACTCTAATTCGTCTTCTGTTTTTCTTAAACGTTGGTTTTCTTGTTTGTTAACACCATAACGTGTTCTGACCTCATTAAACCAAATTAAGTTGTTTTTTTTATATCTTAAACTAGATTTTATGGCTAATAAAGCTGAAATCGAATTTGCTCCACCAGCATTCCAGTTAACAAAAGTGACTTCGTTTATATCTAACCCTACTTTGTTTAATTGCTTCCACTTTACTGTGTCTACAACCTTAACTGGTTGCTCTGAGTTTTGCGAATTTACTGATTGTTCTGATTGACCAAATACACTGTTTACACAAAACAGTAAGCACATTAGGATTACGCCTCTCATATCTTCTAATTTATTATTTTTAATTAATAAATAAACGTTCCGTTTTGACTTTCTATTGTAAGCTTTTTAGAATCTGACGCTTCTACACGTCCAATTACCTGAGCATTAACATTGTATGATTTTGAAATTTTAATTATAGATTCTGCTATTTCTGGTGACACATAAAGTTCCATTCTATGTCCACAGTTAAACACTTGGTACATTTCTTTCCAATCTGTTTTAGATTGTTCTTGTATTAATTTAAACAATGGTGGTACTGGAAACAAATTGTCTTTTACAATATGAAGATTGTCTATAAAATGAAGGATTTTTGTTTGTGCTCCTCCACTACAATGCACCATACCGTGTACTTCTGTATTATTAAACTTAGATAATATTTCTTTTATTATTGGTGCATAAGTCCTTGTTGGTGATAATACTAATTGACCAGCGTCAATTGGTGAATCTGCTACTTTATCTGTTAATTTTACTTGTCCAGAGTACACTAAATCTTCTGGTACTGAGGCATCAAAACTTTCAGGATACTTCTTTGCTAAATACTTACTAAATACATCATGTCTAGCAGAGGTTAGTCCATTACTTCCCATGCCTCCATTATAGCTTTTCTCATAAGTTGCTTGACCAAAACTTTCCAGACCAACAATGACATCTCCAGCCTTAATATTTGCATTATCAACAACGTCGCATCGTTTTATTCTTGCTGTAACTGTAGAGTCTACGATAATTGTACGGACTAGATCGCCTACATCTGCAGTTTCTCCTCCTGTACTATGGATTGTTACTCCAAAGGTTTTTAAATCCTCTATAAGCTCTTCTGTTCCATTAATTATTGCTGAAATAACTTCGCCTGGAATTAAATTTTTGTTTCTTCCAATAGTTGAAGATAGCATGATATTGTCTGTTGCACCAACACACAACAAATCATCAATATTCATAATTAATGCATCTTGTGCAATCCCTTTCCAAACAGAAATATCACCTGTTTCTTTCCAATACATATAAGCTAAAGATGACTTTGTACCAGCACCATCTGCATGCATAATTAAGCAATACTCTGAATCGTTGGTTAAATAATCAGGTACTATTTTGCAGAAAGCTTTAGGAAATAAACCTTTATCAATGTTTTTAATTGCGTTGTGTACATCTTCTTTAGAAGCTGATACACCTCTTTGACTGTAGCGTTTAGAAATTTCGGAACTCATTGTGTTGTGTTAGACTACAAAGATATTTATAAATAAAAAGCACACAAGTAATATGTGTGCTTTTCTATTTAAAATGACATAATGTAAGTATTTACTTCCAATCTGGCATTTTTGCATTTTCTAAAAACAGGGTTCTATCATTAGTAGTTAATACATCGATTACTACTATGTTTTTTTGTGATAATCCATCATTTGATGTATTAACAAAAATAACCTGAGCTTCATTAGGTGAAAACTTTGGATCTAAATCATTTGTACCTGCAGGTTTTGATAATGATATATCATTGGACACAAAAGTAGAAGTGTCATAGATAAAGATATGATTATCTAACTGTCTGTAATCTGTATTTTGATTGCCAGAAATATCATACGTGTATAATAATTTAGTACCATCAAAAGAAAAATCTAAGCCTCCAGCTGCACCACTTACTGCTTGCAGAACGTAGTTAAAAATTGTTCCAGTATCGCTTAGCGTATAAATTTCAATATTATAACCAGAAGCATTATTAGTTTTAATGGCAAGTCGTTGGGTAAATTGATTCCAATCAACCTCTGTTATAAAATTACCATTTAACGTTTGATGTATTTGTGTTAATCCAGATCCATCTACATTTATTTGATATAACTTATCAAAATTTGGAAATACTAACTTGGTATTATTATCCTTCCACTCAAAATCCAGTTCTTCCAAATTAAATCCATTAACTGCAATACTATTAGTAACCTGCGTGATGTTAGACCCATTAAGGTCCATTGTGTAAATATGAGTTTGCCCTCCATTTGTCTTTAAAAAAGCTAATTTATCAATTCCACTTGCTTTTCTTGGTCTCCAACTATTACTACTTGAAGACGTTAATTGATACTCTACACCATCAGGATCTGCAGAAAATATAACGTTGTTTCCATCAATTTTTCTAGTGAAGAAAACTCTGTTGCTTGGAAACTCAATGGTTTTAAAATTAAAAGTTTCGCTTAAAACTGCATCGTTAATATTGTCTGAAGCTGAAACTTGCCAAAAATACTTAATTCCATAATCCAGTCCTGTAACAGTTAAAGTGGTATCTGTTAAATCTGTAAAATTTAACACCTCAGAATTTTGGTCGTTTAAAATTTGGACTTCATAAGTTAATTCATCTTCTTCCGGATCTGTACCAACCCAAGTTAAATCTACAGTTAAGGTTTGATTTATTGCGTTATTAGCTGGTGACACTAGTATTGGCGCATTTGGCGCGTCATTATTTGCAGTTTCTATATCTAGCTCAAAAATAACATTGACATCATTATCCTCTGTCACTGTAGCAGACTCAAACTTTGATAAATATCCCTCTTTTTGTGCTTGCACAGAATAAGTACCTACTGCAACGTTGCTAATTACAAAATCACCAGTAGCGTTTGTAAAGACAATACTAGAACTAGGATTAGTAGATACTCTTGTATTTTCTAGAGGTACATTATCTCCTTTTGATACTACTTTTCCTGTTATTTGACCCGTTCCGCTAAAGGACACTTTGTCTTCACTACAACTTACTATTGTTGCTAGTATGAAAATTAAACTTATATATTTTGAAAATGTCTTCATCTGTTTCACTTATTTAAATGTTAAATTAAAATTTAACAGATTAATTATCTTTAATATTTTGACGTGCCGACTTATTTTTCTCTTGCATCTGTCTTCTGTTTTCTTTTTTAAGCGCTTTTAATTCTGCTTTTTTAAGTCGCTCTAATTCTTTACGTTGGTTAAATTTAGTATTTGGTGTAGATAAATAAATATTAACACCAAGACCAAAACGATAAAACATATCGTCAATAGATCCAGATACAACACCATCCAACTTATCTGAAAACACTAGGTTATGCTCTCCAAAAACATATACTCCTAGGTTATCTTTTACTAAATATTCTATCCCTAAACCTGCTTGCAATTTAGGTTCTATGGTGTTAAAATAATCCAAAGCGTTTGTACCAATACCACCAAATAAGTATGGTGTTAAATTGTCAAATGGTAGGATTTTATATTCTAGGTTTAAATCAAAGGACATAAACCCGTCATTAAACAATTCTTTATTTTCTAAATTAAATTTATTGAAAGAAACATCTAATGCTAAATATGGATTTAATTTGCGTTTAAATCCTAGTTTACTATTAAAAGCTAGTTGCGGATTGGCCAAATCACCATTCATTAACGTACCTCCTAATGCAGCAGACACAGCGTAATCACCTCTTCGTTCTGTTAAAAAACGATCATATAACTCTGTAGTAATGGCTTCATCTTTTTCAGAATCATAATCTTCTATAAGTTTAGCTGTAGCTTCCTCGCTTAATCTAGGTAACCATAACTCATCTTTAATTCCTTCTATAATTAAAGCTTCAACAGCTTTTTCAATAGCCTCTTTCATGGCTAATTGTACAGGTTCATTTTTAGTAAAACCTATTTCAGTCTCTAATAGTCTTTGAAACTTAACGTACTTAAACAGATTTGCAGATACTGCTTGAGATAAAATTGTTTTTGATATATATACTGTTTTTAATACTCTACCACTAGATGTAGATACAGCTCTTAAATATACTGTTATCCTGTCTTGTCTATATTGTGTTGAAGTACCAACCCCTAAATATCTTGCTCCTGCACCACCTGTTATAATATTAGTATCATAGGATATTACACCTCCTTCTAATAATATTCCTGCATACAGTAATGGAGGCAAATTAGGTTCGTTTGGGTTTTGGTTTTTTCGATATTCGTCACGTGTAGATCTAATTATATTCCTTTCGTTTAAAAGGTTTCCTAGATTTTCTCTTTCAATAACTGTAAACCACTTTGAGTCTTCTAGCGCTTTACTTAACATGGTCGTACCTCCTTGAGAGACAGCTGTACTAAATGTACTTCCGTTTTCTACAGCTTTATATTGACCTGTTTGGTCTTTAAAGTTATAAACTCCTGCTACCACAGGTTCTTGAGGTAACGGAAACTCTTTTAACTTTTGTGTGACTGGAGATGTTTCTCCAATCCTAGCTCGTTCTTGCTTATAAGGCTGATTAAAAAAAGCGCCACAACTGGTTAATAATAAAAATAATATGACTGCAAATGCAGATCTATAATTTAGCATGATGGATAGTTAAATGGTTAATTTGGGACTATAATTTGTGTCTGCTCTCCAGTAGCTGTATCTAAGATATTAATGACTAGACCTTCTGCAGAGTCATAAACTTCTAGTGCTAAACTACCAAAACTAAAATTTCCTTCTTGTAGACCTTCTCCTAATTGTGTTTGAAATAAAGATCTAGATAACTGACTAAGTATTTGTCTATTTAAATTTTCGGAAAATGCTGCTAACGAGCTATCATCATCTGATTGGTTTGCTTTTGGGTCTGTAAAAGAATTTTGCGCGTTAGCTGAACTTAATAACCATTGGTAATTAAAAGTATCTCCTCCAAATGCAGGATTTATGGGTTTATAAGATAATTGTTGACCAACACAAAAGTAGCTAGCCGAGAAAATTAAAATTATTAGTAATTTTTTCATGTCTAAAAAGTTAATAGCGTTTAATTGTTTTAGATTCGTTTTCAAGTTTTTTAAAATGTTTGTATACGTTTATTATCGCGTAATCATTCATTTTAGTTAAATACTCAAGACTAGGTCTTACAAAAAACGAAAAAATCTCATCATCTCCAACTATAACTTCTATTTTCGTGTTTCTACCTAATGCTAATACCTCCTTGATAGTCACTACTTTATTTCCGTTAATATTGTTTTGAGTGTATAAAGAATAAAATAGTTTGTAGAAGTCCCTACCTGGTTTAGTTTTTGTGTCTTCAACCACAATACCTTTTAACTCTAAACCATCTCTTTTATCCCTATTAACGTCTTTTGAGTTTGCCTGTTCCTCTGTTAATTTTTCTAATAATTTTTGTTTATTTTCTATATCCAAATTAGACTTATCATTGTAAACCACTCGATCTTGACCTATCAAATTATTATCTAAGTCATAAATTAGCATAACGCAAATAACTGGCTGATCTTCAACACTATTAAATGATGCCTCAGCTAATTCTATTTTTTGGTTGGCAGATATAATAAAGCGTTGTTTTTTGTCTTCAAGAAGATTACCCACGCTTTCTTCTTTATCAAAAACCATTAATTTAAATATTAAACTTTTTGTGATTTCAGTTTTATTGAAAGCTGTAGCTTTTATGGTTGTAAAATCATTTTGTTGAGCAGTTTCTATTTTAGCCTCAACTTCATTATTTACTAATTGCGCAGAAATTTTGACACTAATGTCTTCAATTTTTTCTGCTATATTTTTTTTAATATTAAGAGTATTATCTTCATTATCGTTATATACGATTCTATCCTTACCAATAATATTATCTGTAGAATCAAAAATTAAAAGTAGAATTATCACTTTAGTATCTTGATCAAAATTAATAGATGTTGTTGACAAATCTTTTTGCTGATCTGCATTTAAATCTAGTTGTCCGCTTTGCTCGTTTTTAGATTTATTTAGATTTTTATCTGTTTTAAAAACAGATAGTTTATAAGATATACTTTTAGACAACTGCATTTTATTAATTGCAACGCCTTTTATATTAATAATATCATTGTCTTGGGTCACTATTAATCTTGCCTCTACTTGCGTGTTATAAGATTGCGAGTAAGCGTTAATAGCAAAAAAAAAGACAATAATTAAAACCATTGTTTTTTTGAATTCACATAAAAACATAATGGCTTATTTTTTAAAAATTTCTAATTATGATTGATTGATCTTGTCCTTGCATAGAAACTTTAATTTTTTCTGATAAAGAGTTTGATCCAAACATGGTCAAATTTTGGTTATTCCCAGTTTGATTGATAGTTGTGTTTTTTAAATCTGTCTTAAAAGGGCTATAATCAAAAACTGAATTATTATCTCCATTTTGAATTACTGTTTCAACAATTTTTGTACTATTAATATCCAGTACAGTAAGATTATCGTTACCGTTTTGGATTATATTAATATTACTCTGTGTAGATCTTGTTACACTTACCGCATCATTATTATCTCCTATTTGAGCAATAAAAATTGCGTTGTTTGATGAAGTTGAATTTAGATTTGCAGCGCTTTGATTAAGTAAAAAGTTTTCTTCTGATGCCTGAGTGTTAAAACCAGACAACTCATTATCTTCTAAAGTTTCAAAAGTTTGAGCAGCAAGAATATTACTAGATATAAAGATTAAGGCAACTATTAAAATTTTAAATATTGTTTTCATAGTCTTATGTTTTAACTGTGTTACTACATGTAAGTTATAAAATAAATCTGTTATAAAAAGTATAAGAGCAAATTAATGCTCTTATACCTTATAATTATTTTAGTAAATAATCTATTTTACAAAAGCTTATGCTTAGTCATTTTGAGTTACAGAAGAAGAGTTTCCGTTTCCAATTTGATCCACAGAACTTGAATGAGTTGTTCCGTTTTGATCTACTGTACTAGAATTAAAATTTCCTTGTTGATTAACATAACTATCGTGCATAAAACCGTCTTGATCAACAATACTATTATTTAACAATCCGTTTTGAGTTACGTTAGATAAATGTAAGTCTCCCATTTGTGAAACCGAACTATTGTTAGCAGTACCATCTTGATCAACGTATGATTGATTATCGTTTCCAGTAGAAGTCACTTGACTTTGGTTTCCTGTACCGTCTTGAGCAACTACAGAGATGTTAGTGTTTCCTGTTTGAGAAACAGAACTACTATTAGCATTTCCATTTTGATCTACATCAGAATCGTTATCGTCACCTAATTGAGTTACAGCTGATCCATTATTGTTTCCTATTTGATCTACATAAGACTCATTAGTGTTACCTATTTGAAAAGTTGTTGCAGTGTTAGCATTACCTTGTTGATTTTGAGTAGAAATATTAGAGTTACCTTGTTGAATAGAAAGTGCGTAGTTGAAATCACCAACTTGATCAATATCACTATCATTCATATCTCCATATTGTCCTGCTCCACCATAATTATCATTACCTGTTTGACTAACATCTGCAAGATTAGAATCACCAATTTGCTCTGCTTGACCCCAGTTATCATTTCCTAATTGAGTAACTGCAGCTGTATTCATATCACCTGTTTGCCAGATATCTGAGTCATTATTATTCCCATCTTGGTCAGCGTCTGCATCATTACTATCGCCATCTTGATCTACTAAAGAGTCATTCATATCTCCATTTTGATCAACACTAGCGTCATTCATATTTCCATCTTGATCAACATCAGAAATGTTCATATCACCAGTTTGGTCAACATCACTAATGTTCATATCACCAATTTGGTCAACATCACTAATGTTAGATTCTCCATCTTGGTCAACATTAGAATCGTTATCGTTTCCTGTTTGTGTAACTGAAGAATCATTTCCTCCTCCTAAATCATTGTCTTGACTCACATAAGACGTATTATTGTCACCATTTTGATCAACAACACTTGTGTTGTTATCTCCTGAATAACCCTGAAAAACATCTGAATCGTTTCCGTCACCATCTTGATCTACATCAGAAGTGTTAAAATCTCCCCATTGGTCAACATAAGAATCGTTATTATCTCCTGTTTGATCTACATCAGATAAATTACTATCACCATCTTGCCATACAAATGAATCGTTATCATCTCCTGTCTGAGTAACAGTACTAATATTAGAATCTCCTACAGTACCTTGCCATACAGTAGAGTCATTGTTATTACCATCTTGAGAAACATCAGAATCATTTAAATTTCCAATTTGCTCAACTTCTGAATTATTTCCAGAACCTCCAAATTGATTTACTAAAGATGTATTATCATCTCCATCCTGCTCTACTGTACTGGTATGAGAACCATCACCTGCTGTACCATAACCTTGGAATACATCAGAATCGTTTCTATCACCATTTTGGTCAACAGTACTTGAGTTACTGTCTCCCCACTGATCTGTGTAAGAGTCATTACTATCTCCCGATTGATCAACGTCACTTGCGTTTAAGTCACCATCTTGCCAAGTAAAGTTATTGTTTAAATCTCCTGTTTGATTAACTGCAGAAATATTATCATCCGACAAACCATCTCCTCCTGGTCCTCCACCAGTTTGGCGAGTCTCATTAGTGTTAGAAGTTCCGTTTTGATCTACTGTAGAAATGTTATCATCTCCGACTGAATCTACGTCAGAGTCATTGGTCATACCAGTTTGCATTACAGTTGAAGCATTTCCGCTTCCGATCTGATCTACATCACTGTTGTTTGATTGTGCAAACATCATTGTTCCACACATTAGCGCAGCTGCGCTGAAAAATACTTTTTTCATGTTTAAATATATATTGATTAATAGCAATTCAAAGATAAAGAATTTATTCTCTCTTAAAATTTGATTACCAAAAAAACAAGTGTTTTTAACTATATATTCGTTAACAACCGATATTTAAACGTTAAAACGCACATTTTTAAAAGAATTTTCCTACAAGATTTACAGCTTAAAAAATTAAGCTAAACCCTTAATATACTTGAACATACGTATAACTACGTAGAAAAAAATAGGCGAAAAACTAAATTTAAACAGTATTACATTATACCGAAGACTAAATATCTAATCCAACTTAATAATCAAGCTTAAGCACACGAAACAAAAACTAATTAACAACTTAATCTTTGTGAAATATTACACCGATTAACATTGATTAACTTATGCACGATTTAAAGTGAAATGAAGAATTAATTTAACATTTAAAAACAAACAAAAAAAAGAGGGCTCTTTGAAGAGCCCTCTTTTAAAATAAATTACTTTATTTATACTAATCGTTTTGAATTACAATAGATATGTTTGAATCACCTATTTGGTCTACATCACTCATATGCGTATTACCACTTTGATCAACAGTGCTTGTATTAAAATTACCAGATTGATATACATCACTTAAATGCGATAATCCTATCTGCCCCACCATACTACTATTAGAATCACCTAATTGTAATGTTGTAGAATCGTTTTGGTCACCATCTTGTATTGTAGAAGCCACATTACTATTTCCTGTTTGACTTGTAGTCTCGACATTATCATCTCCATCTTGAGACACATAAGAATCGTTTAAATTACCAATTTGATCTACAATTGAAGAGTTATTAATACCTACTTGAAATACTCTAGACTCGTTATCATTACCAATTTGATCTACATCACTAAAGTTATCTCCTCCAGTTTGTTTTTGGTTAGAAAAGTTTCTGTTTCCAGCTTGCGTCAAATAAGCTGTATTTCCTGCCGATTGATTAGGTACTGCATTTTGATTTTGTCGTCCTACATTTCTGTTTCCGTCTTGATCAATATCTCCAAAATTATTATCATAACGCTGGATTTGAACCGATTTGTTTCTGTTACCAAATTGATTTGTGTATGCAAAATTATCTTCTGCAGCACTTACACCTTGATCTATCCTAGCATTGTTTCTATTTCCTTCTTGATACACATCACCAAGGTTACGATCTCCAGCTTGTTTTACTTTAGATTTGTTTAAATCTCCTAATTGGAAGACATCAGAATCGTTAGCCTCACCACTGTTTGGGTTACTTGGGACAGAACCATATTGATCGACATCTGAATCATTGTTTGCTCCTTGTTGGAACACATCAGAATCGTTGGAAACACCTGATTGATCGACATCACTTACGTTAGATTGTGCGAATAACATTGTCCCACACATAAGCGCAGCTGCGCTGAAAAAGACTTTTTTCATTTTGAATATAAATTGATTAATAGCATCTCAAAGATATATATTAAATGCTTTCAAAAATGGTAATACCATAAAAATCAGCGTTTTTAAACCAACTATTCGATAACATTGTAATTTTATCGGACGAACAGGTTTATGAAACACAAAAAAAGCCTCAATTACTATTGAGGCTTTTTTTTTACAATTCTTTAGGTATTTATTTAGTAAACAACAACTCTCTATACTTAGTTAAAGGCCACAACTCGTCATCCACTAATAATTCAAGTTTATCACAATGGTATCTAATATCATCAAATAATGGTTTAACTTTATTACAGTAAGCTAATGCTTTAGTTTCTATGTTTTCATCTTTATTAGACTTCTTTCGAGCTTCTGTCATTTTTGTGACGTTAGAATTTATAGAAGCTATGTGTTCAGAAATTTCTTCAATTAAATTAAGTTGTTCTTTTGCTAACTTTATAAAGTCTGCACCATATATTTCTTTTAACCCTTTTACATTTTTAATTAATACGTTTTGATACCTAACTGCTGTTGGCACAACGTGGTTACGAGCTATATCTCCTATTACACGACTTTCAATTTGGATACGTAGCACATACTCTTCCATTTCTATTTCATAACGTGCTTCAGACTCCACCTTATTCATTACTCCTAAATCTTCAAATAACTCCAATGTCTTTTTAGATACTTTAGCCTTTAATGCTTCAGGAGTTGTTTTATTATTACTTAAACCTCTTTTTTTAGCTTCTTTCTCCCATGCTTCACCATAACCATTACCTTCAAACAAAATGTTTTTAGACTGTTTGATATATTCTCTTAAGACATTAAAGATCGCATCATCTTTTTTCATATCCTTTTTATCAATCAAAGCATCTACTTCTTTTTTAAAGTCTATTAATTGTTTTGCAACAATACTGTTTAAAACCGTCATTGGGTTTGCACAATTGGCAGTAGACCCAACAGCTCTAAACTCAAATTTGTTACCTGTAAAGGCAAAAGGAGACGTCCTGTTACGATCTGTATTATCTAATAATACGTCTGGTATTTTACCAACCACATTTAATTTTAAATCTGTTTTTTCTTCTGGAGACAATTTACCATCAGTTACATTTTCTAACTCGTTTAAAGTTTTAGTTAATTGATCTCCTATAAATACAGATATTATTGCTGGAGGCGCTTCATTAGCTCCTAATCTATGGTCGTTACTAGCAGATGCAATAGCAGCACGTAATAACTCTTCGTTATCATAAACTGCTTTAATTGTATTTATAAAGAAGGTCAAAAACTGAAGATTACTCATTGGCGTTTTTCCTGGACCTAATAAATTAACTCCTGTATCTGTACTTAAACTCCAATTATTATGTTTTCCTGATCCATTTACACCTGCAAAAGGTTTTTCGTGAAATAAGACTTTAAAATTATGTCTATCTGAAATTTTATCCATGACATCCATTAATAATGAATTATGGTCGACTGCCAAATTAGCTTCATCATAAATTGGCGCTAATTCAAATTGATTAGGTGCCACCTCATTATGTCTTGTTTTAACAGGTATACCTAATAACATACATTCGGTTTCAAGATCTCTCATAAAAGCCATAGCACGATTTGGTATTGTACCAAAATAGTGATCATCTAATTGTTGCCCTTTAGCTGGAGAGTGACCTAATAACGTACGACCTGTTTGTACAATATCTGGTCTTGACATTGCCAAATCACGATCTATTAAAAAGTATTCTTGCTCCCAACCTAATGATGCATTCACTTTTTTAACATTTTTATCAAAGTACTTACACACAGCTACAGCTGCACTATCTACAGCTTGTAATGCCCTAAGCAATGGTGTTTTATAATCTAAGGCTTCACCTGTATAAGACACAAAAACGGTAGGAATACACAATGTTGTACCATATATAAATGCAGGAGATGTTGGATCCCAAGCAGTATAACCACGCGCTTCAAAAGTGTTTCTGATACCTCCATTAGGAAAACTTGATGCATCAGGCTCTTGCTGCACCAATTGTCCTCCACCAAATTTTTCTATTGCTAATCCGCCTCCAATCGTTTCAAAAAAAGCATCATGCTTTTCTGCTGTTGCTCCTGTTAAAGGCTGAAACCAGTGTGTATAATGTGTTGCTCCTTTTGAGATTGCCCACTCCTTCATTCCTGTAGAAATATGGTCCGCAACTATTCTATCAATTTTTTTTCCTAGTTTAATTGCATCATTAACACTTTCAAAAGCTTCTTTTGTTAAGTATTGGCGCATAGTTGACTCATTAAAAACATTGCTTCCAAAAATTTCTGAACGTCGTTGCTTTTCTTCAATTACAACTGGTTTTCGTTTTAATGATTCTTTGATGGCATGAAATCTTAATGTTGACATATTATCTTTTTTAATTAATTGAATTACGAATTTACAAAAATTAACACTCTTAAAATATGATACCCTAAAAAAAACAGGGTTATTAACATTCTTTTAATAAAATTGTTATTTATACCCATGTTTTTTAATGGGTAAATTCAAATTTATTTTATATTTGCCACAACATATAACTAAAATGAGTTTTTATCATGAGTAAATCTAAATTAGAATACATCTGGTTGGATGGATACTTTCCAACACAAAACATGAGAAGTAAAACTAAAGTTGAAAACGACTTTAGCGGAAAATTAGAAGATTGTCCAATTTGGTCTTTTGATGGATCATCTACTAAACAAGCTTCAGGAGGCTCTTCTGATTGTCTTTTAAAACCTGTCGCAATCTATCCAGATCCTGCAAGAAGAGATGGATACTTAGTAATGACTGAAGTATTAAATGCAGATGGAACACCACACATATCTAATGGTAGAGCTACTATTGAAGATGAAGATGATGACTTTTGGTTTGGTTTTGAGCAAGAGTATTTTATTATGGATACCAAAACACAATTACCTTTAGGATTCCCAATTGGAGGTTACCCTGCACCACAAGGTATGTACTATTGCTCTGTAGGAGGAAAAAACACTCATGGTAGAGATTTAGTAGAAGAACATGCAGATTTATGTATTGACGCTGGCTTAAACTTTGAAGGTATCAACCAAGAGGTTGCATCTGGACAATGGGAGTTTCAATTATTTGCTAAAGGTGCTAAAAAAGCTGGAGATGAAATCTGGATTGCAAGATACCTTCTTGACAGATTAACAGAACAATATGGTTATTATATAGAATACCACCCAAAACCATTAGGTAAAGATATGGATTGGAATGGTTCTGGTATGCATGCTAATTTTTCTAACTCTGTACTAAGAACTTGTGGTAGCAAAGAAACTTACGAGAAAATTTGCGAAGCTTTTAGACCAGTTGTAAAAGAACACATTGCTGTTTATGGAGAGTTTAACGATCAACGTTTAACTGGTGACCATGAAACTGCATCCATAAACGATTTTTCATACGGTGTTTCTGATAGAGGCGCATCAATACGTATTCCAATTATTACAGTTGAGAAAGGATGGAAAGGTTGGTTAGAAGACCGTCGTCCAGCATCTAATGGTGATCCATACAAAATAGCAGGTCGTATTATTAAAACTGTAAAATCTGCTAATATTAATTAATATTGATTACATAGTTAAATCCATTAAAAAACGCTTTCTTATAATAGAAAGCGTTTTTTTTATCTTAATAAGATTAAGTAGCATTTATTAACCATTAAAAACAAGTATTATAAAAACTGCATAAATTAACACCAATCCAAACCCTTTAATTTTTCCAATCTCATGCTGCTTAGGCAACAATCCTAGTACTAAAACTAAAGCTGCAAAAATTAACATCCAAAATATATCTCTGGACAATATTAAAGACTCTGTTACAGGGATTGTCTTTATCATAGATGTTAAACCTAACACTGAACCAATATTAAAAATATTAGATCCTATTAAATTTCCTAAAGAGATTGCTTTTTCCTTTTTAGCTGCTGCAATAACAGATGCTGCTAACTCAGGCACGCTTGTACCAATTGCAATCATGGTTACACCAATAACAGCCTCGCTTACACCCAAGCTTGTTGCTATTTGTGTAGCGCCTTTTACTAACCATTCACTACCAAAATATAAAGCTGCTGCACCTATTAATAACCAAATACCAATCTTAAAGTTAGACACTACAGCTAAAGTATCATCCACTTCCTCTAAATCATCTGTAGATTTTTGAGTTTTAATTAAATATATTATAAACACAATTAATCCAACAAAAAGCACTAAACCTTCCATAGCAACTAATTGGCTATCATTCCATAAAAAATAATATAATGCTATTGAAAACAACATCATTACTGGCCATGTTAACTTATAAAAGGATTTATCTATCGCAATTGCGCCAACAATAGCAGTTATACCTAAGACCAAACCAATATTAGCAATATTAGATCCAACTACATTATTAATAGCAATTGCAGGCGACCCTTTTAATGCTGCTTGTAAACTAACCAATAATTCTGGCGCAGAAGTCGCAAAAGACACGACCGTCATACCAATTACTATTTTAGAAATATTAAGCTTAAAAGACATGGCTACAGATGATCGCACCAAAAACTCTCCTCCTACCACTAATAACACAAAACCTAAAATAAGATACACTACACTCATAAAAATATAATTTTTGCGAAGATACATTTTGCAAACATCAAAAAGAATTAGGACTTAATTTTTTTCGCTGTAGCGGAAAATCATTATTAATAAAACTAAAAAAATAGTTAAAAAACTAACTTTATAGTTGTATAACTACTTTTTTAGTTATGTTTACATTAAATTTGAAATAAACAATTGATTATGCAAAAGTTAACCAACAAAGAAGAAGAGATAATGCACATTTTATGGAAGCTTGAAAACGCTTTTGTTAAAGATGTCATGGCAGAAATAAAGAACGACAAACCACACTATAACACCTTATCTACTATGGTTAGAAATCTTGAAGAAAAAGGTTATGTTAGTTACGAAGCTTTTGGAAAAACGCATCGCTACTACCCTATTATTTCAAAAGAAGCCTATCGAAATAAGTTTATGAATACTGCAATCGACAATTACTTTAATAGCTCTTATAAAAATGTCGTTTCGTTTTTTGCTAAAGAAGAAAAAATTAGCGTTGAAGAGCTAAAAGAAATTATTCGTTTAATAGAAAATCAAGATTAATCATGGACTATTTTTTAAAAGCTTCAGCAATCATATTACTATTTTACACTTGTTACAAACTATTTTTACAACGTGATACTTTTTTTCAGGCTAACCGTTGGTTTTTACTTTCAGGCTTATTTATAGCCACAGTATTACCATTAATAGTTATTCCTGTTTACATACAATACACTCCACAAGACATAAGTATATCACAAAACCTACAAGTTGCGACAACACAAACCACGACTAAATCTGGTTTTAATTTATGGCAGTTATTACCAATAATTTATGGCATTGGATCACTTATAATTTTAGTAAAAGTAATTTTACAATTTATATCGCTGCATAAGTTGTTACAAAATAAAACTAAAATACTATCTGGTCCATTTGTATTTATTAAAACTGAAGCTTCAATAGCACCTTTTTCATTTTTTAATCGTATCGTTTATAATCCCAATCAATTTTTAAAAACAGAACTTGACTATATTATAACTCATGAAAAAGTTCATGCAACTCAATACCATACTATAGACGTGATAGTTATCCAACTTGCCACAATCCTATTTTGGTTTAATCCCTTTATTTGGTGGTACAAAAAAGAACTTCAACAAAACTTAGAATACATAGCAGATCAAAAAGCACAGCACAAAATAAAGTGCTCAAAAAGCTATCAAACGGTATTATTAAAAGCTAGCTTACATCAAAATCAATTAGCTTTTCCAACTAATTTTTATCAATCATTAATCAAAAAACGAATCGTTATGTTACAAAAATCAAAATCAAAAAACAGTAATTTAATAAAGCTCACTATCGTGCTGCCCTTTCTAGCATTATTTTTAATGAGTTTTAATACAAAAAAAGTATACATCGCTAATGCGGAAATACAACAACATCTAGTTAATACCGAAACTTATATTATCACTTCCAAGTCCACTGACCAAGAGATTCAAGCAATTAAAAGCAAACTAGAATCTAAGTTGGACCATTTAGAAGTTAAATTTTCTAATATAAAAAGAAACCAAAACCAGGACATTATATCGTTAACAATAGCAACAAAAAACAAAGGTCAATCAGAGTTTACAAAACGTGTCGCTTTTAACAAATTAGATAATTCACCTATAAATACTACTATTTTAAAAGTTGAAGACAATCAGTTATTAATAAATGATGATAAAAACAAATCAGTGATTACTATTACAAAAGATTGGACAATAACATCTCCTATTATTACAGAACAAGCCAGCAGTAACACCAATGTAATACATACCCAAAATAGTGGTGATGACATTAAATTAATAATAGAAAACAAAGACCAAGACAGCAGTGTATCTAGCTATAAATTTCAAACCACTAATACAGGAGAAGACAAAAGTAAGTTGGTTATAGTCGAACAACAAAAAAAGCCACTTTATGTAATAAATGGTAAAATAACAGACATCATGCCATCAGCTTTAAATACAGAAAACATTGCAACCATGAATGTTCTTAAAGGTCAAATGGCTACAAACAAATATGGAAGTCAAGGACTTAATGGTGTTATAGAAATCACTACCAATAACAAAAATTCAGAAAAAAATAGTAATTGGAAAATTGGTGAAAAAGTTGAAACAACAAGCTTATTCTATATAGATGAAGAGGATGCTTCAAAAAACAGAAGCAAATTACACATTGATAAAAACACAACTGACTTGGTTTTAAACCAGCATAAAGCGTTTTTAACAAGTCAGAATATAGATATCCAATTCTCAACTATAAAACGCAATAACAAGGATGAAATTATTAAAATTAAAATCTCAACAATTGACAAAAAAGGGAATAAAACTAAAACGACTTATCAATCTAATAAAGGGATTAGTCCAATAGAAATAAATTTAGATGGTACTGGAGTATTAAATATAACTTCTAAATAAATCCACCATTAAATAAATAAAAAAAGCCCAAACAAAATGTTTGGGCTTTTTTTTTTATAATAAGTCAAAAATCTATTCAATAATAATTTTTTTAGTGATGCGTTTATCCTCTGATTCAATAACAACCATATATAAACCGCTTGCTAATTTTAAAACAACGTAACTATTATTAACGACTGGTTGAGATAAAACCTTTCTTCCTTCCGAAGAAAAAACGGATAAATTGTACAATTGCTGCTTACCTGAAACAAACAATTTATCAGTTGCTGGATTAGGATACACCTTTATAGTTTCAGTTGTAAAACTTGCAACACTTAAAGGCTGACTCCACACATTTCCTATTTGATTTCCCCAAATATACTCTACTAAATCAGGCTGATCAATAAAAGGATTTCTGTTTACTTGCCATTCATACACCACATTATTTCTATTCATTTCAAAATCGTCTGGTGGATCATTTCTATGCCAATCTAAAAGCACGTCCAAATCTCCCATTTGCCCAGTAACGCTAGGATATCCAGACTCAACACTTAAACCATTATATCTAATTTGCATGTATAATACACTTCTGGCTACATCACCTTTAAAACTTCCAGCAGTACCTGTTGGCCCATTATATTGCCCATAATGTTGGTTACCTCTAGAACTATTTTCTGGTCCATCTGCAGCGCGTAAAGCGTGCCCATCACTATTACCATGTCTTAGTGAATCTGCTGTAGTATTCCAATACACATCTTTACCATCTCTAAAATCGTCCAGATCAATACTATTATAACCTGCCAAAGACCTAGGAAAAGTATGTTCTCTATTCCATGTTCCTGTATTATTAGAAGTTGTTTGATAATCTAACTTAGCACGACCTTGCTCTGTATACACTAACCACACTTGATTACTGTTTGCTGGATTTTGATCTGCTGCTTCCAAAATATCTATTATATCAGAATACGTTTGTGCTCTTACAACACCTTCTTCTGCAACAATATCTTGTAAAGCTTGCTCCAAAGCACTTCCTGACAAACCATCCAAAGTATTATAATAATCTGAAGGTTGTGTGCTAGCCACTATACCATAAGTAGGATTTAAAGGTGTACCAAAAGATGCTACCACAAAATCATTATCCACAACTCTTACTTCTAAATTATTATTTAGCGCAATATAAACAGTTGGCAAATTGGCTATAACTATTTTTAAAACCTCATCACCTTCATCTAAAACATCATCAATTAAAGTAATAGTTGTTACTATAGTATTTTGACCTATCGGAATAACAACAGATGTGTTACCAGTAAAATCTGAAGTATCAAAACCTCCATTGCTTAAAGTAAAATCAATAGTTAAATCAGAATCTACATTTTGCTCAGTAGTAAAAGTAATATCAAAAACAGAACCCTCATCAACTTGTGTTTGTGTTACAGAAGTTAATACTCCGTTTAATAAAATTCCGCTTCCATCATTTAAAGCTCTAGGTGTTGGCGTTGTAGCAACATACGTTATACTATTTGGATTACCTAATCCATCATCAAAACGCTGAATTGAATTTGTATTGTTACCAGAGCCCTCATTATATTGTTCTGTAACACCAAGTAACGCCATTAAACCTGTATCATCCGCATCACTAGTATCATATACCATCGCATCCACTAAATTAGTTTGTGTTGCTAAAGTCCCTTCCGGAAAATCTGTGTCGTCTCCTAAATATAAAGCCACAGCATCTGCACCATTTTGAATAAGATTAGCTGGTATAATTAACTGAGGAAATGGAGAAACAGTTGTACTACCAATAAGTAATAAACCATTAACATCTGTTGTGTAACCATCTAAATCTAAGGCAAAGTAACTTGAATCTCCTCCAGATGCAGAACCATTAAATAAAACCAACACGTAGCCATCTAACGAAAAATTAGGCGTACTTGACAACAACTCTATAAATTCTTGATCATCAATTCCAGGCGTATCAGAATCCAACTCGTTAATAACAACAGATTGAGAATATCCAATTGCCGAAAGAAGAATAATAAAAAGTAAAGTAATTTTTTTCATGCATTTATTTTTAGCAAATATAATAGATATTATTAGCCGAGCTTTTAAACAATAGTTAATTAACCTTTTAATAATTAGAAATAATAGAAACTCGTTTTTTGTATCACTACTGAATCAAAATCCCCTTGAAAAAAAATACGACACTAAAAAATGCCCTACATTTATATCAAAAACTAACTACAAAAAGTATTTATGATTACATATTAAAACAACATTTAAGGAATAAATTAAAATATTAAAACCATTTACATTTTTTTACTTTAATAAGTAAAGTCAAAAGTATAGATATATTCATTTTTGTTTGGAGAATAATAATGAAAAAATATATCTTCAAAAAACAATCCTGAAAAGTATTGGTATTATTAACCCTTAAACTTAAAATTATGCTAACAATCGCCCAACTAATAATCGATTTTATAACATCGATTATACTTTAAACCAAAATGTAAAACTTAGTCTAGAATAAGTTTTACTATTTTAAATCTTAAAGTCTGTTAGGTTAACTACTACTAAAGCAATAATTTTGAATTTAAATTTTAATTATGAAAAAAACACTATTTAAGTTTTTAGCAAAGGTTAATAAGCTTGTTTTACCAAGTTACACAAAGCAAAAATTAGATCTAAGTAAAGCCACTAAAATACAAATGGCTATTTTTGGATGGAAAGTATTTGTGACAAAAAACGCATTAAATTAAATTAAATCTTCAAAAAGTTTTGATGTTATTATAAAAAAGCAATATATTTGCACCCACAAAAAAAAGGCCTCGTGGCGCAACTGAATAGCGCACTTGATTACGGCTCAAGAGGTTACAGGTTTGAATCCTGTCGAGGTCACTAATAAAACCAATACTTTACAAAGCTTTTGTAAATGTTGGTTTTTTTTATTTGCAGAAAATTTGCAGAAAAATAACTGTATAATTTCGCTATTACTGCCTGTATAATTATTGTTATTTTCTTAGTATAGCTAATATTTCCTGTTTATTGTAATAGCGTTTATTACCAATAGCGTAACTCTTTATAATACCTTTGTTTGTCCAATTCCAAAGTGAAACTAAACTAATTTTTAAAAAATCTGCCGTTTCTTGTCTTGTTAAATACGCTTCATTTCCATTAGTATGCAAATCATTTAAATAATGTTTTATTTTTATTAAAAGCTTATCTGCTACTCTATCTGCTAATTCATCTACTGTAATTTCTTGTACTTCTATTGTTTTTGTTATCATACCTTATTATTTTTTATAAAATGAAAGTTAACGAAATGAAGCAAACAAAAACTTGAGGTAAGATAGACGTCTAAAAAAATGAGAGAAGTGAAGCTATTGCTTCTATTATACAACTTAGCTTTGGGTCAGTTTTGTTGCGGAATAGAGGTTTTAAGCATTAGCAATAGCCCTTTGCTTTTTTATTGTACTAATTTATTTATATAGATACTTTTAAATAAAACAAGCAATGTGCTATTATAGCGTTGGATACAAGTATTATAACATAAAACCAACTATGTATTGCTCGCGTAATAACACAAAGGATTTTGAGCTTTCGACAGACTCAAATCGAAGCAAGCAAAAAAACTAGGTTCTGACTTGTATGGAATAAAAAAGAGCCTTCCGAAAAAGACTCTTTCATTATTGATCTAATGGTCGTGGTTTGAATGGTCATCACTTTTTTCCTCACCAGATTTATTCATTATCATATCGTGTTTATATTGACAGCAAGATGGAAGACTGTTAAATGCCTCTTCATCACCAGCTACTTTTTCGGTATCATAACCTGAAGCTGCGATTGCTTTATGGATTGCCATTGCATCCGTTTTTGAATCATCAAATGACACATCAATCTTCTTTTTATCAACGTCCCAATTGGCACTTGCCACACCTTCAACACCGTTAGCTGCTTTTTCGATAGTGTTTTTACACATTCCGCAATTTCCTCTTACACCAAAAGACAGGTCTGTCATTGCCATATCTTTAGACATTTCAGTAGTTGTGGTTTCTGTTTCTTTTTTGGTTTCGTTTTTACAACTTGTTAAACCTAATGCTGCTATTACAGCTACACTTAAAATTACTTTTTTCATTGTTTAAAAATTTAATTGTTATTATTCTATTACTTGTTTTACTTCTCCACAGGTTAGCATTGCTTCACCAAAATATGGGTTGATTACTTTTTCTTCTTTGCTCAACCAATATGCACCATTATTGTTATCTGCCATTGGACAAAATTCCACATAAACCTTTTCATTGACACCAAATAGTTGTACAGCATTGATTAGATGTGATGATAAATGTTTAAAAAGGTCTCTTTGTGATTCTATATCGGACGTTTCAGAAATTGAAGTTGCAGAAGATTTTATTTCGCCTTCTAATGACATCCAATGGTTATGCGCCTTATTATCTGACAACAATTTCATATCTACTTTGTTCAATTCATTTAATAAAGTTTTTGTGCTTGTTGAAGTACTTTTTGAATCTTCTTTTACTAAAGCATCTTTTAAATTGATATACGCATTGAAAACAGCTTTTAACTGCTCTTGAAATTTCGCTGATACTTCCAAACGCTCATTCATATTAGTGTGGTCACTTTCTTTGTTAGATGCATTGTTATCCATACCTAAATGACCTTCGTGTCCAGTCATTACTTTACCACCATCTTTATTCATCATAGACTTTTTCCCTTGTAATTGTGCTGCTGCATCAACCGTAAATGTACCGTTAGTCACTATTTCATTTCCAACAAATAATCCTTCTACAACTTCATATTCATTACCAATTTGATTGCCTAATTTAATTTCACGCATTTCAAAAATAGGTTGGTCTGGATTTGTTTTAAGGTACACCACAGAACGTTCACCTGTCCATAACACAGAAGATGAAGGAATTGTTAATAGGTCATCATTATTAGCTGTACTGCCTTCAATATTTGCGGTTACAAACATTCCTGGTTTAAATACATCGTCCTTATTGCTTAAAACAACACGTAAGTTTACAGTTCTTGTTTTCGTGTTTAAAACTGGGTCAATGAAATCTACTTTACCTTTAAACTCTTTATTAGGATAAGCATTGGTTGTTATCATCACTTCCTGTCCTTTTTTAAAGCGGTCAATCTGATTTTCATACACATCAAAATTTCCCCAAACCGTGTTTAGATTAGCAATTTTAAGTAAGGGTTGTCCTTGTTTAATGTAATCGCCTTGCTCTACCAATTTTTCTGTAACAGTACCCGAAACGGTCGCATAAACAGGAAAGTTTTCTTTTACTTTCCCTGTTTCTTCAATCTGATTGATTTGATTTTCAGAGAGCTTCCATAATTTCAATTTATTACGGACTGCTTTGTATAAAGCAGGTTGTGATTCTTTTAAAGATGCTGCTGTAATTAATTCTTGTTGTGCTGCATAGAGTTCTGGTGAATAAATGGTTGCCAATAATTGACCTTTACGAACTTCTTCGCCTGTAAAACTCACATTCAAGCGTTCAATTCTACCTGAAAAGTAACTGACTTGTACTGCATTAGCTTCTTCGTTTTCAGCAATTTTACCAGATAATTTGATAGTATTGCCTTCAACATTGCCTTTACCAACAATAGATGTTTGAATATTAGCTAAAGCCATTGCGTTTTCAGTCAATTTGAATTGGTCTGCTAATAAACCATCACTTCCACCATCAGCAGGAATTAAATCCATACCACAAATAGGACAATCGCCTGATTCTGGTTGCATAATTTGTGGATGCATAGAACACGTCCACATTTGATTGGTTTCTGAAATGGTATCGTGATTATGTACTGTATCTTTTTTTGATGAACCACCAAAAAGCAACCAACCCAATAACACACCTACTACGAGTATGCCAATATATATGACTATTTTATTATTTTTCATTCTCTAATCGTTTTATCATTGCTTTCATTTCTCCTATTTCTTTACGTTGTGCTTTTATAATGTCTTCTGCTAATTTCTTAACTTCTGGGTCTTGAATATCTGCTCTTTCACTTGTTAAAATAGCGATAGAATGATGTGGTATCATTGCTTTCATCCAAAGGACATCACCAATAATTGGTGCTTGTGTTCTTACCAACCCTAATGCACCTACAAACAGAATAAAACTACCTGCGAGTATGGCGATATTCTTCTTTTTATCATTATACATTTTTCGCATAAAAAACCACATTATTACTGCCATTGTTGAAATTCCTAAACACGTCATATAGAATCGTGTTAAACTAAACCATACGTGGTCTATGGAATAGGTGTTTAAATACATTGTGATGTACATTGCTACAAATGAGCAAGCCAACATTATAAAGAAGGTTTTGTAATTTCCTTTGTTTGAGTGTTCTTTTGGATTTTTCATAATTATTTGATTTTATAGTTATACTTTAATTGTTCTTAATCGTAGTGCGTTACCTATTACCGAAACCGAACTAAAACTCATTGCTAAAGCTGCTATCATTGGCGAGAGTAGTATTCCGAAGAATGGAAACAACACACCTGCTGCAATAGGTACACCTAAAGTGTTGTAGATAAGTGCAAAAAATAGGTTTTGCTTAATGTTCTTCATTACAGCATTACTCAATTTTTTTGCTTTTACAATACCGTGTAAATCGCCTTTTACTAAAGTTATCATAGCACTTTCTATCGCTACATCTGTTCCTGTTCCCATTGCAATACCTACATCACTTTTTGCCAATGCTGGTGCATCATTAATTCCATCACCTGCCATAGCAACTACTTTTCCATTTTTTTGTAGTTTCTCTACTTCTTTGAGTTTGTCTTCTGGTAGCATACTGGCTTTAAAATCTGCAAGATTTAGTTCTGATGCTACTGCTTGTGCTGTATCGTGATTATCACCTGTTAGCATTATTACATCTATCCCTTTATCTTGAAGTGCTTTAATCGCTTTAGCACTTGTTTCTTTTATCTTATCGCCTATAACTACATATCCAACTACGGTTTTATCTATTGACAAATAAGAAACTGTTTTACCCTGTTTTTGGTAAGATTTAGCTTCGTCTTTCATTTTAGAGATAATATCTGCTTTGGCATATTCCATCATTTTAGGATTACCTAATGCTACTTTTTTATCTTTTATGGTCGCTTCAACACCTTTTCCTGTGACTGCACTAAAATCTTTGGACTTTAAAATTTCTGCGTTGTGTTCTTTGCCATATTTAACTGTCGCTTCTGCTAAAGGATGTTCGCTATTGGTATTTAATGACACGATGTATTGTAGCACTTCTTTTTCGCTTAAAGCATCATTAAAAGCACCAACGGTTTCAACTGTTGGCTTTCCTTCGGTAATTGTTCCTGTCTTGTCAACGATAAGCGTATTTACCTTATCCATTTTTTCAAGAGCTTCAGCATTTTTAATCAATACACCATTTTGAGCACCTTTACCCACACCAACCATTACAGACATTGGTGTTGCTAAACCTAAAGCACAAGGACAAGCAATGATTAGTACTGCAATTGCATTGACAAACGCATACACATAAACTGGTTCTGGTCCCCAAATAGACCATACAATAAATGTGATAATAGAAATAAGAACTACAACTGGCACAAAATAGCCTGAAACTTTATCTGCTAAATTTTGAATAGGTGCACGACTTCTACTGGCATCATTAACCATATGAATGATTTGTGATAATAAAGTGTCACTTCCTACCTTTTCTGCTTTCATTAAAAAGGATTGATTGCCATTTATTGTTCCGCTACTTACTTTATCTTCTTGAGATTTGTTTACAGGAATAGGTTCTCCTGTAATCATAGATTCGTCAATAGTTGTTTCGCCTTCAGTTATCACACCATCCACAGGAATTTTATCGCCTGGTTTCACTTTTAGAATATCATTAAGTTCTATCTCGTCAATACTGACTTCAACTTCTTCGCCATCTACTATTTTTATGGCTTTGTTAGGTGCTAATTTTAACAATTCTTTTACTGCCGAATTGGTTTTACTATGCGCACGAGCTTCTAACAGCTGACCTAATAGTACTAACGTTAGAATTACCGTTGCTGCTTCAAAATAGACGTGGACTGCACCTGACTCGGTTTTAAATTGTTCAGGAAATACATCTGGAAACAACATCCCAAATACACTAAATAACCAAGCCACACCTGCACCGATTCCAATGAGTGTAAACATATTGAGATTCCACGTTTTTATGCTTCTATAAGCACGTTCAAAGAACATCCACGTAGCGTAAAAGACAACTGGAATGGATAAAACAAACTGAATCCAGTTCCAATTTTTCTGTTCCATTATATTATACAATGGATTGTTATTAAGCATTTCGCTCATAGCCATTAAGAAAATGGGCAAGGTAAATGCTGTGGCAATCCAAAATTTCTTTAATAGCTTTTTATACGTTTTTTCCTCTGCTGAACTATCTGCTTCCATTGGCACTAAATCCATCCCACAAATAGGACACGAACCTGCTTCGTCTTTGACAATTTCTGGATGCATAGGACACGTCCATTGTTCCTTTGAAGTTGCTGATAGATTTTGTTCTTCCACCAAATCCATTCCGCAAACAGGACAATCGCCTGGTTTGTTATAGATTTTATCGCCTTCGCAATGCATAGGACAATAAAATGTGCCTGTGCCTTTCCCTTTTTGTTGCTTTTCCTTTTTACCTTTGGTATGATGATGATGATGTTCACCTTGATTATGGATAGTGTATCTATCACTATCTTTTTTTAAGGCTTCTTGAAATGTTTCTATAGGTATGTGTGATTCCATTTCTATGGTAGCTTCTGCCTTTTCTAAATCGACTGTTGCTTTTGAAACACCAGCTACTTCTGAAAGTGTTTTTTCTACATGACTTCTACAACCATTGCAAGTCATTCCATGAATGTGAAACTTATGTTTCATTTTATCATTATTTGGAATAAGAATACCATATCTGTCTCCATCATTTTTTAAAGCATCTTGAAAAGTTTCTAATTTAATATGAGCATCCATTTCTATGGTTGCTTCAGCTTTTTCTAAATCTACAGATGCTTTAGTAACACCTTCAACTTTTGAAAGTATTTTTTCTACATGACTTCTGCAACCATTGCAGGTCATTCCTTTTATTTTATATGTGTGTTTCATAATTTTAAAGTTTTACATTTTCATCATTTCTTCTTCATCCATTTCCATTTCCATTTTCATATTTCCATCTTTATCTGTGTGTGTTTTCATGAAAAGAAATTGAAACAGAAAAACAAGAGCTATTCCTATACCTGCTACTACAAGTACAAAAGGGTCGTTAACATATTTTAAATAAATGAATGCTGATAAAATAACAATATCCATTACTATTGCTATTATTGGAATAATTGGATTAAATTTTACTTCTTTTTTAAGGTATCTAAAAAGGCCCCAATGAATAGCAATGTCCATAATTAAATAGAAAATAGCACCAATGGAAGCTATGCGAGTTAAATCGAATAAAATAGTTAGTAGTATGGCTAAAGAAACAGTAAAAATTAACGAGGGATTTTTAAGTTTCTTCATTTTGTTCATATCAGGTACTTGTTTCATATTACCCAACATGCCTAACATTCTGGAAGCAGAATATATGCTGGCAATTACACCAGAAACTGTTGCTACAATAGCCAGTAGAATTGTTAAAATTGAACCCCATTCACCAAACAGCGGTTTTGCTGCTGCTGCTAAAGCATAATCTTTTGCTATTATAATTTCTTCAACACTTAATCCACCAGCAACCGACAATGCTAAAACAACATAGATAATTGTACAAACAGCAATTGAAATAATAATGGAACGCCCCACATTTTTATGTGGATTTTTAATGTCACCACCTTGATTTGTAATCGTAGTAAACCCTTTAAAAGCAAGAATTGACAATGCCAAGGCAGCTACAAATCCAAATCCTTCTGGTAAAGCTTGACTATTAGATGCTACATAATTACCTGTTATGGTTGGCAAACCTGAAATTATTAAACCAGAAATTGCTAACAATGAAATGCCTGCTACTTTAATTATTGCTGTAAAAGTGGCTGTAACTTCAATAATTTTATTACCAGAAATATTTATTATATACGCTACTCCAATAAGAATTACACCTAATATAGATGCATATCCAGAATATTCTGGCGGAAATAAGCGTAAAGTATAAGCACCAAAAGTACCAGCAACTAAACTTTCGGCAACTACCATTGATATGTACATTAATAGAGAGAAAGAACCTGCAGCTGTTCCAGGACCAAATGCTTTTGTTAAAAATTTTGCTACACCACCAGAAGAAGGATATGCGTTTGAAAATTTAACGTAAGAATATGAACTAAAACCAACTACTATTGCACCTGCTATAAATGCAATTGGAAACAAGTCACCTACTAACTCTGCAATTTGACCCATTAGCACAAAAATACCTGCGCCAATCATTACACCTGTACCCAAGGAAACAGAGCCTAATAATGAGAGTTTTTGGTTTGTTTTTTTTAGTATGTTCATTTTATTTATTTTAGTTTTTTTCGCATTGCTTCAGAAATGTTTTCTGCATATACACCATAAGCATCTACCAACAATCCTTTAATTCCATTTTTAGATGAAATAGCGTAAAGAACGCTGTTATCATCAGTACTGCTCATTCCTTCAAAACGATGCATTTCATCTACATCAAAATCTTCTGGATGTAATTTTAATTTTAATGAGTTACATTCTATATGTTTTGGGCACATATTTAGGTTATACGTGTATCCGTTTGCTTGTAAAGTGCTTATTGCTTCAGAAAGAGTGTCGTAGCTTTTCATTATTTTAATTTATTTATAAATGAATTGTCATCACAGGTTTTTTCGAGTTATTTGTGATGTTTTCTGCAATACTTTTAGAGAATATATTAGATAAACCACTTCTATTATGTGTATACATTGCTACTAAATCTACTTCATTATCTTTTTGAAAAGTTTCGATACCTTTTAAAATGGTAGATTCATTATAAACGTGCATTTCATAATTTTCTAATTCTGGAAAGTTTGTTAAAAATTCTCTTATTGGCACTATACCATTTTTAATATTATTAAAATCTTTATTTGTATTGATATTTAATAAGTGAATTTTTGAATTACATTTCTCGGCTATTTTAACAACTTGTTTAAAAGCATTAGACATATCTTCCTTAAAATCAGAAACAAAAACAATGTTTTTAAAAGGAAATAGTGTAGCCTCTTCTTTAACAACTAAAATTGGGACGTGGATATCTCTAATAATTTTTTGAGTATTGCTCCCAAAAAATTGTTTTGAGAAATCTTCTTGTGTGCCTTTACTACCTGTTATTATGAAGTCGTGATGAAAATTGTGAGAATGTGCAGAAATTGCTTTTACATCTGAAATAAACTCCAAGAAAGTCCTCGATTTTAAACCTTTGTGTTCCGCATCTTTATCAAGACTTCTTAACTTGCTTTTGGCAATGCCAATCTCTTTTTGAGTATCAGGATAATTATGCTCGTCTGTTTTGTTTAACTTAACCCAGTCTACTGGTGTATGCATTTGATGTAAAAAATGAATTCCAGCATCAAAAAGTGTGGCAATTTCAATTGCTAAATGAGCTGCTTTATCACAAGTTTTTGAAAAGTCTGTTGGAACTAAAATATTTTTCATAATCAATTAGATTTTTAGTTTTTTAAATGAGGTATGAGAATGAATTATCTTCCATTTTCCATCAATTTTTTGCAATATTGATGTTGCTACTCCCTTACTTTTAATGGTTCTTTCTTTTGTGCCTTTGGTTTTATTCCCCTTTAGAACTATAGTGTAGATGTAATTTTCAGTTGTATAAGCATAGGACGAATTTACAGTTGTCTGAATCTCATAATCAGAAAAAATAAAACTTTTAAAATGTCCTAATTCTGGTCCTAAATGGTGAGATATATATTCTTTGTATGTACCTTCTAATTTTCCTTGCTCGAATATGATAGCATCTGGTGTAAAGAGTTCAAAGGTGCCTTTTGTTGTTAAATTTTGTATTGCATCTTTATAAGCTTTCATTACGGCTTTTACTTCCTTTATGTCTTTAGTGTAAGAGGTGTCCTGTGCATTTGTAAGATTAACTGTTAAAAGGAAAACAGTTAATAGAGTAATAAATTTAAGTACTTTCATAATTTAAGTTTTAAAAAGGATTATTTGTTTACATGGATTCTATTGATGTTTGCAATACCAAAAACTAAAACGAAAAAGCTTAAAACAACTTCTAAAATAACAATTAGTTTTCCTGATATAGAAATGGGTACAATATCTCCATAACCAACAGAAGAAAAGGTTATAAAACTGAAATACAAAAACTCGAAAAATTGTAAGAAAAACGAGTTATTGGGAATCGTTTCGAATTTAAAATTTGCTGAATTTAAAATATATAACGCCTGGTAATCTGCTGAAAATGATAGCACAATTAAAATAATTAAGATTCCAAATAAAGTAAGAATGTGTGTCAGTTGATGACTTTCTCCTATTATTTTACTTAACTGTGTAAAAGTTAACCTTACAATAAAAATGGTTTTAAAAAATGCCAAACTAACAATTAAAAAAGGTAGATAAATACTGTCAGAATCTACAACAATCCATAAGGTATAACTTAAAGATGAAGCAATAACTATGCTGGTAGTAAGTATCACTTTTTTAAATAGTTGTTTATAAAAGTCTGTACTTTTAGATTTTTCTACAGTGTTTTCTTTAGGCATTTTAACTTATTTATTAACTAAATAATTGAAGTACAAATGCACCACCAACTATTAAAAATAATATTATATATACTATATAATTGAACCATTTTTTTATATTAGACTTATTTTCTGTGGCTTGAGAATCGCTTTTACAACATTCTTTCATTTTAATCTCTTATTAAAATAATACTCAAAAATGAGAGTTAGACTGTATCCAATCAACCAAAAAAAAATAAGTCTTTCTCTCAATTTCAAGTATCTTTTACTAATATTTTATTTTTATAAACTATCTTTTAATTGAGTGATAAAATTGATTATTTCATTCGTTTCTTCGTTTGAAAACTTTGCATCTTTATGAATTAACGTGTAAGAATCTAAAGGCATCTCTTTGCTTTCTATTTGTTTTATAATTGAACGAAGTTTACTTGCTTTTCTTCTGCTTGACAACGAACCCCATTCACTAAAATTCAATTCTGCTTTTCCGTTTTTAACATGTTCTTCTAAAAACCAAGCAACTGGTTGTATTTTATTATACCAAGGGTATTTAGTGTTGTTACTATGGCAATCATAACAAGATACTTGCAACTTATTTTTTATATTATTTGGCACATTATTTACCAACAAAAAATCGGTTGCTGGTACAATATCAGTTTGGTTACTTTCTGTGGGAATAAATTGTATTCCCACAAAAGCGACCAATAAAATCAGCAATATGATTTTAACAGTTTTCATTTAGTTAATTTCTCTTTGTACTTTTCCGCACTTCAGCATTTTACTACCATAATAAGGGTTACGTACTTCTTTATTCATACTTAACCAAGCACTTCCTTTTTCATACATTGGGCAATATTGCTCATATAATTTATTAGAAGCACCTGTTATCGCAACCATATCTATAATATCTTTACTTAAAACCTTAAAGTGTTCTCTTTGGTGTGCTATTGGGCTTTTGGATATATGCTCTGCGTGTTCTTTGGCATCAACAGTAATATCTTTTAATTCTAATTTTTGAGCATCCGTATATTTAGAAACATCAAGACTGTTTAAACTTTTTTCTAATGAAGCACCCAATTCTTTTGCTTTTGATTCATCATCTGCTACTAAAGCATCTTTTAAATTGAAATAAGCGGTTAAAATTGCTTCAGCTTTTGCGTCTTGCATTTTCATTTTACTGTGATCCATTTTCATATCTCCGTGGTTCATTTTTTCTTTTTTCTGTGCATTGGTAAAAGAAACCGTTAACAATAATATTACTACTACACTAATTTTTAAATCTTTCATTTTATTTGTTTTTAAATTTATATTTGATTTACTACTATTCATTCTTAAAATCTTACTGATAATCCACCACCACCGCCAAAACGATTGTCGTAACTCGCCATTAAAGAGAAATTTCTTGATAGCATATATTCTGCTCCTGCGCTCCAAACTGTTTCTGAAGTGAAATCTTTATTTGTTGGTAAAGTATTTACAAAACCTAAATCTATTTGATATTCATAATAACCGAAAACAGACAGTTTAGGAAAAATCATTATACTGCGTCCTAATCCAATTCTTGGTCTTAATTTATTATCTACTCGAACATCTAAATTGAATAAGTAAGGTGTTAAATAGCGAAGACCGACAACTGCTGTAGTGTTTAATTTGTCTAAACTACCACGTGTTTCATTTTCTATATTTACCCCACCAAATACTCTTAAATAATCGTGTAGATAGCGTTCATAAGTAAATTCTCCTTCCAAATTTTTGTTCCATCCGTATTCGAAAGATGCATTAAATTGATTTCTTAAATTAGAAGTTGTTAAATTAATTGCTGTGTTATTTGAAGCTATATCTGCAATTCCCCAAGAGTACCATTTATCTGTTTCTGCAATAATTTTAGAAGCTGGAAATTCATCCATTCTTGGGTCTCTTGGTGTATCATAAGATACTACTCGCGCCATACCACCCATCATATGATATAAAATGTGACAATGGAAAAACCAGTCACCAGATTCATCACCATTATTTCCATAAAACTCTAAAGTAACTTTTTGCATTGGTGGCACATTTACCGTGTGCTTTAATGGTGAATAGTCGCCATTTACGTTAATAACTCTAAAAAAGTGACCGTGTAAATGCATTGGGTGGTGCATCATCGTCAAGTTATTGAAAGTAATGCGTGTTACTTCCTTATTATTTATCTTGATATTATCCGCCTCAGACAATGGTACACCATTCATACTCCAGATGTAACGACTCATATTACCTGTAAGGTTTAATAATATTTCTTTTACAGGAACATTTTTATCGTAGTTTGTTTTGTTAGGCGATTTCAAATAATCGTAATTGTATTCGGCAAACATATCCATTCCTTCCATTTTCATTCCAGACATTGTTTTGTCTTTCTTCATATCCATGCCTGACATTTTTGAATGATCCATCTTCATACCTTCCATTTTAGAATGGTCCATTGACATAGAGTCTTTAGACATCTCCATATTCATTCCAGACATTGTTTTGTCTTTCTTCATATCCATTCCTGCCATTTTAGAATGGTCCATTTTCATACCTTTCATTTTAGAGTGATCCATTGGCATAGAATCTTTAGGCTTCTCCATTTTAGAATGATCCATTTTCATATCTTCCATTTTGCCCATCTGCATCCCGTATTCATCCTTCATCTCAAAACGTTCATCTTTTTTTGGGCGATACTTTAAGGCGTGCGCTCCCATTTTCATATCCATTTTAGCCATTTTCATCATCATTCCAATTTTGTCTGGCTTCGGAATTTCTTGTGCTTTTAAAACGTTACCAGTACCCAAAAATGCTGATACTGTACCAGAACCATCTTGTGCTGTGATTCTGAATTCAATTTTTCCTTCTTCCGGAATAGTTACAATAAAATCGTAGGCTTCTGCAATGGCTATAAAGGTTTTGTTCTTTTTAACGGGCACTACATCAAGGCCATCTGCCGAAACTAATAGTGGATCCACACCTCCAAAAGTCATCCAAAAAGAAGTAGAGGCACCACCATCTATGATGCGTAATCGTACTTTTTCTCCAGGTTTAAATTCTGGGTACGCAATGCTTTCTTCACCATTAATTAAAAATGCTGGGTAATATAAATCTGCTATATCTGCTCCTTGCATTCGTTGCCTCCAGAAATTTAGTTGTGCGCCAAATGCTCCACGAGCAATAACTTTATTAAGTGGTGTAGACGTACCTTTTTTAATGCCATACCATTCGTTACCTCGTTTTAAATTACGAAGCACACTCATTGGTTTTTCGTTGGTCCAGTCAGATAACATCAATACCAATTCTTTGTCATAGTCCAACACTTTTTCTTTAGGTTGAATAACAATGGAGCCATAAACACCACTTTGTTCTTGCAACATCGTGTGAGAATGGTACCAATAGGTACCAGATTGTTTTATTGGGAATTCGTATTTCTTTGTATGCCCAGGTTCTATAGGTGGTGTATTTAAGTATGGAACACCATCATAAAAATTTGGCAATAAAAGTCCGTGCCAATGCACAGAGGTTTCTACACTCATTTCATTTTTTACATAAATAACTGCATATTCTCCTTCTGTAAATGCTAAAGTTGGTCCAGGAATTGAGCCATTAACGGTCATTCCCATAACATCTTTTCCTGCTTTATTTACAGTTGCTTCACGTAAAGTTATGGTGTGTTCTCTTACTGGAAGGTTGTTTATATTTCCTTCTGTTACTTGTTTTTCTTGTGCAAAAACTATGGTAGTTAAAGCAATAAGAAAAATTGAAATTATTTTAGTTTTCATTTTATTATTCATTTTGTAAGTAATCAAAGTTACTACAGAACAAAAAGGTATTGTATTATAATTATGGTTCATATCTACACAATTTGGTCTAAAGGATTCCTGAAATTTCTCTGCTCATTTTTGTAAGATGATAAGCTCATACCAGTTTCATTTTTAAATTGACTACTAAAATGGTTTACATTGCTATAATCTAATTGCTGACTTATCTCTGTAAAATTATTTTCTTGCAATTGAATCAACTCTTTTGCCTTTTCTATTTTTAACTTTATAAAATACTTTTCTATGGTAATATGCTCCTTTAAAGAAAAAATTTTACTGATTTTTGAGTATTCTAAATTTAATTTTGATTCTAAATATTTAGAAAGTGTTTTATCTAATTGTAATGGTAATTTCTGCAATAATTTAATAATTGTTATTTTAGTTTGTTCTACTAACTTTTCTTCCTGTCCTAATAAAATTTCAAAACCATTTTCTTCTATAGCAGTTTTAATTTTTTCGAAATCATTTTCTGACTCTTCCTCGAAAATTATAGCACCAAGCTCAATATGTTTTAGTTCAATATCTAACTTTTCAAATTTTGTTTTAATGAACATTATACAGCGATTACAAACCATGTTTTTTATAAAAATTTTTCTTTCCATAATTTAATTGGTTAGATAATTAATAATTGTGGTTTGTAAGAAGTAAGATTTTATAGATTCAATTTGATTCATTTCAAACTTCAATTGTAACTCTTGAATATCTAAAACATCATTAAAATCTATAGTACCAGTTTCGTAGTTTTTAATTAGAATTTCTTCTGCACTTTTAGCTTGTTTCAGATTTTTAGTTTGTGTTTTATAACTAATTCTTGCAGAAATACGTTCGTTTTTTGCTTTATCTAAAAACGTTTCTAATTTATTTTTTCGTTCTTGCTTCTGTGCTAAAACTTCTTCTTGTTGTAAGCTGTTTTGTTTGGTTTTTGATTTATAACTATTATTAAATATGGGAATAGAAAGGGTTACCATTGGCATCAAAATATCTTTACCATTATCACTAAAACTAATATTTGGACGTTCTGTAACATTTATATAGTCTAAACCAAAACCAATCATTGGAGCGCTTTCTTTCTGATTTAATAATTCTGATTTTTCTATAGATTGATACAATCTATCGTACTTTAATAATTCTGGATGAACTGATAAATTATTAGTTTTGGTATCAAAATTTTCTGCAGGAAAATTCAAATCACTAACAACATTTATAAAAATTGATTTATCACGATTCAATAACTTATTGAAGGTAGTTTGTTCTGCTAAATACTGTTGATTTAAAATTGCCAATAATTGCTCCATTTCATTTTGGCGCATTTGCAAACGCAATACATCTACCATAGATGCCTTATTAACTTCAACGGATGTTAATGCTAATGTTTCATAAGTTTGAAGTAGTTTTATATTTTCTTTTAAAACATTTTGCTTTGCTTTATTTGCATACAAATTATAATATGATTGGGAAACTGAAGTAATTAGTTTTCGCTTGGCAATTACAATATCTTCATATTTAACCTTTGCCATAGAAGAAACATAGCTTTCTCTGGAAGTAATTGTACCAAACCAAGGCAACATTTGTTTCACAGAAATTCTAAAACGTTGTGCACCAGTTCTGGTTTCTGGTTCACTTACAAAATACCCAACACCAAATTCAGTATTTGGCAATGTATTTACTTCATTCACTTTTTCTGATGCAATATTATATTGCAGTTCAAATTTTTGAATTGCTGGATTGTTTTTAAGAGCTTGTTCAATAAGTACATTTAATTCTTGTGCATTTGAAAAACCAAAAGCCAAAAAACTTATGAGTGTAAAAATTAAATTTTTCATTTGTTTGCTTTTTTTAATTTGAATTCTTCTCTCCAACTATATAAAACAGGTAAAAGAAAATAAGATGTAATGTCTATGACCATTCCTCCAAAAATTGGAATCGCCATTGGAATCATAATATCGCTACCTTTTCCTGTAGAGGTTAAAACTGGTAATAATGCTAAAATTGTTGTAACAGTAGTCATTAAACAAGGACGAATTCTTTTTTCTGCAGCTTCCAAAGCTGAAACTCGTATGCTCTTTTTATCTGCAGGTTTTTCACGTTTAAAAGTTTGTGTTAAATAGGTCGCCATAACTACACCATCATCTGTAGCAATACCAAACAATGCAATAAAACCAACCCAAACTGCCACACTTAAATTGATGGTTTTCATATTAAATAAGTCACGCATATTTTCACCAAAAAAGCTAAAATTGAAAAACCAATCTTGCCCATATAACCAAATCATAATAAAACCACCTGCAAAAGCAATGGTTATGGCTGTAAAAACCATAAATGATGTTGCAACCGATTTAAACTGAAAATATAAAATCAAGAAAATAATTGCTAATGCCAATGGAACAATAACAGACAGTGTTTTTTCTGCACGTAATTGGTTTTCATAGGTTCCCGTAAATTTATAGCTGATGCCTTTTGGAACCGTTAATTCACCAGAATCTATTTTTTGTTGAAACAATTCTTGGGCATTTTCTACTACATCAACTTCTGCAAAACCATCTAATTTATCAAACAGTACATAACCAATTAAAAAAGTATCTTCACTTTTTATAACTTGTGGACCTTGCTCATACCTAATCGTTGCTAACTCGCTTAAAGGAACAGGGTTTCCTTTTTCAACAGGAATATAAATGTCTTTTATCGATTCAGGATTGTTACGCAATTCTCTTGGATAACGAACTCGAATACCATAACGTTCTCTTCCTTCAACAGTTTGAGTTAATTGCATACCACCAACTGCAACTTTTAAAACATTCTGAACGTCTTCAATAGAAATACCATAACGTGCTATTTTTTCTCTATTAATATCAATCAGTAAGTATGGTTTCCCTACAATTCTATCTGCAAAAACAGCTTCAACTTTAACACCTTCTGCTTGTTTTAAAAAACTTTCTAATTGCAAACCAAAAGCTTCAATTTGTTTTAAATCTTGTCCTTTTACTTTTATTCCCATTGGTGCACGCATACCAGTTTGTAGCATTACCAATCTTGTTTCTATGGGTTGTAATTTTGGAGCTGAAGTAACGCCTGGTAATTTGGTAACTTTTACAATTTCATTCCAAATATCATCAGGAGAACTAATTTCTGGTCTCCAATTACGGTAGAACTCGCCATCATCGTCTGGAATGAGTTGTTCTTTTGCATTAAGAGATTGCCACGCTTCACGCTGTTCCGCTCGCAATGACATTCCGTTTTTTAACACATATTCACCATCTTCATTTATTTTATAACGTTGTCTTTTTCCTTCTGAATTTCTCATATATTCAGGTTTATACTGAATCATATTTTCATACATTGATAAAGGTGCAGGATCTAAAGCAGATTCTGTTCTACCGGCTTTACCAACCACAGTTTCAATTTCTGGAATGGTTGCTACTGCCATATCTAATTGTTGTAAAACGCGTTTATTTTCTGCAACTCCAGAATGTGGCAACGAAGTTGGCATTAATAAAAATGAACCTTCATTTAAAGAAGGCATAAATTCTTTACCTGTGTTGTTTAAAATCCAACCTCCAAAAATAAGAACAGTCGCAGGAATTATTAAAAACAAAACTTTATTAGCCAAGGCCCATTTTAAAATTTGTCCATAATATTTTCTAAAAACTGAAAATATACCTAAAATACCAAAGCAAATAATGGCTACAAAAAGCAAGTTGATGAAGATACTTCTATTAAAACCTAATGGACGCCAATATTCTGCGAGTAAGAATATAATAGCAGTACAAGAAATAATGATATTTATAAGGTTGTTATTTTTCTTGTTTAGTTTTCCTATAACAACTAATAAACCATTAACTCCAAAAGCAATTAGAATTACACCTAACCAATAACCAATAATTGTAATTACAATACCAGCCACTATTAAAGCGATATTTACAATATGATTAAAAGATTTTTTTAGTGTTGTTTTTCTGAATAAATAAGCTGCAAAAGGGGGAATTAAAAACAATGCAATAACCAAAGAAGCTGATAGTGCCATTGTTTTTGTAAACGCTAAAGGTCTAAACAATTTACCTTCTGCGCCAATCATTGTAAAAACAGGTACAAAACTTATAATTGTTGTTAAAACTGCTGTTAAAATGGCACCAGAAACTTCTGCAGTTGCATTATAAATTACTTCGTCTGTAGTATATTTTGTTCCATCTTCACGCGTTTGTAATTTTTTATCATCTAAATGACGGATCATATTTTCGGCGAGAATTACGCCAACATCAACCATAGTTCCTATTGCAATTGCAATACCTGAAAGTGCTACAATATTTGCATCCACATTAAATAGTTTCATCGTTACAAAAACCATTAAAACTGCAACGGGTAATAAACCAGATATTAATATAGAAGCTCGAAGATTGAAAACCATTACAATAATTACCAAAATGGTAATCAAAATTTCTAATGTTAACGCTTCATTTAGTGTATCTAAAGTTTCTTCAATTAATTCTGTTCTATCGTAAAAAGGAACAATAGTTACTTGTGATGTTCTACCATCTGCTAAAACTTTTATTGGCAAACCTCCTTTTAATTCTTCAATTTGAGTTTTTACATTCGTAATTACTTCCATAGGATTTGCGCCATATCTTGCAACTACAACACCTCCAACAACTTCTGCGCCTTCTTTGTCTAACAAACCTCTTCTTGTTGCAGGACCTAAAGAAACTTTACCAATATCTTTTATTTTGATTGCTGTAAAATCTACGGAAGTAACTACTGCGTTTTCAATATCTTCGATAGATTTAATATACCCCAAACCACGAACTAAATATTCAGCTTGATTTATTTCTAAAGTTTGTGCTCCAATGTCTTTATTACTTTCCTTAACTGCTTTTACTACGTGATGTAATTCAATATTATATTGACGCATTAGTTCTGGATTCACGTCCACTTGATATTCTTGAACATAACCACCTATAGATGCTACTTCTGAAACACCACTTGCAGAGGACAATGCATACTTTACATAGTAATCTTGAATACTTCTAAGTTCGTGTAAATCCCAGCCACCAGTTACGTTTCCGTTTTCGTCACGACCTTCTAAAGTGTACCAAAATATTTGTCCTAATCCTGTTGCATCTGGACCTAATGCAGGATTAACACCTTCAGGTAATAAACCACTTGGTAAGGAATTTAATTTTTCGAGAATTCTACTTCTACTCCAATAAAACTCAACATCTTCTTCAAAAATGATATAGATACTCGAAAAGCCGAACATAGAGGAACTACGAATGGTTTTTACTCCAGGAATCCCTAACAAGGATGTGGTTAATGGATATGTAATTTGGTCTTCTATATCTTGTGGCGAACGACCATCCCACTTTGTAAATACAATTTGTTGATTTTCTCCAATATCCGGAATGGCATCAACAGCCACAGGATTACTTGGTAAAAATCCTGTATCCCAATTAAAAGGTGCATTTACTGTTCCCCATCCTACGAAAAGGACGAGAAGTAGTACTGCAACGAGTTTATTCTCGATGAGAAATTTGATTGCTTTATTAAGCATAAATTTTGATTATTAAACAGTTAGACATTGGTAGAATACCTGATAAACTTCAAAATAATCGATTGAATTAGTTTACTCACATCTATTCTATAGCATAAATAGGTGTTCGTGATGTGCTTCGCAGTTCTATTTCCTTTATATTTCAATATAAAATAGAACCGTAACTTTGGCTATGCTTATATTTTCTATTTCATCTAAAGAAAATATAATTCAAATTCACTATCAATCATTTTAAAATTCATTCGGTATTAAGAAAACACCGAATACAGCAAATTATCCTTACAACATTACTGTCATAGGATAAAAGAGTCTATTGTTTAAAAATCAAATTAAGTATGTCTCGTCAATCTTGTAGAGTTGCCTTATGACGAGTGGTGGTTTGTATTCTTCGTAAGTAGAAACGTTATTTTCTAAACCTTCAAAAAGGTTAATGTAAGTGTAAACAAATGAAGCGATGAATACCTGTTGCTCAAATGAGATTTTGTCAACTTGCAATTGTAATTCATCTTGACCATCGACAACTAATTGTTCCTCATCACAACAATTTTTCTTGGTGATTGAACAACCATCAGTTGAAGGTTTTTCCATTTCCATACCGCAACCTTTGGCTTTATGGAAAATAGCAGTTTCTACTAAAATATCTCCACAATAATGCATATTCACAGTAAATGACATTGTAGAGCATAACACTACAAAAGCCATTGCTAAAGACATTATTTTATGGAAAAACTGCTTCATACTGTTTGCGAAGTTACGAAATTTTAACAACTATTGATTTTGTTTAACAGAAGTTTAATTGACTAATCTGCTAAATCCCAACTCATACGTTGTAATCTAACTGCATTCAAAATTGCTAATAATGCTACTCCTACATCTGCAAAAACTGCTTCCCACATTGTAGCTAAACCACCTGCTCCCAAAATCAAGACAATGACTTTAACACCAAATGCTAAAATGATATTCTGCCAAACAATTTTTCGTGTGGAACGACTTATTTTTATTGCTCTTACAACTTTTGAAGGTTGGTCGGTTTGAATGATAACGTCTGCTGTTTCAATAGCTACATCACTACCTAAACCACCCATTGCAATACCAACGTTACTCGCTGCTAAAACTGGTGTATCGTTAATACCATCACCTATAAAGGCTATTTTGTTTTCAGGATTTTTCTTTAAAATTTCTACTTCGTTTAATTTATCTTCTGGTAGCAAACCACCTTTAGCATTTTCGATGTTCAACTCTTTAGCGACTTGTTGCGTAATGGAATCTTTATCACCGGAAAGCATCATAATATTTTTAATGCCTACTTTGTGTAATGCTGTAATAGTTTCTTTTGCATCTTCCTTTAATTCATCTGCTATGACTACATAACCTGCAAATTGATTATCGATTGCAACTAATACTATCGATTCTACAATAGATTCCGTTTCAGATGGAACATCAATATTATTAGAAGTCATTAAGGCTTTATTTCCTACTAAAACTGTTTTACCATTTACAATGCCTTTTAAACCTTTACCTGCAATTTCAGAAACGTCTTGTGCTTCAAAATCCTCTCCTTCAGCCTTATACTCTAAAATTGCTTTAGCAATTGGATGTGTGGATTGTTCTTCCATCGCCATTAAGTATTGCATAAATTCGGTTTCATTCCAACCGATTGCTTTTACTTCTTTGATTTTAAAAACACCTTTGGTAACGGTTCCTGTTTTGTCCATTACCAAAGTATTTATCTTGGTCATTGCATCTAAAAATGAAGCACCTTTAAATAATATTCCATTTTTTGAAGCTGCTCCCAATCCACCGAAATAACCTAATGGAATTGAAATCACTAACGCACAAGGACAAGATATTACCAAGAAAATCAATGCTCTGTATAACCAATCTCTAAAGACATAATCATCTACAAAAAAGTAAGGTATAAAAGTAACACCAAAAGCTAAAAACACTACAATTGGTGTGTAGATACGAGCAAACTGTCTGATAAACAATTCTGTTTTAGATTTACGTGCTGTAGCATTTTGAACCAAGTCTAATATTCTCGCAATAGAACTGTCTTCAAACTTATTGGTTACCTCAACTTCAATAACGCTTTCTAAATTAATACTACCTGCGTAAACCTTGGCTTCTTTCTGAATAGAATCTGGTTTGCTTTCGCCTGTTAATGCTGCTGTATTTAAAGATGCTTTTTCGGATAATAAAATACCATCCAATGGAATTTTTTCGCCTACACGAATTTGAATTTTCTCTCCAATATTTACAGCTTCTGGCGACACACTAACATAATCACCATCACGAAATACATTGGCTTCTTTTGGCCTAACATCCAATAATGCTTTTATATTTCCTTTTGCTCTATTTACTGCTGCGTTTTGAAATAATTCACCTACTGCATAAAATAGCATTACTGCAACACCTTCTGGATATTCACCAATTATAAATGCACCAATTGTAGCAATTGACATTAAAAAGAACTCTGTAAAAACATCACCTTTTTTAATACTATACCAACCCTCTTTTACGACTGGAAATCCTACAGGTAGATATGCAATACCATACCAAGCAATACGAATCCAATCCTTAAAGAATGAAACATCAAAATAATCTAAACCTATACCAATGATAAGCATTGTAAAACTTATGATTGCAGGTACGTAGGTTTTGAATGCACTTCCATTACCGTGATTATGACCAACATTATGCGTGTGTTGTGCTTCTGCATCTGGTTTTAAATCTCTTAAGTTAACTTTCTTTTTTTTCATTTAGTTTTGTTTTAGCAACAACTTTTGTTTTGTTGAATTGGTGGACAAGGAACTGTACCATAAGAGCAATACACACAACAATCTCCTTTTTTTGGCTTCAAAACCGTTTTACAATTCTCACATTTGTAGAAGAATTGGCAAGCATTTGTTGGCATATCTTCTTCTTTTTTATGTCCGCAGTTTGGACAGGTAATTTCTGATTTTAATATTATTTTCATTAGTTTTATTTTTTATCAGTTATTTTATAACCTGTAGTTTTAATTGCTTTCTCAATTTCTAATTCATTAGTTTTAGTTTCGTCAAATTCAATGATTGCGTTACCATTTTCGTAAGATGTTTTTGAGTTTACAATTCCGTTAAGTTTATTTACTTCGTGGTTTACGTGAGTTTCACAACTGGCACAGGTCATTCCGCTTATTTTATACTCTATTGTTTTTATATTTGTTTTATCAACTACGATGATTTGTTTTTCGCTGTTTGGATAAAATATACTTGAGTAGTATGGAAATGCCAACATCACTATTGCGAATATGGTTACAATACCTAAAAAGGTTTTTGACTGTATAAATTTTGGTTTTTCATCTGTTTCACATTCACAGTCGATTTCTTTTTCTGGTTTTAATTTTTGATACCAAGCAAACAGAAGAACTACTATTGTTAGTCCAATTAAGTAAGGTCTAAATGGTTCTATCCAAGAAAAAGTTGAAGCTACACCGCTTGTTCCTGCTATTAAAGCCAAAACAGGTGTTATACAACATAATGAAGCTGTAATTGCTGTAAGCAAACTTGTTATCGCTAATTTACTTTTCATAATTACTTAATTCTTTGATTACAAAAATGCAATTAAAAAGCGTGCAATGGAAGTGCAATAATTAGACACTACACTTATCGCAAATACCTTTTACCACCAAATTTACATTCTCTGACACAAAACCATCTGGCACTTTTATTTGAGGTATTTTATGTTCTGTTAAGCAAATGGTTTCATTGCAATTATTACAATGGAAATGTAAGTGCAAATCGGTTTCAATTTCACAATTACATCCCTTTTCACATAATGCATATTTTGTAATCCCTGTACCATCGTCTATTTGATGCACAATAGCCTTTTCTTCAAAGGTTTTAATAGTTCTGTATAAAGTGGTTCTGTCTGCTTTTGCGAAAGCATTTTCAATATCACTTAAAGTAACAGCGACCTCTTTTTCTGCAAGAAACTTATATATAAGCAAACGCATTGCTGTAACACGAATATTTTTTGACTCTAATACTTGTTCTATTGTTTCCATAATTAATGTGCGTGTTCTGCTTCTCCTTTTTTCATTTCTGCGTTAAGATAATAAGCATTGTTATAAGCAAATTTTGTATTACTTTCTATGTTTTCAGTAAATTGAACCGATACCCAATCACCATCTTTAGTGCCTAACACAACTTCGATAGGTTTAAAGCTCCAATCGTCATTTTCTTTTTCTACTGAAAACACATAATATCTTTCGCCTTCTTTTATAATTGCACTTTCTGGTAAAGCTTTTGTTTGGGTATTATCTACTTGAATTTTACCTTGAATATACATACCAGGAATTAAGTTACCTTTTTTGTTTTCTATTTCTGCGTGAACGTGGACTGCTTTTGGGTTGTCCTCAAAGGTTTTGCTTACGGAATAGATTTCTGCGATAAGCTCTGCATTTGGTATGGATTGTACCGTAAAGTTAACTTTCTGACCTTTCTGTACTTTATAAACATCTTTTTCAAAAACCATTAAATCGGCGTGAACGTGATGCGTATTTACAATTTCAAATAATTCGGTTTGTGGCTCTACATATTGACCTGTTTTTACTTCAACTTTTTGCACAAAGCCTTCTATTGGACTTCGCAATGCTATGCGCTGTGCAATTGTTCCATTGCGAACTGATGTAGTGTTAACGTTGAGTATTCTTAATTGCGCTTCTAAACCATTAACCATTGCTTTTGATACTTGATATTCTGCTTCTGCTTTCTGGAAATTAGCACCAGAACCAACACTAGCATCGTATAATTTTTGTTGACGTTCATAATTTTTCTTTGCAAGCTCGCTATTGCTATAAGCGTTTAAATAATCCGTTTGCGCTTGTATGATATTTGGGTGCGATAGATAAGCCACAACTTGACCTTTATTAACCTTATCACCTTCAACCACTTCAATTGAAACGACATTTGCACCAACAACAGTAGTAATAGCTGCTTCGTTTTGTGGTGGTACTTCTAACGTTCCGTTTGCTTCTACATAGCCGCTCATATTACGTAATGCTAACGTATCTATTTTCATTTTCAATGCATCGAATTGCTGTTGTGAAAGCATTACTTCGTCTTCATCGTGATGCTCTTCGTTAACTTCTGTTTTTTCTTCCTCATCGTGGGAATGACCATCATTCTCGTTATGATTTTCTTTATTTCCGCAAGCTGAAACAAATATGGCTAACACGATTACGGTAAGGATTTTATATATTTTGTTTTTCATTGTCTTATTTATTAAAATATTGTAATTGAAATGTGCTTTCTAAATAGTTTACTAATGCAGTCTGTGCTTCCAGTTCCGATTGAATTGCTTCTTTTATCAACTGCGTAAATGCAGTATAATCAATTTCGCCTTCTCTATATGCCAGTAATGCACCTGTTTTTTGCTCTTTTGTTAATGGTAAAACTTGGTCTTTGTAAAACTCCCAAGATGTTTTCCATTTCATATAATTTTCTTTAGCCTGAACAAACCTTGATTGTACTTCCTGTTTTTTGAACGCTACATTGGTTTCTGCTATTTCTTTATCAATTCTAGCACTTCTAACTTGTGCTTTGTTAGTACCTGATAAAAACGGAATTGAAATTCCTGCTTGATAGGTGTAAAATCCTGAATTGCCATTTACTTTCTGTATACCACCTTGAAGATTGAACTTTGGCAAATTATCTGCTTTTGCAGCTTTATATTTAGCTTCCGCTTCATCTACAATGTTCTGCGACATACTGTACAATGGATGACTTTCAATACTGAACGTTTCCATATCACTATCTATCGCTACCTCAAATTCATCTGAAACTGTAAAAATTTCTTCTGATACCAACCACAAATTGAATTGCTGTAAGGCAATAAGATAATTACTATAGGCTTGCGCTTTTTTATTCTGAATTTGAAACGCTTGATTTTTTGCTGCCGAATATTCTAATTTAGAAATAGCTTCGACTTCATAATTTAAAGCTACTGCTTGCTCGAATTTGGAATAAATGGAATCCAATTCCTTATACAAATCATAGTTTTGTTTCATTTGATAGCAATTAGACCAAGCTTTTTTAACTTCCAATTCTAATTCCAACTCGGAAAGTTGAAAGGCTTTTTGTGCCAATTGAATGCGTTGTTCTTGTAGCTTCTTTTTAGAACCAATGCCAAATACATCGATATTTGATTGACCAATACCAATGGTTGTATAGATGCCATTTCCATTATCAATTTCTTCTCCACCTGTAAAAATTTGAGTCGTTCCGAAATCATAGGCAGTCGATTTTAATTGTTCTTGTTTTGTAATTTCCAACTGCTTTTGCTTCAATAATGGATAATTACTTTTTGCGAGTTTAACAGCTTCCTGTAATGAAATTTCGGGAATTGTATCATTCAACTCTTGTGCATTACTTTGTGGTGAAAAACCAAATAGTAATAATACAACTGCTGTTGCTGTTACTAACTTTTTATTTGGCTTAAACGTAAAATATTTGTTTTCTACCCAATGATATAAAATTGGTAAAACAAATAAGGTAAGCAAAGTTGAAGTTAATAATCCACCAATAACTACAGTTGCCAAAGGACGTTGTACTTCTGCACCAGCTGATGATGAAATAGCCATTGGTAGAAAGCCTAATACATCTGTAAAAGCAGTTAGCATAATAGGTCTGATTCTTCGTTTAGTACCTTCAACTATTCTATCCTTTAAATTAGTTACACCTTCGTCTTTTAATTCGTTGAGTCCACTTATCATTACCAATCCATTTAATACCGCAACACCAAACAACACAATAAAACCAACACCTGCCGAAATACTAAATGGCATATCACGCAACCATAAGGCTACAACACCACCAATAGTTGCCATTGGGATGGCTATATAAATCATTAAGGTTTGAGGTAGTGATTTTAATGCAAAGTATATTAGTATAAATATGAGTAATAAGGCGATAGGCACAACGGTTTGTAATCGGTTGCTGGCACGTTCCAGATTTTCAAATGCACCACCATATCGAATAAAATAACCTGATGGTAATTCCAGTTGTGCATCTAATTTTGACTTTATTTCAGTGACCAGCGATTTTACATCACGTCCTCTTACATTTATCCCTACATAGGTTCTTCGATTAGTATTGTCTCTACTTATTTGCATTGGTCCTGCTTTGTAGCTTACATCTGCAATTTCACGCAAAGGAATTTGAGCACCTGAAGGTAAATTGATATACAGGTTTTGAACATCTGAAATATCCTTACGGTTTTGATCACTTAATCGTACTACTAAATCGAAGCGTTTTTCACCTTCAAAAATCACACCTGCTGTACCACCTGCAAATGCAGATTGTACGGTTTGATTAAGCGTATTTATTTGAAGTCCATATTGCGCCAATTTATTCCTGTTGTAATTGATTGTCATTTGTGGCAAACCTGTTGTGGCTTCCGCTTTCATATCGCCAATACCTTCAGTACCTGCGATAATTTTAGATATTTCTTCGGCTTTTTGAGATAGAATGTCAATGTCTTCACCATAAAGTTTTATGGCAATATCTTCACGAACACCTTCTAATAACTCGTTAAAACGCATTTCAATAGGTTGTGTAAACTCATAATTAACACCAGGAACCATTTCAACTGCTTCTTTCATTGCTTCAATCAATTCATCTTTTGATTCTATTGTAGTCCATTCACTTTTAGGTTTCAGGATTACAAAAACATCGGCAATATCCATAGGCATCGGGTCGGTTGGAATTTCGGCAACACCAATACGACTCACAATTTTATCGACTTCTGGAAATTTTGCTTTTACTATTTGTTCTATTTTGGTAGTAGTTTCAATAGTTTCTGTAAGTGAACTACCTGGTTTTAAAATAGCGTGAAATGCAATATCGCCTTCATCGAGTTGCGGAATGAACTCGCCACCCATTCTTGAAAACATAAAAACGGTTATTCCGAACAACACAACTGCAATACCAATTACCCATTTCCCTTTTCGCAAGGCTCTAACCAATAAGGGTTGGTATTTGTCTTCAACCCAATGTACAAATCTATCTCCATAGGATTTATTATCATTTTTTGGTGCTCTTAATATTAGAGCTGACATCATAGGCACATAGGTTAAACAAAGTACCATTGCACCAATCATAGCAAAAATAAAAGTCAAAGCCATTGGTTTAAACATCTTTCCTTCAATACCTTGTAAGGCTAAAATGGGTAGAAAAACTATAAGGATAATCAACTGACCGAAGAAGGCAGCATTCATCATCTTTTTTGAAGCATTAGAAGCAACTTTATCTCTTTCTTTAGATGTAAGTTGTTTCTTTTTCAAAACTTGTGATGCTATAAGAAAAACAGTGCTTTCAACAATAATTACAGCACCATCTACAATGATTCCGAAATCAATTGCTCCTAAACTCATTAGGTTTACCCAAACATCAAAAACATTCATTAAAATAAAAGCGAATAATAAGGATAATGGAATAGTAGAGGCAACTATTAAACCTCCTCGCCAATTACCTAACAAAAAGACCAACACAAAAATGACGATTAATGCACCTTCAATAAGGTTAGTTGTTACTGTAGAAGTTGTTTCGCCAATTAATTTACTTCGGTCTAATAATGGTTCAATAATTATGCCTTCTGGTAACGACTTTTCAATTTGAGTCATTCGCTCTTTTACATTGGCAATAACATCATTGGAATTAGCTCCTTTTAGCATCATTACCAATCCACCTACAACTTCTCCTTCACCATCTTGGGTTAATGCACCGTAACGAATTGCAGAGCCAAATTGTACTGTTGCAATATCACCAATAGTGACAGGTATATTATTAATATTCTTGACAGTGATTTTTTTAATGTCCTCTAAACTTCTCACCAAGCCTTCACCACGAATAAAATTAGCTTGATGGTTCTTTTCAATATATGCACCTCCTGTATTTTGATTATTGGCTTCAAGTGCATTAAACACATCTGTAATGGTAAGGCCAATAGCATTTAAATCGTTTGGGTCAACCGCTACTTCGTATTGTTTTATTTTTCCACCAATAGCGTTTACTTCTACCACACCAGGAACCATTGCCATTTGACGCTGTACAATCCAGTCTTGCATTGAGCGTAAATCTGCAATGTTGTATTTGTCTTTAAACTCTGGTGCAACTTTTAGTGTGTATTGGTAAATCTCTCCTAAACCTGTTGAAATAGGACCCATTGTAGGTTCGCCAAATCCAGCAGGTATTTGCTCTTTGACTTCGTTTAGTTTTTCGGCTACTAATTGGCGAGGTAGATATGTTCCCATATCATCATCAAATACAATAGTAACCACAGATAAGCCAAAACGAGAAATTGACCTTATTTCCTGAACATCAGGAAGATTGCTCATTGCCACTTCAATTGGATAAGTAACAATTTGCTCAATATCTTCAGTACTTAAATTGGGGGATTGTGTTATAACCTGTACTTGGTTATTGGTAATATCTGGAACAGCATCTATTGGCACTTTGGTCATACTCCAAATACCTGTTCCGATTATGGTAAGCGTAAGCAAACCAATAATGAATTTGTTATTGATTGAAAAATCAATGATTTTATTAATCATAGAAAATGTATTAATTCAGTTAAAAAAAATGCAAATGCTTTCCTGAAAGTGAAAACATTAAAAAGGGATATAGCTATCCTTTAAAAACTGAATTAAGCTTGTGGCGGTTGCCAAATATTAGATTGGAAATCAAATCTATAATTTGACTGATAAGTAGACACTAATTTTGTGGGAATTTTATTGAAAGTTAATAACTGAAATATTGCCAAAGGCTCATAGCTAATTGACATACCACAACAATTACAAATACAAGTAACAGGACAAGAATCGTCACTATCCTCTTGATGATTATGTTCAGCAGTTATTTCCTCTTGCTGTTGGTCTTCTACATTTTGACCATCAGAACAAGGCATTGCAGATAATGCTAACATTGTTATAGCTAATATGAATGCTAAAAATTTCATCGTAGCAAATATACAAATTATTAAATGCAATGGTTGTGCAATTATTTTATTTAAGCCACAACCTTTACTTTCTCTTTTAGAGTTTCAAGATGCTTCAGCATATTGCTTTTACAACATACCTCACGAGCTAATTTAGGCGCGTGACCTATCACTTTGGTTAATTCCTTTATTATACTCATCTTATTAATTTCTACATATTTTTTCTCTAGTAAAAATATTATCGTTTCTTATATAAACTTGTAAATTGTCTTATAATAAGCATTTTCTCATTTACTCAAATAAAACCAAAGCCAATAGACCTTGTTGTTGATTGTTGCTAATTTGTTTGAAACAATAGAATAATAAGGGTTTTAAGAGTAAACAAGCTGTACACAATGTAGCAACAATTAAAAAAGTTGTTGTTGTTGTTGTTGTTGTTGTTGTTGTTGTATGTTGTTATGTGGGTTTAATCAAATGTTGTAGTATGTTGTTTAGTTTAATAACATAGCCAATGTAATAGAATAAGAAAACGTGTGATTGTTGTTTTAATGTTGTTGAGTTGTTTATTACCGTAAGTACTAGCTAGCATAGCATTACAGTAGTTTTGCAACAAATCAACTTAACTCTTTAAACATTTGTTTAGTAAAAGTATAATGACGACCTCTATGAGTTGTTTCTTCAACAATAGGAGTGTTTGAAACTGATGTTGACATATAATATTTAGTATATGTACTATTCTTAGATTCTAATTTATATTCATTTTTTATTAACTCAGATAATTTAAAAGAATTGGTTCTTATATTATTTTTACTAAGCTTATCTACCAAGTCACCCAATGAATACTTTAATTCTTCTTTTTCAAACAAGGCAAACTCATCTGACAAAATTTGCTCTAATTCTTTATCTATAAAGGTTTTATTACCGTTAATTAATATATCTAATGCTTCTGTATGAATTTGCTCTTTAGTAAACCACATTCTTGTTTTTCTAGGACATGAAATCTTTCTTTTGTTTATAAAATGGATAAAGTGCGGTAACTCTTTTTTTAACGATTCTAAAAGGTCTGGTCGGTCATTTGATAAATCGAAAGGAATAATTTTTCTAACCCAGTATCTTACTTCTGAATTATCTATGTAAACAAAATTCTTTTCGTTGTTGGAACATAAAATAAACTTACCAAAAAAATTTCCCTCAACTTTATCTTTACCTTTAGCTTCACTTTTATAAGTTTTTGCAGTAGATAGATTTTTCAACCTTTCACTATCTTCTCTTTTGTCTAATAAAACTTCATCAACAGCAATAATTAACTTTGAAGCCCAATCTGAATTAAATCTACTTCTAAAATCCTCATTATTATTAATTGTCATATTATTTTGGAATATAGATTTTACCCAATTTAAAAAAGTGGTTTTACCTGTATTTCGCTCATTACTTACTAAACACAAAATTGGTAAAACTTGTGTTGGATTTTGCCATAAAACACTTAAGTAATCTAAGCCTAAAATATATTGCTCACCAAAAATATGCTTGAGAAATTTTTCTGTTTCTGGAAAACTACCTTTTTCAAATTTATGTTCTAATTTTTCATATTTATTATAAAACCCATTAATTACACGTTTATAATTAGTATGCGATGGGATTAAACAAAAACCATCATATTTTTTTATATCTTCAATGTACTCCTTACCATGGTCGGTTATAATTTCACTTTTTGACCAAGGATTCAACATTTTTATAGTGTCTTTGCTGTTTAAAGGCATATTAACTTCTTTAAAGTAAGCTGTACCTATTCTTAAATATTTTTCACTCATAACTAAACGTTTACTGTTAAACTAGCCAATTTGGAATAATCGATTTTTTCAAATTTTGTAGTAAAATAAATTTTCACATCAACTCCTTGAATTGAACTATCTACTTTACACATTTTAATTATTTCTTTCTCAATTTGACAAAGTGGCAATCTTGGGTTATAGTTAATTACTTCTATTGCCAATTTTATTTTTGCTATTAAGTAACTTAATTTTTTAATTGAAAGCGCATTATTTTCATTTGCATATTGACTTAATAAGTCTTTGTGTATATCCTCTATTATATTTAAGCCATCTGGCTTATATGTTTTATTATTTTCCATTTCTTATTATTTATAAATTAATATTTGCTGAGCTGTATCGAAATAAGCTCTAGTACCATCATATCTTGGAGGTAGGTTTTTGATTAAAATCACACCCTGATGAGTCTTATTAATTAGTTTTTTTATATCTCCTTTTGTTGCAGGTTTATTTTCTTCTTTAGTAAAGATATTTGTAACAATGTTTGTAGCTAAAGTTCCTACAGCTGCGTTTCCTACACCAGACCAACTCATTTTATTGATTGTTGATGGTTTTTCTTGATTCTCTTTTGTAGGTAAATTTCTAGTTACCTTTTTTCTTTTTGTAAAGGCGTTTACTCTACAACTATTGCTACAATATTTCTGTTTATACCTTCTTTTTGGAGTGTACTCGACACCACAATAATTACAATTGTATGTATATCTATCCATTTTGCGTTAATTTAACGTTAGACTAACGATTGATTAAATCGCTCTAAATGAAAACTTTTATTAAGCCTTCAATTATTTAAGTCTCTTTTTACGGTTAGACAATAAGGTATCGACATCAGATTCAAGCTCTGTTGTGCATTTTTGCTTTCCTTCTTTTATCCATTCTATTATCTCGGACTTGAAGAAGAATAAACGACCGTTTTTCTTATGGTGAGGAATGGTGTTTTTTTGACAATAGTTATAGAGTGTTGGTTTTGTATAACCAGAAAACTTAACAATGTCATCAATAGTTTGCGGGTCATCCGTTTGGGATAACGTTTCTGCCTTTTCAATTAAGGCTTTTAATTCTTTGAGGTCTCTTTTTACCTCTGCAACATCTAGTTGCGTTTGTTCAAATGCTATCATTTTTAAATGTTTTAAATTAATATTTATCAATGATAGCGGTTAATTACAGGTTATTTATAATTTCCGTAAGTGCAGTAGTAAAAAACGTAGTACCAGTAGTAAAAAAAGTAGTTACTTTAGTAATTGAATAGTTTTACTAGGTTTTTTATCAAAATTAACCTTAACATTTTTAAAATTCCATCCAACGAAGTTATCTGTAAGTAATTCTACAAATTTATCTAGAACTTGACCAGTTCCGAAATATTGATAATAACTTTCATAAAACTCCCTAAACCTATATTTAACTAAAGTGCTCTCTCCTTTAGGAGCCATATTGAACTTCTGTTTTTTTAAATTAGGGATTCCACAAAATGCTTTCTTTATAAATATATCAAATTGTTTTTCAGTTAGAAACGGTTTACCGTTTTTACTGTTTTTTTCTGTAAAGATTTTAAAATGGTCAACAGCTATTTCTATTGGCATGGATTGGTTAAACACATTTGTGTAATTACTATAATCTAAAGTATTATTAATAGTAGGTGTGTGTGATGTAGATTTTTTTAATTCACTTTCAATAAAATATGCATCTTTAAAATATTCTTTTTTTTTAGTGAAAAAATTTTTGGAAGTTTTAAAAATTTGCTGGTAGGTTTCATCTAAACCTACTAGTATATTTTCCTGATAATTAAGAACGTCTAAAATCTCATTTATCATTTCTAAATTTTTCAGATTATCAGCTCCTAAATCAAAGAGTTCTTTATGATATACTAATCTGTATTTAGTCATTAATTCTTGTGATTTTAAAAAATCATCATACTCAAAATCACCGTCGAATTTAATATTTAAAGTATTTAAATAACTCAAGATGAGCTCTTTTTTCTCACTCTCATTTAAAACTTCGTCGAATATAAAAAACTCTAAAGATGCAAAAATAAATAATGGTTCTAAATCTGTATGAACAACTATGTTATTCCCAATATCAACTGTATTTGATAAGTGCTTTTCTATTTTTTCTCTATATAATTCATCATCATTTAAATAATCTTTGATTAATTGAAGGTGAATTTTTTCTTCTTTAACAGCAGTATGCTCTATAATCTCTTCTAGTTTTAAGTCTGCATTTAAAGGTGAAATACTTGCCAGAATAGTAATTAATTCGTAAAACTCTTCTTTATATATCATATTTAAAAATTCATTATTGAGTTTGCAAATTCTTTTTTAGCTTCATCTTCAAAACCAGCAAAATAGTTTTTAGTTACGCTTAGATCACTATGGTTTAATGCTTCACTAATAAATTCCATACTAGCGCCTTTTCGTAAAGAATTGGTTGCGAAACTATGTCGAGCATAATAGAAGCTTATATCACTCGGTAATTTATTAGCAACAGCCAACCTTTTTATGTGATCGTTTATATAACGTGTAAAGTTTTTTATTTTTTTATGCTGTTCGTTTGCATCATCATTTTCATTCAAAATATCAAAAACAAAGCTATTTTTATTTTTGTTACCATACTTTTCTATAATACTATTTGTAAAATCAGTTAAGTAGATAATGATTTCGGTTTTCTCAGCTTTTTTATCAAAAGTTTTGGCTCTGTAATAAGTAAATTTATCCTCTTTAATATCAGAATATTTTAAGAGTGCTATATCTTTTGGGTTTATGCCATTACAAGCAAAACTAAAAAACCAAAAATCTTTAGCTTTTGATTCATTCTCGTTTGCAGGTTTAGCATCAAATAAAACTTTAAGTTCTTTAGAGTTTAAAGCTTTTTTCACTTTTTTTGTTCGTAATATTTGATATTTACTTTTACCAAAAGGATAATACTCTTGGTTAAGGTCTTTAGCTTCGATTGCATTATTAAAAATAACCCGTAAAGTTCTAGTGTATATTGCTATAGTTGTATAGCTCTTACCTTTTTTAACCATATAAGACTCGTAATCTCTTAACCAATCAACATTTATTTGTTGAAATTTTAGCTTCTCTATAGGACAATTTTTAACTTCATTACTGAAGGTTCCTAACGAGTTTAATGTGTATTTAAAACTTTCTGCTGTATTTATCTTATTCTTTTTGATACAATTCTCAATAGCTACGTTAAAGTGAAATTGAAGATTATTTTTATCAGAAGATTTTCTAAACAACTTAAATTCAAAATTTTTAAAATCAAAAACACCCAATTTACTAGCTTCATCATTAGCTCTATTTTCTATAGCCTGAAGTTTCAGTCGTAATTCTTTATTTTCACCACGTAACTTTTTGTTGTTTGGATTTAACCAAATTTCTTGAAATTTCTTTTCTGTTAAATCAATATCTAAATTATACCATTTCTCTTTTTGAGTTTCTTTTCCATAAACACGAAGTTTTATTGGATACATTCCAGACTTTTTCTTTCTACGATTATCTAAACGAATTGAAATATTGTAACCCATGGCATAAATGTTTCTGCAAATATATATTATTTGCAGAAAATTTGCAGAAAAATAGTGTAATAGACTATTATTAAATATTAACAAATAGTAAACAAACCTCTCAAAACAGTGATTTACAGAGTATTTACACACAAAACATGTAGCGACGATAAGTAGGTTTTATTGATTACGGCTCAAGAGGTTACAGGTTTGAATCCTGTCGAGGTCACGAAAAAAAAGCAAGCTACTATAGCTTGCTTTTTTTATGCGTTATACTTACATTTAATACTTAACACCATTTATTATGAAAAAAAATATGGGAGCTTTAGATAAAAGCTTAAGAGTATTAGTGGCTATAGTGATAACACTATTTTATTATCTAAATGTAGTAAGCGGAACTTTAGCCTATATTTTAATGGCTGTAGCAATCATTTTACTAATTACAAGTTTTATTAACTTTTGTCCACTGTACACTATTTTTGGTATAAACACTTGCAAAAGAAAGTGATTTACAAAAAAAAAAAAAGAGTCTTTATAAAAAGACTCTTTTTTTTAGATTATTTCAGCACTTAATCCTGCTTCCAGTAACATTGTACATCGTGGTTCCAGCTCTTTATACGCACCAGTTTTAACTGTACATTGTCCTTTATAATGGACTAGAATTGTGCATTGCTCAGCCTGTTCTGGTGTATGGTCACAAGCATAAATTAAAGTATCTATGACGTGATCAAATGTATTAACGTCATCATTATAAACGACAATTTCGTTGTTAGGCTGCTCTAAAGTGCTAACGTCGTGCTCTTCTTGAATTTTTTCTTTTGTACTCATACGTACTATTTTTTTTATAAAAGTAAAAAATTATTGGATATAAAAAAAGACTTCTGTCGTCACAGAAGCCTTTTTATCACTTATTTAAGATAAGTTTTAATACATAATTTGTAGTGCATTAATATCGTCTATACCAAACTCGCCATCTTCTCCACTACTAAAGCATGCTAACATTACAGATGTTTCTGGATTGTTTCCGCCTAAATCTATTGCTCCAATTGATCCTGCTCCTTCGTTTTGGTTTTGACCACAACTTGCTCTATTAAACCAATCTGTGTGTCTAAATCCAACAGAATGACCAATTTCATGTGTAATAACATGCTCTACCACATTAGTATCATAGTTATCTAAACCGTAAATTTGAACAAACTTATAAGGGTTACCATTACTTGGAAAACCTGCAGATCCACCTGCACCAGATTGACTTGGGTTATGATACACGACCATATCTTTAGACTGGTAGTTGGTTCCAAATGATAATTGAAACGAAATTGAAACTCCGCTTAGCGCATTATAATTATCAACAGCCCACTGCAAAGCAGTTCTTTCTTTAGTTGATAAGGCATTACTACCTCCTGTATATCCAATTATAGTAATGGTTTTACCTTGAGACACTAAATTATTTGTACGATAATTTCTGTCTGTTGCTGAAGTCTCTTCATTTAAGTTTAAGATATCCTCTTCGCTCATAAAAAGATCACCTTCAACTTCAATCATTTCTTTGGTAGAACCATCGGGAAGCATGAAGTCTACTATTTTGGCATTGTCAGTATTTATTTGTGCTTTTGCCAATTTAGCTAAAAGCTCTGCAGATACTTCTTTTACTGCAACTTCTTCGTCAATAATCGTGTCTTCATTTTTTTGACATGATTGTAATCCTAGAATAAAACATAGGCTAGCTAAAGCCATAAATTTAATTTTCTTCATTTTTGGTTGAATTTTAAATTAATAAATGGTTTGCTTTACGTAAAATGTTTCACACAATCTTAAATGTTAGTTTAAGGATGTTTTGCTATTAATCTTATGTGAGATAATTATCAAGTCAAAGATAATTGATTAAAAAAGAAGAATCCTGAGGTTTTAACCACAGGACTCTATTTATTTTTAATAAAATTGTTAAAATTTTATGTATTTAATCGATAAATTTAATTTTATACAACATTACTCCTTTTCAAATTTAAGTGCAACCCAATTATTTTTGGTTAATGTATCCTTTAAAATAAGTTTATTATTATTACATTCCTTTTCTATCATTGCGATGTCTTCTTGGTAAAAACCGCTTAAATATAAGGCACCTGTTGCATCAAGACATTTTGAATATGTAGCAATGTCGTTTAATAAGATGTTACGATTAATGTTAGCTATAATGGTATCGTACTTTTTATCTTTTAAAAGCGCTGCTTCTCCTTCATAAACAGAAATATGTTTACAATTGTTACGCTCCACGTTTTCTAAGCTATTTAAGTAGCACCAGTTATCAATATCTATAGCATCTAATGGTTTTGCACCTTTCATCTCTGCTAATATCGCTAAAACAGCTGTACCGCATCCCATATCTAAAACGGACTTATCTTTAAAATTGTTTTTAAGAATATGCTGGATCATCATGTGTGTGGTTTCATGATGCCCTGTTCCAAAACTCATTTTTGGCTCGATAATAATATCGTATTTTGTATCAAACTTGTCATGAAATGGTGCACGTACAGCACACAGATCATCGACTACTATTGGGTTAAAGTTTTTCTCCCACTCTTCGTTCCAATTGGTTTGTTCGATTTCATCAAAGGTATATGTGATTTTAAACTCGTCTGACTTTAATATTTGGATATCGTCCAAAATAGTGTCTGTGTAGTCTTCTTTTTGGATGTATGCTGTAACCCCTTCTTCGGTCTCTACAAAGCTTTCAAATCCTGCGTAACCTAATTCTGCAATAAGAATTTCTGTTCCTGGTTGCATTGGTTGCACTTTAAAGTAATACCCTATGTAAATAATATTTGACATTTTAATTTGTACTGTATTTTGCAGATTAGCCTGCGTTAGCGGTTGTAGTGACATCCTTTTTTTGCTGCCACATATGGCAAAAAAAGATATAACGGAAGACGCGACCCTTGTGGTAACGCCCAAATTATTTTAATTTATATTGTTATTTAAAAGGCGTTTACGATCGCGTAAAAATCTTCGGCTTTTAAGGCTGCTCCACCAATTAATCCACCATCTACGTCTGGTTTTGAGAAAATTTCTTTGGCGTTTGCTGGTTTTACACTCCCTCCATAAAGGATGGTCATGTCGTCTGCTACTTGGTTACCGTATTTGTCTTGTAATGTTTTACGGATAAATTTGTGCATGTCTTGTGCTTGTTCTGGACTTGCTGTTTCTCCGGTTCCTATTGCCCATACAGGCTCATAAGCCAATACGATATTTTTGAATGCTGAAGCGTCTAAATGAAACAATGCATTTTTGATTTGACTCTCTACTACTGCTTCATGATTTGCAGCTTTACGGTCTGCTAGTTCTTCTCCGAAACAAAAAATGACGCGTAAGTCTTTAGATAAGCCTTGGTCTACTTTTTTGGCTAAAATAGCATCGTCTTCGTTAAAATACGCACGACGCTCTGAGTGCCCTAGGATTACCGTTTTTATTCCTACGCTTTTAAGCATGTCTGCGCTGACCTCTCCTGTATAAGCTCCGTTTTCTGCAAAGTGCATGTTTTGAGCTATTACTTCTATATCGTCATGTCTTGTAGCTTCAAAAGCATGCCATAAGTTGGTAAATGTTGGCGCAATCATAACCTCTGCATTAGATGTTTTTGTTTGTCTTTTTAAATCTGAAATTAGGGCTTCTGATAGTGGTAAATCATTATTCATTTTCCAGTTTCCGGCTACTATGTTTTTTCTCATGACGTTGTGTTTTATTCTAATTTAACTTTTGGATCTAACCAAGTGTATATTATATCTACAAAAATATTAATTATAATGAATAGTAAGGCGATAATTAACACAGAACCCATAATTACAGGTAAATCTAAGGTGTTAAGCGCATTTACTATTTCTTTTCCTAATCCATTCCATCCAAAAATATACTCCACAAACACTGCGCCTGCTAGCATACTTGCAAACCACCCTGAGATTGCAGTGACTACTGGATTTAATGCATTTTTAATGGCATGTTTTTTTATTATTTGAAACTCGGATAAGCCTTTTGCTCTGGCTGTTCTGATATAATCTTGATTAAAGACTTCTAATAAGGAGTTACGCATTAATTGTATGACTACTGCTAATGGTCTTATACCTAAAACAATTGCTGGAAGGATTAAGTTTTTCCATTTGATGTGCATTTTTTCGCCAAAATCATCCAACTCGTAAAGGCTTCCTGTCATTTCTAAATTGGTGTATTTATGTAATACAAAACCAAATAACCATGCAAATAATATGGCACTAAAAAAGGATGGCACGCTCATCCCTAAGGTACTTAATATTTGAATTATTTTATCTAAAAATGTGTCTTTTTTTAATGCTGAAATCACACCTAATATTACACCTAAAAAGATTGCGATTAGTATTGCCGAAACTGCTAACACAAATGTATTGGGTAATGTCTCTGATAATACTTGGCTTACTTTTTTACCTTGTTTGGTAAAAGATTCCCGCAAGTACGGAAACTTTATAACTGTAGTTGTGTTACCTATTGCAAACAATTGTGTTGCTGAGTATTTATTTTGACTTAAATAGGTATAATCACCTTCTGTTTTAGAATGAAATGAAATTGGTGACAAATCGTTTAAATAATAAAAATACTGCGTCACAACAGGCTTATCAAAACCATATTTTTTTTTGATAATGGCTAATTGCTGACTATCCTCGTTTTGACCCAACATCATTTGTGCAGGATCTCCTGGAAGCACACTAAATAAAAGAAATATAACAGTTACCACACCAAATAATGTGAGTAATGCATACAGGGTTTTATTTAGTAAATAGGTTATCAGATTGTTTTATTTTAGATACATTTTTATACTGTTTCACAACATAGTGTGCTAATCGATATAGTTTGCTCGTGCCTTACAAAACACTTGAAGTGACGTTATTCTGTTTTTTTAGTCACAAATTTCACAATACTAGTATAATTTTTACCATCTGCCACATTTATAGAATCAATAACAGTTTTAACCTCTGAAGCATCTTTAAAAACAAATACATTTTCAATTTGATCTTCACTTAATTCTAACGCTTCAAATTGTTCTTTATTTAAAACTTTATTATCAACTATATGAGCAGTTCCATCATCTACAACCTTAGGTGCTGGTCTATCTACTTTAGGTAACATTAATTGGTCCACATCATTCCAATGTACCTTTTGGATAATGGTTCCTTTTTCTAATTTTAAAAGTCCTGGATTAGAACGAACGATTGTTTTTAAAGCAGTCTCGTCACAGAAATAATACTCAAAACCTAATTTATAATTTGAGATTACACCATTTGCCTCATCTGGTCCAGATGCTGTTAAACCAATAACGTCATAACCATTTGCGATTGCTTTATCTGTGATTTGTTTTACAGCGACTAATCCATCACTTTCAGATTTTGCTAAATTATAATTAACTACTAATAATACATTTGGTCGCGTTAAGATGTCTTGCGTAAAATCCTCTCCATCTTTTTCAATAGAAAAATCATGGATTGGTGGTTCATAGCCTTCTGATATTGTTTTTGTTGTCACACCTACATATTCTCCTGTTGATGTTGGATAAGATCCATCAGTTATGTATTGTTTTTCTGTACCATTCTCGTTAAAAGTCCATGTATACTCAATTACAGGTTGTGGTGCATCCTCTGGAACAATCATTTTATCTGTAATGTTGTTTCCTATTTTAAATGGTCTAAAATCAATTGTTGGTAAATGCATTAATACGTGGTATGCAAAACCTAGACAAGCTATAAAACTTAATAAAGACACTATTGTTGTTGTGAGCTTATTAAAAAATGGTTTAATATGTTTTATTCCGAAGAAAATAATTAGAATTAAAACTAACAGAAACACATCTTTACCAAAGCTTTCCCATGGATCCATTTTCATGGCGTCACCAAAGCATCCACAATCTTTTACTTTATCATAATACGCTGAGTAAAACGTTAAGAATGTGAAAAAGATAATCATTAATAATAAACTCCAAACCGTAAATTTAGGCTTGTAGCCAATGATTAAAAAGATACCTAAAAGCACTTCAAAAACAACTACTATTATTGAAATCCCTAAAGCATAAGGAATAAAAAATGGTAAATCTAAAACGGTTGGTCCAAAATACTCTTCTAATTTAAAAGCAAATCCAATAGGATCGTTAAGCTTTATAAATCCCGAAATAATAAAAAATATACCAACAAATATTCTTAAAAAACCAACTATGTATTTCATAACTTTAATTAAATATCAATTATTAAATTGCAAAAGCAATTTTATTGTTCTGTTAAATGTATCATTGCAAAAATGGCGTAATTAATCATATCTTGATAATTAGCATCAATCCCTTCGCTTACAATTGTTTTTCCGGAGTTGTCTTCAATTTGCTTAACGCGTAATAATTTTTGTAAAATTAAATCGGTTAAACTACTAACGCGCATGTCTCTCCAAGCTTCACCATAATCATGGTTTTTGTCTTGCATTAACTGCTTTGTTGCTTTGACCTGTGCATCGTATAAAGCAGTAGCTTCTTCCACTTCCAAATCAGGTTGCTCTACTACGCCTTTTTCTAATTGGATTAAAGCCATAATGCAATAGTTGATTATTCCAATAAATTCACTTTGCTCACCTTCATCTACCTTACGTACGTCATTTTGTTGCAGCCCTCTAATACGTTGCGCTTTTATAAAAATTTGATCGGTTAATGATGGTAAACGTAAAATTCGCCATGCACTTCCATAATCTGTCATTTTATTAATAAAAAGGTCACGACAGGTTTTTATTACAGCATCGTATTGTTTTGAAGTATCTTGCATATTTGATAAACTCTAAATGAATTTTGCGTAAATTTCGCATAAAATAATTTAAAGTTCAAGGTTTAGGGTTTAAAGTTTTGCTAACACTATCCCAACACCTTATATAAGTGTACAAATGACAATAAATTGTAGAGGAAAACTTATAGATTTAAGTGCCCCAAAAGTAATGGGTATTTTAAATGTTACACCAGATTCTTTTTTTGATGGTGGACGTTACAAAGATGAAAGTTCTATTTTAAATCAAGTAGAAACCATGTTAAATCAAGGTGCTACTTTTATTGATGTTGGCGCTTATAGCTCTAGACCAAATGCACCCTTTGTGTCTGAAGACGAAGAATTGCAACGTATTTTACCGATAATTAAACTTTTGGTTAGTAATTTTCCTGACATCAATATTTCAGTAGATACGTTTAGAAGTACTATTGCGAAAGCAACAGTTGAGGCTGGAGCAGCTTTGATTAATGATATTTCGGCAGGTCATTTAGACAATAACATGTTACAAACCATCGCTAATTTACATGTGCCTTATATTATGATGCATATGCGAGGCACACCTCAAACCATGCAAACCTTAACACATTACGACAACTTAATAAAAGACATAAACTTTTATTTTTCAGAACGTATTGCAACAGCACGCGATTTAGGCATTATTGATTTAGTTTTAGATCCTGGTTTTGGTTTTGCTAAAACGTTAGAACAAAATTTTGAACTATTAAATAATTTTGAGCTATTAAACATCACAGAATTACCTTTACTTGCTGGTATATCTAGAAAATCTATGATTTACAAAACGTTAGACACTACAGCAAATAATGCCTTAAATGGGACTACTGCTTTACACATGGTCGCTTTGCAAAAAGGCGCAAAAATATTACGTGTACACGATGTTAAAGAAGCCCAAGAATGTATCACACTTTACAACCAATTACATGTTTAACAGAATTTTACTTATCAGTATAGCTCTTTTATTTTTTTCCTGCGGAAATGAAAAAGTACTGCAACTACCAGAAATTAAAAATGCAGACATAACAGAAGTTTTAGACGTATCGCCTGCTTATATTTTTTATGATGAAACCAAACAAGATAGCGTTGAGTTAAACCGAAAAAATTTAATTATTTCTACAAATTGGTTGGTAAATGTAGATAAGCGCTTAACACTAGAACAAGCGTTACCATCTATAATAAAGTTACAAGAGAAGAAACGCAATGCAACTATGCATAAAAATGAAAAAGCTAGAAATTATTATACCTGTAATGATACTAGTATTAAAAATTTAGGCTTTATTGATTTTACTGATGTTGAGTATCGTTTAAATTACAGTGAAGATAATTATGAAGATATTGAGATAGATGATAATTCATTTGACATAAATCTTATTATTAATAGTCTTGAAGATATTACCATAAATTCTTTTATGATTTCAGGAGAAACGAATTTGAACAAATTAAATGATTATCTAAAAGAAAAACTTAACGTTTTAAATCTTGACGACAAGGAACATGAAGGCGACTTTTATAATCTACAAATAGGTTTCAATAAAAGTTTAAGTTTTCAAGATTACATATCTATAAAATCGAAATTAATGCATTTCAAAAATGAAAGAACTGTTATTAATAAAATTGAGCAGATCTTTTAACCCAATTATATTAATTTTACAAAAACCCTTTTCCCTTGGAAATATTTAAAGACATTTTAAAATTCAGTTGGATAGACATGATTGATGTGGTGTTAGTAGCACTACTACTCTATTATGTATACAAACTAGTTAAAGGTACTGTAGCTATTAATATCTTTATTGGTATTGTAGTTATTTATTTTATATACTTAACGGTTGAAGCCTTACAAATGGTTTTACTTACCAAAATCTTGGGTGGTTTTATAAGTGTAGGTTTTATTGCGTTAATTATTGTATTTCAGCAAGAAGTCAGAAAGTTTTTGTTAATGGTTGGATCCACAAACTTTGCTAGTCGACGCAAGTTTTTAAGTCAGTTAAAGTTTTTAAAGATAGAACAAGGTACATCCACAGATATTGATGCTATTATATCTGCTTGCAATAAAATGAGTAGTTCCAAAACTGGAGCTTTAATTGTATTAGAACGTAATAATAATCTTGATTTTTTAGCCAATACAGGTGACGAAATGAATATTAAAGTCACACAACCTATTATAGAAAGTATCTTTTTTAAAAATAGCCCATTACATGATGGAGCCATAATCATACAAGATAATATTGTAAAAGCAACTCGTGTTATTCTGCCTGTAAATAACGAGAAAAACATTCCACAGCGTTTTGGTTTACGTCATCGTGCAGCTGTTGGTGTTACAGAGCGTACCGACGCTATTGCAATTGCAGTAAGTGAAGAAACTGGACAAATTTCTTGCTTTAGAAATGGCGAATTCCTTCCGTTTGAAAACACTATTGAATTAGCTGAAATTTTGAAAGAAGATTTAGATTAAGCCTTAAAAGTTTCAGTATAAACAAGATTTCAAACAAAATTTTTACTCTATTTTATTTTAATTGAAAGCTATTAGAATGCAGATTAATTACAACGAAAAAAACAAGACAATTGAGATTAAAGATGGATTGAAATCTCAATATTTTATGATAAAAGCGTTAATGTTTTTAAACCTTATTAACGCCATACTTAATGTTTCTTATATTAGTGAAGACGGTATTGGTTTTATGCAAATCATCTGGTTAATATTAGGGATTGTTTCAATAGTAGTTTTATACTTTTTCATTTTTAAAAAATCAAGTCAAGAGCACATTCAAATTAATACAATAGAACGATTAACAGAAAAAACAGTATTTGGATCTAAACGACTCTCGTTAAAACTAACTAATGGAAAAAGTCGCGATTTAGCTTACTTAAAAACTACTGCCGAAATTTCTAAAACAAAAAAATTACTTACTAAAATTGGAGTAAACTAATAAGTGTTATTACGCTTTAGTCTATAAAATGTAGAACTAAGCAACCTTTTCAGCTTGTAAAAACTGTACTTCGTATAAGTTTTTATAATATCCATTTTCTTTTTTAAGCAATTGCTCATGTGTGCCTTGCTCAACTATTTGGCCTGCATCCATAACAATAATATTATCTGCCTTTTGGATCGTTGCTAATCTATGAGCAATAACTATGGATGTACGTCCTTTAGTAATTTTTTCGGTTGCAGTTTGTATTAATTGTTCTGAATACGAATCCACAGACGACGTTGCTTCATCTAACACCAAAATACTTGGGTTAGTTACATAGGCACGTAAAAAAGAGATTAATTGGCGTTGCCCAGAAGATAACATTACACCTCTTTCTTTTACATTATAATGGTAGCCATTTGGAAGGCTCATAATAAAATCATGTATTCCAATATCTTTAGCTGCCTGTATAACATCAGCTTCGGTTATATTAGGATTATTTAAAGTAATGTTATTTAATATAGTATCTGCAAACAAAAACACATCCTGTAACACAACTGCTATTTGCTGTCTTAAAGAAACTAAAGTATAATCCTTAATATCTGTATTATCTATAGATATGGTACCAGAATTAATTTCGTAAAAACGGTTTAACAAGTTAATAACTGTACTTTTTCCTGCTCCTGTAGCACCAACAATAGCAACAGTATCTCCTGCTTTAACGTTAAAACTAATCCCTTTTAGGACTTCTTCATCCTCCACATAACTAAAGTGTACATTTTCAAAATCAATTACACCATTAAAGTTGTTTGCTATTAAGTTTCCTGAATTATCAATATGAGAGGTTGTGTCTAGTATTTTAAACACACGATTAGAAGCAATCATACCCATTTGAAGCGTATTAAACTTATCTGCTATTTGACGTAAAGGTCTAAACAACATTGGGATCATGGTAATAAACATAAATAAGTCTCCAGGTGTAACATTACTACCTTCAACTAATATATTTAAGCCACCAAACCACACCACCAAACCTGTTGTTAACGATCCTAAAAATTCTGCAATTGGAAAAAATATCGAGTTATACCAAACCGTTTTTAACCACGCTTTTTTATGACGATTATTAATTTCTTTAAAGTTTTTATATTCGGTATCTTCTCTTGTAAACAGTTGCAAAATTTTCATACCTGTTACACGCTCCTGCACAAACGAGTTTAGGTTAGAGACCTCATTACGTACATCTTCAAACGCACGTTTCATGTAACGCTGAAAAATTTTAGTTGCAAATAATACAATTGGTAACGTTACAAACACAATTAAACTTAATTGCCAATTATAATATAACATAGCGCCAGAAATGACAACCATGACTAATAAATCTCTTACTATTGTAAATAATCCATCACCAAAAACAGATGCAATACGCTCCATATCTGTTACAGCTCTTGTTATTAAAACACCTACAGAAGAGGTATTAAAATATTTCATCCTGAAGCTTAAAATATGGTCAAATAGTTTAACACGTATGTCTTTTACCATTTTTAATCCTAACCAAGACGAGTAAAATATAAAAAACAATTGTAGCAAAACTTGTGCTACCAGTAGCACAACCATTAATATTATAAGATATACAAAACCACTGTAATCCTTTTTAACTAGATGCTGGTCTATAATTTCTCTAAGTAAAACAGGTGTTGCAATACTTAAAGCACCTAAAATTAAAACCGACACTATTAATGCGTAAAAAACGGTTCTGTAAGGTTTTGTGTATTTAAACAAACGTTTAAATAGCTGTAAATCAAATATATTTTCTTTTGTCTTAGTCATTTAATTTTATAGTATCAGGATACTCAACTTTTATTAGATATAAACCTTTAGCAGGTACGGAATAACCAGCTTCACTTCTATTTTTAGATTGTATTATTTTATGCATGTCATTAACTTCCAATTTACCAATACCAATATTTATTAGCGTACCAACAATTGCTCTAACCATATTACGCAAAAAACGATCTGCTTTTATTGTAAAATGAATTTCGTCCTCTACCACTTCCCATTTTGCCTCCATAATATCACAATTATAGGTATGCACATCTGTATTAGACTTACTAAAACACTGAAAATCTGTATAATCAAATAATATTTTAGTCGCTTGATTAAGCTTATCAATATCTAAAGACTGTTTTAAAAAATAAGTCTGATCAAAATTAAAAGGACTTTTTCTTAAAGCAATTCTGTACACATAGGCTCTGCTAGTAGCATGAAAACGTGCATGAGCATCAGGCTTTACCTTAAATATGGATTGGATAGCCACATCATTAGGTAAAAAAGAATTTAATTTATACTGCAACGTATCAATTTTAAATGCAACATCTGTATCCATATGCGCAAATAACTGTTTAGCATGTACACCTGCATCAGTACGTCCTGCTCCCATGACAGTAATCGTTTCTCCTAAAATAGTAGACAATGCTTTTTCTAAAACTTCTTGTACAGATATAGCGTTGGGCTGATTTTGCCAACCATGATAATTTGTTCCGTTATAAGAGAGTTCTATAAAATAGCGCAAGAAAGCTGTATTTTTACATTCTAAAAAGCAAAGATAATACAAACACAGAAGCTTCAACTCACAAGCCTAAAGTTTTAAGAATAGTTTACAAAAAAATAAATTTAAGTTTAGCACTTTTGCAGAAACAGATCCTCCTGAAAACAATTTTGGTATAAATGAAAAAAATATTATTACTATCAGACACACATAGTCACATGGACGATGCTGTACTTAATCACGTCAAACAAGCGGACGAAGTTTGGCACGCTGGAGATATTGGTGATTTAAAAGTCACAGATGCTATTAAGGCTTTAAAACCATTACGTGCTGTTTGGGGAAACATTGATGATGATAAAGCACGTGTAGAATTTCCTGAAAACAATCGCTTTACTATTGAAGGGGTTGATGTTTGGATTACACACATTGGAGGTTATCCAAATAGATACAATATTAGAGTCAGAGACGAAATTATTAAAAACCCTCCTAAATTATTTATTTGTGGACACTCACATATATTAAAAGTAATGCACGATAAAAAACTAGGTTTATTACACATGAATCCTGGAGCAATAGGCATCCATGGTTTTCATAATGTACGTACCATGCTACGCTTTACCGTTGATAATGGTAAAATTGATAATCTAGAAGTTATTGAATATCCAAGAAAATAAAAAAAACCGAAGCTTTCACTTCGGTTTTTTCTCGCACTAATACTACTAAGATGTTAGGTTTAACGTAGACGATCTACAGATTTTACAAGATCTTCATCCTTCTTAATGGCTCTATTTGATAAAATCAAAAAGACGATAGAAATAACAGGGAGGAAAATCGCAACACCTTTCTCTGAAACATCATTTGCTTCTCCAGATGCATTTAGTATTCGATACACGAAAAATCCTAGTAAAATTAAATTTAATATCTGATTAAGTCGTCCCAGCATAAATTGAGACTTTCTATTTTTAAAACTAAATATTGAAACTAAAGCTAATAACGCAGATCCTAAAAACAAACCAAAAACAAGTAGCTCATCTTTTGCAAACACCACAACCTCATTAGTTGTTGTCCATAACTCAAAGACAAAAATAAGTCCACCAGAAATTGCAGCAACAATTAATAAATATATGGTTTGTATACGTTGTAACATATTAAAGTTTCAAATGGTATGAGTGACAAAAATATAGTTTCTTTTATAATAAATGAAACATACTTGATTAAAAATTTAGACAATTATTAAAATGAATAAACATTAGCACTTAAATAAAAAATTAAAATAAAAGTTGTATAATTGCGTAACGGTTTGCAACACTCACACTAGCAAGACGTTAATTCTTCAGAAGTATATCTTATTTTCTTCAAGAAATAATCAATTCAAATTACATCAACACATAAGTTAATTCAACATCAATGTTTGAAATCTCACAATTAAAAGAAATGAAGCTACCTGAATTGCAGGATATAGCTAAAAAACTGAATGTCTCAAAGTTTCGTTCATTAAAAAAATTAGATTTAGTATATCAAATACTAGACAAGCAAGCAGCAGACCCAAAAGCTGTTTTAGAAGTAAAAAAAGAGGATACACCAGCCAAAAAAGCAACTGTTAAAACAGAAGCTTCAAAAAAACCTGTAACACCTAAGCCTAAAAGAGCAAGAGTTAGTAAACCTACACAACAAAAGGATAATACTAAACAACCTCAATTAGATTTAAAACCAGAGGTTGAAGTCAAAAAAGAAGCAAGTGAGAAAACATCGGTAACAAAGTCACCAGCAAAACCACAACCAAAAAAACCGGTTCATAATCACCAAAAAAACAAGCAGTCTAACGACAATAAAGACGATAAACAAAACGATAACAAGCAATCTAATCGTCCAAAGCATAACAATCAGAAAAATCCAAACCAAAAAAATAGCAATCAAAAAAATGGTAATCAACATAACGGAAACAAAGACAACCGTAATCGTTACAGAGAACCAGATTTTGAATTTGATGCTATTATAGAAAGTGAAGGTGTCTTAGACATCATGCAGGATGGTTACGGTTTTTTACGTTCTTCTGACTATAATTACTTATCATCACCAGACGATATATACGTATCACAATCTCAAATCCGTTTGTTTGGATTAAAAGTTGGAGACACGGTTTTAGGTCATGTAAGACCTCCAAAAGAAGGCGAAAAATATTTCCCTTTAATTAAAGTAAGCAAAATAAATGGTCAAAATCCAAATGTGGTTAGAGATCGTGTTGCTTTTGAGCACTTAACCCCATTATTCCCTCAGGAAAAATTTAATATTGCCGAAAAGCAAGCGACTATTTCTACAAGAATCATGGATTTGTTCGCACCAATAGGTAAAGGACAACGTGGTATGATTGTATCACAACCAAAAACAGGTAAAACAATGCTTTTAAAGGATGTTGCCAATGCAATTGCAGCAAACCATCCTGAAGTATACCAAATGATATTACTAATTGACGAGCGTCCTGAAGAAGTAACAGACATGCAACGTAATGTGCGTGGAGAAGTTATTGCTTCTACTTTTGATAAAGAAGCGCATGAGCATGTGAAAATTGCTAACATCGTATTAGAAAAAGCAAAACGATTGGTAGAGTGTGGACACGATGTTGTAATCCTATTAGATTCCATCACACGTTTAGCCAGAGCATACAACTCCGTACAACCAGCATCAGGAAAAATACTTTCTGGAGGTGTAGATGCCAATGCATTACACAAACCAAAACGCTTTTTTGGAGCTGCACGTAATATAGAAAATGGAGGATCACTAACAATTATTGCAACAGCATTAACAGAAACAGGATCTAAAATGGACGAAGTTATCTTTGAAGAATTTAAAGGTACAGGAAACATGGAGCTACAATTAGACCGTAAAATATCTAACCGTCGTATTTTCCCTGCAATTGACTTAACATCATCAAGCACACGTCGTGACGATATCTTATTAGACGCTACAACCATACAACGTATGTGGGTAATGCGCAAGTACCTTGCAGATATGAACCCTGTAGAAGCTATGGAATTTATAAATGACCGCTTTAAACAGACTAGAAACAACGAAGAGTTTTTAATCTCAATGAATGGTTAAACACTAAAACACATAAACTAAAAAAGCCTTAACAATCGTTAAGGCTTTTTTATGTATTAAAACAAACTATAATCTTAACATAGTTCTATTTTTTTTAGGGCGTTACCTTTATCCTGATTTTAATTCAGGATAAAGGTCGCGTCATCCGTTACAAGTTTTGGCTCAAAGCGCAAACTCGCCAAAAGCTATCCTCTACTACCGCTAACGCAATACCAAAGGATATTGTTTTCATTAAAAACAAAGACCTCCAAAATATAAGGCATAAAAAAAGTGCTTCATTAAATGAAGCACTTATATTTTTTTAGAAACTAAAAACTAATTATAAAGCAGCTACGTGCTTAGCTAAACTAGATTTTAAGTTAGAAGCTTTGTTAGTGTGAATAACATTTTTCTTAGCTAATCTGTCTAACATAGATACTACAGAAGGAAATAAAGCTTCAGCTTCTTTCTTATCTTCTAATTCACGTAATTTTTTAATAGCATTACGTGTAGTCTTATGCTGGTACTTATTTAACAAACGCTTAGCTTCGTTACTTCTAATTCTTTTTAAAGTTGACTTATGATTTGCCATTTTTTGTTTCCTTATTTTTTTAATAAAAATTGTAGCCCGTAGGGGAATCGAACCCCTCTTACATGGATGAAAACCATGCGTCCTAGCCGATAGACGAACGGGCCATTTGATTATTGAGAGCGCAAATATAAAACATATTTTTTAAACTTACAAACTCTTTCAAATAACTTAGCAACGTTTCCATTGCGGGTGCAAATATACAACTATATTTAAGTGTTGCAACAATTTTTATAAAAAAAATAAAAAAAAAATTTAATACGCTTTTGCAAACAATACGCGACGTGCTGATTCTCTGCCAGTAAGCACACAAATCCCTTTTTCAATTTTTCCTTCTAAAGGCATACATCTTATAGTAGCTTTAGTAATTTCTTTAATTTTTTCTTCAGTTTCTGCAGTTCCATCCCAGTGCGCAGAGATAAATCCACCTTTATCTTCTAAAACTTTTTTAAATTCTTCAAAAGTATCTACTTCTGTAATATGATTATCTCTGTAATTTTTAGCTTTATTAAATAAGGTGTCTTGTATTTCTGTCATTAATCCTTCCACTTTATCAATTAACCCATCTAATGCAACAACCTCTTTAGTTAATGTATCACGTCTTGCTAACTCAACAGTTCCGTTTTCTAGATCTCTTAATCCTATTGCTATTCTTAAAGGCACACCTTGTAATTCATGCTGTGCAAACTTAGCTCCTGGTCTATAGGTATCTCTATTATCATATTTAACAGATATATTTTTAGCTCTTAAATCTTTCATTATACCATTTACCACTTCGGTAATAGCGTCTAATTGTTCATCAGTTTTATAAATAGGAACAATTACTACTTGATTAGGTGCTAGATTTGGAGGTAACACTAATCCATGATCGTCACTATGCGTCATTATTAAAGCTCCCATTAATCTTGTTGACACACCCCAAGATGTTGCCCAAACATAATCTTGCTTTCCTTCTTTAGATGTAAACTTTACATCAAATGCTTTTGCAAAATTTTGTCCTAAAAAATGAGATGTTCCAGCTTGTAAAGCCTTTCCGTCTTGCATTAATGCTTCAATACAATACGTTTCATCTGCTCCTGCAAAACGTTCACTTTCGGTTTTTAAACCTTGAATAACTGGAATAGCCATAAAGTTTTCAGCAAATGTGGCGTATATGTTATTCATTAATTCTGCTTCAGTTATTGCTTCTGCTTTAGTTGCGTGTGCTGTATGTCCCTCTTGCCATAAAAACTCTGCTGTACGTAAAAATAAACGCGTACGCATCTCCCAACGTACCACATTAGCCCATTGATTGATTAACAATGGTAAATCTCTATAAGATTGTATCCAACCTTTATATGTATTCCAGATAATTGCTTCACTAGTTGGCCTTACTACTAGCTCCTCCTCTAACTTAGCATTAGGATCAACTCTTAATTTACCTGGGTTATCTGGATCGTTTTGTAGTCTATAATGTGTAACTACTGCACATTCTTTAGCAAAACCTTCAGCATTTTTTTCTTCTGCTTCAAATAAGCTTTTAGGCACAAATAAAGGGAAGTATGCATTTTGATGACCTGTTTCCTTAAACATTCTATCTAACTCTGCTTGCATCTTTTCCCAAATAGCAAATCCGTATGGTTTAATAACCATGCAACCTCTTACTGCTGAGTTTTCTGCTAGGTCAGCCTCAACAACTAACTCATTATACCATTTGGAATAATTTTCAGCTCTACTTGTTAGTTTTTTACTCATATATAGTCTTTTGGCACAAAAATTGTGATTATGTTAAATAATAAAATAGTTGGACAAAACTAACTATTTTTGTAATGTTCAACAATTAAAAACAACACGATATGAAATTAATTAACTACTTATCTAATAAAGTACAGGTATTTACTGTGCTTTTGGCTGCCTTAACATTAAGTTCTTGTGGCTCTTACCAATATGTTGGACAAACAAGTGATGGCATATACGAAACAGGTACTGAAAACAGACAATATGAGTCTGAAGCTATACCTGCTGAAAGCAATAATGATTATTACGCTAATTATTTTAGAGAAAAAGCTGATGAAGCTGAAGCTTATAGTCAAACTGATGAAATCTTTACTGATATTGATACCTATCAAGGTAACTATGACGATACAGTAGAAGTGACAGAACATAACGCTGGTTGGGGAGAAACAAGCAGTAATGTAATAATTAATATTCATGATACTGGCTTTTACAACGACTATGGATGGGGTTGGAACAGACCTTGGGGTTGGAATGGTTGGTATAATTGGGGATGGAATAGTCCTTATTCTTGGAATTATGGTTGGGGATGGAATAATAGTTTTTTTAACCCATACTGGAGATCTCCATATTATGGTTTTAATAATTTCGGTTATGGTTATGGCTACGGTTATGGATATAGCTATACCAATGGTTACCATAGAAGAGGTATATCTTACAACTCAGGAAGAAGAGGCTCAATTGTGAATAGAAATTCTGTTTTAAGTTCAAGATATTCTAGAAATACAGGTGTTAGTCCAAGAACAAACATTACAACTAGACCTAGAACAAGCACAACAAGACCTAGAACAAATTCTACTACTAAGCCTAGACTTAACACAACTAGACCAAGAACTAATACGTCAACTCCAAGACCTAGAACAAACACCTCTACGCCTAGACCAAGAACTAATACATCAACGCCTAGAAGTAATAATTCTACACCAAGAAGTATCTCTACACCTAGATCAAGCTCTCCTTCTAGAAGCCGATCTACATCTGGAGGTAGCTCAAGAAGAGGAAGAGGTTAAAATAAAAATCTAAATTGTTATGAAAAAATTATTTATACTAGTCATAGGTGTTATATCTATGTCTATAAGTCAAGCTCAAAACATAAATGACGCGTTAAGATACTCTAGTGGAGACATTAAAGGAACAGCAAGATTCCAAAGTATGGGTGGTGCTTTTGGAGCGCTTGGAGGAGACCTAAGTGCCTTTAGTGTAAACCCTGCAGGTTCAGCAGTTTTTACAAGTAGTTATGCCTCTATATCTTTAGGTATTGAAAACAATGATAACAACATTAGTTACTTTAACGGGATTAATGAATCATCAAACTCATCTGTTAATTTAAACCAAGGTGGAGGTGTTTTTATATTTAAAAACACTGACACTAACTCTTTATGGAAAAAGTTTTCCTTAGGAATCAACTATGATATTTCTAAAAATTATGATGATGATTGGAGAGCAAATGGAACTTGTAATACTAGTATTGGAGAATATTTTTTAGCTAATGCACAAGGGTTACGTTTGGATGAAATTTCAGCATTACCTGGAGAATCTACTACTGTAGCTTATTCAGAAATTGGTAGTGCATTTGGATATCAAAATCAGCAAGCTTTTTTAGGTTATGATTCCTACATATTAGAACCTGACACTTTTGATGATAATAACAGTACTTATACTAGCAATATCAAGGGAAATACATTTAATCAAGATTACAATTACGTTGCCACTGGCTATAACGGTAAGATTAGTTTTAATGTTGGTACACAATATGGAGAGGACACCTATTTTGGTTTAAATCTAAATTCTCATTTTCTAAACTACGAGCGCTTTACTAGCTTATATGAAAGTAACACTAATGAAAACTCAACTGTAAGAGAAGTATTATTTGACAACACTTTATCTTCAAATGGATCAGGTTTTTCTTTTCAACTAGGAGGTATATTTAAATTAACAAATGAATTAAGAGCTGGTTTAACTTATGAATCTCCAACTTGGATGAGCATACAAGATGAAACTACGCAATATCTAGAAACATTAGTTATAGACGATACAAATGGTGACTTTTATCAAGTTGTAGACCCTAATATTGTTAATATATTTGAAACCTATCGTTTACAAACCCCAAGTAAAATTACAGGAAGTCTAGCTTATGTCTTTGGAACAAAAGGTTTAATTAGCTTTGATTACTCTAGAAAGGATCATAGTAAAACAAAATTTAAACCAACTTCTGACAGATATTTCAACCAACAAAACACTATCATCGAAAATGCTTTAACAGCAGCATCAACCTATAAAATTGGTGCAGAATATAAATTGAAACAATTTAGTTTTAGAGGTGGATACAGAATTGAAGAAAGTCCATATGCAGACAAAAACACCATTGGCGACCTTACAGGATACTCATTAGGTTTAGGTTATAATTTTGGAAATACAAATTTAGATGTATCATACAGCAGATCACAACAAGACATCAACTATCAATTGTATAATACAGGACTTACTAATGCTGCGACAATAGACAATTCTAACTCAAACATCACATTAACATTAGGGTTTAAAATTTAAAGCTTAATATTAATAACTATATATAAAACCTGAGCTAACGTTCAGGTTTTTTTATGCACTACTTTTTCACGCATAATATTTTATAATGAAATGATTTACAGCATCTAGCATTATCAAACTCAGATAAAAGTTGGGAAGATGCAACTAAAAAAGC